>Ga0268298_10001668_pt1 | contig 25669 bp, 23 predicted proteins | sample WWTPWeurt_MetaG_FD_194462 | JGI IMG/M metagenome (GOLD analysis project Ga0268298, IMG submission 194462) | Activated sludge microbial communities from WWTP in Nijmegen, Gelderland, Netherland - WWTP Weurt | ecosystem: Engineered > WWTP > Aerobic digester > Activated sludge | place...
CAAAGCCACAGTAGCTGAGCAGGTGATTAATGGCATGCAACTCTATCAAAGCCGGTGCCACCACTTCGTGATAGAAGAGCAGAGATTGAAATTTCCCGACTATGTCGTTTTGAGCATTGCCCGCATAGGGATTGAGCCAGGCTTGAGGCGTATCCTGCGCGGTTTCGCCTGCTTCAGAATCTGTAAGCATGGGCACCTCGGTAGTAATTGAAAAAGGGGGCGATGACCGTGCCGGACGAAGGGAAAAGTCCTTCGCCGGAATTCAGGTATAGATTTTGCATAGTAAGTGTTACCAGCTTTTATCATATCTCGGCGCCGGTGGCGGAGTTGTGTCCAAAAGCCCCACCCATTCATCCTTCCAGTCGGCGTCATGGAATAAAAGCCAGGTGGTTTCAGGCGCTTGCGCTTGCATTAATTCTGCGCGGATAATTTCAACGGATTTTGGAATATCATGCAGAATCAGGTCTATATAACAGGCGTCAAGACCGAATCCGCCGCCTAGGGTGCAGCCCGCTTGCGCTTTTCGCAGCCTTTCGTCGAGCCTTTCTTCCAGGCTATAGCGCCATTGCAGATTTTGATGAAATTCCGGGTCTTTTACCATTTTCAGGTAGCAAAATTTCTCTTCGTGTCTGGAGAACGCGCGAGACTGAAAGAGTATGCGTTTCCCCTGGGCAATGATAAGCGCGGGCATATAGGTGGTGACGGAAAATCGTTTTACCTTCTCCGGGTGCGGTAATTGCACGGCGTAAGCTCCTTCAAAAGGAGTGGCCCAGTATGGTTCTGCCGGCAGCCTGTCAGTCAACTCAGCGATAGCCAGATTGAGCTTCTGCCTGAGTTCTTCCATCGGCATGAATTGATTGTCCTCGGCCGTTATGTTGCCTTGCCTGGCTGTGATTCTGTTAAGGATGCTTGGCCCAAGTGGCAGATTCTTTGGTTCGGTGAAAATCAAATTGATCCAGCATTCGAGCAGTTCTTCTCCTAGAAATGATTGTGCTATATAGAACACTTCCTGCAGATCTTTCTCTTGATTGGGCTTCTTGATGAAGTCTGCTTTGATGGTCAGATCGAAGCAGTTGAATTCAGTGAATCTTATTGCTCCTTCGGCACTATTCCAATTGTGCCTGGCCAGAGAGTGAGAGACAGCACTCGTGTTCGGAGTTCTGTACTGGGTGAAGCGCCAGTTTGGCAGGGGCTTTGCTCTCTTGAGCATGGTTTCCACCAGGGGGCGAAGCTCCGTATTATCTTCCGGTGTTATGGTTACGACCAGATCTTCAGCCTGGTTGCCGAAGACATCTGTGCCCATCTCCCACATGAGTTTCTTATTTATGGATTGCAGGTTTTCCTCGAACCAGGTTTGCAATCTGTCGCTCTGTCTGGAGCTGAACCAATTGGCAAGCTTGTCGGTATCCGCCGTAAATTTTTCCAGGAAGGCATCAATTTTGCCTATAGTGTTCTCTTTGAGCAGCTTTTCTTCTTCAGTGCCGAATTCAGCCAGATGCCAGCGCATAATATTCCTTTCTGCCAGTCGTTCAATCTCAGGTTTTGCAGTCTCTCTCAGTGGAGATGGATTCTTGTGTTTCTTTGATCCAGTAAGTCTGTTTATGGAAGCCGGCTGAGAGTTTTGCTATCAGTGCCTGGGCTTCCTCCCGGCTTGCAAAGGACTGGATGAGAAATTGATGCCCGTTATCATCCTGCCGCCAAACCTGGAAGTGTTCCTTTTCTTTCAACTTTTACCGCCTCCTAAAGTTTCCCCTGCAAGTTATACCAATTGTGGATGCGTTTCAGCCGTCACTTCCTTCGGCTGGGAGATTACCCGGACCCTTCCGTGGGCTGAGTTTGTGCCTGCTAGAGCGAAGGTGGAAGGAAGAATTTTCACTGTATCGGTATAATCTCCTCAGTAGAATTGGAGTAGCAGATGAATTTAAGTTCCGGTAGCCTTTTCTCTTGTTCCAGGCTTCTGTTTTTTGTTTGCAGCATGTGGGCCATATTGACTCCATTGATGCTGTTGGTGGGTTGTGTTGAGAGGGCTTCTGTAGAAGGATTCCAAATTCCATGGGCAGAGGGGAAGAACTTCGCTTCAGCTCGTGATGCTACGGTATCTGGATATTCTAGTCTCGATAAATTCTGGAGTGACGACATTGAAGCTCCACATCTAAATCAGCACCGGTTTCGTCTCTTGGCAGAGGCTGCCATTCAGCGGGTCAATCCCAAAATCAAGGTGCTCTCGGCTACAGATAGTGCGCTTGTACTGGGCCTAAACGGACAGAAGGGTGAGGCTTCATTAGACAATGCCTGGAACCTTTGCAAAGGAGAACCTGGGTATCGCCGGGAAATGCTACGCGGATATCTAGCCATCTGGACATTCCAGCCCGGGGTCACAAGCGAAAATTCTATTGAGGCATCGAAAGTAGTGCCTCTGGTGAGAAGCCCTGAGTGGCTTATGAATTCAGATAAAGGGAGCCCCCTCGTCGTTGAACCGGTGTGCGGTGATCTAAGGCTGGCCTATGCCAGTGAAATGCCGCGCTCCCTCAGCTTTCTTCCCGAAGACAGCCTGACAAATACGCTCAGAATGAGCAGGACTCAAGTTAAAGTATTGGCATTGAACAACCTTCGCTCTCGTATGCCACCTTCTCTTGATTGCCAATCCGTAGCAGAGGGAGTCTTTTCGGTAGACAGCGGTGATTTCTTTAATCCAAGTTTGATCTTGTTGGAAGATTTTATGGACGTTCTCAATAAGCGAATGGGCGGCGCTCTGTATTTTTCCGTGCCGGATAACAATATTCTGCTGTGCACTGACGGTAGTTCCGAAGCCAATCTTACGGAATTGAGGAGGAAGACGGCGGAGCTTTACAAAGCTGCTGCTAAACCTCAGACCTTGCAGGTCTTTCGTTGGCGAGACGGACGGATATCCGTCGCTCAGTGAAGTACCGCCTCCTAAAGTTTCCCCTGCACCAGTCTATACCAATGTGGCAGGCGGTCAATTGTGACCGATAGTGCGCAATTTCGGCGAATTACTAGAAGGACAGTGCAGTTTCTATGAAACCCTCAATTCAGCACGCGGGTGTGGCGCTTATGGCTGCCCTTGCTCTATTTTGCTCAACGCCTTTACCGGGCAGGGCCGATGCCGTGGCTAATATTAAAGCCGACGGCGCAGTCTTTAAATCCGCCGCAGGCAGAGCTGAAGCGGTTCTGGGTGGTGGCGGCATAAGCTACACGGTCAAGGTCGACGGTCGGACCATTTACGCGACCATGCCGGAACCTCGCTTGAATCTCGGAAGTGTCTACCTTTCTGAGGATGGACGCCTGCTGGTCTGGGTTCTAGCTGATCATTTTCTGATGGGACGGGGCGATCATTTAAAAGCGCCTGCTGTTATTTTCTTTAAGGACGGCAAGCGTCTGAAGAGTTATTCACTGGAGGAACTGCTGGTCAGACCGAAGATGGTGTCTTATTCGGCCAGCCATATTCAGTGGCTTCCCTCCTTGCACGACGAGCACTGGAAATTTTCCTCGCCTGTCACCTTCCTGGCTAATGAGGGCAAGCTTTTGCTTGAGACCACCAGTATGCGTAAGTATGTGTTCGATTGTACAAGTGGGAAAATGCTTACTGCAGAAGATAATGATGTCTACCGTAGCGCGGATATTTTGGTCTATGGGGAAGTAGACGGCGGAGACGGCAAACTCTCTTTGAAGCGTGGGCAGATCATAAAAGGGGATCTTTTGGCCGATGCTCTCAAAGGTGCTGTGATTATGGATCCTACCGGCACCTTCAGCAGCGGATATCATACTTTAGCTCTCAAGAAGGTGGCTGGAGCCTATGTGGTGTCTGCTCCGGAGTACAAACTTTCCACAATTTATAACGCACTGTAAGTGGCTCAGGCTAGTGCAGGTCAGCGGATTTGATAATCTGGCCTTGATGCAGGGGAACTTTTGCTACTTTGCCGACCACTGATTGAAAACCGCTTACTGCTGAATCCTCTACGGCGCCGGCATCCATTGTCATTTCGTCGACGGCGTCGATAGTGATGATTTCCCCTGCCGGAATGTCTTGGGAGGCGTAGATGACCGCACGCATTGAAGGCGTTGAACCACTTTGTGCGCTCGCACCGCTTTCCATGCCGCCGTATAGAACTTCCAGAACAATTTTTGTACCCTTTTGCGGCTGTGAATCGAACCAGATTTTGGCCGGATATACCACGGAGATAAGTTCAGTTCTTTCTCTGATGATGCCGGTGCCGCTACCACCGGCAGTGGTGCGTGCCTGGGCTGCTTCCGAGGTCTTATAGCCCTTGCCGTCGTCTCTGATTGTCATATTGAAGACGCCATGGTCGGCTTCTATGTTGATGGAAGCCATGGAGGCAGAGGCATGTTTGGCTGTGTTGTTGAGGCATTCCTGGGCAATGCGAAATATATGCAGGGCTACTTCCGTGGGAAAGTCCGGGAGCGTTTCCGGAGCATGGAAGTGACAGGGGCAGCCGATCCTGCTTGAGGCGGCGTCGCAAAGTTCTTCCAGGAGAGGGCGCAGTCCGCAATCTTTCAGATCTCGGGGGTAGAGGTCCTGGCATATTTCGCGTAGTTTTTCCGAGATTTCGTCGAGAATGGCCCTTGCTTCCTCTTCGTTTATGGCGGCTTTGCCGGCTTTACTTGAGAGATTGCGCTTGAGAAGCATGACATTGCCTATCACCACATCGTGAATTTCCCTGGCCAGAGAGCTGAGGATAGCTTCTTGCTGGTCGACCATCTTTTGCACCAGGGCCTGCTTTTCAGCCATAAGAGCGCGCACTGCTCCGGCGAAGCTGTAGCCGCTGGCTATGAGGCGCAGTGGTTCAGGCATGCCGTCCAGGTCACTTCTGGTGCGACTGACCACGTCTTTGAAAAGACCGCGCATGAGGGCGTTCATTTCGTCGCCGGTTACAACTACATCAGATACGGTCCAGGCGCCTATTTCTCGGTCATGTACCTTGAGTGTGAGTTTGTTGCGCGAGGGCAATTCGCTATTTGGAAGGGTCATTATTTCTGTGGCTGGAATTATGAAACAGTCCACGCTTTCCTTGCGTCCTCTAACCGATAGCGCCCACTGGGATGTAGCTACGATCAGGCGGCTGAATCCTTGTGGGGTTTGGGGCTGCCTCTGCACGGACATTTGCAAAAGTTCGTCGTCTATTGTGGAATTGTAGCGTTTGACCAGGAGTGTGAAAAATTCTTCCAGCGACTGCAGGAGCACGTCGAAGGGCTCTTCTTTATGAGTGGTGCCCTCAGCCTTCGCCCTCATATCTCAGGCTCCAGCTTGCCATAGCCGCTATCCACGGCCCAGGCGATGAGCGATTCGCGGCTATCCAGTTTTAGCTTGGTGAGCAGGGCTTCCACCTGCTTGCGCACCGTTTCAGGGGCGGTGAAGCGCTGGGCGGCAATATCTTGATATTTTAAGCCGCGGGCAAGCAGGGTAAGTAGATGCCGTTCGGTGCTGGTCAGGTGCGGGTGCTTAGACTTGGCCAGTTCAGATGAGATAACCGGTGCGTTGCCGCCCATCACTTCTCTAATGGCATGCGCCACTAAGGACAGTGGCTCCGACTTGAGCAAATAACCGGCGACTCCGGTCTGTAGAACTATTTGCAGAATGGCGGCCCTGGTATCGCCGGAGAAGACTATCACCTTGGCTTTACCGAGGCGGCAAAACGTTTCACTGAGACTTTTGGGGCCGGTGGAGTCAGGTAGATGCAGATCCAGGAGGATAATGTCGGGATTGAGTGCTTGAGCGAGACTGAGAGCCTCACTGCTTGTGGTGGCGGTGCCCGCTACTTCTATGTCTTGCTCTTCGTTCAATTCGGCTTTCAAGCCTTTGAGGGTGGCTTCGTGATCTTCCACGAGCAGCACCTTTATTTTGCTCTGGCCTACCTGCTCCGGTTGTCCGACGGTTTTCTTTTTCATGGGATTAAAGAGCTAATGATTGCAGCCGCGACCGGAGCAAATAAATTATCAGGCATTCACCTGGCTGACGTCGGGCACAGGCAGTTCGTCTGTTTGCTTGGAGGTTACCAGGCGGGCGGATAGTATGGTGACATTGTCCGGGGCATCTCTGGAAAGCACCATCTCAAGCAAAGTGGAGCAGGCCTCTTCCGGCATTTCCAGGTTGTTGACGGTTTCCTTCAATTCCTTTTCTTGCACGACCTCAGATAGCCCGTCACTGGCCAGTACCAACCAGTCTCCCGGTCCGAGAACCTTCAAGCAGTAATCTACTGCCACCTGCTCATCGTGCCCCAGGCAGCGGGTGATGATGCTGCGGAAGGGACTGACCCGGCATTGCTCTTTGGTCAATTGTCCGCGCTTGAACATCTCCATCACCACCGAGTGGTCCGTGGTCAGCCCCACTACCTCTTCGTTGCTGATGTGGGTGGCGCGGGAATCGCCCACATGGGCTATGTGTACATGTCCTTCGTCGCTCAGAATGGCCATGACCAGGGTGGTACCCATGTTTGGCGAGTCGCGACTTTCCAGGGCGGCGCTGCGCACGGCTGCGTTGGCTCTAGCTACGGCTTCCTTCAACCAGTGTTCCACCTGGTTTGGCTGTGTATAGTCCGGCGGGGCTTCATTCCAGTAGGCTTCAATGGTACCCACGGCTAGCTTGCTGGCTTTCTCGCCGCCGCTTGCGCCACCCATGCCGTCGGCGACCACCAGGAGGCGTTTGTCGTCGCTTATGAGGAAATTGTCCTGATTGTCTTTACGCTTCAGACCGCGGTCGGTAAGCCCAGCTGTCAGCCAGGTGGAGTTCTGCATAGAAATTGCTCCGTGTTTGTTGCCGGACTTGTCGGTAGTCGTATCCGGTATGTTTCCATGATAGGGGGCGGTCATAATGATGTTAATTCCCGAAAACGGGTAAATTCATGCAATATTTTCTATGCTTGTTGTTCAGTTCAGAATTGGGCGCTTTTGTCATTTTCTACCCCTGAATTATCTTATTTTGCTCCGGTCGGCAATCTTCTACAATACAAGCTGTTTTTTCCGTCCCATTGATCGGACAAACGGACCAAGATGGGTTATACACCGCACCTTCGCCAGTTTCATAAGAGCAGACTGAAGCTTCGCTGGCTTTGTTCCTGTTTACTACTGGGCTTGCCCCTGACCATCACCTTGTGCGGGCCTGAGGCCGAGGCCGGAGGTGGACGTCATGGGGTGGTCAACTTTAAACCGGTGGGACCCCTTTCTCCCAGGATGAAGGATGGTGCGGCTTTGATTCATCATATGAGCCGCCACGCCGGTGCCCTCAACGACTATTCTTTGATTTTTGAGACTATTACTTTTAAGGAAAAGGAAACAGTAAGCGAGAAGGGCCGTCTTTATTTCAAGAAACCAAAGCTAATGAGGCTTGAGGAGATTGGAGAGTACAAAAATGGTTCTGTGGCGGTGATCGGTAAAGACGGCAAGGCTAGAGCCCATGCGGGAGGACTGGTTAAGTTTATTACCCTTACAATGAATGCCGATGATAAGCAGTTGAATGCCGCCAATGGCGACCGTATGCTTGATTCTGATTTCGCCTCCCTGGCCGGTCTTCTGGAGCGGCGCTTGCAGGAGGGCAATCTGGCCCGGGCTACAGAGACACCGGCGGCCTACGAGGGGGTGGACGGTCAGACTTATGTGCTCGAACTCTATCGACAGGATGAGCCGGAGAAAGTGTTGAAGCGAATTTATGTGGACCCCATCTCGTACCTGCCGGTGCGCTGGGACGATTATGACTATAAGACCCCCTGCAGTAGCACCTGGAGTGCGGTGAAGGCGAACCCGGGGCTCAAGGACGAGCTTTTCGATTTGTAGTTGGCGAATTTTCGCCTGAGAGGCTGATAAATTAAGGAGTATTCGATGAATGCAAGCGTCGTACCCAAGTTCGAGCCCGGACAGTCTGGAGTCGGCAGTGAGCCTCCATCTCATATAAAGTTATGGCCGCGGCTTGCACCGCTTACCCGTCGTGCCTCAGTTTTGGGAGCCCTGGTGCTTTTGCTTTCTGCCGGCGGTAATGCCTGGGCGGGAGAGACCCAGACCAGGAAAGCCGTTAAGTTCTCCGATGCGATTCCATATATGAAGAGTGGTCAGCCGACGGCCGGTTCAGGGACTGCTTCGGGGACCGGTTCAGTGACAAGAGCGGTGACCCCGGCCCAAATGCAGGCGCTCAAGGTCTTAGCCCCGAAGGAATTAGCGGGACTTTTGCAGCAGCGGGTGGACGGCGCCATGAGCGGAACTTTTGATAGTTTTGCCAATGGCTTTATCGGCTTGACCAGAGACGATCTGGGTTTTATGGTGGGGCTCCATCCCGCTAGTCCCTCCGTAGCCAGGCAGCAGTTACAGAGGGCTTTCGCCTCTTCTTATGATCCGACCCTGACCGAACTTTTCGATGCCATTGCCGTGCAGACCCAGACCAAGTGGGCCTATAAACCGGACGGACAATTTGTGAAGTCGTCAAAACCGGTGCCCAAACCAGTGGAAGGTTTTGCCGTCTTCGAATTTACTCCCGCAAAGCGAGACCTGACTTACCAGGTGCGTTTGCCTGCCGGTTGGCAGTCGGAGGACAAAGGCAGCTTCATCAAGTATTTTGGTCCCAGTTTCCCACTGGCGGTGGATGTCTTTCCCCAGGGGCGTGTTTCCATCGGCGGTACGGATAGTAAGGGTAAAGAGCAGCTGCGCCTGTATGCTTATCAACTTTCCATCGACTGGGCCAAGAAAGTCAGGCCGGATGTTAAACCTTCAGAACTTGGCACAGGCCGGGTAGGCGCTTATGATGCCATCACTTTTGATACCATGGTCGAGCGTGCACCCGGGCAGAAAGTGCACTGGCGTCAGTGGGTGGTGGCCGATCCCGTTACCCGCAATGTCTATTTTATATTGAGTTCGATTTTGCCTGAGAAAGAGCGCGAAATTTATCCCGGCGTGCAGGAATTGCTTGCCTCTTTCAAGATTTTGTAAGAGCGTCTCTAGTCTCTAGGTTTGCCTTAGACGGCCAGTAGGCTCTGGGCGCCTACTTTGCTCAATTCGACAGAGGGATTCAATTCCTGGAAGCGAGATACGTCCCATTTTGTCTTGAAGAGCAAGACCGGTTCTTCGAATTTGTCGGCGGCTATGTTCAATCTGGATGTGTTCTCCAGGCTCTTGAGTGTGGCCCAGCCGCCCACTACCCATAAGGCTGCTTGTATGTCGTAATTGCTCAAAATTGTGGTGACGCCGTATTCCGATTGCAGCCTGAATTGCACAACCTCAAATTGCAGGGGGCCGACAGCGGCCAGAAGCGGAGTGCGCGTATCTCTCTCCGTCATCCACAAGATCTGGATGGCGCCCTCGTCTTGCAAGGCGGTGATGCCTTTGTGGAACTGTTTGTACTTGCTTGGTTCGCGATTTTCAAGAAAGGCAAAGAGTTCCGGAGCAAAGGTGGGAATGCCGGGGAATTTCAGGGACTTGCCACCGCTGATAGTGTCGCCGATGGCGAAGCCGCCCGGGTTGGTGAAGCCGACAATATCGCCGGGATAGGCTTTCTCAATGGTTTGCCTTTCCTGGGCGAAGAGGCGCTTCGGTTGGCTCAATTGGATGGGCTTATTGGTGCGGCTATTGGTTACGGTCATGTCCTTTTCAAAGGTGCCCGAGCAGATGCGCACAAAGGCGATGCGATCTCTGTGGCGAGGATCCATATTGGCTTGCAGTTTGAAGACGAAGCCGGTGAAGTCGGTGTGGGTAGGCTTGATCTCACCGATGGAGGAGGGAAAGGAACCGGGTGAAAGCGACAGTTTGATGAAGGAGCGCAGGAAGAGTTCCACACCGAAATTATTCATGGCGCTGCCGAAGTAGACAGGGCTTAGCTGACCGGCATGTATCAATTCCAGATCGAGGGGGTGAGTGACCGCATCGAGAATTTGAAGTTCTTCGTTGAATTCGTTAAAGAGCTTGGCCGGGATGATTTCTTTCAAGGCCGGATCATCCAGCTTGTAGGTGCTGACGCCGGCTACCGATCTGCCTCCGACGCTGCGCTCAAAGATGTGTACGGTTTGGGAAGCCCGGTCTACAACTCCTTTGAATTCGTCACCGGTGCCGATGGGCCAGTTGACCGGGTAAATTGCCAGACCCAGATCTTTCTCGATTTCGTCAATGAGCTCGATGGGGGGGCGACTGGGGCGGTCTAACTTGTTGATAAAGGTGAAAAGCGGCAAGTGGCGCATGCGGCAGACTTCAAAGAGGCGCCTGGTCTGGGGTTCCAGACCCTTGGCGGCGTCGATGAGCATGACGGCATTGTCGGCGGCGGCCAGGGTACGATAGGTGTCTTCACTGAAGTCCTGGTGACCTGGTGTGTCGAGCAGGTTGAGCCAGCTATTTTCGTACTCAAACTGCAAAACTGTAGAACTGATGGAGATGCCCCGCTGTTTCTCCAGTTCCATCCAGTCGGAAGTAGCGTGTCTCTGGGCCCTTCTGGCATGCACCGTACCGGCTTCGGCGATGGCGCCCCCGTAGAGCAGGAGCTTTTCCGTCAGAGTCGTCTTACCGGCGTCCGGGTGGGAAATAATGGCAAAAGTACGTCTGCGGGCGGCTTCTTCCGCCAGGCAGAGTTCTTCTTCGCTGAGCTGTGACATCATTTAGGTTACCCCGGCATGCAGACCCTCGATTTTACCGCGACCCGGGTGCAGCGCCTGCAGTTGCTAAGTCCCTTGCTGCCTTCCCTTAATATAGTTGCCGCTAATGCACTGGTCGGCGGCAGCCGGTGGTTTCCTCTGAAGTCGGCTCTCTCAGCCGGTTTTGATTTGTATGGCTGCCGGCGACCGCCATTTCTTCGGCGGTTGCTTTGCTAATTCTGTCAGGAATTTTAACTTTATTTGGGTTCGCCGATACTGCCCAGGAAGAGGACTTCTCCGGTTTTGCTGTCCATGAGAGCCAGCATAAACGGTCGGTCCACTTTGAATTGTACGGGTTCAACGGGCATGGCGCAGGAGGTCAGTCCCATCACCCCGGCAGTGACGGCGGCCGCTTCCGTGCCTTCTTCGTTTACATCGATGAAAGTCTTCTGTACCACCCGGCTGATGCAGGCTCCGGCCGGCGGTTGGATCAGGTTTGAGAAATCGGCACTGGCGCTGAAGGCGTCGGCTATGCCCATGGCCTTAAGGCTGCTGCTCAAATCGCGCCCGTAATTGATGGTGAATTTGGGCAGCGAAAGAGCCACTTTCTTTCCGGCGAATTGCTTTTGCCAGTCGGCGAAGTTCTCGCCGGTCAATTGCTGAGTGAAGGCTTTCAGGTTTTGATCTTTATCGGGGAGGAAGATCAAAAGCTCTTGATTGAGTCCGGCATACTTGAGGCTGACAGCGGCAAAACCCTTGCCTTTGAGGTAAGGCATGTTGTCTTCCCGGTGCATCATTGTGACTGTTTTCGACGCACCGGATATGGTGTTAAACGGCTCTTTGGTGTTCAGGTTCTTTTCAAAGGGCTCGTCCCATTTCCCTTTGAAATAAACACTGTTTAGCAGCACCATTTTTTCCAGAGGGCTGAGTTTGTCCAGGATCTTGGCAATCTTGCCTCGCGTTTTGCTTTTGCACCAGTCATTGATTTTCACCAGTACCTTTTCGTCAGTGAAATCTAGATTTTCTACTTCGGCCTGGTAGTAGTCGTGGCACAGATTCGTAAAGGATTTCTTGAAGGGGCTGCGATTATCGGCGTAAATGGCGTTGGCAACGGCCAACTCGACACTTTTGTTTTGATTGAGTAGAGCCAGGTTGGCCTTATTGTGTTCATTCAGTTTTTCAAGCTGGTCGGGTTTTACGCCGAGAAGTTCGGCCATCTTCTCTCTGGTGCCGCCGGCGGCACCGTTTGCCACCATGGAGAGCACCTCGTAGAGGCTGAAGGGTGAGACCACCACATTCTTCTCGCCGCCGCTTTTGGCGTTTTCTTCCATCACGGTCTTGACGAAATCAATACTGAATTTGGTCGCCCCCTGCTGTTCCCGGCTTTGCCGGTCGGGAGTGCTCACATTCCCAGTCTCCAGCCGCTTGCCTCGCCCCATAGTCGGTCTGGCCGCCGCCGGATTTAAGATTGAGGCGGTGAGGGCAACTGCCAGGACGGCGAGGATTTTCTTGTTTTGCATGGGGTTGTTTATTGCCTTCTTGACAGGGCGCTCTCAAGGTCCGTACCAATGTTGTATTATCCCCCAAGTTAAACCGTTTGATCTTCAGTGCCGGGAGTTTAGAGAGTGCCAAGCCCAAATGCCTTGTGGTTCTCCTTTTGGGTTCAGGGTCCCCGGAGGTGCCGCCGTCCCTCGCAAGCCATGATTTTGGGGCTTCTGGCGGCGCTCAGTTGTGGCGGACAGGGGGTTCTGGCGGAAGAGAACTCACCTTCGGGTGCGGCGCAAAAGAGCGCTGCTCAAACTAGCGGGGCTCAAACTAGCGGGGCTCAAAAGACTGACGATAGCAGCGGCAAAGAAGCCAGAGTAGAGGCATCCGCCCAGTGGGCGGCTCTTGAGGAGGAAGCTGAAAAGAGCTTCCTGGAGGGTCGCCTCTTTGATGCCGAGAGTAAGTGGACAAAGGCCCGGGCAGTAGCGGAGTCTAACCCTAATAAACTGCTCCTGGCCGAAACCCTCAATCAGATGACCCATCTTCTGGTGAAGCAGGGTCGCCTGGCCGAGGCTCGCAGCAACTTGAACGAAGCACTGGAGATACGCCGTCGAGAGTTGGGCGAGGAAAATGAGAAGACGGCCGAGACCCTGGGCAATCTTGCCCTGATTGAGCATCGAGAAGGTCATGACGGGCTGGCTGAGAAGCATTACAAAACTGTGCTTGACATTAAAAAGAAGGTGGGCAGCGAGGCTTCCCGTGCCATTACCCTTACCAATTTAGCCAATCTCTATGGTGAGATGAAGCGCATCGAAGAGGCGCGAGAACTTTACGGGGAAGCGCTCAAACTGGATGAGAAGGTCTATGGCGCCGACCATCTGGAGGTGGCCCGGGATCTCTTCAATATCGGTGGGCTCAACTACCATCATAATTATTTTCAGGAGGCTCTTTCTTCCTTCGATAAGTCCCTGGTTATTTATGAAAAACTCGGTGATAGCCAGGGCCAGATCAAGTGCCATCACTATATCGGTCTTTGCCGGGCTCATTTGAACGAGCACGATAAAGCCGTCGCGGCTTACAAAAAAGCCTATGCCTTGCACAGCAAAATCAAGGGCGAAGGTCATATCGATACCCTTGTGCATCAGTTGAATATGGCTCGCAGCCTCGATACAGCCGGTCAATCGCAAGAAGCAGAGCAGATCTACAAGGGGGCTTTGCGGGTTGCCGATCAGGGACACAATGAAGCGAAATTGCGCCTGGTGGAGTGCAGCCTTGAATACGCGCATTTTCTCCGTCGCCATAGTCGCAGCCAGGAAGCCGAAAAGCAGTTGGCTTCGGTTCTGGGCGTTTATGAGAGTTTGTCTGCCTCGGACCGGCGCAGGCTCTATGAACTGCCCCGGGCTTACAGTGACCTTTTGCGAGAGCTGAAGCGCGAAGAAGAGGCTGATCAGATGGCGCGCAAACATCTTCATGTCTATGGCACCAGTGCCGTCAAGCCGGCCGGCAAGAAGAACAGGAAGGTGCGCTAGATGCAACTTACTGCTGAAGTCAAATACGATGGTTATGACGATCTGCCCCGGCAGCAAGAAGTCGCTTACGCTAATTCGGCTAATACCTATTTGAAGGCCGATGCCAGTACTGGCAAGCATTATTACGATCTAAATGCTGCCTCCAAAGGCTATAGCGGCCCCTGGCTTTTTGGTAAGCAAAAGGTGGAAGTGAATGTAAACGGTATGCGTGGGCAGTGGATTCAGTGGTGCCCGGTGCCGGCCGATATTCGAGACGGTGTGCTCATGCGCGGCAATGTCATTTATCAAAACTCAGACGGCAGCTATCGAATGAGTCCCGATGTCTATGAAGGGGTGGTCGAATCCGAGCATGGTTTCGAAGGCGGGCGTTATTTTGTGGGGCGCACCCAACACACTTTCTATTCCAGAAATTTACCCGGCGGACAAATGAAGGTGGTGGCCAATCTCAAGATTCACCTTGACCAGAGATTGCCGTATAACCCCATGAGCGGCGGCGGCAGTGGCGGCGGCAGTGGCGGCGGCAGTGGCAGTGGCGGCGGTGGTACTGCTGCTTACGATTCTGCGGGTGCCGCTGCGCCTTATTCCAGCTATGATAGCGGTCAGGTGGTGGCGCCCCCGCAGGGAACTGAAACCGTGCCTACAATGAGCGAAGGGGCATCGGGCTCGGACAGTGGGTTCTAGGTCGGTTTTACATGAAGACGGTGTGGATATCTAAGGGCCGTTTGCTCAGGGGCAGGGTGCTCTCTCTTGTCACCCTTTGTGCTGTCTGCGGTTTGATGCTGCCGGTAGTCTCGGTACTGCCGGTATGTCAGCTATCTCATGTATCTCCTTTGTCTCCTGTATCTCCTGTACCTTTTGTACCTTTTGTACCTTTTGCCGCCAGCGCCGCAGAACTCACTTATCCCACCGACTACCTGAGCGCCCTCAGGCAATATCAAAGCGCCAGGAATCTCTATCAGCGGCACCGGCAGATTTTTCAAAGCAATATCAATACCCAGGGTTCACTCAACGTATCAGTGGAAAGCTCTCTCAAACTGGGAAATAAACCCAACTTCAAGATGCCGTTCATAGATTTGCCTGATGATTGTCCCTTTCTGGATGTAGCTCACCGCGATTACGAGATAACCCAGATGGAAGAGTCTCTCGCCCAGCTTATTCCGGCCCTCTTTGCCAGTCGAGACAAGATTTCCCGCGGCGAGTATCGTGCTACCTGGCAAGATCTGATGCAACGTTCTCTCAATGTTGAGAAGGCGGTGGCTTCTCTCAATTACGATCTGGCGGTACTGAGTGCCTCCAATAGCCGTAAGATTACAGAGATGATCCATGCCGCCGACAGAGACGGTATACAGTCTGAATATCAGTCCACCTATGGCATTTTCAATGCCACCAACCGCGTTGAAAATGAACTCTTCCGGCGGGCTGATAAGCATGGGCAGATAGCCCTTTCCCTCAAGAGCATGTTGCTTGCCAGTCCGCCTGCGGCGGTAACAGATCCCGTTTCAGCCTATGGCGCCACTGGTGACGGTGCGCAGTCCGGGGCATCGGTGCCGGTGCCTATTGATCCGCAGTTTTCCGGTCAGGATATTCAAGCCCAGCAGAGGCAACTGGACAGCGAGTACCAGGAGGTGATGCGCCTCTATCAGGTCTTGTCGTCCATGGGGCGAGTGCCCTGAGTTTACTTGACGCCTAGTTCTGCCAGGAGCTTCTCCATCTCTTTGCGACAGAGGGGGAAGTGCTTGTAGACAAGCTCTCCCACTTCCTTGCGATAGGCATCGGTCTCACCGCCCAGGCGCGAACAAATGAGTTCGGCGAAGACCTCTGATGGGCCAGAGGTGGACTTCTGTAGATAATAAGCCATTCTACTCCTCAGTTCATCCGGTACCCTGGCTTCATCGAGATAGTAAGCGTGTCTGAATGATTCTCTAGTGCTGAAGCCATTCAGGCAATGATCGATGGCATGTCCGGTTTCGTGTCTGACTACGCCTATTTCAGTTTCAGTGGTGACATATTCGCCGGTGCTGCTGTTTAATTTATACTGGGCGATGATCACTTTGGTGCCGGAGCAGACTGCCGGCGACTCTTTCCAGCTTGAGTCGCTGCCCCAGCCTCTGGGGGCTGTGTTTTGTATGCGCAGGTCGTGTTCCACCACCGACGGTGCTATATCAAATTCCCCGCCTCTTTCGTCCATCAAGATAAGAATCGGTAGAGGAATTGCCGCCACCATCTCTTTGATGCTCTTGACGAAATCGCCTGTGACATCGGCCAGCTTGCCCGTGGCCTTTTGTACCTTGACCAGGCGGTTGGTAAGACTTTCAGCAGTTTCCTTTTTTCTGCCGCCGTCGTTTAGGTTTCCCGTGTTGCCGCTCTCAGCAGTCGGATTGCCAGCCTGACCGGCCTTGTACTGGGGATCTATGGCAGACAGTGCTTTTTGGGCCTGCTGAGCTTCCCTGGTGCCGGGAAAATTCTTGCTCAGGCGCCGGTAGCTCTGGATGGCCTCCTGCCTTTCCCTACCAGGTGGAAGCAATAAGCGGCGTAGTAATTGGCTGAGAGGTTGCCAGGCGCTCTCAGGGAGGCTGTCTCGAAATGGACGGCGGCTTTTTCGTATTGCTTTTGTTTGTAGTAATTTAGCGCCGTATCGTAATCCGGACCGGCGATGGCCTGCGGCGCCATGAGCGGTGAGCAGGCAAGCACGGTGAGAGTTGTTATAAATCTATGGATTCTGGTTGTTTTCACTGCCATTGGGGAATTCGAAACCAGTGGTCATGCCCGGTCTGGGCACTCTTTCCGGTCCTCTACGGGCATTCATTTCCACTTGCCATGGCTCCGGGGCATAGACCGGCAGAGCTTGAGGCTTGAGCTGGTAGCTTTCGGCTTCCTGGCGAGGCAGGGCGGCAGTTTGCTCCGGGCGAAAAGAAAGCTCACCGCTTCTGGCCTGCAAAAGAATCTGGGCATCCGCTGACACCAGAGGTGGTAGCTCGATCAAGAAAAAGTCTGAAAGGGAAGAGAGGGCTGGAAAGTATCTCTGGCGCAAGACCGAGAAGTAGGCGGCCGTTTGTTCTATATCGGAGGCGCCCAGGTTCTTGAAGAGCGACTGAAAGAGGGCTGGTTCCTGGGTTACATTTTTGATGCGAGGATGTAAGGTCAGGTAAGTGGCAAAGACATCCACGGCTCGACTGCCGTTGTCGTAGATGGAATTGAAGAGAGCCATGTGTCTGGAGTTATTCATGGCAATAGCTATTGCTGCTGCATCGAGAGCCACGCAAAGTTGAACCAGCCAGGATGCCCGTGAACTGCGGGAGCGGAAATAGAGCAGAATCGGATAGGCCGAGTGGCTTTGATAGATGTCGGTTACCCATCTCTCGCAAAGTTCCAGGCAGCCGACGGCGCTATTGTCGTCGAGAAGTCGCAGATACAAGACGGCACCATTTTTGCTGTGCCCGTGCCGGGAGGAGATTATCTGAGACGATACCTCGCGGTTATGAAAATGCGATTGAATGGCAAACATGAAGGACACTGAAATAGCCAGCAAGACCAGTCCGGCCATGGCGGCAGCTATGACGGTCAATCTGGACAGGGCAGAGCAGGCTACTACATCTCCGAAGCCGATGGTGAGCACCGAGGTGGCGGCGAAGTATAGAGCCTCTTCAATGCTCTGCAATTGCGGCTTGATATTGGCGCGCTCGGCATAGAGCAGCAGGGCAAAACCTGTGGTCATCAGGGTCAGCCAGCAGGCGAGCAGGCACATGATGGCCGCCGGTGCAAACAAGCTTAAGTCTGCCTCAGCTTTCTGCTTTAATTCTCTGGATTTTATGAACTGCCGCAGGGGCTGCCAGAGTATGCCGGATATCAAGAGGGGCGAAAGGCGCGTGCCCTTGGGCCGGTAATGGGGCACGATGATTGATTGGAAGACGTCGGAGAGCACCATCACTATGATAGTGAAGCCGGAAACTGCAATTGCTATGTCGCCCCAATTCATAATTTAGTGACTTGCTCCTGAAGGTGTTCTTTCAAAACTGCCGGGCATTCCGGCCAAATCTCTGGAGAGGTGGTCAACTTTCCGAGTGTCAAACAGGAGCTTAATTCCTTTTCCCAGATGTTACCAAGAGATGTCCTCCCTTTCATTAATGAAAGCACCGACAGAACTGACAAAATAGACCGACCTTCGTCTTACATCTCTCTCAGAAAAGGCTTTCGAACTTGATATTCCGCCTTTTCAAGGTGAGAATGCGACAAAATTGTGTGGATTGTATTGGTTGGCTTTTCGAGATGGCTTGATCTATGAAAGATTCTTATATGGTTTTTGTGCTCCTGGCAGTGATGCTGACGCCATTCCTGCCATTGATGCTCAAAGGTAAGTGCCCGACCTGCGGCAAGCGTAAGCTTGAGACCCTTGAAACACCGCAGGCTACCGATGAGAACGCCATATGCTATACCAGTCACCACCGTTGCAAGGCTTGCTCCGCGATGTTCACCCGCGAACGCAGTGGTCCGCTGACGCCGGTTTAGATTACTTGTAGCTAGATCGCTTTTAGCTAGATTCCTTGTAACTGGATTCCTTATGTAGCTAGTTTGCTTGTTGCTAATTTCCTGATTATTAATAGTCAATTCCTGGCTTCAGGGTGACTTCCATGTCGATTTTTCTTCCTCTGGCATTAACCATAAGTGGTCTCAGGGCCAACAGACGCGCCGCCGTCTGACGGGAGTTCACATCTTCGATTGCAAGACCGTTGAGGTGTTTCGCACCAGCTAGAAGAGGAATTAGTTTCTCTGGAATGTCTGCCTCCTTTACTGCCAGAAATTGAATATTGCTCTCGGTTTTAAGGGTTTTAAGATTGTCTTCGTTCCACCTGTAGCCGAAGACTATCAGTGTTTTCATTGAGGGTGCCATAAGCACGCGCCGCATTGTCTTATGAGAAATTGGCTGTCCCTTAAGGTTTAGAATGGAAAGTCGTTTGTTCTGCGCAAGGCGTTCAAGTATTCTTGCAATCTGAGGAGCATCTCTCTCCGGAGTGGGCTCAGTTCCATTTACCATCGTAAAAATTCTAAGCTTTGTCAGGCAATTCAGATTTGCCAGTACATTTTTATTCGTTTCGCACTCAACCAGTTCCAGCTGATCCAAATGGTGCAGTTGGTCAATTAAAGAAAGATTTGTCTCCTTGAGAGTGCCTTTGTGAAAGAGTAGGAATGCAAGCCGTTTCCAGGGTTTGATAAGCTCTACAATCTGTTCGAGTTGCTCTGCTGAATCCAAATCTTCAATCTTGATGCCTGCGATATCGTCGTCTTTAAAGACCTTGAGTTCGGAGATATTGAAGTCCGAAAGTGAAAAGCCTATCAGTGCCGGCACCACAAGTTTCAGTCGGCTCAAGTCATCAGCCATCGTTTCGCCTGCACGACTGTTCTTGTAGTAGCTCATGTTTTCTGAACCTTCGGGGAAAGTCAGAACTATAGTGTTTGGACCTACCTTTTCTCTTTTTATGGATATTGGGTGAATGGGCAGCGGATCTTTCGATTTACTTTTGGGGGTAGCGGGCATTTCCAGGGCAGTCCTTGTAGGTCTTCCCTTTTCTTGTCGGTTCGGACCCTGGTTAATGCTCTCAATCTTATGCTTGTTATATGTTTTATTGCCTGTAACCGCGGTATTATCGGCGTTCGGCTTGGCTGCGCTGCCTTCAGGTTCTGCCACCCGGAGAAAAGACTTCGCACTTGACCTGAAATAATTGTAAGCACCAAAAGCAGTGCCTGCAATGAGCAAGAGAGCAAGAGCAAAAAGTGCAGGTACCAGCCATTTCTTCTTCCTGTCTGTCTGTGTTTGTGATGCACTCTCCGGCTGCAAGAGGGCGGCAGTGTTTTTGTATGTTTCATCACTCTGGCTTTGGATGGCGATTGGCTTGCCGACAGAGATTCTCTCCAGATCGTGGATGACACTATCCATATTCTGATATCGATCTTCTTTGCGCTTAGCGAGCATCCTTGCTACGGCATTTTCCAGGTCATCAGAGAAAGTGCTCAGGGGCGACATCTCACTTAATTTTGGTGGACTCTTGGATTCGTGCATCATGAAAGTTTCCAGGGGGGTCTGACCGTGGAAGGGCACTAGTCCCGTCAGGGCCTCGAAGAAACTGCAGCCGAAGGAATAAATGTCGGAGCGGACGTCCAGAAGTTCGCCCCGGCATTGCTCGGGGCTCATGTATAGCGGTGAGCCGAAGACATTACCGGTTCTGGTCAGGTTTTGTTCTTCCTTTGCCCGGACAAGACTTTGCTCCATCATCTTGTTCTCAATTACCCGGGCCAGACCGAAGTCTACGAGCTTTACCGGCGGCCCCTGCGAAGCTTGCCCGGCCGGTTGCTCATTGGGCGCAAGAAGCATGATGTTTGCGGGTTTGACGTCCCGGTGGATGATATGTTGTTTGTGGGCGGCTTCCAGCGCCGATGCTACCTTCAGAAAGCAAGCCAGGGCATCGGCTTGCGGCATTGGTCCGCGCTCTTTCAGGGCGTCTGCCAGGCTTATGCCGGTCAGTAGCTCCATGACATAATAAGGGCACCTTTGCCTGTCAATTCCCATGTTGAAGATGCGCACTATGCCGGGGTGATTCAACTTGGCCAGGGCCTGCGCTTCCCTTTGAAAGCGCAGCCAGTTCTCTTCCGTCAAAAGATCTATGGGAAGCAGTTTAATGGCATAGTCTTGCTTGATGAAGCCGTGGCTGGCGCGGAAAACCACACCCATGCCGCCCTTGCCCAGGAACTCCAGCAAAACATAGTCTTCGCCGACGGTAACACCGGGCTTGTAGGTGAACTTTTCCGACTCTGGCTCAGCCGCCATTGCGCAGTCTTTTTTGCCAGGTAATGGGCATGAAAATGCGCTCTGTAATGGAACCGTTCCAGGAAGGCTTGAAGCCATGCTTCTTCAACACTTCCATGATTTCACGACCGATCGGCAGTCCGTCGGAATCCTCTCCGGAAATAGCGGAGAAGGCAAGATTCAAGCCGGCTCCGTTCACTGCCCTTTCTAAGTCCTGGCCATGGTAGAAGCAGCCACCTCTGACTTTGTTCAAAAGCCCTTTTGCATGCCATTCATTGTTCACTACCTCGTCCCAATCGGACCAGCCGTCACTCAAGGTATAACCGGCATTTTCCAGAGAGACAATGCCCCGTTCGGTCAGTTCGGCGAAGGCCTTTTGCAGTCTGTCGCAATCGGTGCTCTCGGGCCAGTTCTTTTCTGCCTTGCGTTTCTCGTCGAAGTGGTGAGAAATGATTTTTTTCAACTTGCCGATTTGTTCATCACTCAAGCAATCTATCGATTCTTCGTCTTCCTCTTCATTCTCGTACCAGCCTTCCGTCAAAGCTTCCACTGCTTCTTCCAGGATCTCCTCCTGTGTGTAAAAGCCGCTCCAGACCTTGAAAGGAATCAAGTCTTCCTCGATCACTTGCCAGGCGCTATTTCCTTGCATTTTCAGCCCTCGAATGAATTGGTTCGAACGGTGGTCCTAAGGATATATAATGATACCAATGTCTCCCCTTACCAGTCCCGAACAATTTGCCCAGATGGTAGCCGAGCGCCTCAGGAAGCGCATCGCTTCCGCTCACGTGGAGTACGGAGCCAGCCGCTTTGAGCTCTTTGTCAAGGGTGACAGGGGGCAGCTCATAGGCAAGGTCTTTCTGGGCAATTTCTATCGTGAGTTTTTGGAGAGCGACCTGCACGGGCAGGAGCTGATAATGTTGCGGGCCTGTCAGGTAATTGAGGCTCCCGATCTAGCCGGTATCGATTTTGAAAGTCGCCTCTATCCACAGATAAAGGACCGCTGGTCAATAGAGAAGGCAAGACTTTCGTCGGTGCATCTGCCCTATGTAGAGCTGAGTGAGCATGCGGCGTTGCTTCTTGCTTACGATCTGCCTGAGCGTATTTCTTATGTGGGTTGCGAACAACTGGAAAACTGGCAGCTCAGTTTCGATATGGCTTTGCATAATGCCAGCGCCAATCTATACAGCCGCACCACATTCGAGTTCGAACAAGTTTTTGACGAGAACACCGGTGCTCTGCTCTTTGCCGTTTCGCCCTGGCGCGATCACTACGATTGCGGCCGCTTTGTTTTCGCTTCCGAGATCTTGAAATTGCCTGTGCAGGGCGAGCACGTGGTCTTTTTGATCAGCCCCAGTTATATGTTTATTACCGGTTCCGAAAGCGATCGAGGTCTTCTGTTTGCTCTATCGGAGCTACGGGCCAATAAGGCAGATCCCCATGCGCTGCCGCCTTTTCCCGTACTTTTGAACCGGGACGGGTACAAACCTTTTGAAATTTCCCCCGATAATTCCCTTCACCATCTTTTCGAGGAAGCGCAGGCCGGCTATCTCAAAGGTGTTTATGCAGATCAGCGTCAGTGCCTGTTTGGACAGTTCAACCGGCTTGTGCCCGGGCTCTACATTTGCCAGTATGATGTGGTGCCCGATGGCTACAGAGTGGGCGTTAGAACTTCAGCGGTTATAGACCAGCGGCGTTTGCCCTGTCTGGTGCCCCAGGTGAGCCAGGTGCATTTCCGCTCGGGGGAGGGTCCAGCATCCTCAGCCAGTTTTGCTGCCTTTCTATCGGTGATGGCTGATGCCATCCAGACCACCGATCTCTATCCTGCCCTTTACCGCCTCAATCGGTTTCCATCCACCCATGAGCTTGGGCAGATGAGTTATTTGAGTGGAGAGCTTGGCTAGAGGGCGCGAGCATTCCGGGTGTTACTTGTACGCCGGGTGTTACTTTAACGCCGGCTGTTCCTGGTTCTCCCTCTGTTAGGCGTCATTCCCACGGTTTCCTGCTCCATTCAAAGACAGCCCTGCTATTTGCCGGAGGCACGGTGGGCTTCAATCTCACGAGCAATAATGAGGGCGGTATCCTCAGCGGCTTTGTTATTTCCGTTCATCATGTAAGCGCTTTGCATTTGACGAAGAAGCATAAACTTAGTGCTGAAATCCAGCGTTTTGCCCCTGGCTTCAAGAAGATAAAATATTCTCTTCGCCGTGTATTCAGCTCCTTGAGTGCGGAGGCGGTCAGCTAGTATCCACGTGGCATCACAGATCTCCCAACTTCTATTGACACTGTCAATGGATAGGGAGAGCGCTAGCTGGTCTGCCAGCACGGCCTCGGCCTCCTGCATTTTGCCTTCTTTGAGATACAGGTAAGAGAGGAGCGTGCTGGCTCCGATAGAGTCACCCTTCTGTCTGGTCAGGAGACTCCGGCACTGCTCAACTGCCTTTTGCCTAAAGAAATCGGCCCGGCAAGAGTTGCCACGTAGTTCTTCGCAATCAGACTGCATGCTTAAAACCTGAGCGCGGCGGTAATCTGCCTTCGCCAGCCGATAGATCTTATTCAATCTGCCCAGGAGACGCGCCTCTCCTTTGTAGTCTTGAGAGTATTCCAGGGAACGGCACAGTCCCTCTACAGCCAGTAATTTGCCGCTGTTGCAAATCTGAATACGGGGGGTGGAGAGTCGTGCCGTTTCAATCAGAGCACCCGGCGTCGTCGCCAGCTGGAAGGCTCTTCCCGCCAGATCCGGATGTCCCAGTCGCATAGAGCGGAAGCCTTGCACCACCAGGCGCTTTCTCAGCCCCCACTCGGCTTTCTCCAGGGGTGGTCTCAAATTGAAATTGAGGCAGGCGGTGGCCAGAAAGATCAAGAGACCGGCAACGAAAAGGCGCGGTCTAGAGGGACACGAAAATGTTGCAGTCATGGCGCCCCGCATTTGGATGAAGGAACTCTGTTACTTTTCACCCACGCTAGCACTTTTAAATGGGCATGAAAAGAAGCTGGACAACACTATTGGAATTTCTTGCCTTAACTTGGGGGCAAGGTCCTTCTCTCAGCAATTTGACCTGTCGGTCCGGCGCACAGTCCCTTAGCCTGCCTGTCCGCCGGTGTCTCTGTATATCCATCCCTCCGCCCCCTTTCTCTTTTTCAAAAGGGAGGCGTGAGTGAAATTATGCGGAAAATCTTTCAATGGGATTTAATGTGCAGCATTTTTACCGTAATGAGCGAAAAACGACAAAATTTCGTTTACGCCTCAAAATTGAAAAAGACATACCGGTTGGCCGCCCGACCGCCCTAGATCGGCTCTTTGAGCGTGCTGGCGGTCGGCTTGGGGCAAGTTCAATGATTGTGACATTTGGGTGGATGAATTGATTGAAGTCTCAGCTGGCAAGGTAAGTAAGGAGCGGCAGTCTGCTATTCAAAGGAGCAAAGTGATTAATTTAAAGTTCAATCAGTCTTTTCTGGGCTTTTGCACGGCTCTTTTAGGTTTCGCCGTACCTGCTTTTACCGGCCCCTGCCTGGCTCAGCCCCAGACCGGTGCGGTTGAGAAAACTGAGTCTTTGTCCGGGGAGTCAGCCAATCAGTCAAAACCGCCCCAGGGTCAATCCGGGCAGCCAGCGAACCAGCCACCTGCACCAACTGCTTCATCTGCGCTTGCTCCTGGGCAACTTGAGAAACTGATTAAGGACCGGTATTTGCTCTATCATCAGACTTTGCTGAATGCCGGAAGCTTCGATGATGTCTTGCCTTTCCGTTCTTCCAAGAGTCGTCAGGAAATGGAGAAGAAGTCGGCTGAAGCCCAGGCTAAAGGGGCAGAAGCCGGCAAAAAGATGATGGAAGGTCTCTTTGCCCTGGTCAAGACCATGGAACCCCGCAATGTCAGGGTTGATTCCGTGAAGGTAATGGGCGATAAGGCTGAGCTTTCCGTCAGCGCCGTGGACGGCGGGCAGTTGTCCGATGCCATGACCGCTGGTTTTGGCGGTATCGCCAGGGGTCTGACCGGTGCCTCCCGGGGTGGGTCCCAGCCTGCGCAACCTATGCGCAGCACCACCGTCGGCAAGATAACTATGTTCAAGGAAGACGGCAACTGGATGGTGGGCGATGAAAGTTGGTCCACCCGGGTGACTAATTTGACGCCCGCGCAAGAGGCTAAGCGGGCCGCTGAGGAAGCAGCCAAAAAGGGACTGAGTTCCTGGTGTGCTCCGGCTGCTTCCATGGACTTTCCCAAAAAGCCGGCGGCCGGCAGTTTGAACGGCCAGGCTTTTGTGGTGGAAGGGGCTGAGTTCAATAACGGCAATCTGACTTTGCGCCAGGGGCGGGACTTCTTTGCCGACCGAGAAGTTTTGATTTTTCTCTTTGGTCTGGAGGGCAATCCGGACGGACAGCAAATTGCTGTTCGCGACGGCGAGCCGGTGGGCGGCAAGGGCACCTGTCATGTGCACATGAGCTATAAGGTGCCCGGCAAAGACTTACCGACGACCAAAATGTTTATGCCGAGCGACGGCTACGGCATCAGACTGGCTTTCGGGCAGAGAAAGAACGGACTTTTACCCGGCTATATTGTTCTGCGTTTGCCTGATAAAGCGCAGAGTTATGTGCAGGGTTATTTCTATGCCAAATTGAAATAGCCCTGCGCATAACTCACGGCACTATGCTGTGCCGGTATCCGAGCTTCAGTTGCGCATCTCCATGAGATTGCCTGACTGGTAGCTCCTCAGCCCCAGAGCGAAACACAGGCTGCCAAAGCCCAGCACGGCAAGAGCGCCAAGACCGGTTAGCAGAGCCGTGTTCCAGTTTAGTTGCTTGAGAGCTTCCGGTGGCAACCCAGCTACAAATCCGGCGGGAATGAGGGTGAAGAGCACCAGCTTCACCCAGCCGTCGAAGAGTGAACTGGGATAGGTGGAAAAGGTGATCATGGAGAAGAACCACTGCTCCGAGAGTACCTCGGCCTGTCCCAGAAAGAAAGCCAGGCTGCCCCGCATCAGGTTGAAGCCGGTGAAGAGTACTGCCACTGCTACTGTCAGAAAGACATACATGAGAAAGTGCTCCAGGTCCGGTTTAACCAGCAAGAGATAGGCTGCATAGCCGAAGGCCAGGTCACCCATGGCCGTGGGGCTGAGCTTGCCCAGGGCCAGATGCGGCACCAGGGCTCTGGGGTAGAGCATCCAGGTGTCGAGCTGACCTCGGGCAATTAGCGCGGCTAGATTGTGCAGGTTGAAGCAACAGGCCGCCGATAGTCCGAAGCCAGCCGAGGCGATGGCCCAGAGGGTCACTACATCGGCTTGACC
>Ga0268298_10001669_pt1 | contig 25652 bp, 27 predicted proteins | sample WWTPWeurt_MetaG_FD_194462 | JGI IMG/M metagenome (GOLD analysis project Ga0268298, IMG submission 194462) | Activated sludge microbial communities from WWTP in Nijmegen, Gelderland, Netherland - WWTP Weurt | ecosystem: Engineered > WWTP > Aerobic digester > Activated sludge | place...
CTCGCGCGAGGCCCATGTCAGCGAGAAGGGTCTGCATTACAACTTCGTGGTCTATTCGCGGCGCTGATTCCAGCACACGATTCAGGCCAGGCATGGCTGACGCAGGCAGTAGCCCGCGTCTCAACGCCGGGGCGGCCGCCCCTCCAGCCGGTTGTACTCTTCGAGACAGCGTCCGAGCGCCTTGCCATAGTCCTCGGCGCTTTTACCCGATAGCGTGCACCCGCCCGTGGCGTCGGGAACGGCAGCATCCGATCCAGCCTTCCCGGGAGCGGCCACTGCGGGCGGCCGGACTTCCGCATTTTCGGGTTTCTTGGCACCTGTGGCACTTGTCGCGGGGGCCACCGGCTTATCCTGCATGTCCGCCTTTGCATCCGCCTTGTCCGGCGCAACAGCAGGATCGCTCACTGTCGCCCCTCCGGCAGTTTCAGCCCTGGCCGGCGAGCGGCTCGAGGCTTCCAGAATTTCCTGATGGCTGCGCCGCGCTTCCTCCCCCCGCTGCACCATTTCCGCCTGCTCGGCGGCCTCGCGTGCGGCCTTCTCCTTCTTCAGCACCGCGGCTGCCTCGGCAGCGGCTTTCGCCTTCTGCGCACTGGCGCGGTAAGCGAGACCGCCGGCAACTGCCAGTGCGAGCACCAACAGGCCGGCGCCGCCCAGGATCAGGGTGCGCTTCGAGATCGGGGGCAGCGAAAATTTCTTCTTGCCCTCGCCGGATGTCGCATCAGCTACGTCAGCGCCGGCCGTTTCCTTCATCTCTTCCATCAACAATCCTGCATAGGTTTATGTTCGACATGAACTTCTCTACGGCAAGGCATACGAAAACTGAAACCACGGCCGATCATACGCCCCACGATGACCGCGGAACAGGTGTGCCACGGCGTATGCCGCACCGGGCATCAACCGGAATTCCGCTCACGGACTGACTATTTTTTAAGCAGTGATTCGGGTACAATCCGCGCCTTTCCCATTTCCGACCGACGCCTGTCCACCATGGATTTTTGCGGTTTCACGCTCCGGAACAATCTGTTCGTCGCGCCCATGGCGGGCGTGACCGACCGTCCGTTCCGCCAGCTCTGCAAGAAGCTGGGCGCCGGGCTCGCCGTATCGGAAATGGTGACCTCGAACTCGCTGCTCTACGGCAGCGCCAAAACGCTGCGCCGCGCCAACCATGTCGGCGAAGTCGAACCGATCTCGGTGCAGATTGCCGGCGCCGATCCGAAGATGATGGCCGAGGCGGCACGCCACAACGTCGCCAACGGTGCTCAGATCATCGACATCAACATGGGCTGCCCGGCGAAGAAGGTCTGCAATGTCATGGCCGGTTCGGCGCTCCTGCGGGACGAACCGCTGGTGAAGCAGATTCTCGATGCCGTGGTGCAGGCCGTGCCGGACACGCCGGTGACGCTGAAGATCCGCACCGGCTGGGACAGCCACAACCGCAACGCGCTCGCCATCCTGAAGATCGCTGAAGACGCCGGCATTCGTGCCCTGGCCATCCATGGCCGCACGCGCGCCCAGCAATACACGGGCGACGCGGAATACGACACCATCCGTGCCGTGAAATCGGAAGCACGTATCCCGATCATCGCCAACGGGGACATCGGTTCGCCGGAAAAAGCCCGGTTCGTGCTCGACCACAGCGGCGCCGATGGGGTGATGATCGGCCGCGCCGCCCAGGGGCGCCCCTGGCTTTTCCGCGAGATCGAGCACTACCTGAAGACCGGCGCCCACCTGCCGCCGGCGCGCGTTTCGGAGATCCACGACATCCTGCGTGCCCATCTCGACGATCTCTACAGCTTCTACGGCATCGAAACCGGTGTGCGCGTGGCAAGGAAACATATTGCCTGGTACACGAAGGGCCTCGTCGGTTCGGCCGCCTTCCGCCATGCCATGAACCAGCTGCCGACGCTGGAACTGCAGCAGCAGGCCGTCAATGATTTCTTTTTCGCGCTCGCCGAACAAAGCGAGCACCTGAGCTACATAGATAGCAACACGTGCACCACCATGCACGATCCGCTCGCAGCCTGAGCGGAAACAACAATCAGAGGGGAGAGGCCAGAATGGCCCGTCAGAACGACATATCGACGTGCGTCACCGGCGCACTGGAAAAATACTTTCGCGATCTTGACGGCGAGATGCCGTGCGCCATCTACGACATGGTGCTTAAGAACGTCGAGAAGCCCATGCTCGAAGTGGTGATGCGCCACGCCGATGGCAACCAGACGCTGGCCGCGGAGATGCTCGGCATCAATCGCAACACGCTGCGCAAGAAACTCACCGAATTCGACCTTCTCTGATTCAAACACCCCATTTAGCCGAGCCCATCATCATGAAGATCCGTCAGGCCCTCCTTTCCGTTTCCGACAAGACCGGCGTCCTCGAATTCGCCCAGGGGCTCGCTGCCCAAGGCGTCAAGCTGCTGTCCACCGGCGGCACCGCCAAGATGCTGCGCGACGCCGGCCTTGCCGTCACCGAGATCGGCGATTACACCGGCTTCCCGGAAATGCTCGACGGCCGCGTCAAGACGCTGCACCCGAAAGTTCACGGCGGCATCCTCGCCCGCCGCGATCTCGCCGAACACATGGCGACCATCGAACAGCACGGCATCCCGACCATCGACCTCGTCTGCGTGAACCTCTACCCGTTCGCCGCGACCATCGCCAAGGCCGGCGTGACGCTGGAAGATGCGATCGAGAACATCGACATCGGCGGCCCGGCCATGGTCCGCTCGTCGGCCAAGAACTACGCCGGCGTCGCCATCGTCACCGACCCGACCGACTACGCCCCGCTGCTCGCCGAGATGAAGGCGAACGACGGCGGCCTGCAGCTCGCCACCCGCTTCAACCTGGCGAAGAAGGCTTTCACGCACACCGCCCGCTACGACAGCATGATCGCCAACTGGCTGACCGGCCTCGATGAAGGCGCCGAAGCCAAGCCGGCCGCGGCCGCACCGACGCCGTCGATCTTCCCGGCCAAGCTGCAGCTCGCCTTCGACCGCACCGAGATCCTGCGCTACGGGGAGAACTCGCACCAGAGCGCCGCCTTCTACCGCGACGCGCAGCCGCTGCCGGGCAGCATCGCCGCCTACACGCAGCTGCAGGGCAAGGAACTCTCGTACAACAACATCGCCGACGCCGATGCGGCATGGGAATGCGTCAAGGCCTTCGATGCCCCCGCCTGCGTCATCATCAAGCACGCCAACCCGTGCGGCGTGGCCATCGACGCCAACCTGCTCGGCGCCTACGAAAAGGCCTTCAAGACCGACTCGACCTCGGCCTTCGGCGGCATCATCGCCTTCAACGGCGAAGTCGGCCTCGACGTGGTGAATGCCATGAACGAGCGCAAGCATTTCGTCGAAGTGCTGATCGCCCCGTCCTTCAGCGCCGAAGCCAAGACTGCACTGGCCTCGAAGCAGAACCTGCGCGTGCTGGTCGTGCCGCTCGGCCGCGATCTCAACAGGCTGGAACTGAAGCGTGTCGGCGGTGGCCTGCTGGTGCAGACGCCGGACAACTTCACCGCCCAGGCCGCCGGCCTCAAGGTGGTCACCAAGAAGCAGCCGACCGCACAGCAGATCGAAGACCTGCTCTTCGCCGAGCGCGTCGCCAAGTTCGTGAAATCCAACGCCATCGTCTTCTGCGGCGGCGGCATGACGCTGGGCGTCGGCGCCGGCCAGATGTCGCGCGTCGATTCGACCAAGATCGCCAGCATCAAGGCACAGCACGCCGGCCTCGAACTGAAGGGCTCGGTCGTCGCCTCGGATGCTTTCTTCCCGTTCCGTGATGGTGTCGATGTGCTGGCCGAAGCCGGTGCCGTCGCCGTGATCCAGCCGGGCGGTTCGATGCGCGATGAGGAAGTGATTGCCGCAGCCGACGAACACGGCCTGGCGATGGTATTCACTGGTGCCCGCCATTTCCGCCACTGATAGGGGATGAAGAATCTGGTGCTGTTCGTTGTAGCAGCGTTTCTGGGGTGGTTGGCATACGAAAAAATCGCCGCCCCTCTGCCGACATCTCATGCAGAAGGGGCGCACAAACAACTCGCCACACCACCGCCCCTTGTGAGCAACCCTCCATCATTTCGCTGTGATGGCCGTATTTATTGCTCTCAAATGACCTCCTGTGCAGAGGCCACCTGGTTCCTCAAGAATTGCCCCGGCACAAAAATGGATGGGAACAACGACGGAGTACCCTGTGAAGCGCAGTGGTGCAGATAACAGAACGTAAGGATCGACTCAAATGAAACTCCTCGTCATCGGTTCCGGCGGTCGCGAGCACGCTCTCGCTTGGCGCCTTGCCAAGACCCCCGGCCTGCAGAAGGTTTTCGTTGCCCCCGGCAACGCCGGCACGGCACGCGAGCATGAACTGCAGAACGTGAACATCACAGACCCGGTTGCGCTCGCGGACTTCGCCGAGAAGGAAGGCGTGCATCTCACCGTTGTCGGACCGGAAGCGCCGCTTGCCGCCGGCGTCGTGAATGTCTTCCGCGCCCGCGGCCTGAAGATCTTCGGCCCGACCAAGGAAGCTGCCCAGCTCGAATCCTCGAAGGATTTCGCCAAGCGCTTCATGGCCCGTCACGGCATCCCGACGGCGTTCTTCGAGACCTTCACCGATACCACGGCGGCACACGCCTACATCGACCGCATCGGCGCGCCGATCGTCATCAAGGCCGACGGCCTCGCCGCCGGCAAGGGCGTCGTCGTCGCAATGACGCTGGAAGAAGCGCACGCCGCCGTCGATGACATGCTCTCCGGCAACAAGCTTGGCGACGCCGGCGCCCGCGTCGTCATCGAGGAATTCCTCGACGGCGAGGAAGCCAGCTTCATCGTCATGGTCGACGGCAAGAACGTGCTCGCACTCGCCTCCAGCCAGGATCACAAGCGCATCGGCGACGGCGACACCGGCCCGAACACCGGCGGCATGGGCGCCTATTCGCCGGCCCCGGTCGTCACACCGGAGATCCACGGCAAGGCCATGCGCGAGATCATCGTGCCGACGGTTCAGGGCATGATGAAGGACGGCATTCCCTACACCGGTTTCCTCTACGCCGGCCTGATGATCGGCAAGGACGGCTCGGTGAAGACGCTCGAATTCAACTGCCGCATGGGCGACCCGGAAACGCAGCCGATCATGATGCGGCTGAAGTCGAACCTGATCGACCTGCTCGAACACGCCGTCGCCGGCACGCTCGACCAGATCGAAGCGGAATGGGATCGCCGTGTGGCGCTTGGCGTCGTGCTTGCTGCCGCCAACTACCCGGACACCCCGCAGAAGGGCGATGTCATCCTCGGGCTGCCGGAAGGCAACAGCTTCGGCGACGACGCGCACGTCTTCCACGCTGGTACGGCCGACAGGGATGGCCAGGTCGTCACCAATGGCGGCCGCGTGCTGTGCGTCACGGCGCTCGGCGAGAACGTCAAGCTCGCCCAGAAGCGTGCGTACGAAGCCGCTGCCGCAATCAGCTGGGATGGCATGCTATATCGCAAGGACATTGGTTACCGAGCCATCGGGCGCTAAGCGTCCATCACGAAAACAGCTCCTAATTCGCGGAACCAATTCGTATCAGGGCGGCCGAAGAACGCTTCGGACCGCCCGTTTTTTTGCCCACGGAGATTCAATGTCGATCGACACCCTTCGCCTCAAGGACTACTTCACCGGCCTGCAGTCGCGCATCGTCGCCGAACTGGAAGCCTTCGACGGCCAGCCCTTCCGCACCGATTCCTGGGTTCGCCCCGAGGGCGGTGGCGGCGTCTCGCGGCTGATCGAGCAGGGCAACTTCTTCGAACGCGGTGGCGTCAATTTTTCGCATGTCACCGGCAAGTCGCTGCCGGCCTCGGCCACCGCCGTACGCCCGCAACTCGCCGGCCGCGCCTGGGAGGCGATGGGCGTATCGCTGGTGCTGCATCCCGAGAACCCCTACTGCCCGACGGCGCACATGAACGTGCGCTGCTTCGTCGCGACGAAGGAGGGCGAGGAGGATGTCTGGTGGTTCGGCGGCGGCATGGACATGACGCCCTACTACACGCAGGAAGAAGACGTCCGCCACTTCCACGCCACCTGCAAGGCGGCGCTCTCGTCTTTCGGTGACGGCGTCCATGCGAAGTACAAGCAGTGGTGCGACGACTACTTCTTCCTCAAGCATCGCAGCGAACCGCGCGGCGTCGGCGGCGTCTTCTTCGACGATCTCAACGAGGGCGGAAAGGGTGGCGAAGATCCCTTCGAGCGCTGCTTTTCGCTGACACAGGCGGTCGGCGATGCCTTCACCAGGGCCTATGTGCCGATCCTCACGAAACGCCGCGACACGCCCTACGGCGAACGCGAGCGCGACTTCCAGGCCTATCGCCGCGGCCGCTACGTGGAATTCAATCTGGTCTGGGACCGTGGCACGCTGTTCGGCCTGCAGTCGGGCGGGCGCACCGAGTCGATCCTGATGTCGCTGCCACCGATCGTGAAATGGCGCTACGACTGGCAGCCGGAAGCCGGTTCGGCGGAGGCGGAACTCTACGAGAAATATCTCAAGCCGCAGGACTGGGCCTGACAACCCGGGGATTATGCTGGGCTTCCCGCATGGCGGAAACGAAAGGAACCGGTTTTCCGCTCCTGCCGCCCCCTTCACCCTTCCCTACTTGAGCTTCCCCGTCATTACCCGCACCCGCTCCGGATCGCGGACCACGAGTTGCCCGCCACTGCCGGCAAGATTGCCGCAAACGCACTTTGCCGGTATGTGCGGCACCGAATTGACGATGCCCTGGCAATCAAGGCATTCGTAGTAGTACATCGCACCGCTCGGAAAACTGTCGGCTTTCGGCGGCGGTTCGACGGGAACGAAACGATAGATCTTGCGCAGATCGATACCAAGCATGGGCAACTCCGGAACAGTGCCGTGAATGCCCGAAAGCTTAGCGCCGATCAGCGTGCGACGGAAAGCTGCGCCGCAGCACGATAGTGGCGGTTGGCCTCATCCTGGCGTTCAAGGCGCTCCGCCAGCCCGGCCAGCACGAGTCGCGTATCGCAGGAGTCCTCGATCGACAGCGCGGCATCCAGATAGCTCTGCGCCTTGCCCCACAGTTGCTGCAGGATGCAGAGGCGCCCCAGCACGACCAGCAATGCGGCATCGCGCGGATGTGCCGTGAGCCAGGCCTCGGCCTTGGCGATACGGCCGCTGACGTCCCCCTCCGTGCGCCCGAAGCGGATCACCAGTTCGCTGTCCCATTCCCGCGCCAGCTGGTCCTCGATCAGGCGCCGTGCCGCTTCATGCGAGCCCTGCGCGATCAACAGATCGGCCGCCTCGCAGACCAGCTTCGCACCCATCTCACGTTCCGGCACTTCCCGCAGGTAGGCCAGCAGCAGGCCCAGATCGCCGGCGTGCTGCGTGACATTTTCACAATGGGCCCTGAGCGTGACTTCACGGAAAGCCTCGAACGCCAGCGCATCACGCTTCTCAAGCTGGCGTGCGATGCGCAGCACTTCGTTCCAGTGGCCGGCGCCCTGCTGTGCGCGCAGTTCAAGGCGCAGGGCTGCGATATGGCGACCGGCCAGCTGATGCAGGCGAGCCAGCACCGTCACTGCATCATCGAAGCGGCGGGCGTCGAGAAACATTTCCGCCTCGAGCATCAGCCGGGCCACTTCGGTACGAGCGTCATCCTGCGTCGCGCGGTCGAGCCAGGCCTCCTGCTTGCCGGATTCCCGCATGCGCTGTGCCGCCCGTGCCGCGATCAGTGCCGCCAGGCCCGGCGCCTCGCCGGCGGAATGCGCCTCCGCCGCCTTTTTCAGGGCATGGCCGAAGCGGCCTTCGAACAACAGGCGCACCGCATCCTGAAAGACGGACGCCGCCTTCGCCTTGCGCTGGGTTTCGCGGTAGGCCCGGACTCGCCCGGGCAGCGACAGCGTAAGCGCAATGCCGCGCAGGGCCCCATAGAGCAGGACGAAGCCGCCGAAGAGCACTGCGAGCGCAAGGTTCAGCGAAACCTCCGCCCGCCACGGCGGCAGCACGATCAACACATAAGCGTCGTTGAAGCGCATCGCCATCGACAGTCCGACGGCGAGTGCGAAGAGTGCGAGCAGCCAGAAGAGGCCTTTCACTTGCGGGCATCCTTCTCGCGCGTTGCCTTGAAGCTGCGGATCGCCGACAGGCTCTCGTTGAGCGTCGGCAGGTCGATCACCAGTTCGGCACCGCCAAGCTGCCGGAGGGAACCGACGGCGGTCTGCACGGACTTGTTCTGTGCGTCGAAATGACGCTCGAGCAGGGTCTGCGCCGCTTTCAGCTCGCTACGGAAGGTCCATTGATCACGCGACAGCAGCGCCAGGCGCGCGTTGAGCAAGCGCAGCTTGAGGTTCTCGCGCAGGAAGAAGTCCTGGCCCGGCGCCAGCAGCACAGGTTCGTCGCGATCGAAGCGCTGGATGCGCACCAGGCTGCGGATCTCGCGCCAGGCATCCTTGAACATTTCGCGCCAGGCGCTGGTGGGTTCGCCAGTCGCTTCCGCCGGTTTGGCAGATTCCTCACGCGGACGGACATCGACCGCCAGCGGCAGCGTATCGATCGCCGTAACGACACTTTCGAGGCGCACACTCATGCCGGGCAGGTCGATCTGCGGCAGCGACTTGAGCCGGTCGAGATCGCGGGTCAGCGCCTTGCGCACCCCGATGAACTGCGGTCGCGAGGACCCGGCCAGGCGGGAATCCGCCGCCTGCAACGCAAGCACGGCCCCCTGCACATTGCCAGCCAGCTGCAACTGCTGAGCGGCCAGCGTCACGCTCTGTTCGATCTCGCTCAGCGCCCATTCGTCCCGGCTGCGCGCCAGATCCTGATAGAGGTTTTCGAGCGAGGCCTGCTGGCTCTGCGACTCGGCCAGTTTGCCTTCCAGCAGGCCGAGCTTGGCCTGCAGGGCCGCCACCTGATCCTGCGCCTGCTTGGCGACGATGCGGTTCTCCTTGTTGGCGGCATCGCTGTCGGCCAGTCGCTTCGCCATTTCCTGCTGCGTGTCGGCCAGACGGAGGCGGGTTTCGATCCATTGCCAGCCTGAGAGTCCGAGCGCTACGACGGCGATGATCGGCCAGGGGTTGCGCCACGGCAATGCGGTCGCTGCCTGCGCAGGCGGGACGGTCGCTGCCGGCGTCGAGGCAGGCACTGATTCCGCGGCAGGCGGCGGAAGGGAAGAATTCTCGCTCATGATTGCAGCCAATTATACGTGCACAGCCCTTCGATGATGCCGGCATCGGCCGCCGCGGTCAGGACGACGCGCTCCAGCCCCAGTGCCCGTGCATTCTCCGCAATGCGGGCATGCGGCACGAACACCGGCGTCGTCGCCAGACGCTGCCGGGCCGGCGCATCGAGCAGAGCAACGAGATTGCGCAAACCTTCGCTGCTCGAGACCGTGAAGGCATCGATGCCGCTCGGCCATTGCGCCAGCAGCGGCGCGGCCGTCGCCGGTGCCGAGCGGTGGTAGCAGGTGATGCAATCGACCGTCGCACCACGTTCGCGCAATGTATCAGCCAGCAGTTCGCGGCCACCATCGCCGCGGAAGATCGCCACGCGCCGACCGACGACCTTTGCGCGCTGCAGTTCCGGCAGTTCGAGCAGCGCCTCGGAATCGAAGCGCTCGGTCGGGGCAATGGCGCCCTGGACGCCACGCGCGGCCAGCGCCCTGAGCGTCCCCTGCCCGACGGCAGCGGGCAGCAGCGTGGCGGGCCAGGCGCCACGCGCCAATAGCGCCGGCACGCTGTAGTCGACTGCGTTCGGGCTGATGAAGACCGCCAGGTGATAGTCGGGCAATCGTTCGACCGCTGCCAGCAGCGGCGCCGGATCGGAGGCCGGGCCGATGTCGAGCAGCGGAAAGACGAAGGGCGTTCCGCCAGCGGCACGGATGGCCTCCGCGAGCGCGCCAGACTGCGCCAGCGGACGGGTGACGACGATGGTCCGGCCGGCGAGCGGCATTACGACGCGCAGGCGAGCTTTTCGAGGATAGGATCGGCGCCCTTGTCGCGCAGCATCTGCGCCAGCAGGCGGCCGATCGTTTCGTCGTCCTGCGGATTGCCGCGCAGTTCGTCGGCCACCATCTCCGTGCCGTCCGGCGTGGCGACGAAGCCGCGCAGCCAGAGCTGGCCATTCTCGATGATCGCGTAGCCGCCGAGCGGTACCTGGCAGCTGCCGCCGAGCGCGCGCGAGAAGGCACGTTCGGCACGCACGCAGTGCGTCGTCTCGGCGTCGGCGAGCGGCGCGATGAAGGCTTCGGCATCCGCGCGCGAAGCGAGGATCTCGATGCCCAGCGCCCCCTGTCCCGGCGCAGGCAGCGACTGCTCCGGCGTCAGCACGGTCCTGATGCGATCCTTGAGACCGAGGCGGATGAGGCCGGCTGCCGCGAGGATGATCGCATCGTACTGACCATCGTCGAGCTTGCGCAGGCGGGTGTCGAGGTTGCCGCGCAGCGGTTCGATCTTCAGCTGCGGATACTTCGCGCGCAGGATCGCCTCACGGCGCAGGCTGGAAGTGCCGACGACGGCACCGGCCGGCAAGTCGTCGAGGCCGGCATACTTGTTCGAGACGAAGGCGTCGCGCGGGTTCTCGCGCGCCGTGATCGCCGTCAGCGAGAAGCCCTCCGGCATCTCCATCGGCACATCCTTGAGCGAATGCACGGCGAGGTCGGCGCGAACTTCCTGCATCGCCACTTCGAGTTCCTTGATGAACAGGCCCTTGCCGCCGATCTGCGACAGCGGCCGGTCGAGGATCTGGTCGCCGCGCGTGGTCATGCCGAGGATGCCGACCTCGGCGCCGGGATATAGACCGCTCAGGCGATCGCGAATATGCTCTGCCTGCCACATGGCGAGGCGGGATTCGCGCGAGGCGATGACAATCTTCTTCGGGGCGATGGCAGCAGTCACGGCAGGATTCTCGACGGAAAAGCAAAGCGCGATTTTATCATGCCCGCCTTCCCGACCCGCCCGCATCGCTCACCCCGCAAGCCTTTGACGAGAGAACGATGAACGACAAGCCGGACCACCAGCGCCCCGAACTGCCCGCCTTCTGGGACAAGCGTTTCGGCGAGGGCACGACGCCGTGGGCGACGGCCGGCGTCCCGGCGGCCTTGCAGGCCTTTGCGGACAGCCTTGCCGAGCGCCCGGCGACGCTGATCCCGGGTTGCGGCCACGCCTGGGAAGCCCTCTGGCTGGCGCAACGCGGCTGGCCGGTGACGGCGCTCGATTTTTCTGCGAGCGCCATCGCGACGGCCCGCGACATTCTCGGCGACTGGCCCGGCCAGCTGGTTCAGGACGATTTCTTCGGTTTCACGCCGCCGGCGCCCTTCGCGCTGATCTACGAGCGCGCCTTCCTCTGCGCCCTGCCGCGGCGGCTGTGGCCGAACTACGGCCGGCGCATGCACGAGCTGCTGGCGCCGGGCGGCCGCCTGGCCGGGTTCTTCTTTTTCAGCGAGGCGCCGAAGGGGCCGCCCTTCGGCATTTCACCGGCAGCGCTCGATGCACTGCTGACGCCGTGGTTCGTGCGCGAGGACGACCGTGCCGTGGACGACTCGGTGCCGGTCTTTGCCGGCAAGGAGCGCTGGCAGGTGTGGCGAAGGATCAGTTGAGGCGCTGGCGCTCGCGGTAGAGCGCTTCATCGACGGCGGCGTCGAGCTCGTCGCCGGCAAGGCGGTAGAGCCCATCCACCACCTGCGGCCAGCAACCGTAGGCCTGCTGCTCGCGCAGCCAGCGATAGCGGGCGGCATCCTCGACCAGCCGCGCCATGCGCTCGTCGTCCATTTCTGCGGCACCGGCCGCTGCAAATGCAATCACCTGATCCGACATCGTGAATCTCCTCCGCTTTCCGATGGCCGCCAATATCGGCGAAGGCGGCCGCCGGCGCCATTCGCACTTCTACCCATGCCGCCTACGTAGTGCTACGCAGTCCGCCCGTCGCCGCAGGGCGATTAGAATGGGCATCCCCCGCAGCCGCCATAGGAGCCGCCCATGCGCCTCAGGCAAAAGATCATCGTCCTCGCCGTCCTGCCCGTCGTCGCCGCAGTGCTCGCCATCGCCGCGCTGGTGGCGCTGCAGTCGCGCGAACTGGCGCGGCTGGAAGCCGAACTGCTCGAAGAAAGCATGCTCGCCGCCAAGCGCACCGAACTGCGCCATTACGTCGAGATGGCGCAGACCTCGATCGAGCACATCTACCAGAGCGGCCGCGACGACGCGCTGGCCCGCGAGGAAGTGATGCGCATCCTGTCGTCGATGGCCTACGGCGACGACGGCTATTTCTTCGCCTATGACAAACAGGGCACCAACCTCGTCCACCCGCGCCAGCCCGACCTGATCGGCACCAACCTGTGGGAAGTCCGCGACCCGCAGGGCGTCGCCGTCATCCAGAGCCTCTTCGACACCGCGAAGCGCGGCGACGGTTTCCTGCGCTACATCTGGAACCGGCCCTCGACCGGCAAGGCCGCCGACAAGCTCAGCTACGTCGTCGAGCTGCCGCGCTGGGGCTGGATGTACGGCACCGGCATCTACCTCGACGACGTCGCCGCCGGCACGCAGAAGATCAAGGCGCGGGCCTCCGCCAACATCACCGCGACGCTGCTCGGCCTCGCCGCCGTGGCCGTCATCGCCACCCTCGCCGTCTTCGCCGGCGGCCTCGCCCTGAACATCAGCGAGCAGCGCATCGCCGACCAGCAACTGAAGCAGCTGACGCAGCGCCTCGTTTCCTCGCAGGAGGAGGAGCGGGCGCGCGTCTCGCGCGAACTGCACGACGGCCTCAGCCAGCTGCTCGTCTCCACCAAGTTCCGCTTCGAACTCGCCCAGGAGCGGCTGCAGGAAGGGCGCGCAAATCCGGGCAAGGCCGCCGAGGCGATCGACGCCGGCATCGCCGGCCTCTCGGAAGCGATCAGCGAGATCCGCCGCATCTCGCACGACCTGCGCCCCTCGCTGCTCGACAACCTCGGGCTGCCGGCGGCGCTCGAACAGCTCGCCGAGGATTTCGGCCATCGCACCGGCATCGCCGTCAGCGCGGCCATCGGCCCGTTGCCGGCGCTCACCGTCGGCAGCGCCACCACCAGCCTGTTCCGCGTGGCGCAGGAAGCGCTCACCAATGTCGAACGGCACGCCCATGCGACGCAGGTCGAACTGACGCTCGACCGCGACGACGACAGCCTGCGCCTGGCGATCCGCGACGACGGCCTCGGGCTGGCCGCCACCGGCCCGCTCAACAAGGGCATCGGCCTCAGGAACATGCGCGAGCGCGTCGAGCACCACGGCGGCTCGCTGAAGGTGGAACAGGGCGACGATGTCGGTGGTACGCTGCTGGTCGCACGGCTGCCGCTGGCGGCCGTGACGGAAGAGGAGCCGGCATGAGCATGATTGCGGGCAAGGACACCGCTGACATCCGCGTGCTGCTGGTGGACGACCACCAGCTGGTACGCGACGGACTGCACTCGCGGCTCGGCGAAACGCCCGGCATCTGCGTCGTCGGCGAAGCGGGCACCGGCGCCGAGGCGCTGGCGCTGGCGGCGACCCTGGCCCCCGATCTCGTCCTGCTCGACATCGGCCTGCCCGACATGAGCGGCCTCGACGTCGCCGGGCAACTCCCCGCCGTCGCCCCGCAGGCACGGGCACTGATGCTCTCGATGTACGACAACCGCGAATACGTGATCAGCGCCATCCGCGCCGGCGCCGCCGGCTACGTGCTCAAGGATGCCAGCTCGAAGGAAATCATCGCCGCCATCCGCGCCGTCGCGGCCGGCGGCTCCTACTACAGCGCACCGCTGACGACCGCGCTGGCCACCGGCGGCAGCGAACCGCCGCCGCTCACCGATCGCGAACGCGAAATCCTGATCCTCGTGGCACAGGGGAACAGCAACAAGCGCATCGCGCAGCAGCTCGACGTCAGCGTGCGGACGGTGGAAACGCATCGGCTGAACCTGCGCAAGAAACTCGGCATCGAAACGCCGGCGGGGCTGATCCGCTACGCGCTGCAGCAGGGGTGGATCAAGGTTTAGGGCAAACTCGAATCAGCCTGCACGCGAAAATTCCGGCAGGGCCAAGGCATCGGCTGGTAAGAGAACTTTCACGCCAAGAGGCAATAGTTGCTCGGACAGCACCAGTAAATCCTTGTCTCCGGTGACCAGCCAAGGCGCCCGCGCAGCCAATGCCGAATGGATAATCTTGTCGTCAGCCGGATCGCGGCAAAACGTCTTTGCTGCGATTGAAGGCGGCACCTCCACTTGCAGCGCAATGCCCTCAAGATCGGTCAGGAGGGATTTTCGTTGCTCAAGCGTAATGTAGCGATCGAATTTCGGACGCCACAATTGCTCCTTCAACTCCCCCAAAGTCGCCGCAGAAAACACCGGCTGCCCCGTCCGAATGACCTGCCGAAGCAGTTGCGCAGGTGCCCCCACACGGGTCAGCAAGCCGCTGATCCAGACATTGGTATCAATAACGACAGGAAAATCCTTGGCCACCGCGAACGACTCAGCGCCCGTCAGCCAGCAGTTCCGCCAACTTTTCGGGCGTCAGCCCGGCACGTTCTGCAGCTTCAGCCGTCTGGTCCATGGTCTTCAACAAACGATCCGCATAGAAGGCCCGCATCGCCTCATAATCCTCGGCACTGACCATCACGCCGACGACGCGATCATGACGCATGACACGCACGGGTTCCCGCTGCACGCGATCGAGAAATTCGCCAAAACGGGTCTTGGCTTCATTAGCGGTATAGGTTTGCATGGCGCGATCCTCTCGCAAAAATCCACGATACCAGTATAGGCGATTCGTTCGAATCGGACAAATCGCGCGATTTTCGCTGATGGGCTGTGAAAGAAACCTGGCATCGAGATGCCGGCGGAACTGATCGCCATGCGCTGTAGCAGGGGCGCAAGGTTTTGAATACAAAGAAGGGGGCCGCGGCCCCCTTCTTTTACTCCTTCAAATTCGCACTGCGAATCAGAACACGTAATTCACACCCAAAGACCAGACGCTGGCACGGACACGGCCCGTGTCGTTCTCATTACCCAAGCGCCCATAGTCTTCATACTCGGCACGGACATTGATGTTCTTGGCAACGTCATAGCCAAGACCGATACCATAGAGCGCGTTCGTTCGCGACTTACGCTCGGAACCAGAATCCACCACACCAAGCGCAGGGGCATTCACGTCCCAGCTGTTCTTGGCGTTGGTGGCCGCAAGCCCCAACTTGCCGAACAGGGAGAAGCGCTCGGCGAACGGCAGGATACCAACGACGGAGGCATGCCACGCATCAGCCTTGTATTTGCTCTTGCCCGTATCGCCGGCAAAAGCGCCAGTACCGGTGTAACGGTAATCGAACTTGCCAAGATTGGTATAGCCACCTTCAACCGCAAAATACGGATTGAATTTGTAGCCGACGATCAGTTTATAGGCCGTATCCGACTCATCATTGGATTCGGAAATCAACGGATCGCCAAAACTGAAATCGGAATTCTTGAACTTGCCCTGCGAAACTCCCAGCCCAGCGCCGACATATACCTGCGCCTGGGCAGGAAGCGCCACGGCGAAAATACCGACGGCCCCCAGAATTGCAGCAATCAACTTGTTGTTAGCACCACGCATATTACAGCTCCCGTAAGAATTGAAATTTGACAGCAGTTAGATCAAAGGCCTGCAGCCCTACAGAAATCACCGTCGCAATTATACGCATAACGCATTTTTGCGCAATATTACAAATAACGCATGTACATGAAACGTAAAACGAAGCGACAGTTTCAACATGCAACTAGGCATGACCATCAAAAAACTGCGCGAACAGGCGGGGCACTCCCAGGAGGAATTGGGATTTCGCCTCGGGGTGACGGGAGCAACGGTCTCCCGAATTGAAAACGACAAGCAGTGGCCGGGCAGGGATCTACTGAAGAAACTGGCTTGGGAACTCAATATAGAGGTTCACGAAATCTTCGCCATGGCAGAAGAAATCTCGCCGGCAAGCCAAGCCCAAAGCACTTTCAGCTGGGAAGAAGAGGCCATCGTCGCGCACTTCCGGAAGATGCCGAAAGATCAGCGCGAACTGTTCAAAGCCATTGGCGCGTCCTTCGCGAAACTGCGAGGAAAACGCTAACCCCGCCCCGGATTAAACGCCAGGCTCAATCCTGATTCTGCAGCGTCGTCAAATACGCCAGGATGTCCTGCAGATCCTGCTCCTTGAGGCCGTGGAGCACGCCTTCCTTTGCCGATTCCTCGTCGTGCGTGCGCTCGGCATTGAGGAAGGCCTTCATCTGCTTCATCAGGTAGTTGGTGTATTGGCCGACGACCATCGGGATCGGGCCGCGGCCGGTGGCGGTCTTGCCGTGGCAGGTGGCGCAGAGCTTCTGGTAGACCTTGCCGCCGTTGTCGATGTCGCCTTCGACGCGCGGCACGATCATGACCTTTTCGACCATCTGCAGGCGCTTCAACGCATCCTCGTCGCCCTTGAAGGTCGGCATCTTGGTCGGCAGTTCGATCTTCTCCAGCCATTCGGAGACGAGCTTCATGTCCTCGTCCGGCAGGTCGCGTTCCTTCGTGTAGGGGTACATCGGCAGGTTGATGCGTGCCTGCGACTGGAAGGATTTCAGTTGCTGGAACATGTAGCGCGCCCGCTGGCCGGCGATGCGCGGATACTCGCCCTTCTTGCCGCCGGCGCCGAATTCCCCGTGGCAGGCGGCGCAGGGGCCGTAGATGTCCTTCGCCTTTTCCTCGTCGAGGGCGTGGCCGACGCCCGGCAGGAGGGCGATGGCGAGAAGGAAGCTCCTGATTTGTTTCATGAAAACGATCCACAAAGGGGTGCCGGGATTATAGGCAGCCGGCCGCGGGCTGGGTTTGACGCGGGTCAAGAAGCCCGGGCGATGCCGGCTCACTTCAGGCCGAAGAAGTCGCGGATGCGTTGCACCAGTGCGGCGCGGTGTGCGGCCTTCTCGCTGTCGCTGCGCTCCTTGCGGTACTCGTCCTTGAGTTCGTCGATCTGCTGCAGGCGCAGCGCCAGCGTGTGCGACATGCTCTCGGCCAGCTCCGGGCGGGCGCGGATGATTTCCTCGAAGCCGTTCTTGTCGAGCCGGTAGCATTCGCAGTCGGTGCTGGCGACGACGGTCGAGGCGCGCGGGGCGCCGGTCATCAGGCCCATTTCGCCGAAGATGCTGCCTTGCGGCAGGTGCGCCAGCAGGCGCCGCTCGCCGCCGGGGGCTTCCCAGAAGACGTCGGCTTCGCCGCTGACGATGATGTAGAGCCAGTGCGCCACGGCGCCCTGGCGCGTGATGACGCCGCCCTTGGCGAAGGGCGCGTGCACCAGATGCTCGGCCATCTTGTGGCGCTCGTTCTCGTCGAGCGTCGCGAACAGTTCGATGCCGGAGAGCGCCTGCAGGCGCCGCGTCAGCTCCCGTTGCCAGACCGCCTCGCGGTGGGCGTCGCCTTCCTGCACGAGATGCACGGCCTGGTCGGGCAGCGCGATGCGCCAGCCGTTGCGCTGGATCGTCGCCAGCAGGTGGGTACGCACCGCCGAGTCGGTCGGGTCGTCGTCGCGCGGGTCGATCAGCCAGTAGCGCAACGCATAGCGCACCGAGCCGGGCGCGAACTCCATCGCCACGCAGGAAGGCTTCGGGTCGTGGGCGACATTGGCGATCTCGGCATCGGCCAGGGCGCGCTCGGCGGCCGCGATCACCAGCGAGGGATTGACGCTGTAGTCGATGTTGAACCAGATCCAGCGCCGCCAGCCGGCGACGCCGATGTCCTTGTCGGCGATCACCGAGAACTTGCCCTTCATCATCTGGCTGTTCGGCACCACGACCTTCTCGCCGTTGCGCGTCAGGATCGCCGTGTAGCGCCATTGGATCTCGACGACACGGCCGGAGATGTCGTCCATCTTCACCCAGTCGCCGATCTCCAGCGAGTTGTCGAGCTGCAGCGCGAGGCCGCCGAGGATGTTGCCGAGCGTATCCTGCATCGCGAAGGCGAGCACGGCAGTGATCACCGCCGAGGTGGCGACCAGGCTGGACAGTTCGACGCCGGCGTAGGACAGCCGCACCATTGCCCACAGCACGTAACCGCCGATGACGACGATGTCCTCGAGGATGCGCGGCGTCTGCACCTTGAGCGCCGGCAGCAGTACACGGAAGACGACCAGCCCGGAAAGCCGGATCAGCACCAGCCCGAACCCGAGCAGGGCGGCCTGATGCAGGGCGGCTGCGATCGCCACTTCGTAGCGAGCCGCGAAGATGGCGGCGACGACATCGAGCAGCAACCACACGGCGAAGAACAGCAGCGAATGCTTGAGTGTCACCCGCCCGGTGGCGAGGAAGCGGAAGAGCAGCGCGACCAGCACGATGGCGGCGCCGAGGAGATAGGGGGTTTCATCGCGCCACAGCGCGGCGATCAGCTCGTTCATGTCGACAACTGCTTTGCGTAGGATTTCACCTGCGGCCACTGCCGGCGGCTGACCGGGAGTTTTTCCGGCACATCACGGAGCAGCGCCAGCCAGTTCGTATCGGCATCCTCAGCGGTGTTGCGCTCGAAGCCGGTGATCGCATCCTTGGCCACAAGTGCACTGCGATGCAGGCGGATGAAACGCGCGGCGAACTCGGTCTCGAGATGCATCAGCGACTCATCAAGCAGGTATTCGCGCTCCTTCGTGCGTGCTGTCACGTACTTGAGATCAGCCTTCAGGTAGAGGATGTCGGCCACAGGTACCAGCAGCAGGCGGCCGCGTTCGTGACACGAGAGGTGGCTGCGCCCTTCCGGCTGCAGCGCTGCCAGCATTGCCGGGGCCGGCGGATGCAGCATGCGCGCCTTGCCCAGCGCCGCTGCAAGGCGCACGGCGCGGACCGGTTTGAGCAGGTAATCGACCGCGTTCAGGTCGAAGGCCTGCATTGCGTAGGCATCGTAAGCCGTCGCGAAGATCACGGCCGGCGGATTCGGGAGTGCCGCCAGGTGGCGCGCCAGTTCGATGCCGTCCATCTTCGGCATGCGGATATCGGCGAGGACGACGTCGGGGATGGCAGCATCGAGCAGGGCGATCGCAGCGACGCCATTCTCGGCTTCGCCGACGACGACGTTGGGCAGCTCGTCGCGGATGTCGCCGAGCAGTTCGCGCATCCGGGCGCGGGCCGGTGCCTCGTCGTCGACGATCAGGATCCTCAGTTCCGGCATGGCAGCACCATCGTCACCTTGTAGATTCCCTCTTCTTCACGCGCCTCGAGCCGGGCTTCCAGATCGTAGTGCAGGGCCAGTCGCTCACGGATGTTCGCCAGCGCCATGCGGTTGCCGGCCTGATGCGAGCCGCCGGCTATCACCGGATTTTCCAGCGAAACGAACAATTCTTCACCCTTGCGCAGGAAGCCGATGCGAATCTCGCCCGCGGTCTCGGACGGTTCGACGCCATGATAGACGGCATTTTCGAGCAGCGGCTGCAGCATCAGCGGCGGCACGAGCAGTTCGCCGGGCAGGTCGTCGATCTGCCAGACGACCTTCAGTCGGTCGCCAAGGCGCAGCTTTTCCAGATCGAGATACTGACGGCACAGCGCGATTTCGTCGGCCAGCGGGACCAGTTCGCGGTTGTCGCGCATCAGCGCACGGAAGAGTTCGGCGAGTTCCTCCAGCGCATGCTCGGCACGCTTCGGCTCGGCACGGATCAGCGAGAGCACGGCATTGAGGCTGTTGAACAGGAAGTGCGGCCGGATGCGCGCGGTGAGGGCCTGCAGCCGGGCCTCGCTGAGCGCCGGCGAGAGGGCGCCGGCCCTCAGGTCGAAGTAGAGCAACATGATGCCCGCGGCAGTGGCTGCCAGCAGCGCCACGCGCAGCAGGAAGGGCCAGGAGCCATCGACGAAGCCCATGAAACGCCAGAAATCGGCCAGCAGCGCCGCCTGACCCGCGACCAGCATGAGCACCACACTCACTGCGGCGGCATAGCCAAGCCGCCACAGCAAGTCGCGCAGTCCTGCCAGCAACAGCAGGCTGCAGAGCAGCAGCGGCTGCACCCAGACGCCCAGCTCGACGAAGAGCAGCGGCCAGGTCAGCAGATCAGGCGCCTGCACGAGTGCCGCCGCCAGCGCCAGCAGGTTGACGCCAAGCAGCAGGCGCAGCATGACGCCAAGATTGCGGAAGTCCGGCAGCCGGCGGCTGGCGGGGTTTTGCTTTATAATCGTCATCCAATCGAAAGGCTTGATTTCAGGCCATTTTAGACCAATTTCCCATTCATCATGAGCCAGAACAACGCCTCGCAATACACCTGGGCCGGACGCTTCTCCGAGCCGATGTCCGACCTCGTCAAACGCTATACGGCCTCGGTCGATTTCGACCAGCGCATGTGGCGCCAGGACATCCGCGGCTCGCTGGCGCATGCCAAGATGCTGGCCAAGCAGGGCATCATCGCCGCGCAGGACCTCGCCGACATCGAGCGCGGCATGAAGCAGGTGTGGGACGAGATCGAGTCCGGCCAATTCGCGTGGCAGCTGGATCTGGAAGATGTGCACCTCAACATCGAGAAGCGCCTGACCGCGCTCGTCGGTGACGCCGGCAAACGCCTGCATACCGGCCGTTCGCGCAACGACCAGGTCGCCACCGACATCCGCCTCTGGCTGCGCGACACGATCGACGACATCCTCGTGCTGATCCGCCAGTTCCAGGAAAACCTGCTGCTGCTGGCCGAAAAGGAAGCCGCCACCCCGATGCCCGGCTCGACCCACCTGCAGGTGGCGCAGCCGGTGACCTTCGGCCACCACCTGCTCGCCTACTTCGAAATGACGCAGCGCGACAAGGAGCGCTTCGCCGACTGCCGCAAGCGCGTCAGCCGCCTGCCGCTCGGCGCCGCCGCGCTGGCCGGCACCACCTACCCGATCGACCGCGAATTCGTGGCAAAGGAGCTGGGCTTCGACGGCGTCTGCGAGAACTCGCTCGACGCCGTGTCGGACCGCGACTTCGGCATCGAATTCTGCGCCGCCGCCGCGCTGCTGATGACGCACTTCTCGCGCCTCTCCGAAGAGCTGGTGCTGTGGATGAACCCGCGCTTCGGCTTCGTGAAGATTGCCGACCGCTTCTGCACCGGCAGCTCGATCATGCCGCAGAAGAAGAATCCGGACGTGCCGGAACTGGCGCGCGGCAAGACCGGCCGCGTGAACGGCAGCCTGATCTCGATGCTGACGCTGATGAAGGGCCAGCCGCTGGCCTACAACAAGGACAACCAGGAAGACAAGGAACCGCTGTTCGACACCGCCGACACGGTGCTCGACACGCTGCGCATCTTCGCCGACATGATGGGCGGCATCGAGGCGCGCCCGGACAACATGCGCAACGCGCTGACGCAGGGTTTCGCCACGGCGACCGACCTTGCCGACTACCTGACCAAGAAGGGCCTGCCCTTCCGCGATGCCCACGAAGCCGTCGGTCTTGCGGTGAAGCGCGCAGAGGAACTGGGCGTCGACCTGCCGCAGCTGTCGCTGGCTGACCTGCAGGCTTTCTCGCCGCTGGTTGCCGACGACGTGTTCTCCGTACTGACGGTGGAAGGCTCGCTCGCTGCCCGCGACCACATCGGCGGCACGGCCCCGAACCAGGTGCGCGCCGCCATCGGCCGCGCCCGCGCCCGACTCTGACATGAGCCCGCCGATGAAGAAGATCGGCAAGTACGAAATTGTCCGCGAGATCGGGCAAGGGGCGACCTCGAACGTCTACCTCGGCCGCGACCCGTTCGCGCAGCGTGATGTCGCGGTCAAGGTCGTCTTCCCGCAGGTGCTCAAGGACCCCGAGCGCGGCAAGCTCTACACCCACCTCTTCCTGAACGAGGCCTCGCTCGTCGGCAAGCTCAACCATCCGCACATCGTGCAGATCTTCGATGCCGTGGTCGCCGATTCGCTGTGCTACATCGTCATGGAGTATGTGCCGGGCGGCACGCTCGAGGCCTTCTGCGCCGAGCACAAGCTGCTGCCGGTTTCCCGCGTAGTCGAAATCATCTTCAAGTGCACGCGCGCGCTGGATTTTGCCAACCGGCTGGGCATCACGCACCGCGACATCAAGCCGGCCAACATCCTGATCGTCGGCGGCGATGCACAGACCGGCGACATCAAGATTTCCGACTTCGGTGCCGCGATCACCGGCGGCGCCGACCGCACACAGGTATCCGGAATCGGTTCGCCGGCCTACATGTCGCCGCAGCAGGTCAAGGAACAGCCACTGGACCACCGCACCGACATCTACTCACTCGGCGTCGTGATGTACCAGTTGCTGACCGGCCTGTTGCCGTTCCAGGCCAGCAACAACTACAACATGGTCTACCAGATCATCAACACGGTGCCGACGCCGGTGGGCCACCTGCGCAAGGATCTGCCGCCAACGCTCGATGCCATCGTCAGCAAGGCGATGGCCAAGGAGCTCGAGGATCGTTACCAGTCCTGGGCGGACTTCGCCCACGATCTGGCGCAGGCCTTCCGCAACAAGGAGGTCAAGGCGCCGACACGCGAGTTCGCCGATTCGGAGAAGTTCGACACGCTGCGTGCCCTGCCCTTCTTCAGCGACTTCAGTGATGTCGAGATCTGGGAAGTGGTGCGTTTCTCGGAATGGAAGAACGTGGACCCCGGCGCCGAGATCATGAAGGACGGGGAACCCGGGGATTTCTTCTGCTTCCTCGCCGAAGGCGAACTGAAGGTCACCAAGAACGGCAAGATCCTCAACCTGTTGACCGCCGGCGACTGCTTCGGCGAGATGGCGGTCATCGCTCGCGGCAAGCAGCTGCGGGGGGCGGACGTCGTCGCGCTGACGGAATCGAAGGTAATCACCGTGCGCGGCGAAACCTTGCGGCGTGCCTCGGAGGCCTGCCGCATGCACTTCTACCAGAGCTTCCTTGAAGTGCTGGCCAACCGGCTGTCGCTGGCCAACCAGCGGCTGGCCAATTTCTGAATCTGCCGCCGGGTCAGCAGCCGACCCGCCAGTTGGACTTCGAGCTCTCTGTCCACGACATCGTCGAACGTACCGTCTTCTTCGTCGCGTCGAAGAGCACGTCGAAACGCGCCGCTTCACGCCAGCTGTCGCAGTAGCGCCATTCCCAGACCAGCTCGTCGCGCGCCTTGAAGTAGGCCGTCCATTGCGGCTGCGACGGACCGAGCAGTTGCAGCACTTCTTCCTGCGTCATGTCCGGCTGGATGCGCGCAAAATGCGTCATGTCGAGGACGTTCTCGATACGCTCCAGCCTGCCGGCCGCATCCAGATGGACCATGAAGGTCTCATAGCCGGCCGGCCCGCGCGGATAGGCGAGCTGCCGCCCGCCTCCCGGCAAGGTCCACTGCATCGCCGGCACTCCCATCGCCAGGCGGACATCCGCCTCACGGGCAACGCCCGCGACCAGGTCGGCCCCACCGTAGCCGGCGCAGCCGGCCAGCAGCAACGAAAGGGAAAGCAGCAGCGCGCGCAGCATATCGATCAGGCGGCGTCCGCGAGGCCGTCGAGCAGGGGTTGCAGTTCGCCCGACTGGTACATCTCGGTCATGATGTCCGAACCGCCGATGAACTCGCCCTTGATGAAAAGCTGCGGGATGGTCGGCCAGTTGGCATAGTCCTTGATGCCGGCGCGGATGTCCGGGTTCTCGAGCACGTTGACGCTGTAGAACTTGTTGATGCCGCAGGCCTTGAGGATCTGCACGGCGCGCGCCGAGAAACCGCACTGCGGGAACTGCGGCGTGCCTTTCATGTAAAGCACGACCGGATTGCCGGTGACCTGTTCGTGGATAAGGGCCTGAACGTCCATTGAAGCTCCTGCAGAAGATTGAATAGTTGAGTCGTTTAGTCGGCTATTTTAACCGTACCGCTTGAGGTGTAACAAGCTCCTGTGACACGGTCATTGCCGGAAAGATCCTGCCAGGTTGCAATTTCGGTGAAAGGGCCGGCCTGGAGGAGGCCGCGTACCGCTTCGGCCTGATCGTAACCATGCTCGATCAGCAGCAGCCCGCCAGCGACCAGATGCGCCGGGGCGTCGGCAACGATGCGGCGGATGCAGGACAGGCCATCGGCACCGTCGGTCAGCGCCAGGTCCGGCTCGAAGGGCAGGCCGTCCTGCAGCAGATGCGGGTCGCGTGCGGCGACATAGGGCGGGTTGGCGACGATCAGATCGAAGGCCTCGTCACCCAGCGCGGAAAACCAGTCGCTCTCGATGAAACCGACCTTGCCGCCAAGGCGATCGGCGTTCTCGCGCGCCACGGCCAGTGCCGCCGGCGACACATCGACCGCGACGACGGCAGCCTCCGGGTGCTCGCAGGCGATCGTCACGGCAATCGCCCCGCTGCCCGTGCCGAGATCGAGGACGCGCGGCCAGGTCAGCGTCTTCAGCCGTTTCAGCGCCAGCGTCACGATCAGTTCGGTATCCGGGCGCGGGATCAGCACGTCGGACGTCACCCTGAAGCTGCGGCTGTAAAAATCCTTCTCGCCGAGCAGATAGGCCACCGGCTCGCCACGCTCGCGACGCAGCACGAGCGTCATGAAGGCCTCGACTTCGGCACCATTGAGCTTGCGGTCCGGGTCGGCGAGGTACTGCGCATGCGTGATGCCGAGCAGGTGCTGCATCAGCAGCCGCGCATCGAGGCGCGGAATGCGTCGCTTGACCTGTTCGACGGTCGCCTTGAGGGTCTGGGCGGCGGGGGCGTTCATCACAGCGCTCACTCGCCGGCCAGCGCCGCCAGCTGCTCGGTCTGGTGCTCGGTCGTCAGCGCCGTGACCAGTTCCTCCATGTCGCCATCCATGATCATGTCGATCTTGTACAGCGTCAGGTTGATGCGGTGGTCGGTGACCCGGCCCTGCGGGAAGTTGTAGGTACGGATGCGCTCGGAGCGGTCGCCACTGCCGATCAGGCTCTTGCGCTGTGCTGCTTCTTTCGCCTGTGCCGCGCGCAATTGCGCGTCATTGATGCGCGCCGCCAGGACACGCATGGCCTGCGCCTTGTTCTGGTGCTGCGAGCGGCCGTCCTGGCATTCGACGACGATGCCGGTCGGGATATGCGTCAGCCGCACTGCCGAGTCGGTCTTGTTGATGTGCTGGCCGCCGGCGCCGGAGGCGCGGAAGGTATCGACGCGCAGGTCGGCGGCATTGATCTGCACTTCCGCGATTTCGTCCGCCTCCGGCATCACGGCCACCGTACAGGCCGAGGTATGGATGCGCCCCTGTGCCTCGGTCTCGGGCACGCGCTGCACGCGATGGCCGCCGGACTCGAACTTGAGCTTCGAGTAGGCGCCGTGGCCGACGATGCGGGCGATGATTTCCTTGTAGCCGCCGAGATCCGATTCCGAAGACGACATCACCTCGACCTGCCAGCGCTGGCGTTCGGCGTAGCGCGTGTACATGCGGAACAGGTTGCCGGCGAACAGCGCCGATTCCTCGCCGCCAGTGCCGGCGCGAATTTCGAGAATGACGTTGCGCTCGTCGTTGGGGTCTTTCGGCAGCAGTAGCTTCTGCAGCTCGGTTTCGAGTTCCGGCAGGCGCGCCTTGGCCGCCTTCATCTCCTCTTCCGCGAATTCCTTCATGTCCGGGTCGGACAGCATCGCCTCGGCCTCGGCGAGATCACCCTCGGCCTTGCGGAAGTCGGCAAAGAGCATGACGACCGGCTCGATCTCGGCCCTTTCGCGGGAGAGCTTCGTGAACTGCGCCATGTCGCTCGCGGTCTCGCCGCTGGCGAGCAGCAGGTCGACCTCTTCGAGGCGGCCGGTGAGATGGT
>Ga0268298_10001670_pt1 | contig 25649 bp, 24 predicted proteins | sample WWTPWeurt_MetaG_FD_194462 | JGI IMG/M metagenome (GOLD analysis project Ga0268298, IMG submission 194462) | Activated sludge microbial communities from WWTP in Nijmegen, Gelderland, Netherland - WWTP Weurt | ecosystem: Engineered > WWTP > Aerobic digester > Activated sludge | place...
CATCATTCCCGTGGTTCTCAGCGGCGGTTCCGGTACGCGCTTGTGGCCCGTATCGCGCGAGAAGCACCCGAAACAACTTCAGCCCCTGCTCGGCGAAGCCAGCCTGTTGCAGGACACCCTGCAGCGCCTCGAAGGATTGCCGCTCGGCGCGCCGATTGTCGTCAGCAACCAGGAATATCGCTTCATCACCGCCGAGCAATTGCGCCTGCTCGGCCTGGCGAACTGGACCCTGCTGCTGGAGCCGGTCGGCCGCAATACAGCACCGGCCCTGACAGCTGCCGCGCTCTACGCCGTTCGCGATGGCGCCGACCCGGTGCTGTTGGCGACGCCGGCGGACCACCACGTGCGCGATGTCGGAGCCTTCCGCGCCGCGGTGTTGCGCGGCTTGCCCGAGGCGGAAGCCGGTGCGGTGGTGACCTTCGGCATCCTGCCCGACCGCCCTGAAACAGGTTACGGTTACATGGAGACAAAAGTCGGCGCTGGCGATACGGCGCGCGGCGCCCCCGTGGACCTGCTGGCCTTCCGCGAGAAGCCGGATGCAACGACGGCACAAGCCTATGTCGCCGGCGGCCGGCACTTCTGGAACAGCGGCATCTTCATGCTGCGCGCGTCGGTCTGGCTCAAGGCCATCGGCCATTTCGCGCCGGAGATCCTGGCGGCCTGCCGCAAGGCGACAGACGCGGCGCAGGGCGACGGCGATTTCGTGCGCCTCGATGCAACGGCCTTCGCCGCATCGCCGGCGGATTCGATCGACTATGCCGTGATGGAAAAACTCCCTGCCGCCACCGGGCTGGCCATCCCTAGCCGGGTGGTGCCGCTCGACGTCGGCTGGTCCGATGTCGGCGCCTGGGATGCGCTGTGGCAGGCGATAGCCCGGGATGGCGACGACAATGCGGTGAAGGGTGATGTCTGGCTCGAGGATTCGCACAGCAACCTGGTGATTGCCGAACACGGCCTCGTTGCCTGCATCGGTTGCGAGGACATGGTCGTTGTCGAGACCGCGGATGCCGTGCTGATTGCACCCAAGGCCCGCACCCAGGAAGTCAAGACCATCGTCGGTCGCCTCAAGGCCGCCGGACGCAGTGAAGCCGAGCTGCAGCGCAAGGTGCATCGGCCCTGGGGCTGGTATGACAGCGTAGATAACGGCGACCGCTTCCAGGTCAAGCGCATCGTGGTACGCCCCGGGGCCACGCTCTCGCTGCAGATGCACCACCATCGCGCCGAACACTGGGTGGTGGTGCGCGGCACCGCCAAGGTGACCCGCGGCGACGAAGTGATCCTGCTCGGCGAGAACGAATCCACCTACATTCCGCTGGGTGTAAGACATCGACTGGAAAACCCAGGCCAGATCCCGCTCGAAATCATCGAGGTGCAGTCGGGCAGCTATCTGGGCGAGGATGACATCGTGCGCTTTGAAGACAACTACGGACGCAAGCAATGACCAACAGAATCGCTCTCATCACCGGAGTCACCGGCCAGGACGGCGCCTATCTCGCCGAGTTCCTGCTCGACAAGGGTTACGAGGTACATGGCATCAAGCGCCGCAGCTCGCTGTTCAACACAGGCCGCATTGATCACCTCTACCAGGATCCGCACGAGAAGGACCTGCGCTTTGTTCTGCACTATGGCGACATGACCGACAGCTCCAGCCTGGTGCGCATCATCCAGCAGGTGCGGCCCGACGAGATCTATAACCTCGCGGCGCAGAGCCACGTAGCGGTGAGTTTCGAGGAACCCGAATACACGGCCAACTCCGATGCCCTCGGCGCGCTGCGCGTGCTCGAAGCGATCCGCATCCTCGGCATGGAGCAGAAGACCCGCTTCTATCAGGCCAGCACCTCCGAACTCTTCGGCCTTGCACAGGAGACACCGCAGAAGGAAACCACGCCCTTCTATCCGCGCAGCCCCTACGCGGTGGCCAAGCTCTATGCCTACTGGATCACGGTGAACTACCGCGAGGCCTACGGCATTTACGCCTGCAACGGCATCCTGTTCAACCACGAAAGCCCGGTGCGCGGCGAGACCTTCGTCACGCGCAAGATTACCCGCGCTCTGGCGCGCATCAAACTCGGCTTGCAGGACTGTCTGTACCTCGGCAACCTCGATGCCAGGCGCGACTGGGGGCATGCCAAAGACTACGTCGAAATGCAATGGCTGATGCTGCAGCAGGATCAGCCCGAGGACTTCGTCATCGCCACCGGCGTGCAACACAGCGTGCGCGATTTCGTCAATGCGGCGGCGGCCGAAATCGGCATTGCCGTGACCTGGCGCGGCAGCGGCGTCGACGAGAAGGGCTACGATGCGCATGGCAACTGCATCGTCCAGGTCGCCCCGCGCTATTTCCGGCCCACCGAAGTCGAAACCCTGCTCGGCGACGCCACCAGGGCGCGCGAAAAACTCGGATGGACGCCCAAAATCTGCTTCGCAGAACTCGTCGCCGAAATGGTGCGCGAAGACCTCAAGGCCGCCGAGCGCGACGAGCTGATCAAGAAGCATGGCTACCGGGCCATGGACCATCACGAGTAGTGGATAGATGAAGGAGACTGTCGCGAAGATTTACGCCGCCGGTCATCGCGGCATGGTCGGCTCCGCCTTGGTGCGCCGGCTGCTGCAGGCCGGGTATGGAAATCCTGACCTGCACGCGTGCCGAGCTGGACCTGCTCGACCAGGCCCCGACCTAGCCTTTTCTGGCGCAGTAAAAGCCGGACTTCATTTTCATCACGGCGGCCATCGTCGGCGGCATCGCGCCAACAACACCCTGCGCGCCGATTTCATCTACCAGAACCCGATGGTCGAGGCCAAGCTGATTCACTGTGCGTGGCTGGCCGATGTGCAGCGCCCGTGTTTTTTCGGCTCGAGCTGCATCTATCCGCGCGACTGCCCGCAGCCGATCAAGGAGGACTACCTCCTGACAGATCTCTACGGCCCCGACGACCACAACGACCCGGCCAACAACCACGTCCTCCTGCCGGCGCTGATCCGCAAGGCGCACGAGGCGAAGCAGCGCGGCGACAGCGAACTGGTGGTCTGGGGCAGCGGCAAGCCGATGCGGGAGTTCCTCTATGTCGATGATCTGGCCGAGGCCTGCGTCTTCCTCATGCAAAAGGGCGTCGGCGATGACTTCTACAACGTCGGTGCCGGCACCGACGTCACCATTCGCGAGCTGGCCGAGACGGTGATGTCCGTCGTCGGCTTCGCCGGCAACATCGTCTTCGATAGCAGCAAGCCGGACGGCACGCCACACAAGCTGCTCGACGTCAGCCGCCTGCGCGACATCGGCTGGCAGGCACATACCCCGCTGCGGGAAGGCATCGCGCTGGCCTACCGGGATTTTCTGGCACGGCATGCCGGCTGACAGCCGGTATCGATACATCCGCTTGCACCTGGTTTTTCGCCTGTGGTTCGTCCTGCTTGCCGTAGTCGCGTCCACGCTGGCGCCAGCCGCCGTGTTGCCAGCGCCGACTTTGCTGCTAGCCGAGCGCTATCACGACGGGATCGATGTCTCGATGTCTCGCGCTACTGGATCAGCGAAAAACTCGACGGCGTGCGCGCCGTCTGGGATGGCAAGACACTTCGCTTTCGCAGCGGCAACCCGGTTCCGGCTCCAAATTGGTTTATCGATGCCCTGCCCAAACAGCCACTGGACGGCGAACTCTGGCTGGGGCGCGGCAGCTTCGACCAACTCTCGGCCATCGTCCGCCGCCAGGTGCCCGAGGATGCCGAATGGCGCAGGGTGCGCTATATGATCTTTGAACTGCCGGATGCTCCCGGCAACTTTGGCGATCGCATCGAAGGGATCAAGGCCGTTACCGCCGCAGCCAACGTGCCCTGGCTGCAAGCCGTGCCACAAGTCCGCCTGGCCGATACCGCAGCGCTGCAGAAACTCCTGCGCGACATCGTCCGCCAGGGCGGCGAAGGACTGATGCTGCACCGGGCAGATGCCGCCTACGAAACCGGCCGCTCCAGCGCACTGCTCAAGCTGACTCCATGGCTCGATGCCGAAGCCTCCGTCGTCGCCCACCTGCCCGGCAAGGGCAAATACGCCGGCATGACCGGCGCACTGCAAATGGAAATGCCCGACGGCCGTCGCTTCGCCCTGGGCAGCGGCCTGAGCGACGACCTGCGCCGCAACCCGCCGCCGATCGGGACATCCGTCACCTACCGCTATCGCGAGCTGACGAAAAACGGCATGCCGCGTTTTCCGAGGTATCTGCGGGTGCGGGACAGGCATTGACACCGCTGACGGGGTCACATCACGCTGTGTGGGCTCAAAATGTCTTTACACCTTGTTCAGCCCATTCTTTAAAATGGGTACTTTCTGCCCATAATCCCAGCTTTGCGGCGGTGCCCAGGAACATTTTCGTAGCCTATTGAGGACAATATTTTATGGACCCTATCGAACAATTCAAAAAAGAACGTGTTGCCGACATTGCTGCCATGGGGAGCGACGAAGAACTAAAGAAAAAGTCGCTTGAATGGATGCTCCATGCCGACAAGTATAAATATACGTACAACTACAGCTGGATGGGCCGGCCGATTATCAAGTTTCCGAGCGACATCGTAGCCACCCAGCAAATAGTCTGGGACGTAAAGCCGGACCTGATCATTGAAACCGGGATTGCACATGGCGGTAGCCTTATTCTGTCAGCATCGCTCTTGGAGCTGATTGGTGGACCAGGACGGGTTCTGGGCATCGATATCGATATTCGTGCGCACAACCGCAAGGAAATCGAGGCGCATCCAATGATGAAGCGCATCGACATGATCGAAGGATCCTCGACGGCCGATGATGTGATGGGCCGCGTCAGGGCGGCTGCGGCAAAGGCCAAATGCGTGATGGTATTCCTGGATTCGTTACACACGCACGACCATGTTCTGAAGGAGCTCGAGCTATATGCGCCATTGGTGTCGGTCGGATCCTATTTGGTATTGCCGGACACCTTCATCGAGTACTTTCCAAAAAGCTATTACGCCCACAATCGGCCCTGGGACGTAGGCAACAACCCGATGACGGCGCTGCGCGCCTTCCTGGAAAAGAACAAGGACTTCGAGATCGATCGGGAACTATGCGACAAGCTCATGATCACCGAGGCCTTCGACGGTTACCTTCGCCGCGTCAGATAGACGACCGGCTGATCGCAGGCTATGCGAGTATTACTGGCCGGATCTACAGGCCTGATCGGAGCTTCGGTTGCCGACCGCTTGCGACCGAACCACAGGCTGCATACCTTGGGGCGACAGGAAAATCTTGTCGATCAGATCGTGGACCTGTCCGATCCGGCCCAGATAGGCCAACTCAGGCTTCCGGCTATTGATTGCCTTGTCCATTGCGCGGGCGTCATCGATGAAGACTTCAAGATCGATCCGATGGCGGCCTATAGACGTGCCACGCTCGGTGCCGAGGCATTACTGAATGTCGCCGCGAAATCGGGTGGCAGCAGATTCATTTATGTTTCCAGCACGCATGTCTACGGCGCACAGGAGGGAACAAAGTCCGAGGACTCGCCCGCGGATCCGCAATCGCACTACGCGCTCGCGCATTTCTGCACCGAGCAGATATTCCGGCGCCAGGCCTCGAGCTGCAAGGGTTCCTTTGCGATACTCCGCCCCAACGCCGTTTATGGACTTCCTGCCCACCCGGAATCCTTCCAGCGCTGGTCGCTCATACCGTTCAGCTTTCCGCGCGAGGCCAAGGGAGAAGGTCGCATTACCCTCAAGTCCAGTGGTCTGCAAAAGCGCAACTTTGTCAGCACAACGGCGATCGCGGACATGGTTGCGCGTTGTATCGATGGCGATTTGGCCAGAGCATCCGGAGCCATCAACGTTCTGGGAGCGCAGACCGAAAGCGTTTACGAATTTGCCCAACGCTGCCGGGTAATCGCCGAGGAACACTTCGGGCGACCATGCAAGGTTGAGCGCCCCCAGTCCTTCCTGGATTCACCGAATGCCGGAGCCGGATCCGATTTCTCCATCGTTAGCCGGTTCCGGCAGCAGCGTCCCGCCGAAGAGCTGAACGACTTCATCAGACGATTCATCACGCTATGCTGATCATCTCGCCTACAGCAAGGATATCCCCGCTTGCACATATCGAAGACTCGGTTCGCGGCACGCGAATCGAGATCGGCGACGAAGTCCTGATCGACTCCTTCGTGCGCATCAACCCAAGCGGTGGGAGCGGCGACTTGATCATCGGTGCCCGTTGCTACATTAACGCCGGCACGGTGATCTATACCGGCAACGGCGTCATCATGGGCGAGGGTGCGCTGATTGCGGCAAATTGCACGATTGCGCCAACAAATCACGAGTATCGGCTGCGCTCCAAAACGCTGCTGCAGCAGGGATTCCTGCCGTCGAAGGGGGGCATCAAGATCGGTGCGGATGCCTGGATCGGTGCCAATAGCGCAATTCTTGATGGCGCCGATATTGGCGAGGGAGCAATCATCGGCGCAGGTAGCGTCGTTTCAGGCGTTATCGAGCCATATAGCATCAACGTCGGAAACCCGCTGCGCAAGATCGGGGTGCGGCGGTAACACCAGGCAATGCGCAAAAACCTGATAGCGGCCTATTCCGGCATGTTGCTGAACATGCTGATGCCGCTGATCGTTACCCCTTTCGTGCTCAAGGCACTGGGTACGGAAGCCTACGGCCTGATCGGCGTTGGGCTGATGCTGCAGTCGATACTGGCTGTCATGGAAGTCGGTATGTCCGCCTCGCTTTCCCGTGCATTCGCCGAGAGAACGGCTGCGCTGGATGACACCGGCAGCCATTCCGGTATGCATGACCTGTTGCGCACACTGGAATATTTCTACCTGGCGCTGGTCGGCTTTGTCTGCCTTTTCGTGCTGCTTGTCGCGCCCCTGATTGCCCGCTACTGGATCACTGATCACGGATTGCCCCATGACGTGGTTTGGCAATCCATTGCCCTGATCGGCCTGATGATTGCCCTGCGTTTTTTTGTCTCTCTCTACGGGGGGGGGCTGGCCGGGCTGCAGCGACAGGTCATACTCAATACCACGTCGATAATCCTGAATGTGGTCGCCAACATCGGTGCGGTCGCCGTCCTGTTCTGGGTCTCATCCGATCCGCGCGCCTATTTTTCATGGCTTGCGCTGATGGGAGCATTGTCGGCAATTACCTTGCGTTTCGTTCTCACTTCAGCGCTGCCGGTGGTGACCAGGCCAGCCCGATTCGACTGGGACCAATGGCAAAGCATCAGAAAGTTTTCCGTCGGGATCAGTTCCCTTACCGTCACTTCCCTGGCGGTGACGCAAGCCGACAAGCTTCTCCTCAGCCGTTTGTTGCCGTTGCGGGATTTCGGGTTTTATTCCATTGCATCGAACGTGGCGAATTTCGTGCAACTCATCACCATTCCGGTGCAGACGGTGTATTACCCGCGGATGACCCAATGCCAGGCAAAAGGTGATACACGGGAATTGATCGATACCTATCGATTTGCTTCGCGCATGGTGGCGCTCCTGGTGTTTCCCACAGGCTTCACCTTGGCCCTCTTCAGCCAGGATATTCTGCTGCTATGGCTGCGGGATCCAATGGTGGCGGAGCGGGTCCATGTGATCCTCAGCCTGCTGGTCATCGGCAGCACGCTGCTTACCAGTCTTATGATGATGCCCTATGCCTTGACGCTGGCGCATGCGGATACCAGGATTACCCTCAGATTGCACGTGCTGCTCCTGTGTATCCAGGTGCCGGTCGTCATTCTTTCAGCACTCGAATTCGGTGCAGTGGGTGCTGCCGCCTTTTGGTGTGCATTGTTTTGCATCTATGGGCCGCTCTATGCATGGAGGGTGAACAGGAAATATCTGCCGGCAAGCCATCTTGAATGGCTCTGGGCAAGCGTTCTCAAGCCAGCCCTGCCTGCGCTGATAGCTGCCACCGCCGTAAAACAGGCGGTGACAGGTTTTGTGATACCGACGGAATTTGCCATCCTTTACCTGCCGCTGACCTGGATGATGTCGCAAACGGCCGCATGGATAATTGCGCCATTGCCCGGAGTCAAGTTACGAACGCTTTTGCGTAACTGATTACTGCCGAGAGTTTGCAATTCGTATGTGAGAAAATTCGCCTATGGAGAATACGAGAGGCGGGCTATTGCCAATAAGCTTGTGGTGGCAAGGGTTGAGAGATTTCCCAATTGATAGGTATTTCCGAGAGGTCGTATGAAGGCTGTCATTCTTGCCGGGGGTCTTGGCACTCGCATCAGCGAGGAGTCTCACCTGAAACCCAAGCCGATGATCGAGATCGGAGGCAAACCCATTCTCTGGCACATCCTTAAGCTCTATTCTTACTACGGGATCAACGATTCCGTAATCTGCCTGGGCTACAAGGGATATGTGATAAAGGAATACTTTGCCAACTATTTTCTTCACATGTCGGACGTCACGTTCGACATGGCGAGTAACCGGATGGAGGTGCACCAGCAGAACGTCGAGCCTTGGCGCGTTACGCTCGTCGATACGGGCGACGCCACCATGACCGGCGGGCGCCTCAGGCGGGTGAAGGATTACATCGGCGATGAAACCTTCTGTTTCACATACGGCGACGGGGTATCGGACATAGACATTGGCAAAACGATCTCCTTCCATCGCGAACACAAGAAGATCGCCACGGTAACGGCCATTCAGCCACCGGGGCGCTATGGCGCTCTCAATATTGACCATGGCGCCGTGCGCAGCTTTCAGGAAAAGCCGGCCGGGGACGGCTCCTGGATTAACGGGGGCTTCTTCGTGCTTGAGCCCGAAGCGCTCGACTACATCGAAGGGGATCAGACAAGTTGGGAAATGCAACCATTGCAGCGGCTTGCGTCCGAAGGGGAATTGATGGCCTACGAACACCGCGGATTCTGGCAAGCCATGGATACCCTGCGCGATAAGAACCATCTGGAAGAACTGTGGGACACCGATCCGCCCTGGAAAGTCTGGAAATGAAACTGGGCACGATTCCTCCAGAGTTTTGGCAAGGGAAAAAGATATTCATCACGGGGCATACCGGCTTCAAGGGCGGCTGGCTGTCGCTCTGGTTGCAGACGCTCGGCGCGGAAGTACACGGCTATTCCCTCGCGCCACCGACCGAGCCAAGTCTTTTCGTCGTCGCAAACGTCTCCAAAGGCATGGCTGGCAGCACGATTGCCGACGTTCGGGATGCCGAGAAATTGTCCAAGGCGATGTCGGCCACCCGGCCGGATATCGTATTCCACCTGGCCGCCCAGTCGCTGGTGCGCTATTCCTACATCGAGCCGGGCGAGACTTACGCCACCAACATCATGGGCACGGTCAACCTGCTCGATGCCGTACGCAAGACCCCCTCGGTAAAGTCGGTCGTCATTGTCACGAGTGACAAATGCTATGAGAACCGGGAATGGGTCTGGCCCTACCGCGAAGACGAACCCATGGGTGGCTACGACCCCTATTCCAGCAGCAAGGCCTGCGCCGAGATAGTGACCGCCGCGTACCGGCGTTCCTTTCTGGAGGCGGCAGGTATCGGTGTTGCCAGCGCCAGGGCCGGGAATGTCATTGGCGGCGGCGACTGGGCGACCGACCGCCTGCTCCCGGATTTCTTCAGGGCGCTGGATGCCGGGCAGTCGTTGGTGATACGCGCACCCAATGCCGTGCGTCCCTGGCAGCATGTACTGGAGCCGCTTTCCGGCTACCTCGCGCTGGCCGAGAATTTGTTTGCCAATCCTGCCGCCTTTGCCGAAGCGTGGAATTTCGGTCCCGCGGATCAAGACGCCCGCCCGGTTCGCTGGATCGTCGAGCAGCTCACGGCCGCCAGGCAGGGCGCCTCATGGCAACTCGACAAGAATCCGCAACTGCATGAAGCCAATCATTTGAAGCTCGACAGCAGCAAGGCACGCATGCGCCTGGACTGGCAGCCCCGCTGGAATCTGCAATCCGCCCTCGGAAAGACCGTGGAATGGCATCAAGGCTGGCGCGAAAAGCGCGACATGAAGGAACTTACTCTGACGCAGATCGAGGCCTATCAGGCGGAAGAAGAGCATGTCTCGTTTTGACATAATCGACACGAAGATATCCGGCTTGAAAGTCGTTCACCGCAGGCCGATTCGCGATTCGCGCGGCTATTTCAGCCGCTTCTTCTGCGCCGAGGAATTTCGCCAGGCCGGGCTGGGTGGCGCCATTTCACAGATCAACCAGTCGTACTCGAAAGTTGCCGGCACGGTACGCGGCATGCATTTGCAGATGCCGCCCCACGCAGAAAGGAAATTCGTCAGTTGCATCCGCGGGGAGATTTTCGACGTCGCCGTGGACCTGCGCAGAAACTCGCCGACTTTTCTACAATGGCACGGGGAACTGTTGTCGGAGGCGAATCAGCGCAGCCTGCTCATCCCGGAAGGCTTTGCGCACGGATTCCAAACGATGGCTGACGATTGCGAACTGCTCTACCTGGTTTCGGCTGCCTACGAACCCACGGCGGAAAAAGGACTGAATGCAGCGGACCCCCTCCTGAAAATCCAGTGGCCGCTGCCCATCGCTGAAATGTCGGACAAGGATCGTAACAATGCAATGCTGTCGTCTGGCTACTGCGGCATAGAGCTTGATTCAAAAGCAGCCACGTAATGCAGTGGTAGGTCGGCTGCAAATGGGATGTAGCCACCAATACGACATAGTGAGCATAATTCCTACCGAAGGGCGCCAGCAACATTAGGCTGGCACTACTTTTTACCAGGGATTGGAAATGCACCAAGCAATAGTCAGTTCGCCGCGCTTTCTGATTGAGTCTTAGACTCTTTCAGACAGAGAAAAAACCAGTCAGAATTTTCACGAAAGCCGAGATGCCCCAATACAAGTTGAATTTTGTTTTTATTGCGCTGCTTGTGTTTTGTAGTGCTATTTCAGCACAGGCTAAAGACATAGACCTGTTTGTAATGGCCGGCCAATCAAATATGATGGGTTATGGTGGAGATGCTCGCTTTTATCCTGCAGATCCAGAAAAACAGGATGATTTGATCGGGTTTTACTGGGTTGCGCCCGGGATGAGTTCATCAAAGGGCATATGGACGCATATGCAACCTCAGGCTGGAGTATTCCGCAAAGGGCATTTCGGCCCCGAAGTTTCCTTTGCTCGCGGTTTGGTTCGGGCCGGCATCCGACCATATATTTTTAAGTATTCCCTCGGTTCGACGAGCTTGGCGAAGAACTGGCTGACACCCGGCCAGCACGGGCTCTATGACGATATGGTCGCCGAATTGCAGAAGGCCATCCTGCTCCAGGAAAAGCTCGGGAATAAGGTGAAGATACGGGCACTGATATGGATACAGGGCGAGAGCGATGCAGAGACAAGCGAAATAGCCACAGAGTATCTCAATAGGCTCAGCAAACTGCTACGGAACTTCAGAGAGCAAGTCGTTAAAAATCCAAGACTGCCAATCGTCCTGGGTCTTGATGAACAACACCCTTGGGTCAAGGCGAATCCAGTTGTTGTTGAAGCGCAGAAAAAGATAGCGGCTGTTGAGACCTGTCAGACTTTCACTTCGATGATCGGATTGCAGAAGGCCGATGTCTCTCATCTGGCTCCGGTCGGCCTTGTGGCGCACGGGAAATTGGTTCTAGAGGCTTACCGTAAACTTAGCGACAAATGCATTTAGACATCTTAAAGCCTCCTCAGACCCGGGTGTCCGGGTTATGACCATTACCTCATGGAGCTTTGTCGCCTTCCTGGTGATCGCGGTTCTAGCATCCCATCTTGCGCCCGCAAATTGGCGTGCCCGAGTACTGTTCCCGGTCACTACGCTAATTTTTGTTGTTTTGGTAATGCCTAGCATGCTTGCCGTGTCGGCTTTGCTGGGATTTATCGGGCTTATCTGGCTGGCTACCGAGTTTACATTTCGGACGCAGGCACGCTTTCCACAAATATTGGTCCTGACCGTGGTCTTGTCCATATTCGGTTGGTTGAAGGCATATGAGTTTCTGGTTTTTCTGCCTTTTTCGAATCAGGTGCCGGCTGTTATTGGCCTGTCCTACATCTTGATTCGTGCGTTGCAGCTTCTAATTGATATGGCAGAGACGCCTTCGCTCCGGCCGGGCCTCGTATCTCTTTTCAGTTTTTTGACTTCGTGGCCGAGCCTGATTTCGGGGCCGATCCAACGTTATCAGGATTTCCGCGAGCAACTGGGGTCAATGGGAACCTTCAAGCTAAGCGAAGAGGTGTTCGTATTTGCCACCTACAGAATGGCCACGGGCTATTTCATGGTTCTGGTGTTGGCGGACATGTTGAAGCATCTATGGACAGGCCTTGAAAGCATTGCTCTTGGCCACGCCAATCCGCTGGCGCTTGCAGGCGCACAGGGAGCCTTTCTGGGGCATCTGTTTTTCGATTTTGCAGGCTACACACACATCGTCATAGGTGCAGCGTATCTCTTCGGACTCCATCTACCTGAAAACTTCGACCGTCCTTGGCAGTCGAAGAGCTTTTTGGAATTCTGGGGCCGCTGGCATATGACCATGTCCAACTGGTTTAAGACGTACGTCTTTAACTCGTTACTCTTGCAGATGATCAAACGCTGGCCTAGCTCGAAGCTAACCAACTTGCATGGCGTGGTGGCTTTCTTCCTGACCTTTTTTCTTGTCGGCCTCTGGCATGGAACGACATCGGCCTATGTGATTTGTGGGCTGCTTCTCGGCATAGGCGCCAGCGCAAACCACTTGTACCGAATTGCACTGCGGAATTGGTTGGGAAAGCGCCGTATGAACGACCTTTCCGCCAAGCAAACCTATATTCTGGCGTCCGCAGCGCTTACTTTTACGTATGTATGTTTTAGTGTGTCTCCACTTTGGCTGAGTTATGAACAGATTCGGCAGGTTGTCCAAAGTTACCGCTTGCCGGGGCTGCTGCTGGCACAAGCAGCCTTGTTCGTGATGATGCTGATCATTCTTCCTCTTATCCAAAGGCGCCTATTTCACACCTCCATTACAGGGGCAACTTGGTGGCGTCCTCTACAGATAGGGGTTTTGTGCGCCGTTATTGACGCCTACACGTTTCTGTTTCCAGCACTTGGCGGCGCATTTTTCTACGAGCGGTTTTAGTGAAACAGCTCAGTCTAGCTATGGTTGTCGCCGTATTTGCTACGCTCTTGATACAGGGGGCGGTGGTAGCTACCGCCGGTCGCCCAGTGGTTCCTTGGCCGATTGAGGTTCTGAGCCATCCGAGGGTGAGCTTTGCAGAAGAGGCGCGGCGGGCGATATTTTTCACGCCAAATTTGGCAAAGACGGAGCGCTCGATGATTCTTATTGTTGGCGCCTCGGCAGCACAAGAAGGCTTTCAACCTGCTATAGCAAGAGCAGAAGCACCTGATCTACTAATCCATAACCTATCCCTAGGGGGGGCGAATATCTCCGAGGCGGACCAGATTATCGATATTGCAATCAATGCAACTCCAGCACAGATTATCCGGCGATCAGTATTGGTTCTTGCGGTCAGCTATCCCATGTTTGTTCCTGATAACAAACGATGGAGTGACCCCGATTTTGTTCCACCCGATGCAATTGCGGACGGGAAGATTCTGTCTGACATACAGCGTGAAGCAATGCGCTGTAGCAGCATCTGTGATCCGACAAGCCTGCTGTCTAAGTACGCGCCGGAATGGTTGATTTCTCTTTCCAGAAATCGTTACGCCGTATATCTCGGTCTGGTGCCGCGTTTGCCGGCACACCTGACTGACCCCATTCTCAAATGGAAGATATGGCGCTACGACCCACGAAGAAACCCAGAATCCAAGAAAGCAAAGAAGTTACCCGGTAACCCGTCCCCGGTGACAGACGAACCCTATCTGGTCATGGCCTATCGGCAAATGGACTTTTTGACCAAGTACATGGGGCAACCTGAGGGCGTGCTCCAGGACGAACAATTTGATAAGTTGAGAATGCTAATCGACAAAGCTAGTGGTGCCGGCTTTCGCGTTGTTGTCTTGGATATGCCGCTGCCATCATGGCATAGGGCCAAAAGCCCATTCTTTTCTCCCTATGAAACCAAGCTCCGAAACGTTCTTGCGAGCTATACAAGTGAAGGAGCGATCGACTTCGTGAGCCTCGTCGATGCGATAGCAGATGATGACTTCAGAGACAGCATCCATCCAAAAGCAGATGCAGCCAATCACTGGGCAAGAACGCTTACTGAACGACTACGCATATTGCATCGTATTGATTTGGGGGGCTAGGAGCGAAGCAGGAAACCTGCTCGGCAAAAGACAACGAGCTTAGTCGCCCTTTTGGCTGTTCGCGTCATTCGGGTTTTTCCGCAATGGCAATGCAGGAAATTGTGACAGATGACCTTTCTGCCTTCGCCAAGGAGTAACCTGTTGCCGGACAACAGTGTTTTTCCGTGATACAGAATCCGGCAGCATCAATCAAGTTCCAGACATCTGCGGGGTTTTTCAGAAGATATATATGATCCGGGGCAGGGCTGTTAATCGGCATATTGAGGAACAGGCGGCCTTTGGGACGCATGACGTCAAATATGCGTGAGAGCGCCGTTTGCGGTGATTCCAGATGTTCCAGCACCTCCGAAATAACCACGCTGTCGAAGGATGGAGGGCTTGCAGTGGATTCGATTTGAATGTCATGTAGCGAAAGTTCTGCCTTCCTGCGCACGTCTAGAAAATCCAGTATTGCAGCTGTCTTGGCTATGCTGGTTTGACTAACATCCCAACCAGAAACCGATTTGCAGCGATCATCATTGATCGTTTGGTATAGCCAGAGACCATGTCCGGGGCCAACTTCCAAATGATCGTAGTCCGCAACATTATTTGGAAGAAACGCCGTTACGTAGAGGTAAAACGCGCGTGCGTGATTGGCCCAAAGCGCCTGAGAAATAAGCAAGCCATTAATGTAGCGGCTCATGAAGCTGGAATTGTTGTACACCTCATCCAGAACGTCTTGGAATTTGGTACGTCTGTAGGAACCTGTTCGTCTAAAATGAAGCTCTTCTTCGACGAGTTGCTCGCATGTCCAGCGATAGTCCTCCGCCAAAGAATCAAGATGGCCGCTCGCTATTCGTGTTATGAGTTTTGCCAGATCATCGATAACCCGACTCTCATCGTCGCTGAGCGATTTGGTCGCTTTGTCGAGAAATCCTTTGTGCTCAGGCCAGACTGATAAGACCTTTTTGGCCAAGCACCACCAATTAGCCATGGATTGCTGAGTAGTATTTTGTGTTGTAGTCATTAGAGTTGCGCCGCTTCTTAGTTAGTTGCGATTATTGTTTCGGCATATAGACGATTTGGAGAATATTTTGACTGAAGAGCAGATATTTGAGAGCCTGACCCCGATTTTCAGGGATGTGTTTGATGACGACTTTCTAATCCCGACGCCGGAAATGACTGCCGCAGATGTCCCTGAATGGGATAGCCTTAGTCATATTAGGTTAATCGTTTCAGTCGAGCAGCATTTTAAGATCAAATTTACAACTGCAGAAGTGTCGAGTTTTGTGAATGTCGATCATTTTGTTCGGTCCATTCATACAAAAGTCCTGGCAAATGACTGACACCGAAAATTCGTCACATCAGATGGAAGAGCTCGGAGGATTCAAGCTTGGGGACAGATTCGAATTCGAATTTTCTATCGACAATGTTGCTCAGCATTGCTTTGCCGAACTCTCGGGAGACCATAATCCAATCCATTTGGACGCGGAATATGCCAAGCGATGCGGGTATGAGAGTGAAGTTGTTTATGGTGGGCTCCTGATCGGGAAAATTTCTCAACTTATGGGGATGATGGCACCTGGCCGGGCTGGCATCTGGACTGGACTGAAGATTGATTTTCATCGGCCGCTTTACCTCAACCAAACTGCCTTTTTGTCTTCCGAGGTGTCGCAAATCTCGGTCGGAACGCGAAGCATGATGCTTAAGATACGTGTTTCTGCGATTGGCAAACTTATTGCAGCCGGAACCGCAATGGCTACGCTCCATTCAAAGCAACAATGACAAGAGGACGGGTACTTGTTACCGGGGCAACCGGCGGGATTGGAAGCCAGGTATGCCGATTACTGTCTGCGAGCGGCTATGTCCCGCTGATCGGCTATCGTTCCGCGAAGTTTATGGCGGCGTCCAACTTGGCAGCAGCATGTGGCGGCTCCCCTGTTCTTCTCGACATGTTGGACAGCCTTGCCATTAGAAAAGCGGTTATGGATCTGGCTGCTGATGAGAGACCCCTTGTGGGTGCCGTCATAGGAGCCTCTCCCTCGCCACTGATCGGTCCCTTTACGCGTATTACCAACGAAGAGATGGACCACTTCTGGAAAGTTAACGTTGACGGCCCTCGGCAACTCTTGGCCGGGCTTATTAAAGGCATATTCCGCAGGCAAAAATATGGGAGCGCCGTGTTCGTATTGACTAGTGCAATGGGCTCCGCTGAAAGGGCGCCGATGCCGCAAATGGCGGCATACCTGATTTCCAAGTTCGGACTGATGGGTGTAGCGGAAGTTACCAAGGCCGAGTATCCATGGCTGAATATACAAAGCGTATATCCGGGCTTTACTGAAACACCCATGCTGAACGCATTTGACCCAAGGTTCCTTGATACGATGAGGGAAAAGAGTCCTTTTGTTGCACCACAGGAGGTCGCTCAGGAAATTGTCGAAAAAATATCAAGGAATGACAGCTTATGACAATTCAAATTCAGAGCTTGCCTTGGCTCAGGCCATCACCCATTAATTTTCGAGAAATTTGCCGCGAGTTCGATATAGCCGAGCAGGCAAACGGAAGTTTGCTGCGCGAAATCTCAAACTACGCATTGGATGGAAACAATCTTCACCGCTTGGCCAAATCGGTTGCGTTGGCAAGGGAACGCAGCGGAACGAATGAAATCGAACACCTGCAACCATTTAGACTGGGGTTGCTTAGCAATGGCACCACCAAACTGATAGTACCTTGCCTCATCTCGACGGCCCTTCGGTACGGGGTCGATCTAACAGTAGTCGAGGGAGAGTTCGATCAGGTTATGCAGGAGGCAATTACTCCAAAGTCGACCATTAGAAAATCCAGCCCGGATGCGATTCTTCTTGCTCTGGATTATCGGGGGACCCCGGGTCTCAGCGATGGATTCGCCGAAGAAGAAGGGAAGGCCGTCAATGAGGCGCTGGCATACGTAGAAACGATTTGTCATGGTTTGCGCCAGGAAACTGACGCAACCATCATAGTGCAGAACATCCCATGCCCCCACTTGGCGTTGTTTGGTAGCCTTGATGCGAGACTAGCGGGATCTCAGCGGCGCAGAGTTGCTCGATTTAATGAAGCGCTTAATGGCCTGTTAAGTGAGTTTTCCGGCATTTTGTTTGACGTGGATGGTCTGGCAAGCACTGTCGGATACGAGAACTGGTTTATTCCGCAGCAGTGGCATTTGGCAAAGCTATCCTTCTCGCAAATATATGGTCCTATATATGCGGATTATTGTATGCGTCTGATCGGTGCGCTTCGAGGTGCGTCGAGAAAATGCCTTGTTCTTGATCTGGACAATACGATTTGGGGAGGCGTAGTCGGGGATGATGGTTTGGCTGGAATAACCTTGGGCCAAGGAAGTCCTGAAGGCGAGGCGTTTCTGACGGTACAGCAAGTGGCCAAGAACCTGCGGGACCGCGGGATCGTTCTGGCCGTCTGCTCAAAAAACGATGACAGTGTCGCAAGGGCTGCTTTCCAGGAGCATCCGGATATGCTGTTGCGAGAGGAGGATATCAGTGTTTTCCAGGCCAATTGGAAGGACAAGGCGAGCAATCTTGAAGCTATCGCAAAAACCCTGAATATTGGACTGAACGCTATCGTTTTTCTGGATGACAATCCGGCTGAACGTGACCAGGTGCGACAGGCATTGCCTGAGGTTGCTGTCCCTGAGTTGCCCGAAGATCCGTCCGCTTACCCTTCTTACTTGCTTGCGGCAGGCTATTTTGAGTCGGTTAGTTTTACTGATGACGATCGCAGGCGGGCCAGCCAATATCACGCCAACGCTGAACGAGCGGAACTTGCCCAGTCATTCCGGGATATCAATGAATATTTGGCATCTCTCGAGATGGCAATCAAGTTTTCGCCATTCGATGCGAACGGTCGAGCTCGGATTGCCCAATTGACGAACAAATCCAACCAGTTCAACCTTACAACGCGACGTTATGATGAGACGGCAATCAAAAGTTGGGAACAGAATTGTGATGCCTTTACCTTACAGGTAAGACTTGCCGACAGGTTTGGCGACAATGGAATTATCAGCGTTGTCATCTGCCTTAAGAGCAATGACGATTGGCTTGTTGATACATGGTTGATGAGTTGTAGGGTACTTAATCGACGTGTAGAAGAAGCGGTGCTTGACGTGCTGGTAGAAAATGCACGACTTGCCGGAATCAGGAGACTGATAGGACACTACATCCCTACGAATCGGAATGGTCTTGTCAAGGATCACTATTTCAAGCTTGGTTTCAAGCCACTGGAGTCTGCAACTAATATGGAGATTTGGGCGCTGGAAATTGCCGGCCATGTCCGGAAAAAGCCGCCTATGCGGGTTGAACTGAACGGAGGTTTGCAGTAGGAAGATTTCTTAAAGGAAACGAGACTTGATTTTTTGTCCGTATTGGTCCTTAAAAAAACTTGTTAGGCTAACGACTGGAGCCGCGCGGAAAATTGATGTCATCCACTTGGGCAACCATCCCCGGCTCAGAATCTTCAGCGTTTCCTGGAAGTCGTCGTGAATGCGGATATTTTCCCTGTCGTCGATGACGTTCTTGATGTAAGCAAGCAAGAAAAACACGGACATCCGGATCCTCGATTTGAGGAAGCTGAATCGCGCATCCTTGGCTATTGCGCGTAACTCGATGTCATTTTCGGCCCAGCTGATCACCTTGGCGATGTCCTGGCAAGCCATGGCCGACCACTGCGCATCGGACTTTCCCTGTCTGGCTGTCCAGACCGTGTAGTTTGCAAGCGCCCTGCTTTCGTAGGCCACTCCGCCGTACTTGATCAGCCCCAGCCCCATGCAGGCGTCGCCGGCATAGCGAACCCCCGCGTCATGGAAGCCGCCGCTCTTGAAATAGGCGCCGCTGCGGATCAGGGCGCCGACCATGTAGGCGCTGGTGTCGCGGCAAATGAACTTTCCGAAAATGCGAATGGCCTCGGCGTTAGTGAAATACCGCGAAGGGTAGGCGTCGTCCCTGTAACGGGATACCTCGCCGCTTTCGACGACATGCTTCCTCAGGTCGCAAAAGGCAAACGCTGCGTCGGGATGCTTTTCGAGCACTGCCAGCATCATTTCAAGCCAGTTTGCCTCCAGCCAGTCGTCGGAGGGAAGAAAACTCAAGAGCTGCCCGTTTGCATGAAAGCCGGCGAAGGCAAAATGCTGAATCAGTTGCAGATGACAGGGCGGCTTTATCAAGCGCAGCCTGGGATCGGCAATACCGGAAAGGAATTCGGTGCATCCATTTGTCGAGTGGTTGTCCGAAACGATGATTTCGAGTTGCGGATGCGCTTGCGCCAATGCGCTCTCGATGCTGCGACGGAAATATTCTTCCTTCTGATTGAATACAGGGATGATGAGAGAAACAAGCGGCCGCATTTCGAAATCTAGATCGGGATTAGTTTCTTCAGTACCCGCTTCCATCCGAAGTGGATCACGCGCAGGAGAGCTTTCAGCGCGGAGAATATGGGAGCGGTGAAAATGGCAGGGGTGACGCGCGCCGAAAACAAGATGGCGAGGCTGTGGAGGATCCGCTTTCGTTCTTCCGGCGTGGGTCCGGTCCGTCCCTGCTCAAGGTTGATCCAGAATAGCGATAACAGGATGAACCTTCGCCTGATGCGGCCGATTGACCAGCCGGCGCGGGTGCAAAGCGAATGAACTGGCGGATCGGTATTGATGCAGGCAAGAATTCTGACCATATCTTCCAGGATGACCGCCTGGCGCCTGCCATCGGATTTGCCTTCTTCCTCCCCCCATATCCGGTAGTTCACCAAGGGTTTATTGACATAGAGGGCATCACCCCGCGTCAGCAAGCCAAGAGACAGCGGATAGTCGCCATTGTGTACCGTGGCATAGCGCGCTATGCCGCTGATGGCGAAATAGTCCTTTGCCCTGATGATGGCTCCGACGATCCACCAACTGAACATATGGGAGGTCCACTCGAGAACCTGCTGCCCGGCCTGAGTGGATGGAATCAGCTGGGTCGGAATACCAGGATTGCGGGCCGCTTGCCTGTTTCCACCTTTTTCGAAAAGCAGGGTCAGATTTGGAAAGGCGAAGCTCGCGCCAGGGTAGGAAACGATTTCCGGGATTATCGTTTCCAGCCAGCCGGGTTCAGCCCAGTCGTCTGATCCCATCATGGACAATAATTCCCCTTTTGCCTGAAGCACCGCAAATGCCCAATGCTGCACCATGGGCAGGTGTATCGGGGGGCGGATGATTCTTACCCGGGGGTCGCCGGCATAGCCGTTGATGATTTCCCAGGAACCGTTGTCCGAATGGTTGTCGGATATGATGATTTCCAGATTCGGGTATCTCTGTGCAAGGATGCTCTCGATGCATTGGCAGAGAAAATCAGCCTTCTGGTTGAATACGGGAACGACGACCGTAACGAGTGGTGCCGCAGTCAAGGAGTTCATATGCCAGCGAGTCTAGCGTTTGACGATGATTCCCTGCCCGGTCGGGAGGAAAAGTACGGGGGTATCTACCTGTCTGGCAAAACCGTCGATGGCAGTCTTTTGCTGCTCGCATGTTTCCCATCCATAGTCATCCAGTAGAACGATGGCGCCGCTCACCAATCTCGGCCAGAAATGGATAAGTGCGGCAAGTTCCGGTTCGGCGACATTCATGTCCAGAGAAAGATAGGACACCTTGTCTATGGGCACGGTTGTCAGCGTATCTGGCACTCTGCCGCGAACCAGTTGCGCTCTTGGCCAAGGTGCAAAATTCCTTTTGGCGATTTCATAACAGTCGATGTAATACTTGTTCTTCTGCCTTATGTTTTCAACACTTTCAGCATAATCCACCTTGTCTTCCGGTATGCCGCTATAAGTGTCGAACAGGTAAAAGCATTTGTCCCGGGAGTTGAAATCAAGGTAGTTGCAGATGGCCAGGGAGAGAATGCCTGTGTTAACGCCGCATTCGACGAAATCACCCTCCAGGCGCATGGCCTGCTGTGCGGCCCACAAGGCCGTGTTGACCCGCCATTCGACTTTTAATTTTTCCCCGCGCACGCCGAAAAGATGTCCCGAACCAGCAGCGAGATCGTAGGCTTGGACAAATTTTGGATCCGACAGGAACTCGACATTCTTATTCCAGACCGCAAGACCATCACCGTGGTAGTTTGCGCCGACCATTGGCAGATCCTGGACTTGCTGCATGGTCCGGGAAGGGATGCTGGCCAACTTCGAAGCTAAGGACAGCAAGCGATTGATGAGATAGCCCATGGCTGAATTTGGATTACCGCGTTTCTTTCAGGCGAGCATGCGGGAAGGTTGGGCGAGTGTCGGGCGGTCAGGCTCGAACGCTGCCAGCAATTGATGCAGCGACTGACGAATATTGCATTGCGAGGCAACAATTCTACGATAATCGCGGCATTCCAAATAGCTTGAAGTTCGGCATTCGTGGCATCCCCGGCGACTCTCAGGATACTGATACGGCAATGGATGGAAAAAAAATCTGTTTTGTCGTTTCCAGCCCGCTGACGGCTCGGGCCTTCCTGAGCGGGCATTTCGCGGCGTTGAGCGGGAGATATTTACTCGATCTTGCGGCAGACACGGAAGGCACAGACGATCTGGGAGATATTTCGATCCATGCAAGAATATTTCCCGTGCATATTCGGCGCCAGATTGCCCCGATGGCTGACCTAAAGGCCATAATTAAGCTTGTGCTCCTGTTCCGGCGCGAGCGGTACTCAGCAGTCAGTTCGGTGACACCCAAGGCCGGCATGCTGGCGCTGCTGGCCGCGGTGCTGGCCGGGGTGCCGCTGCGGATCCACATCTTCACGGGCCAGGTCTGGGCTACCCGCAGCGGTTGGCGCCGGGGCCTTCTGAAGGCGGCAGACCGTTGCATGGCGCTACTGGCCACCCATGTGCTGGCCGACAGCCCTTCACAGCGCGGCTTCATGGTCGCCGAGGGGGTAGTGGCCGCAGGGAAAGCAAGCGTGTTGGGCGGCGGATCGATCTGCGGCGTGGACGGGAATCGCTTCAGGCCTGACGCAGAGCGGCGTGTATCGATTCGGCGTGCCCATGGCATACCCTCCGACTCCACGGTCTTCCTGTATCTGGGGCGCCTGAATCGGGACAAGGGCATGCTTGACCTGGCCGACGCGTTTGCACTGCTGGGCAAGGTTGATGCGTGGCTGCTGGTCGTCGGTCCCGACGAAGAATGCATGCATGCTGCCATGCAGGCCCGGCTCGGCACAGCGCGGGATCGCTGCTGTTTCGTTGGCTATACCGATCGACCCGAGGATTACATGGCAGCGGGAGATGTTTTTTGCCTGCCGAGCTACCGCGAGGGTTTCGGCATGGTCGTCATCGAGGCGGCTGCTGCGGGAGTACCGGCCATAGCGTCGCGCATCTACGGCGTTACTGACGCCGTGGAAGAAGGCGTGACGGGTTTGTTGCACGCGCCCGGCGACGTTGCAGAGATTGCCGCCACGATGGCTGCGCTAGTGGGCGACCCGGCACGCCGGCTTGCCATGGGCAGCGCCGCGCGCGAACGTGCGCTTCGACTGTTCTCCGGCGAGGCTGTTACGGCTGCATGGTTCAGCTTTTATGCGAAGCTGCTCGGCTGACGCGGGATTCGACGGATGCTGAAGCGCTTTATTGATTTCGTAGCCGCACTGCTGCTTTTCGCATTGCTGTCTCCGCTGGTTGCAACGACAGCGTTGGTTATTGCCTGGCGCATGGGCTCGCCGGTGCTGTTCCGTCAGCAGCGCCCGGGTTTGCATGGCCAGCCGTTCATGCTGATGAAGTTTCGTACCATGCTTGACGCTGTTGATGCCAACGGCCTGACCCTGCCGGATAGCAGCCGGCTGACGCCGCTGGGCCGCTTCCTGCGCCGCACGAGTCTGGACGAGATGCCCCAGTTGATCAACGTGATCAAGGGAGAAATGAGCCTCGTTGGCCCTCGACCGCTCCTGATGGAATACCTGCCGCTTTACTCCCCCGAGCAGGCGCGCCGGCATGATGTCCGGCCGGGAATCACCGGATGGGCGCAGGTCAACGGGCGGAATGCGATTAGCTGGGAGGAAAAGTTCAGGCTCGACGTCTGGTATGTCGACCACCGGAGCCTGCTGCTCGACTTCCGCATTCTCTGGATGACGCTGGGTCGCCTGTTCCGGCCCAGCGGCATCTCGCAGCAGGGTCACGCCACCATGCCCAATTTCAAGGGAAGCAAGCCGGAGGGCGACCCCGGGGAGTGATGCGGTCAGCTCTTGGCGATGCGCCAGTCGCCGAGATAGAGGACGTCGAGACCGCAGGCATAGAAGGTCCGGATGGCATCCTCGGGCGTTTCGACCACGGGCTCCCCGTTCAGGTTGAAGCTGGTGTTCAGAACGATCGGGATGCCGGTCAGATCCCCGAATTGGCGGATCAAGCCGTAAAAGCGCGGGTTGTGCCGCTCCTCGACGGTCTGCAGGCGGCCCGAGCCATCCGCATGCACCACGGCCGGCACCGCATTCCGCTTTCCTGCGCGAAACTGGAAAACCTTTTCCATGTACGGCACGTCGCCGTTCTTGTCGGTCTCGAAGAACTCCGTCGTTTTGTCGGCAAGGATGGCCGGTGCGAAGGGGCGAAAGCCCTCGCGGAATTTCACGGCGGCGTTCACCGCGTCCTTCATTTCGGCACGCCGCGGATCGGCCAGTATCGAACGGTTGCCGAGCGCCCGCTGTCCGAATTCCGACCGCCCCTGGAACCAGCCGAGGATCTTCCCCGCCGCCAGGTCGGCCGCTGCCGTGGCGCAAACGTCCGCTTCCCTGCGCGCATTCGGCAGCTTGAAGCCGGCGACCGTCCGGGCGATGCGTTCTTCTTCGTAGGCCAGGCCCAGATAGGCGCTGGCAGGTGGATTCGGCTTCGTTCCGGTTCGCTCCGCATGCAGCCAGGCGGCCGCGCCGAGGCTGGTGCCGGAGTCGTCCGGCGCGAAACCGATGTGGCAGTTGGCAAAGGGCGAGACCGCCGTGATCTTGCCGTTGAAGACGCTGTTCATGAAGCAGCCGCCGCCGACGGCGACGTTCGCGCTGCCGGTCAGCTTGTGCAGGACGCGCAGCAGTTCGGCGGCGGTTTCCTCGAACACCCGCTGCATGGCCGCGGCGATCTGCATGTCCCGTTCCGAGTAGGCGCTGCCTTTCGCGCGCGGCGCACCCAGTGCCTCGACCATCCTGTCGGAATACATGCGATTGTCCCAGAAGTTGTAGAACTCGAACCAGGACAGGTCCAGCTCGAGCCGGCCCTCGGGCGTGACGGACACCATGCCGCGCAGGAGCGGGGTGTACTCGTTGTCCCCGCCGGCATAGGAGGCCAGCGCCATGACCTTCCACTCGTCGGAATCGGGCCTGTGACCGAGGAACTGGGTGATGGCGCTGTAGAACAGGCCGAGCGAATGCGGGAAGCGGGTTTGCGAGAGCACCTTGATCTGGGTGCCCGTGCCGTGGGCGAGGAGCACGGTGTCCTTTTCTCCACGCCCGTCGAGAATCAGGATGGCCGCATCGTCGAACGGGCCGAGTGCGTACGCCATGCCCATGTGCGCCCAATAGTGATTGACGAACGTGGCCGGCGGGGCGCCGTGATACAGGTTGCGGATGGTTGTTTCGATGGTCGCCTTTTCGCCGGCCAACTGCATCAGCTGGCCAGGCACCTGCAGCCAGTGCTCGGTGCGCCAGCGGCGAGAACCGAGCTGGCTCGACGGGGTGGTTTCGGATTCGATGGCGGGATTCCAGCCGATGGCAATCTCGTTGATATCGGACATGGCCAGGCCGGAGGCCGCGAGGCAGGCCTGAATGGCCCGTCTGGGGAATACCCGGCTCTGCTTGACGCGGTCGAGGCGCTCTTCCGCCATGGCGGAAACTATGGTGCCGTCGACCATGACACAGGCCGAGCAGATGAGGACGTCGTGGCTGATCCCGAGTATTTTCATTTTGAAGGTAGCTGCTGGCGAATTGAAGGTTGGCTGCGGAGCCACTCCCCGATCAGGGTGGTGATCACCTCGCCGCTTTGCGCATCCGGGTGCACGGCGTCGAACAGCCGAACGCCCTGCTCGGGCCCGAGTACTGAAAGGTCGAGGAAGGCCAAAGCATGGCGCTCGGATAGTGCCTTCACGCGTTCCGTGATCCTGTAGGTTCTGTCGTTGAACGACCGGATGGCCGGATGCTCCGGCATGCGCACCAGCAGAATGCGGCTACCGTGAGCGCCGAAGTGGGCGATGTTGTCCTCGAGGGCCTGCCAGTAATCGTCATTAAGGAAGTTTACCTGACGCATCCTCTGAAGCTGCATTTCCGCCATGATATCCACGCCACGCTTCCAACTGTCCCGGTATTCGATCTCGAAGCCGAGAAAGCCCGTTCCGTCCGGGTGTGCAGAGACGACCGAATACCAGGATTGGATGCGCAACTGGTACAGCGATGCCTCCAGGTCGAATGTCGTCAGCAGCTTCCACAGGAACAGGCTGAAATCGAAAAGATGATAGCGCTTGCCA
>Ga0268298_10001671_pt1 | contig 25648 bp, 22 predicted proteins | sample WWTPWeurt_MetaG_FD_194462 | JGI IMG/M metagenome (GOLD analysis project Ga0268298, IMG submission 194462) | Activated sludge microbial communities from WWTP in Nijmegen, Gelderland, Netherland - WWTP Weurt | ecosystem: Engineered > WWTP > Aerobic digester > Activated sludge | place...
CTTGTTCATGGGGCCTGACAGGTCGGGGAGCATGGCAAAGATGCCGATGGATCCGGTGATGGTGCTGCGCCCGGCCCATACCTCGTCGGCGGACATGCTGATCCAGTAGCCGCCGGAAGCTGCCACCGACCCCATCGACACAATCACCGGCTTGCCCGCCTTGCGGGTCAGTTCCAGCTCGCGCCGGATCACCTCGGAGGCGGTTGCGCTGCCGCCCGGGCTGTCCACCCGCAGCACAACAGCCTTGATGGAATTGTCCTCGCGGGCCTGGCGGATCAGCCCCGCCACCGTGTCGCCCCCTGCGACGCCGGGGGGGTGGTCGCCGTCCACGATGGCCCCCTGGGCCACCACCACGCCGACCTTGTCGTCGGGCGGGCTCCGTTCCTCGCGCACCCGGGCGATGTAGGTGCCCATGTCCACGTGCTTGTAGCCCTTGCCCTCGTCACCGGCGCCCAGGGTGGTCTTGAGGTAGTCGCGCCATTCGTCCGCCGTCTTCAGGCCATCCACCAGCCCGGCGGTGAGGGCCATGCGGGCAGCGTCGCCACCGGATTCAGCCAGCAGGGCCGGGGTGTCGCCCACATAGCGGGCGAGATGCGGGGCAGCCTTGGGGCGTGCGGCGAGGATGTCGGCCTGATAGGCCTTCCATGCGGCGTCCAGGTAGTCCCGGGTGGACTCCCGGTCTTCCGGCGACATGTCGCTGCGGGTATAGGGTTCCACGAAGGACTTGTAGGTGCCCACGCGGAAGATCTGCATCTTCACCCCGACCTGATCGAAGAGGCCCTTGAAGTAGGTGGGAAAGCGCCCGAAGCCCGAAAGAAAGACGTAGCCGTCCGGGCTCACGAAGACTTCATCCCCCTGGGCGGCCAGGTGGTACTGGACCTGGTTGAAGTTCTTGCCGTGGGTATAGACCTTCTTCCCCGACTTGCGGAAGTCGGCCACGGCGGCGCCGATTTCCTGAAGCTTGGGCAGGCCGGTGCCTGCCAGACCGTCGGTCTCCACCACGAGGGCTGTGATGCGCGGGTCGGTGGCGGCGGCGCGGATCGCGTCCACCACGTCGCGTAGCAGGATCTGGCGAATCCCGTCGCCGCCCTGCAGCACGCTCATGGCACTGCGCACCGTCCGCTGTTCGACTAGCTGCCCGTTGGGCGCGATCAGCAGCGCGGCATTGGTGGGCAGGGGGGTCGGCCGGGCGGCGAGCCAGCCGGCCACGAGAAACACCAGCACCGCAATGAACAACAGGTTGAGGCTGATCTGCCGGAAGCGGTCGATCGCCCGCCACAACCCACCCACAACAGTTCTCACGACACCCGGCCGTGCATTCCGATCCATCACATTCTCCAGAATGGGTCTTGCGACCCCAGGCGGTCCACTGCCGCCTACAAGGTTTGCGGGCACCGCCAATCCGGTAGAATCCCGCCATGTTTGCCAATCCCTCTCCCGACCAGATCCGCAGCCTGCTGCAGGAGGCCAAGACCATTGCCGTCGTCGGCCTGTCACCGCGCCCGGATCGCCCCAGCTACCGGGTGTCCCGCGCGATGCAGGGCTTCGGGTATCGCATCGTACCGGTTCGCCCGGCAGTTGCCGAAGTTCTCGGTGAAAAAGCCTGGGCGCGCCTCTCCGAGATTCCCTTCGCGGTGGATATGGTGGATGTATTTCGTGCCGGTGACCAGATCGACCCCATTGTGGACGAATGCATCGCCCTCGGTGTGAAGCGTCTGTGGCTGCAGGATGGCGTGATCAACGAAGCTGCTGCCCAACGCGCCCGGGCCGCCGGCATCACCGTGGTGATGGACCGCTGCGTCTGGCGCGATTACATGGAACTGGTCCTATGAGCTCAACACTCGCCTTCACCAAGATGCACGGCCTTGGCAATGATTTCGTCATGATCGACGCCGTGCGTCAGGACATCCAGCTCACGGAGGCTCAGGTGCGCTATCTGGCCGACCGCAACTTCGGGGTGGGCTGCGACCAGTTGCTGGTGGTGGAGCCCGCCCAGACCCCGGGCGTGGATTTCCGCTACCGCATCTTCAACGCCGATGGCGGCGAGGTGGAGCAGTGCGGCAACGGCGCCCGCTGCTTCGCCCGTTTCGTCTTCGACCAGGGCCTCACCGACAAGCGCGAGATCCGTGTCGAGACGAAGAAGGGCATCATCACACCGCGTCTGGAGGCCGACGGCACCGTGACCGTGGACATGGGCGTGCCGGTGCTGAACCCGGCCGATGTCCCCTTCGTCAGTGATTCCGAGGCCTGGGTGCAGCCCCTCGACGTGGGCGGCACGGTTGTGGCGATCACCGCCGTGAGCATGGGCAACCCCCATGCCGTGCAGGTCGTGGCCGATGTGGATGCCGCCCCGGTGGCCGTGCAGGGCCCGCTGATTGAGCATCACACGCGCTTCCCGGCCCGGGTCAATGCCGGTTTCCTGCAGGTTGTCGATGAGCACCGTGTGCGCCTGCGCGTCTTCGAGCGCGGGGCCGGTGAAACCCTGGCCTGCGGCACCGGTGCCTGTGCGGCCGTGGTGGCCGGCATCCTGCGCGAGCTGGTGGTGTCGCCGGTTACCGTCGAAACCCGCGGGGGTGAGCTCACCATCGCCTGGGACGGCATCGGGACCCCGGTGATGATGACCGGCCCGGCCGTCACCGTGTTCAGCGGCACCCTGACCCTTCCCTGATCTTCTCCCGCCTCACCCTCCTTCGGCCCCGCCATGAATCCTTCCGACGTCATCCAGTTCCTGCAGGAAAACCCCGATTTCTTCGACCGGAACTCGGCCCTGTTGACCGACCTGACGGTGACCCATCCGAACAACGGACAGGCAATCTCCCTTACCGAGCGGCAGCTGATCGCCCTGCGCGACCGCATTGCCCAGTTGGAAGATAAGTTCGCCGAGCTGCTGTCCTTCGGCGAGGAGAATGACGCCATCAGCGAGAAAGTGCATCGCCTGAGCCTGTCCCTGCTTGAAGCGGAGGATTTCGAATCCATCCGCACCGCGGTGTATGTGCACCTCAAGGAGGACTTCGCCGTGCCCCATGTGGCCTTCCGGGTGTGGAACAGCGTGCTGTCGCGCAGCGGCCCCGAGTTCCTGCCGGTGGGCGAGGAGGTGCGCTTCTTTACCGGCGATCTGGTCCAGCCCTACTGTGGCGCACCGGCCATCAAGGAGATCACCAACTGGTTCGGGCCGGATGGCCGGCAGATCCGTTCGGTGGCCCTGGTGCCCCTGCGCCGGGACGAGCAGGCCTTCGGCCTGCTGGCCATGGGCAGCGAAGACCCGGAGCGCTTCTATCCCGAGATGGGTACGCTCTACGTGACGCGCATCGGCGATATGGTCTCTCACATTCTTCGCCGCCAACTCGGTTGATGGGCCGATAGCGCTACTGCGCGGCCCGATCTCGTGGCTGCGATGCTCGCCGTACTCCAGTACGGCTGCGCTTCTCCCCACGACCTCGGGCCGCTCGCTACGCGCTCTCGACCCATCAAGGCATGGGCGCACTTTTTATCTGAAGGTTTTTCCCCATGGCTGATCTGATTCTCAAACCTGGCAGTGACCGTACCGTGGTGCGGCGGCATCCGTGGATCTTTGCGGGTTCGGTGGATCGGCTTGAGGGCCGGGCGCGGCCCGGGGATACGGTGCTGGTGATGGACTCCCGCGGCAAGCCGCTGGCGCGGGCGGCGTGGTCGCCGGAGTCGCAGATCCGGGCGCGGGTGTGGACTTTCGACCCCGAGCAGTCCATCGACCATGCCTTCATCAAACGTGCGGTGGCGGCGTCGGTGGCCCGTCGGGCGGCGCATCCGTGGCTGGCCGGGCAGGATGGGGTGCGCCTGATCCACGGGGAGTCGGACGGTCTGCCCGGGGTCATCGCCGACCGCTTCGGGCCGGTGGTGGTGGTCCAGCTAACCAGCGCGGGGGCCGACAAGTGGCGCGATGCCATCGTCGCCGGGCTGGTCCAGGCCACCGGCTGCAGCACGGTGTATGAGCGCTCCGATTCGGATGTGCGCAAGCTCGAAGGGCTCGGCCCCGTCACCGGCCTGGCCCACGGCGAGTTGCCCGAGCTGCTCTGCATCGTCGAGAACGGGGTGCGCATGGAGGTGGATGTGGTCAGAGGCCACAAGACCGGCTTCTATCTGGACCAGCGCGACAACCGCTTGCTCACGGGCCAGCTCGCCGCCGGCCGGGATGTGCTCAACTGCTTTTGCTATACCGGGGGCTTCTCCCTGCAGGCCCTGGCCGGTGGGGCAAAGAGCGTGATCTCCATCGATTCGTCCGGCCCGGCGCTGGTCACGGCGGCGCGCAACCTGGCCCACAACCCCCAGCTCGACGCGAGCCGCGCCGAGTGGCGCGAGGATGACGTGTTCCAGGCCCTGCGTGGCTTCAAGACCGAAGGGCGCAAGTTCGACCTGATCATCCTCGATCCGCCCAAGTTCGCACCGTCGGCGGCTCACGCCGAGCGGGCCGCCCGCGCCTACAAGGACATCAACCTGCTGGGCTTCCGCCTGCTCAACCCGGGCGGCATCCTGATGACCTACTCCTGCTCGGGTGGTATCGGGCACGAGCTGTTCCAGAAGATCGTTGCCAGTGCGGCGGCCGACGTGGGTGTGGAGGCCCGTATCCTCCACCGTCTCTCTGCCGCACCGGATCACCCCATTGGTCTGGCCGTGCCCGAAGGAGAGTATCTGAAGGGGCTGGCCTGCCAAGTGTGAGCAAGTGCTCAAAGCGGGTAGTCATCCAGGCGTAAAAATTGGCGTAGATGTGTATCCTCTGGGGGAATTACGAACAGTTAAAAGTTGTGACTTTGATCTGTTCCTGTCCTTCCACGGAGATACAGATGAACACCCCGCAGCCCCACGATTCGGCCACGATGGCCGACGACGACCCCGGGGTCCAGGCACGACGCCAGCAGCGCATCGCCGCCCTGCTGCTCTCCCGCTACAACCTGCGCTACATGGTTCGCCTCTATGCGGCCTTCGAGGGGGATCTGCTGCTTCCCATCGTGCTCGGTGAGGTGGGTCTCTACAATGTCAGCGGCCTCGGGCTGGACGACCAGTCCCTGGCGGCGATCCGCTGCAGCGACGATGGCTTCGGCAAGCTGCCCCTGCGCCCCTGCAACGCCTTCTCCATCAGTTCATCCACCGGCATCCCCCGTGAAACCGTGCGTCGCAAGGTCAGTCACCTGATCCAGCTAGGCTGGATTGCCCGGGACATGAAGGGCGGCCTGACCATCACGGCCAAGGCCGCCAACCTGTGCCTGGAACCCTTCGACCAGGACAATCTGGCCGACTTCCTCAGCACCGCAGATAGGGTCCGCCTGATCTCCGGCACCTCGCAAGACCCGTCCACCGTCCGGTAGGCGTCCCGGCGGGGCGAGGAGATGCCGGTGACCCAAGGGTCACGACGCTCCCGCGGGTCGGATTCATCCCGCCTGTCAGCCCGCGCCTTCGTCCCATAACTGCCCACCCTGCCCCGGCGCCTTCAGCCCGAAGTGCTGCCAGATCGACGCCGTGGCCATGCGGCCCCGCGGCGTGCGCTGCAGGTAGCCCTGCTGGATGAGGTAGGGTTCCAGCACGTCCTCGATGGTGTCGGACGATTCGCCGATGGCAGCGGCCAGATTGTCCAGACCCACCGGGCCGCCGCCGAACTTCTCCAGCATCGCCCCCAGCAGCTTGCGGTCCATCAGGTCCAGGCCCAGGTGATCCACGTCCAGCATGGTCAGGGCCAGGTCGGCCACCTCGGCGGTGATGCGGCCGTCGGCGCGCACCTCGGCGTAGTCCCGCACCCGGCGCAGCAGGCGGTTGGCGATGCGGGGTGTGCCCCGGGCGCGGCGGGCGATCTCGAAGGCGCCGGTGTCGTCGATCTCCACATCCAGCAGGCGTGAGGAACGGCTGACGATGTAGGCCAGCTCCTGGGCGGTGTAGAACTCCAGCCGGGAGACGATGCCGAAGCGGTCGCGCAGGGGGTTGGTGAGCATGCCGGCGCGGGTGGTGGCGCCCACCAAGGTGAAGGGGGGGAGATCCAGCTTGACCGAACGGGCGGCCGGGCCTTCGCCGATCATGATGTCGATCTGGAAATCCTCCAGGGCCGGGTAGAGGATCTCCTCCACCACCGGGCTGAGGCGGTGGATCTCGTCGATGAACAGGACGTCGTGGGGTTCCAGATTGGTGAGCAGGGCGGCCAGGTCACCGGCCCGCTCCAGCACCGGGCCGGAGGTCTGGCGCAGGTTGACCCCCATTTCGGCAGCCACGATGTGGGCCAGGGTGGTCTTGCCCAGGCCCGGCGGGCCGAACAGCAGCACGTGATCCAGGGCTTCGCCGCGCTTGCGGGCGGCCTCGATGAAGATGCTCAGCTGGTCGCGGATCTTCTGCTGCCCCACGTAATCGGCCAGGCGCTTGGGGCGGAGGGCCCGCTCCAGGGCTTCCTCCTGGTTGCTGGCGCGCTGGGCGGTGATGAGGCGGGCGGAAGGGTCGGGGGCACCGCCCTTGATGTCGTCGGTCTGGATCATGCGTTGCGCTCCATGGCGTCTTCGCGCGCGTCGCTCAGGGCTTCGCCAGCGGCATCGACGGCTGGCCGGCTGGCGGTCCAGCTGACGAACAGGGCCTGGCCCAGGGCCAGGAAGGTGGGGCCGAGGAAGATGCCGATGAAACCGAAGGCCAGCACCCCGCCGAAGGCCCCGAGGGCGATCAGCAGGATGGGCAGGCTGGCCGTGCGGCTGATCAGGAAGGGCTTGAGGAAGTTGTCCACCGAGCTGATGGCCAGCACGCCCCACAGCACCATGAAGAGGGCCCAGCCGTTTTCGCCCTGCTGGTACAGCCAGAAGGCCGCCCCGCCCCAGATCAGCGGCGGGCCCACCGGCACCAGGGACAGGAAGAACACCCCGGCAGCCATCAGCAGGGCGCCGGGCACGCCGGCAATCAGGAAGCCCACCAGGGCCACCAGGGCCTGGGCGGCGGCGGTGCCGACAATGCCGATCATCACCGCCTTGACGGTGTTGCCTGCCAGCTCCAGCAGCTCGCCCCACAATTCACCGCCCAGGCGCGCCGCGCCGTTTTCCAGCTGGGCCTGGATGCGTGCGCCATCGCGGTACAGGAAGAAGACGATGAACAGCACCAGTGAGATCTGCAGCAGGCCCTGGCCGACCACTCCGCCCAGGCCCAGGGCGAACTTGCGTGCCGGCTCCACGGCCTGGAGGGCCAGCTTGCGCATCTCCACCTGGCTGTGGGTGAGCTTGCGGATGTAGGCTTCCAGGTCCGGCCCCACCACCGGGATATCCTTCAGCCAGGCCGGCGGGCGGCCGTCGGATTGCTCGATCTGGGTACGGATGTAGTCCACCAGATCCACCGCCGAGTCGGTCAGGGAGGCCGTCAGCCCGATCATCGGCACCAGCAGCACCGCCGTCAGCAGCAGGGTCATGCTGATCGCCGCCAGCCCCTCCCGCCCGCCCAGGCGCAGCAGCAGGGACTGGTAAAGGGGCCAGGTGGTGACGCACACCGTGCCCGCGAACAGGATGGCCGCAAAGAAGGGGCTGAGCACGAAGGCGCAACCAAGGAGCAGCACGGCAGTGATGGCTAGCTGGGCAGTGCGTCGGGGCGTCATGGGGGAATGCCTCGTGTTGGGGTGGCAGGATTATCCCCGATCTACGGAGCAAGCAACGGAGAATGAAAGCCGGCCGGCAACGAACCGTGGACGCATCGGTGATAACATCCGCGACAGGCCATTGGCATTTTCGGCCAGCTCCGTTTGCCCGATCCATCCCAAACACATTCACCGATCCAGCATGGTCCCAATCACACAAACGCAGCAGTTCTTTACGGGCTGGCAGGCCGCCCAGCCCTTTGAATCGGAAAATGACGCCCATGTTGCACGCATGGAGGCCTTCTTCGATGCGTGGAAGCGCAGCGTTCCTGCCGGCGCAAGCAGCAACCCGGCAGAAGCCTTCCACTGCCAGCAATTTGCAGAGTTTTCGGCAGCATTCAGCCCCGCTTGTCAGGATTATCGGCGCACGGGAGTGCGCGCCAACGCATGGCGCGCAGCGGGTGTCGGCAAGGACGAAATGCGCAACAGTGCCGTACTTCGATGGCTCCTTGATGGTTTTGAAGATCATGGGCAGGGGGCGGCAATTCTGGTCGCCATACTCCGGCAACTCAAACGGACGGACCTGGCCGAGCTTGCCTCCGTTCACCCCTATTGGACCCGCGTCGAAGCCTGCCCCTTCGGTGAGCAAGAAAGCCGGATCGATATCGAAATCGAAAGTCCGCGTTTCCTGATCTTCATTGAAGTCAAGGTACGGGCCACCGAGACCGGCAACCAGCTTGAGCGCTATCTGGATCTCGCCGCGGCCAAGGCGGCGGCGGAGCAAAAGCCCTCGGCACTCATTTTCCTGACCCCGACAGGCCGGCACGCCGTGTCAGAGAAGCTGCGCGAAAAGATCATCCCGTTTTCCTGGAAGCAACTGGCCCGCATTCTTGATGAACATGTCAGAAAGGAAGGGCTCAGCAACGCGACGGCCGGCACCTTGCTCCTGCAATACGCCGAACATGTACGGACTTTGCGCTGACCATGTAACACCCAAACGAAGGAGAAACAGCAGTGAATGAATTGCACGAAGCCCATCGGCTGATCATCCGCAACATGCGCGTGCTGGAGGAGGCCCCCGCGGTAGTCGAAGAAGTGACTAAAGCGGTATTCAAACGTATCAACGAGAAGATCGAGCGGTGGGTTGAAACCCGGGACGGCTGGGAAGGGACTTTCTCATTGACCGGATGTGACGATGGCGGAGAAACGGCCTTTCAGGCCGTAACGTGGGGGCAAACAGACGATGGCACGTATGTCGCGTGCCTTCAATTCACCTATCACGGTGTCCTTTCATCGCATTGGCTATCACGTTTGATCGGTGCCACCAAAGATGAGTCCGGCTTCCTCTTCAACGTGTTGCCAGTCGGGATCACCGGCAATACCGGACGAAGGGGAGCCCGTCCCGGCAAGGCGTGGGCAAAGTACCTGGCCGACCATCTCCCGGACTTTCCTGCAGTGCGCCAATGTGGTTTTCGCCTTGAAGGTGAGAGCCTGTTCGTCTTGACGCAGAGGAACTCGCCAAGGCCTATCCCGCTTCCCTCGACGACGCGTTGCCGCCAATCGACGACGCGCTAAAGAAAATCACGGAAATCCTGCCTGAACTCGACCGGCTTATTGAGTCGGCCAAGGCACATTTTGGCTCGGAGGTGAGCGAGGCCAGCGCAAGTCCGGCCTGATGGTCCTGAAACAGCCTACGGCACCTCCGCCATTTGCCAACTATAATTGGGCACATGGCGGAATGTTCCGCTGGGAGACAGGCATGACCCAGGGCGCTATCGCATGCAATCCCCTCCGTTCGATCCGGCGCGACGAGGCCGGACTTTGGGAGGACACAAGCCGCATCTTCTCGATCAGTCCACCGGTAACGGACGATCTGTCTGCGGCGCAGACGATCAGGGGCGGGGTATCACCCGAACTCGCCCGGCATCTTGAAGCCGTGCTTGGTGTTGAGTACCGGCGTGCATTGATTCCGGATCGAACCCTGTTACGCCGGCTTAGTACAGGGGCTGCGTTGACGGCCGAAGAGGGCGAGAGAGTGCTGGAGGCGGCCCATCTACTGGCACTGGCCCTGCGGGTATTCGGCAGTGAGGAAAAAGCCAGGAAGTGGCTGAGTACCCCGAAAACCCGCTTTAACGGCGCTTCTCCCCTCGTATTGGCGACCTCGGCCCCCGGGGTGCGCGCCATCGAGCAATTGCTGGGGGAGATTGAAGAAGGTTATTTCGCGTGATCCTGTGGCGAATCAGTAATTTCGCCAACCTTGAAGGTTTGGGCGGATATCGCCTGGCAGGTCGATGGCACAACCCGGGGGCGCCGATCGTATACCTTGCTGAACATCCAGCCCTGGCCTTGATCGAAGTGCTGGTTCACTTCGACATCAGCACGATGGACGACTTGCCGGACCTGTTTCAGTTGATCGAAGTCGAAGTCGATGATCCGGTCACGATCGAATCCGCAGCCCCGCCAGCCGACTGGAGAGAAAACGTCCGCAGCACTCGAAAGCTTGGGGACGTCTGGCTTCGCGAGCAGAGGTCTGTCCTCCTGAGCGTGCCCAGTGCAGTCATACCGGTTTGCCGTAATTACCTGCTCAACCCTCTTCACACCGATACCGCGAAGGTACGGATCAAATCCCTCCTGAAGCTGCCTTTCGACCCCCGGCTGTTCAGGCCTTAGCGGACACCGGCTTCAGCCGCACGTAGATGGTCTTGTCCACCGTCGCGACCACCTCGCCCTGGTGATTCAGCACATCCACCGAAAAGGTCGGTTCGTACTTGTCGCCACCGGCGGTGGCGCGGCGGATGGTGTCGATCTGCTCGGGCGTGATGCGGAAGGTGGCGCGCACCGTGCCCCGGCCGGGAAGCTTGTAGTCGATGGCCGAGGCCCTGTCCCACACCACGTAGCGGCGCCCCAGCTGGTGCATGATCAGCAGGGCGAAGAAGGGGTCGGTCATGGCGTACAGGGAGCCGCCGAAGTGGGTGCCCATGTAGTTGCGGTTGAGCAGGCCCAAGCGCATGCGCACCCGGGCTTCGGTGTAGTCCGGGGCGATGCGTTCCACGTGGATGCCGGCGCCGATGAAGGGCGGCCACAGGTTCATCAAAAGGCGCAGGATGCCGCTGCCCAACTTGACGTTGCGCATGAAGCCCTGCTTGAGTTTCTGGCTCATGGGTGGTGGGGCAGCTGGCGTGCTCAGGCCTTGGACAGGCCCTTGAGGGCCTGGCGGATGCCGTCGGATACGCCGATGCCTTCGGGCAGGGTCTTGGCGGCGCCGAGGGCTTCCTTCTCGTTGTAGCCGAGGGCCAGCAGGGCGTTGATGATGTCGGCCCGGTCGCCGCCGGGGAGGCTGGTGGCGACGCTGCCGGCGACGGCAGGCAGGGCCTTGGCGAGCTTGTCACGCAGCTCCAGCAGCAGGCGCTCGGCGGTCTTCTTGCCGATGCCGGGGATCTTCACCAGGCGGCCGCTCTCCTGCAGGGCGATGGCCTGGGCCAGATCGGCCACCGACAGGCCGGAGAGCACCGCCAACGCGGTCCGGGCGCCGATGCCGGCGACCTTGAGGAGCTGGCGGAAGGCGGCCCGTTCGTCTTCGGTGGCGAAGCCATAAAGGAAGTGGCCGTCCTCACGCACCGCCAGGTGGGTGGACAAGGTCACCGCCTGGCCGGTGGCGGGCAGGCCGTAGAAGGTGCTCATGGGCACTTCCAGTTCGTAGCCGACGCCATTCACGTCCACCAGGATCTGCGGGGGGTTCTTCTCGGCCAGGCGGCCGGTGATGCGTCCGATCATGGGTGCCTTCAGCTTATGAATAGTCGGCGGCCGCGAAGGCCGGCAGGGCCTCGGCATTGGCCGCCAGGGCGGCGATGCCCGGGTAGTCGCTGTCGGCGACCAGGCCGGGGGCCGAGTAATGGGTGAAGCGCCAGGCCACCGCCACGGTGATGTCGGCCTGGGTGGGGCGGTCGCCGCACAACCAGTCGCTGTCGCCCACGTGCTGCTCCAGTACGGCGTAGGTGTCGGCGATCTGCCCCTCGACCCGGCGCAGCCAGCCCGGGTCGCGGAGGGTCTTGTCGCGCACCTTGGTTTCGTACGCCCGATGCACGCTCTTCTCGGCGGCGGCCAGGCCCAGGCTGGTGAGCTGCAGGCAGCGCCGGTAGAGGGTCGGGTCGGTGGGCCACAGGCTGTGGCCGGGGGCTGCCATGTGCTCCAGCCAGGCAATGATCTGGGAGCTGTCCACCATCACCTCGCCGTCATCGAACACCAGGGTCGGTGCCTTTACCAGGGGGTTGATGGCGTGAAAAGCGTCGAAGTTGCGAAACACCGACAGGGACTGGTGCTCGAAGGGAATGCCCAGCATCCGGGCGCTGATGAAGGCGCGGCGGACGAAGGGGGAATCCAGCATACCGATGAGTTTCATGGGGAACCTCCGGAGACGGGTTGAGCGCAAAGGGTGGCACTGCGGCGCAGGCGGGCGAGGACGGCGTCGGCCTCCTCGCGGTCTTTCACGGGGATGCGGGCCTCGTGGCCGCTGCCCAGGTTGCCGCCGCCGTAGTAGATACGGACATCGTCGGCCCGGACGTCCACGTACTGGACGATGCCCAGGTTGATCCAGCGTTGCACCCCGCCATCGGCGGGCACCGGAAACAGGCAGAAGGCGGTGGAGCCCGCGTTCTGGGCCAGGGCTGGCAGAGCCTGAACCAGGAGGATGAGGAGCAGGGTGGTACGCATCAGGCGCATCTTGTGGCCAGGAAGCCGGCAATGTCGTGGAGGCTGGCTGCCACCGGTACTTGGGCGGCGCGCAGGTCGTCGGCGGGTTGCAGCAGGTCGGGCACCATCACCACCCGGGTGCCGGCCGCCAGGGCACCGCGCACGCCGGCGTTGGAGTCTTCCAGCACCAGACAGTTCTCCACCGCCACGCCGAGCTTTGCCGCGGCGGCCAGGAAGATATCGGGGGCCGGCTTGCCGCGGCTTACTTCGTCACCGCAGACCATGCCGTGCACCCGCGGCAGCAAGCCCACGGCGGCGAGCTTGGGTTCAGCCCGGGAGCGGCGGGTCGAGGTGGCCACGACGCGGCCCAGGCCCAGCGCGTCAAGCACGTCGAACAGGGCCATGACGCCGCCCTTCAGGGGGATGCGCCCTTCGGCGATGGCCACCTCGTAGAGCCGGCCGAAGGTGTCGTACAGCTCGGCCGTGGGGTAGTCCTCCCCCAGGTGCTTGCGGATCACCGCCGGGCCGTCCTTCGAGTTGAGGCCGACCAGGGCAAGGCCCACCTCGTGGCGCCATTCGACGCCCAGTTCGGCGGCGGCTTCGGCGACGGTGGCCAGCGCCACCCGCTCGCTGTCGAGGAGCAGGCCGTCCATGTCGAAGATGACGGCGTGGATGTCTTGCGGGGTGAAGGGAAGGTTCATGATGCGTTGCCGGGCCAGCGTCCGAAGGCCAGGGCTGCCGCCAGCAGCAGACCATGGAGGTGGGCAGCGAGGATGGTGAGTTTGAGGGCCGGGGCCAGTTCGGAAGGCGCGTGGGCGTGGGCCATCAGGGTACGGGCTGCCCGGAAGGAGAACACCAGGGTCATGGCAGCGGCAGCGGCACCCTGGGGCAGGCGGTCCCGTCCGACCATCAGCACCAGCCAGGCGTAGGCCACCAGCACCAGGCCGAGCAGGACCCACTTGGCGTTGTCGGGGCCGAGGCGGACCACCAGGGTGCGTTTGCCGGTGGCCTCATCGCCGCGCCGGTCGGGGAATTCGTTGATGAACAGGATGGCGGCCACCAGCAGGGCATAGGACAGGCCGGCGACCAGGGGGGTGGCCGAGAAGGTGCCGCGCTGCACGAAGTCGGCCCCCGCCACCACGATCAGCCAGCCCGCCGCCACCGCGGCCTCGCCCAGGCCCCGGCTCACCAGAGCCAGGGGCGGTGCCGTGTAGGCCCAGCCCAGGAATAGCCCGGCCAGCCCGATCAGCAGCAGCCCCGGCGCGGAGTGCAGACTGAGCCACAGGCCGGCCGGCACCACCAGGGCCAGCAGGGCATAACCCAGCCGCCCGGTCTCCGCTTCGCTGAGCACGCCGTTCTGGATGAAGCGGCTGCCGCCGGTGAAGGGGAAGAGGCGCTCGGTGTTGGCGGCGTCGGCGCCACTGCGGGCGTCGTAGTAATCGTTGAGCACGTTGATGCCGGCATGGGCGACCAGGGCAAAGAGCACGGTCAGCACCGCCTTGGGCAGGTCCACGGGGACGCCGCTGCCATGGGCCGTGGCCAGGCCGATCAGACAGGCAAACAGCGTGACCCCGAGAAAGGCCGGGCGCGTCGCCAGCAGGATGGCGAGCAGCGGCCTGGCGCGCAGGCCGGGGACGGGTTCGGCAGGGGAGACGGACGGAGGCATCGGCATGGCCGGCGATGGTGACACGCAATGCTGCGGCGAGGTGGCCCCCGGGTCAAGTTGCCGTGGCGGGAGGCGGACGCGGCAGTGATCGGACGGCCCGCGACAAGCGTCGCCGCAATCGGTTAGCATCGGCCCCTGTCACCCCTTCCACGCCCACATCTTGGCTTCTGCTGCTCACTCCAACGCCGGCAGGCTGCATCCGGCCATCGGCCCGCGCCTTTATGGAAGCCTGGTGGCCCTGCTGGCCATCGCCGGCCTGGTGGGGTGGTTCCTGCTCTACCCCCTCGATCGCTGGCTTGCTGCCGCCCTGCTGGCAACTTACGCGGCACTTGTGGTGTTCCGGCCGGCAAGCTGTCTGCTGATCCTGCCGATGCTCTGGCCGCTGGTGGATCTGGCGCCCTGGAGCGGCCACATCTACCTGAACGAGAGCGATGCACTGGTGCTGGCGACCCTGTTTGGCCTTGGCCTGCGGGAAGGCCTGGCTCCACCGCCGGTGACGCTGACGGGGCGGGCGCCGGCCAAGCTCAACCTGGCGGCGCTGGGTGTGTTCGGCCTGCTTGCCGTGAGCGTGGCGGTGTCGGGTGCCCGCGGGCTCAGCCCCTTGCCTGCGCTGGATGCGGCGGCGCTGGTGGGCTATGGCTCCACCCTCAACGCCCTGCGGGTCAGCAAGGGCTTCGTGCTGGCCTTTGCGCTGATTCCCTTCATCCATCTGGCCATCCGGCGGGACGGCGAGATTGCCCTCGGGCGCATCGTGACCGGCTTTACCTTTGGCTTCGCCACCTGCGCCGTGGCCGCCCTGTGGGAGCGCATGAGCTTCCCCGGTCTGACCAACTTTGCTTCCGATTATCGCAGTACGGCGCTGTTCTGGGAGATGCACGTGGGCGGCGCGGCCCTGGATGCGTGGCTGTGCCTGAGCTTTCCCTTCTGCCTCCTGTATCTGCGCATGGCCCGCAGTACGCCGGCGAGGGTGGCCGCGCTGGTGGTGATTGCCCTTGGCAGTTACGCCCTGTTTACGACCTTCTCGCGCATTGTCTATGCCGCGGTGTTCGCCTCTGCTGCGGTGATGGGCTTGATGGCCTTGCTACGGCCGGGCGGCGTGCGGTCTGCCAGCGGAGGTCGGGGGAGTCTCGTGGTGCTCGCCCTGCTCGCCGGCGGTGCCCTGGCTGCTTGCCTGTTGAGTTTCCAGTCGGGGGGCTACCGGGGTATGGGCGCCTTTGCCGGGCTGGTGGTGCTCGCCTATCTTGGCGGGGGCAGCCTGCATGGCGCCCGGGCCGGGCAACTGATCATCGGCGGACTGGCCGGGCTGGCCTTGGCCGGGCCGAGTCTGCTGGCGGCCTGGTGGATTCCCAAGGGGCCGTACCTGATCTATGGTCTGTCCGCGGGGGTGGCGCTGTGGCTGCTGGTCAATGGCCTGCGCCGCCAAACGCCGCCTGCGCCGGCCCTGGTGACTGCCCTGCTGGTGTGGACCGCGCTCAATGCAGTGCTGGTGTGCGTCCACTGGGGCGAGGGCGCCAGGGTGCCGGAGGCCCTGCTGGCCGCGGGCATGGTGCTGGCCGTGCTGGTCACCCAGTCGGCCAGCCCTCGCCCCCTGTGGGTGCCGCAACTCCACCGTCTGCATGTGGTGGGTGGGGTGCTGGTGGTGGGTGGTATGGTCATCAGCACGCTCGGCAGCTACTACATGGGCAGTCGTCTGGCTGCGACCGGCGATGATCTGCACAGCCGGACCACCCACTTCGCCCACGGGCTGGGGATGGTCCGGGGGGCTGACGCCGTGCTCTTCGGGCTTGGGCTGGGCCGCTATCCGGACAGTTATTTCTGGAAGGTGCCCGACCCGGGCGTGCCCGGTTTTCTGGCGCTGCAGGGCGGGGCGGGCGAGCGCTACATGCGGATTGGTGGTGAGCGTCACGCGACCGGCAGCGGTGAAGTCCTGCGCCTGACCCAGCGCATCGCCAGCGACGCGGCGATGCCCTTTCACTTCCGCGTGCGTGCCCGGGCCGACAAGGACGTGCGGCTCTACCTGCGTCCGTGTCGCAAGCACCTGCTCTACGCGGAGGACTGCGTCACCGCCGCAGTCGACCTCAAGGGCGGTAGCGGCTGGCAGGATCTCGAACTGAAACAATGGACGGGCGGCGAGGGCTTTGCCCGCCCGGGCTGGCCGCCCCGGCCCGCCAGCCTGTCCATCCACGTGGATGGGCGCGGGCAGGTGGATGTGGACGACGTGCAGGCGTTTGACGGTCAGCTGCGCCCCCTGTTGCGCAACGGGGATTTCGAGCGCGGGGTGGACTACTGGTTCTTCTCCTCCGACCGGGATCACCTGCCCTGGCACGCCAAGAACATCTTCGTACACAGCTACGTGGAACAAGGCCTGTTCGGTTTGGCGACGCTGGTGCTGGCCTTGCTGGCCGCCGCAGCGCATCTGCTGCGGGCGCCCACCCGGCTGCATCCGCTGGCGCCCGTGCTGCTTGCCTCCCTGGCCGGCATCACGACGGTGGGCCTGGTGGATAGTCTGCTGGACATGCCGCGCATCACCCTGATGATCATGCTCGTCCTGTGGCTGAGCCTGAGTCTGCGTCAACCGTCGCAATGAGGTGCCGGCCGGCAAGGTGGTGCCGCGCCGGCCTGTATGGTCTGGCCCTGCTGGCCTGTCCGCTGCAGGCTGCGGTAATCACCGTCGGGCCGCAGGAAAGTGTGCGCCGCATCGCCGATGCGGCACGTCTGGCCAAGGATGGCGATACCGTTTTGATCCAGCCCGGCACCTACGCCGGCGACGTGGCGGTGTGGCGTCAGAAATCCCTGGAGATTCGCGGCATTGGTGCCCGTCCGGTACTGGATGCGCGTGGCACCGTGGCCGAGGGCAAGGCCATCTGGGTGTTTTCCGACGGAGACTTCAAGGTCAGCAACATTGCCTTCCGCGGTGCCCGTGCCGCCGATTACAACGGTGCCGGCATCCGTTTCGAGCGGGGGCGCCTGGAGGTGCGCGACTGCCTGTTCGAGGACAACGAAATGGGCCTCCTGACCGCCAATTTCGAGGATGCGGCCTTGCGTGTCCTGGATAGCGAATTCCGCGATGCGCCCCGGGATACGCGATCCCTGCATCACCTCCTTTACGTTGGCCGGATTGCGCACCTCTCCGTGGAGGGCAGCCGTTTCCATGGCGGCTACCAAGGACACCTGTTGAAAAGTCGGGCCCGCCGCAGTGAGATCCGCTACAACCTGCTGATCGACGGCAAGGACGGACAAGCGTCCTACGAGCTGGAGTTTCCCGAGGGCGGTGTGGCGGTGGTGGTGGGGAACGTGATCGGGCAGGGGGCGGACAGTGCCAACCCCACCGTGCTGGCCTATGGTGCCGAAGGCAGCCATTGGCCGGAGAACCGCCTGCTCCTGACCCACAACACCCTGATCAGCGAGGGCTGGCGGCCAGCCCTGTTCGCCCGGACATGGGGCGACAGGCTGCCCGCCGATACCCGCTTCGTGGTGCGCAACAACCTCACGGTGGGCCTGGGGCTGTTCACCCTCGGCCTGCCCGGGTGGCACCAGGGCAATCATGCGCTGCCCCCCGGTGCGCTCGATCCGGCGCAGGGGGATCTCACCCTGGCGGAAGACAGCCTGCTGCGCGGTCGGGTCAGCCCCCCGCCGGAGGCCGGGCTGCGGCCGACAGCGGAATTCCGTTTTCCCGTGGGCACCGTGCCCCTGGTGGTGCCCACGCGCTGGGTGCCCGGGGCCTTTCAGCGCCCGGCGACGATGCTCCCCGGACGACCCGCCGCGCCAGGGGCGGCGGGATGGCGCGCGGGCTTGCCCGTGGCGCTTACTGGCGTCGCCTCGCCCTGAGGGGCGGTGCTCATTCCGCCGGTCTGGGTACTGCCTTCTCTCCGTCGGGAATGACTGTGACGCGGACTTCCGGCACCTGGGCCAGACCGCCGAGGATCACGCCCCGCAGGGGCGACACGTCCTGGAAGTCGCGGCCCCAGCCCAGGGTGAGGTGACGCACGTCGGGCTGGATGCCGTTGGTGGGGTCGTACTCGACCCAGCCGTTTTCCGGGCACCATACCGCGACCCAGGCGTGGGAGGCGTCCGCACCGATCAGGCGGGGTTTGCCCGGTGGCGGGTCGGTGAGCAGATAGCCCGACATGTAACGCGCCGGCACACCTACCGAGCGCAGGGCGGCGATCATCAGGTGGGCGAAATCCTGGCATACCCCGCGTTTCTTCTTCAGCACTTCGTGCACCGGGGTGCTCACTTCGGTGGCCTTGGCGTCAAAGGTGAAGGTCTTGAAGATCAGGTCCATCAGCGCCCGTGTCGCCACCAGCAGGGGCAGGCCGGGCTTGAAGGCAGCCCGGGCGAACTCTGCCAGCTGGGCATCGCGGGGGACCCGCGGCGAGGCGTAGAGATAGCGCAGGGCATCCAGGGTGTCGGCGTCGCGGGGCTCGGGGCGGTAGCGCAGGCTGTCGCGAACGTCCTCCCATTCCGGCGAATCCTCCGCCTTGGGCAGGGGGCGGCCGATCACGGTCACATGGCTCTCGGCGCGCACCAGCAGGCCATCGTGAGGGACATCGAGGGACAGCCACGCAACGGGGTTGCCAAAGGCGTCTTCGCCTTCAGCGAGCTGGGCCAGATCGGGCTCGATGGTGATCGTTCCCGACTCGCGGGTCTGCCAGGGTAGCTCCCGGGGGATCAGGTGCAGCAGGTGCTGGGCCAGGGAGACCGGTACGCCGCAGGGGGCGTATTCCGTCTCGTGGAGAATGGTGTAGGGGACGCGACGGGTCATGGTGGCGGGCGCTCAGGCGGCGAAGGTGGCCTGGCCGGCCCCGCCGACATGGCTGAAGAAGCGCATGGCCAGCCGGTCGGACAAGGCGCGTCCGGCGCGCGTCAGGTGGTCCAGATGGTCGGCCAGCGCCAGGGTGGCTTCGGCGCGTTCGTCTTCGGGTACGGTGGCCTCCAGCTTGGCCCAGGGGAAGCGCTGCAGGGCCGCATAGCTGGCGTCCAGCTCATCGATACCCAGTTCGTTGCCATCCATCTCGAAGTTGCGCAGGTAGTTGGTCAGCATGCGCACCTGGAAGGCCAGGGCATGGGGGTTGGCGCCGTCCATGGTGAGCAGGTGGATGGCGGGCAGCAGTTCCGGCTGGGCACGATAGCGGGTGCGGTAGGTGATGATGGAGTCGCACAGTTCGAGCAGGGCCTCCACCGCCAGCTCCCGCTGCAGTGGGCCGGCAATGTCCACATGGCGCCTCAGGAAGCGAGCAAGGCTGCCGGCCAGGGTGTCCAGGCGCTCGATGCGCCGCCCGACGATGTGCAGGCGCCAGCCCATGTCGCGGGTCATGTTGTCCATGGCGAAGCCGGACAGGGAGACGAAGGTGGTGAGGGCCTCGTCGAGGAATTCGAGCAGGGCGGAGACATCGGAGACCCGTCCGCGGGCACTCTCGAGGTCGGCGGAGAGGCGCTTGAGGGCATGCCAATGGTCGAGGGAGAGGTGCTCCCGGGCCTGGGTGGCGCACCAGGTGAGGCGCTGCAGGTTGGCCGCCAGGCCACTGTCGGCGCGCCGGTCGAGCACGGCACGGAAGAGATCCAGCTCGGCCTTGGCCAGGGGCAGGGTGGCCACGTTCTTTTCCACCAGGCCGGCCCCCGCGGCCAGCTCCAGCATCATGGACAGTGCTCCGGCCCGTTCAGTGCGGCGCCCTTCGGAGAGTCGCGACAGGGAGAGGCGGGCGAGGCGGGCCACGGCGTCGCAGCGCTCGCCATAGCGCCCGAACCAGAACAGGTTTTCGGCCAGGCGCGAAGACAGGGTGCCGGTCTCGTCGATCAGGTCATCGACCCGTATGGTGTTCTGGAGCAGGCTGAAGGTGGATACCGGGCCGTCGGAGAGCACCCAGGTGTCCTTGCTGCTGCCGCCCTTCTGCATGGTCAGGATGCGGGTGTTGTCCATCCCCGCCACCCGGGCCAGTCCGCCGGGCAGCACGCTGTAGCCTTCCGGGGTGATGGCGGCGTAGACCCGTAGGCCCATGGCCCGGGTCAGCAGCTTGCGGCGCTGACCACCGGACCATGCCGGTGCCCGGGACAGCTTGACCAGCTCCTGGGCGACGAAGGCGGACGGGTCGGCCTCGATGCGTCGGGTGAGGGCGGCCAGTTGTTCGTCGTTGAGCTGGTCGCCGAAGATGACTTCGCTGGAGCCCCCGGGGAAGGTCGGCTTGATGACCAGATCTTTTATGTTCTTGATGACCTCGGCCAGGGCCGGCTCTTCGCCGCACCACCAGGTGGCGACGGAGGGCATGGCCAGTTCTTCCCCGAGCAGGTGACGCGAGATACCCGGCAGGAAGCCCGGCAGGGCGGCGGATTCGAGCAGGCCGCTGCCCAGGGCGTTGGCCACCAGCACCCGGCCGGCACGAACGGCGCTGAGCAGGCCGGGAATACCGAGGGCCGAGTCGGCGCGCAGCTCGACGGGATCGCAGAAGTCGTCGTCCAGGCGGCGCAGGATGGCGTGAACCCTTTTCAGGCCGGATACCGTCTTCAGGTAAACGGTGTCGTGGCGCACGGTGAGATCCTGCCCCTCGACCAGGGGAAAACCCAGGTAGCGGGCCAGATAGACGTGTTCGAAGTAGGTTTCGTTGAAGGGCCCCGGGGTGAGCAGCACGGTCAGGGGCGGCTCGCCGTCCGACGGTGCCTGACTGCCCAGGCTGCGCTGCAGGCCGCGGAAGAAGCCGGCCAGGGTCTGAACCTGCAGGTCGCGGAACAGATCCGGGAAGGCGCGGGACACCAGCAGGCGGTTCTCGAGGGCGTAGCCGGCACCGGAGGGAGACTGGGTGCGGTCGGCGATGACCCACCACTGCCCGTCCGGTGAGCGCGCCAGATCGGCGGCGTAGAGATGCAGGTAGGTGCCGCCGATGGGCTGGATGCCCTTGCAGGGCCACAGGAAGCCCTTGTGCCCATGGACCAGCTCAGGGGGCAGGAGGCCTTCGGCGAGGGTGCTCTGCTCGCCATACAGATCGGCCAGCAGGGCGTTGAGCAGGCGTACCCGCTGACTGATGGCAGCGGCAATGCCGCGCCACTCGTCCGCCGGGAGGATCAGCGGCAGGAGGTCAAGCGACCATGGACGATCGGTACCGCGGGGGTCGGCATAGACGTTGTAGGTGACGCCGTTCTGCTGAATGCCGCGGGATAGCTGGGCGGCGCGGGCCTTCAGGGTGTCGGCACTCACCTCGTCGATGTGATCGAGGAATTCCTGCCAGTGGGGGCGAACGCCGTCTTCTCCGAACAGCTCGTCGTAGCTGTCGGGGCGATAGGGGTAATGGGCAAGGATCGAACTGGGCATCCGTGGAAGCTAACACTCTTGCCGGCAATCGGGAAATGGCGAAATGCGCAGAGCGCAGACAGTTCTCGGGCATGGGGGTGCTGCCCCCATGCCCGAACGCCTCGCTGGAGGTGCGCCGGTCAGCGCCGCAGATCGAGGGTGAAGGGGAATTCCCGCTCCACCGGCGAGATCTTCACCTGGGGTTCGCCCGGGGTGTGCCCCATGCGGAAGAAGCGCGCCAGGCGGCGGCTCTCCGCCTCGAAGGCATTGATCGGGAAGGTCTCGAAGCTGCGGCCGCCCGGGTGGGAGACGTGGTACTGGCAACCCCCCAGGGAGCGTCCGGTCCAGGTATCCACCAGGTCGAAGACCAGCGGCGCATGGGGCGGAATGGTGGGGTGCAGGCAGGACGGCGGCTGCCAGGCCCGGTAACGCACCCCCGCCACATGCTCGCCCACCGTGCCGGTGGGTTGCAGCGGAATGGTGCGGCCATTGACGGCCAGCAGGAAGCGGTCATCCGACATGCCGGTGGCACGTACCTGCAGGCGTTCGACGGAGGAGTCGACGAAGCGCACGGTGCCGCCGATGGCGCCTTCCTCACCCATCACATGCCAGGGTTCGAGGGCGCTGCGCAGCTCGACCTCGATGCCGCGCACGGCGAACTCGCCGATCTTCGGGAAACGGAACTCCATGTGCGGAGCAAACCACTCCGACTTGAAGGGCAGGCCGTGGGCCTGCATGTCTTCCATGACGTCGTTGAAGTCCTGCTGCACGAAATGCGGAAGCAGGAAGCGGTCGTGCAACTCGGTGCCCCAGCGCACCAGGCGCTCGGGTGCGTAGGGGGTTTCCCAGAAGCGTGCCAGCAGGCCGCGCAGCAGGAGCTGCTGGGCCAGGGACATGCGCGCATGGGGCGGCATTTCGAAGGCGCGCAGCTCAAGCAGGCCGAGGCGCCCGGTGGGGCCGTCCGGCGAGTAGAGCTTGTCGATGCAGAACTCGGAGCGGTGGGTGTTGCCGGTGACGTCGATCAGCAGGTTGCGCAGCAGGCGGTCGATCAGCCACGGCGGCACGCTCTCGCCCACCTTCGGGAACTGGCGGAAGGCGGTTTCGATTTCGTACACCGAATCGTTACGTGCTTCATCGATGCGCGGTGCCTGGCTGGTCGGGCCGACGAACATGCCGGAGAACAGGTAGGACAGGCTGGGGTGGTTGTGCCAGTAGGAGATCAGGCTGCGCAGCAGGTCCGGGCGCCGCAGGAAGGGCGAATCGGACGGCACTGCGCCGCCGAGCACGAAGTGGTTGCCGCCGCCGGTGCCGGTGTGGCGACCATCGACCATGAACTTCTCGCTGGTCAGGCGTGAGTAGTGGGCCGACTCGTAGAGGTGGGTGGTGCGCTCAACCAGCTCTTCCCAGTTGCTGGCCGGGTGGATGTTCACCTCGATCACGCCGGGGTCGGGGGTGATGCGGAAGTGCTGCAGGCGCGGGTCGGAGGGCGGCTCGTAGCCTTCCAGCACCACCGGCATGCCGAGGTCCTCGGCGGTGGCTTCGATGGCGGTGACCAGTTCGAGGTACTTCTCGAGGCTGGACAGGGGCGGCATGAAGATGTGCATGGTGCCGTTGCGCGGTTCGGCGCACATGGCGGTACGCACGATCCAGTCGGCCGACTTGAACATCTCGGGCTGACGGTCGGTGGGGCTGAGCTTCTCGGCGTCGCGGGCGGCCTTCAAGGCTGCTGCGGCGCGGGCCGCGGAAGAGGAGCCAAAGCCGGCCTCGTCGTCCTTGAGGGCGTTGAGCACGGCTGTCTGGCCGCCGGGGAGCTGGCGGCGGATGGCTTTGTACTCGGGCAGTGGCGGGAAGGATTGGTGGCTGTCGACGGGATTGACGTAAGGGTAGTCACCCTTGGCCACCCAGGGCTGGGAATCCAGGGGCAGGCGATAGCCCAGAGGGGAATCACCAGGGATCAGGTAGCAGCGCTCGTCGCGCAGGAACCACGGCCCGGTCTGCCAGGCGCCGGTGTAGGCGTCGAGGCTGATCGGCAGCACGTAGCCGATCGGATTGGGCAGGCCGTGTTCATACACGCGGCGGATGCGGTCGCGCTCCAGCGGGTCGTCCAGGCGGGCATCGAAGGGGTCTACGTTGCCCGGCAGGCGGCGTTCACGCCACAGGTAATAAAAGGCATCCTCGTAGGCCGGGAAGACCCGGCGCTGATCCACCTCGAGGCGGGCGGCAACGCCGGCCAGGAAAGTGTGGGCCTTGTCCACCTTGACGTCGCCGGGGGTGCTGGCGTCGCCGATGAGGTCCGGGTTCATCCACACCGGCTGGCCGTCCTTGCGCCAGAAGCAGGTCAGGGACCAGCGCGGCAGCTGTTCGCCCGGGTACCACTTGCCCTGACCGAAGTGGGCCAGGCCGAAGGGGGCGTACTTGTCGCGCAGGCGGTGATACAGATCCTCGGCACGGACGCGCTTGGTGGGACCCATGGCCTCGGTGTTCCACTCGGCGCCATCCGGATCGTCGATGGACACGAAGGTCGGCTCACCGCCCATGGTCAGGCGCATGTCGTTGGCTTCGATGTCCGTGTCGATGAGGTGGCCGAGGGCTTCGATCTCGGTCCACTGTTCTTCGGTGTATGGTTTGGTGACCCGCGGCGCTTCCTTCACGCGGGTGACCTTCATCACGTGCTCGAACTCGCATTCGCAATCGTCGATCAGACCGGACACCGGCGCGGCGGAGGAGGGATCGGGCGAAGCCGCCAGGGGGATGTGGCCTTCGCCGGCAAACAGCCCGGAGGTCGGGTCGAGGCCGACCCAGCCGGCGCCGGGCAGGTACACCTCGGTCCACGCGTGCAGGTCGGTGAAGTCCACCTCCGTGCCGGACGGGCCGTCGAGGGACTTCACGTCGGCCTTCAGCTGGATCAGGTAGCCGGACACGAAGCGCGCGGCCATGCCCAGGTGGCGCAGCAGCTGGACCAGCAGCCAGGCGGAGTCACGGCACGAGCCGGTGCGCTTGGCGAGGGTTTCTTCCGGCGTCTGGACGCCCGGCTCCATGCGGATCACGTAGCCGATGTGCTTCTGCAGGTCGGCGTTGATCTTGACCAGGAAGTCCACCATGCGCAGCTTGTCGCGGGGAATGGTGTCCAGGTATTTCTGGAATTCGGGAGTGGCTTCTTCCTTCAGGAGATACGGGGCCAGCTCATGGCTGAGGGCGCCGGCGTATTCGAAGGGGAAGTTCTCGGCTTCGGGTTCCAGGAAGAAGTCGAAGGGGTTGATGACCGACATCTCGGCGACCAGGTCCACTTCCACGCTGAACTCGGTGACTTTTTCCGGGAAGACCAGGCGGGCGAGGTAATTGGCCTGGGGGTCCTGCTGCCAGTTGATGAAGTGCGGCTTGGGCAGCACCCGCAGGGAGTAGGACAGGATGCGGGTCCGGCTGTGGGGCGCAGGGCGAAGACGAACAACCTGCGGGCCGACGGTGATCGGGCGGTCGTACTTGTAGGAGGTCAGGTGATTGAGGGCAACGTGAATGGTCACGGGATACTCCGTTCTTGGGGCTGCGGGTTTCAGGCTTGCTTGTACCTCTAGCAAACTTCACGCCACCCGGTTTATCCCGTTCCGATGACAATCCTGTTGCAGCGTCAGCCCTTTTTCGGGCTTTCTGAGGGGAGGATGATCGCTCCGATCTCTCGAAGGGCGCTCGGCGAGTGCTCGCCACGGTGCATGCACCAGAATGGATAGCGGGTGATGCACCAATAGCGTGCATGCGTGCACGGAAGAATAACGCATCGGGCCGCGTCACCCGACCTCATTCAGTGGCTGCGGCGACGCATTGAGCCTTGCCGGCAAACCAGCTCAGCTTGCCGGCAAGGCTCACCACCTCACCGACGATGAGCAGGGCGGGGGGCCGGATGCCGGCCTCCAGGGCCCGTGCGGGCAGGCTCTCCAGGGTGCCGGTGACCACCCGCTGGCGGGCCGTTGTGCCGTTCTCCACGAGGGCGGCAGGGGTGTGCGCCGCACGCCCGTGGCCGACCAGCGCGGCGCAGTGCGCGGCCAGCTGGCCGACGCCCATGTAGATCACCGCGGTCTGGTGCGGCCGGGCCAGGGCGGCCCAGTCCAGGGTTGATTCCCCGTCGCGCCGGTGGCCAGTGGCAAACACCACTGACTGGGCATGATCCCGGTGGGTCAGGGGAATGCCGGCATAGGCGGCCACGCCGCAGGCGGCGGTGATGCCCGGCACCACCTCGAAGGCCACGCCGGCCGCCACCAGCGCCTCCACCTCTTCGCCGCCCCGCCCGAAGATGTAGGGGTCGCCCCCCTTCAGGCGCACCACCCGCCGGCCCGCCGTGGCCAGGCGCACCAGCAGCTGGTTGATGTCCTCCTGGGGCAGGGTGTGATGGCCGGATTCCTTGCCCACGTAGATCCGCTCGGTGCCCGGGCGGGCCAGCTCAAGCACGCCCTCGCCCACC
>Ga0268298_10001672_pt1 | contig 25633 bp, 16 predicted proteins | sample WWTPWeurt_MetaG_FD_194462 | JGI IMG/M metagenome (GOLD analysis project Ga0268298, IMG submission 194462) | Activated sludge microbial communities from WWTP in Nijmegen, Gelderland, Netherland - WWTP Weurt | ecosystem: Engineered > WWTP > Aerobic digester > Activated sludge | place...
CGATAAAATTAACTGAGATAAATCGATTACCTTGTTTGATCGGTTATAAATTTCAACGTAATCGGTTCCTCCACTAATTGGGTCGTATAAAATTTCATTAATCACAACATCGTTATAATCTGGTTCTTCAGGAAGCCCAAAAGATGCGCTATTGAAGCTGCTGATACTGTTACCTGCACAATCAGCAATAGCAGCCGATACAGTCACCGTATAAATTATTTTCAACTGCAGTGTGTCGGGCAAAGGTATGTTCACCTCTGTTGAGTCGTCGTTTACCGTGAATTGTGTCCCTGCTTGCAATACTATTCCATTGCTGAATGTATAATTGCCTATAGAAACCAATGCCGCGCGATTTACGGGTTCATCAAAAAATAATTTTACACTGGTTATTGAAGTGGTTATTGCTCGCAACAAAGAAGGTGCTTGAGTATCAGTAAAGGTTCCTGTTACCGAATTGGCTTGTGCAGGCGTACCACCAGAGGCATTTGTTGAAGCAATCCAATTGAGTTTATTGTTGCAAGTAAAGTTTTTGTCAATCAGTTCCAGACTCCATCCTCCTGCCTTTTTAGTTGAATTGCGGTACCAACTATCTGAATAATTTACATCATCAACAAGGCTTCCTAAATGGTTTCTCAAAAAAATATGATCACCGGTATTATTTAAGGAAGGGAATGAACTTATTCCTAACACTTGCAGATTTGTCGGAAAAAGTGCCTTGTCGGCTACAGCACAAATAACAAGTTCTGAATCGGGGAATAAAATAAAGTTCGGAATATTGGCTGTGGTATTTGCTACATCGTCGCGTATGCTCCAATTGCCAATGTTTATTGGTGTGTTGGTTCGATTATACAGTTCGATATATTCGGTATTTGGTAATCCGGAAGTTACTGTTGGACTTGAATAAATTTCAGTAATTACGATCTCCTTTTGGTTTGCTACAACAGGCATGTAATACACAAAAGTTGCAGTATTCGGATTTAATAAATTACCCGAACAATCGCCTAGATTAGAGGTTGTAACCGTATAACTTTGTTGGGATTGTAAATTGATTGCTAATTGCAGAGTTACACATAAATAATCGCTACTTGGAACTACCGAAATAGGGTTTCCAATAGCACCACTTACAAAGTAATTGTTTGCAATAGATACTTGGCCCAAATCGACCGCTTCACTAAAACAAAGCGTTACATGTAAGGAATCAAGTGCATAAGCACTTATAATGCTTGGTGAGGTTACATCCGGAGCGATTGAGTAAACTGAGTTTTGAATGCCCGGGGTTCCATAATTTGCAGAAATAGAAGCAATCCAGTTAAATGCTGGGGCACAGCTAATTGGCAGTTCAGGATTAATAAGTTCGAGGCTCCAACCCCCTGCAGCTTTAAGAGCATCGCGATACCAGGCATCGGTGTAAGGAACCGAATCAATAATTGTTGAGAAGTTGCTGCGCAAATAAATGTGATCTCCGGAGTTGTTTAATGAGGGAAAAGAGCTAACTCCAAGCACATTGCTTAGCGCGCCAAATAAGGCCACATTGCCAGTACTGCATAATACAACAAAGGAGTCGGGTTTTAAAATGTAACTACCCATGTTCGGAGTTGTAATGGTAATATCGTCACGAATGCTCCAATTGTTTAGGTCAATTGGATTCCCGCTTCGGTTATAAATTTCTAGGTATTCGGCATTGGGTAGAGTAGATGAAGCAGTGGGGCTTGAGTAAATTTCACTAATGACAAGGTCTTTGGGAGCAGCCACTACAGGAGCAAAGTAGGTAAAAGATCCTGTGTTCGGGGAAATAATGTTACCAGAGCAATCAGCCAGATTGCTTAGGGTGATTGTGTTTGTAAGTTGTGATACTAGGGCTATTGGTAAAGTAAGGCTAATGCAGGTTAGTGAATTGTATGGTGAAGTGCTTGATGGATTACCAACACCATTGTTAATAGTATAGTTTTGATTATTATTAAGCGTAGTTATATCAATTGCTTCAGTAAAACATACGTTAATATGAAACGCGTCTATTACTTGAATTCCTGAAATGCCGGGAGCTGTAACATCGGGAGCATTGTTGTACACCGAGTTTTGTGTTCCCGGTGTACCACCAGAAGCATTCACAGATGCAATCCAATTACCCGCTGGAGCACAACTTAGTGGAGCGTCAGGGTTTATTAATTCCAAGGTCCATCCTCCTTGCGCTTTGTTTATGTCTTGATACCAGCTGTCGAGGTAATTTACTGTGTCTATAAGCGTACCTGTAATGTTTTTCAAAAACAGCGTATTGCCCGTATTTACTAAGCTTGGGAAAGATGCGATGCCATATACGTTGTTAAATGATGAGAACAACGGAAGACTGGAACTAGCGCAAAGCACAATAAAAGAATCAGGTTGTAACAGCACCGCAGGAAGGTTGGCTGGGGAGGCCGCTAAATTGTCGGCAATACTCCAATTGCCAATGTTTATGGGGTTGTTGCTAGCATTGAACAACTCCAGAAACTCTGCATTGGGCAATCCAACAACAGGTGTTGGGTCGGCCATAATTTCGTTGATCTGTATATCTTTAAAACCCGGAACAAAGGGCGCTACATAAGTAAAAGTGAGTGTGTCTGCAAGCAGTAAATTAGCATTTAAATCGAGTATACTATCAACAAACAAAGTATCTGTAATGCCCGACAAAAAAGGTGTAGAGAATGTTAAATGCACTAAGCTTAAATTCGCAGCATCGCGCAGAGCATTTGTTGCAAATCCAATTGAGTTGTTCACAAAATAATGTGAGACAAATTGGGCGGAGGCGCTGTCAACTGCTTCTGTAAAAGTAACATCCAGTTGAGTTGACGAAACCACATTAATCGAACTCAACGCTGGTGGAGTAAGGTCTATTTGCAAAGAATCAACACTAAAATTATCGTAAAAAAACTTGTTAGCATTGGTTGAGGTGTAGGTTGTTGCAACACCAAAAAAGGTAGCATTCGTAAAACCGGCTTCAGTTCCACTTGCTTCCTGAATGTAATTGGTCCCTCCACTAGCATCCACATAAAGTGTCCAAAGCCCACTCGCATCGCGTGTTACCTTAACACCTACTGCAAAAGATGCGGCAATTTGTGCATTTGTACCCCTTGCAACCGAAGTGCTCACTGTTCCACTTTGTTTAAACAACTCAATTGCATCATTACTCAAGGCTTCACCAAATTGCAAGTAATAGCCGTTAAGTGGTCCCTCAAGATTGGCTTGGTCTGAAAACAAATATACCCTTCCATAGTTGCTAGCAGATCCGGCGAAAGTTTGTTTCACATACATTTTCCATTCAACCGTATTTGCTAATGGAAGAGCAAGATTTGTTGACAAAAAAGATGCATTGTTTCCGGTACTGTTGAGTTGTAATTGTTGTGTTGCATTTACAGAAAACTCAGCCACATCTCCTGTCCATACAGGGTTTGCCGTAAAATCCCCATCGTTAAAATTGTCGTGAACCTGTGCCTTAAGTAAGAATGGTACTAGCGACAGAAATAAAATTAAAATACGAGTCATTCCTTCATTTGCTTGATGTGTAAATATAGTATTTTTGCGAAAGATAAAATTTCCAACATAAAAAAAACAATCATTATGAGAGTTGCAGTTGTAGGCGCCACGGGCTTGGTGGGCAGTAAGATGATGAACATACTGGAAGAAAGAGCTTTTCCGGTAAGTGAATTTATACCCGTTGCTTCTTCAAAAAGTGTGGGAAACAACGTGCGTTTTTCGGGCAAAGACTATGAAGTAGTTTCGATGGAAAATGCCATTTCACGAAAGCCACAACTTGCACTTTTTTCAGCTGGCGGCAGTACTTCCTTGGAGTGGGCTCCAAAATTTGAAGCTGTAGGAACTACAGTAATTGATAATTCAAGTGCTTGGCGAATGGATACTACAAAAAAATTAATCGTTCCTGAAATCAACGCTTGTGAATTAAGCCCTTCTGATAAAATAATTGCTAATCCTAATTGTTCAACCATTCAAATGGTAATGGCGTTGGCGCCTTTGCATTGGAAATATCAAATTAATCGAATCGTTGTATCAACTTACCAATCGGTGACGGGAACTGGCGTTAAAGCAGTAGCACAGTTAATGAATGAGCGCAGTGGTATTGAAGGAGAAAAAGCCTATCCATATAAAATTGATTTAAATGTTTTACCACAAATTGATGTCTTTACCGACAATGGATATACCAAAGAAGAAATGAAAATGGTGAATGAAACCCGAAAAATATTGGGAGATACTGGTATTAGGGTTACCTCTACTACTGTTCGTATTCCGGTAATTGGAGGTCATTCAGAAAGTGTAAATGTAGAGTTTAACAACGATTTTGAACTACAAGATGTTGTATCCTTATTGAAGAGTTTTAAAGGTGTAGAGGTTCAAGATGATATTACTCAATTGCTATATCCGATGCCCATAAATGCACACAACCGCGACGAAGTTTTTGTTGGCCGCATACGACGAGATGAATCGCAGCCAAAAACATTAAACCTTTGGATAGTTTCAGATAATTTGCGAAAAGGCGCTGCAACAAATGCTGTACAAATTGCAGAATACTTGGTTCAAAAAGGTATGTTAAATTAATCATTTTGTCGGATTATTTTTTTGTTCATTATGAACAATTTCCTTTGTTGTTAATTGTTTTACGAATATATTTTGTTTTTTTGTCGGAGAGTATTTACCCTTCTTTCTGCTACTTATAAAAAACAAAAATGCTTCAATCCAAGTTACTAATTCTGCTTAAGGCATTAAACCGAAAAGAAAAGGCGTTATTGAATCGCTTTGTGAATTCCCCTGTTTACAATCAACACAAAGAGGTTATTGCGCTTAGCAATTACTTGCTTTCCTTACAAGATTTTACCGAAAGGAATACTTCAAAACAAAGAGTATATGCTCATTTGTTTCCCAAAAGCAAGTACGATGATTTGCGTTTGAGGCATGTATGCTCTTATCTGCTGCAGGTTTGCGAATCGTGCTTGGGTTTTATTGAGTACCAAAATAACGCCGAACAACATCAGTTAAATTTATTAAGTGCGTACCGAAAACATGCCTTACAAAAACACTTTGTAAATGATTTTTTGTTAGTAGAGAAATCAACGCTTGTTGAATCAAAAAAAAACACGAACTACTTTTTGTATCATTCTAAAATTTTTCATGAGGCACAGTTTTCGGGATATTATGAAAGACTTAATAGCTTAGACTACCTAAAAAAAAGTGACGAGAATTTAACTCTGTTTATTGTTCTGAACAAGCTTAAGAACGGGTGTTATTTATTGTCATCTGCTACAGCAAACACAACACCAAAGCCAGTATTCATTGAAGAGGCTTTAAGTTTTGCTGAACAATACGACCTTAACAAATTGCCTATTCTTGATTGCTATTATTGTGCTTACCGAGCCTTTGAGTATCCTGATCAACGTCCCTTTTTTACTTTGTTTAAGGATAAAATTGCAAGTCTTGCCGTGACTATTGAACACGAGGAGCTTAAGGAAATGCTTGGATTGGCGGTTCGGTTTTGCGAACGAAGAATCGAAGAAGGGGCCTCTGTTTTTGAGCGTGATTTATTCGAAATATATTTATTAGGACTTGCAAACGAGGCCTTTATAGAAAATGAAAAACTAGGTTATTCCTTTCAGAAAAAAATTATTGATTTGGGCTTGCGTCTATCAGAATATGAATGGGTGCTTGCCTTTATTAATGAGTGCAATGCTATTAACGAAAAAGCACTTAAAGAAGATATATTTTTACTCCATACCGCTAAATTGCATTTTGCACAATCAACTATTAGCGACTGTTTACAAAAGCTTTGCCGGCTTAGCAACCAATCGCTCGAGTTGCAGATTGAAGCGCAAAAACTAGTTGTTAAATCCTATGAAAATCTTAAAGATTCCAAGCAAGAGAAACTGGCAAATCAACAGCTAAAACAATTGATTAAAAAAGCGGCTGTTAACTATGAGGATACTTGATAAAGGAATCTCAAAATAGGTTTAGTACTGAAACAAAATTCTATTTAAATGATTATTTGCTTTTGCAAGCAGCATCTAAACATTTCCGAATTAATTTTCTTTTAAATGTACCTGATCAATCTTTTTTATTAGTTCAAAATCCAATTGCTTTTTAACTAAATCGGCTCGCTTTATTTTTACTAAAACTTTGTCACCCAATTGGTATTTAAGCTTTGTGCGTTTTCCCCAGTAGCAATAATTTTCTTCATCGTACACAAAAAAATCGCCCTCAAGATCTTTTATACGCACCATTCCTTCGCAATGATTTTCAATAATTTCTACATAAAGTCCCCACTCCGAAACACCTGAAATTACTCCTTCAAACAGCTCTCCAATGTGGTCCTGCATAAACTGAACTTGTTTGTATTTAATACTTGAACGCTCGGCTTCGGCTGCGCGTTTTTCCATATCGCTGCTGTGTTTGCACTTAAGCTCCAAATCTTCTGTCAATACTTGCTGATTGCTGTTGTTGTGTTTTTTGTCGAGATAGTACTGCAAAAGCCGGTGTACCATAACATCGGGGTAGCGACGAATGGGCGAGGTGAAATGTGTATAGTAATCAAAAGCAAGTCCGTAGTGTCCTATGTTTTTTGTGGTGTAAATAGCCTTTGCCATAGTGCGAATAGCCAATTGCTCAACCATACTTTCTTCGCGTTTACCAACAACTTCCTTCAACAATTTATTCATACTATCGGCAACTTCTTTGGGTGAATTTATTTTTAATTTATACCCAAACCGTCCAACTAAATCGCTAAAAGCATTCAGTCTATCTTTATCGGGCGCATCGTGAATTCGGTAAACAAAGGGCAATTGCGATGCTGTTTGGGCAGCCCCTGCTTTTTTAGATGCATAGCTCGCTCCATTTAATCCAACAAACTCAGCTACCTTGCGATTGGCAAGCAACATAAAATCCTCAATTAGCATGTTACTGTCTTTCGCAACTTTAAAAAACACGCCTATTGGATCTCCATCTTTATCTAAGTTAAATTTAACCTCTACCTTGTCAAAACCAATGGAGCCCTTTTTAAATCGGGCTTCTCGTAATTTTTTTGCTATTTTATCTAGTGTTAGTAATTCCTGAACATAGGGCCCTTCTGAGGTTTCGAGTACCGTTTGGGCTTCCTCATACGTAAATCGGTGATCCGAATTAATAATTGTACGCCCAAACCACTCGTTGAGCACTGTGCCTTCTTCGTCCATTTGAAACACCGCCGAAAAGCAGAGTTTTTCTTCTTTAGGACGCAGAGAACAAACGTTGTTCGAAAGTATTTCGGGGAGCATGGGCACTACCCTGTCGACTAAATAAACAGATGTTGCACGTTCAAAAGCCTCCTGGTCGAGTATGGTTTTTGGAAGCAGGTAATGACTTACATCGGCAATATGCACACCTATTTCCCATATAGGAGACTCCCCTTTTTTCGAAACTAATTGAATAGAAAGAGCATCGTCAAAATCCTTTGCATCAACCGGGTCTATGGTAAAAGTGGTTATGTTTCGAAAGTCTCTACGCTTTGCAATTTCTTCACTGCTTATTTGCGTGTTTAATTTGTTGGCTTCATTTTCAACCTCCTTTGGAAACTCATACGGTAATCCATATTCGGCGAGAATTGCATGCATTTCGGTGTTGTTTTCACCTGCCTTTCCAAGTACTGCGACAATTTCACCGGTCGGATTTTTTTCACCGGCTTGCCAGTCTGTTATTTTTGCAATTGCTTTATCGCCGTTTCTTGCACCTTTTAGTTTGCTGATAGGAATAAAAATATCGGGCCCTGAACGGGGACCGCTGGAGCTTAAAAATGCAAAGTTTTTAGATAGTTCAACCGTTCCAACAAACTCAGTTTTGGCGCGCTGTATAATTTCAACTATTTCGCCTTCTGGATTTTTTTGGCGCCCGGTATTTTTAAAAACCGAAACTTTTACCTTATCACCATTCATGGCATTTAGCGTGCCTCGTGGACTAATATATACATCTGCTTCGCTCTCTTCGCTTACTACGTAGGCCGCTCCAGAAGTAACTAACTGTGCTATACCTGTTATAAATTGTTGACTGTTTCCACTTAATCGAAACTTTCCGCGATCTATTTCTTCAAGTTGTTGTCTATCGCACAAATCTTCAAGAACAGTGTTTACAAGTAACCGGTCATGAGGGTTGCGTATATCGAGCATGCTCGAAAGTTGTTTCGGGTTAAAAACTTTTTTTGGGTGTTGATGAAATACAGAAAGTAGCGCCTGAATAATTACCTGTTTCCCTTTGCCTTGGCTACCTTTTCCTTTCTTTTGTTTCATTGGTTGTTTATTTATTTAAGATAAGGGACAAAACTCCCTCATTGTGTGTTATTGTTAATTCGCGCGATAGGAACCATCATTCGCAACATTTAGCAAAAGCTAAAACTACATATTAAAATTATATTTGCTTAAAATATACAGTTAATATTGACTCCCGATTGTTAGATTAAGATTGCTGGATTTCCTAACAAACAAATTATAAAAAGAAAGTTAATTGAATTTCTCAAAAAACCACATTAATAAAGTCTTGAGCTTGCAAGGAATTATTGTATTGTAATGTATTTTGAGTAGGAGTTTTGATTTGCAAAATACATTTTTTGACCTCCGGCTAGTGTAACATCAAACTTAACTGGGGCTATTTGCAACAATGCAGATTTAACAGCAGATGCGGGTAATGAATTTAGTTCAGTATTTGAAAATTCGCAATAGCTGTCCATTCCACCAACCGTTTTGCTTATAGATTTGGTGCCTGATGTTAAAGTAATAAATACAGAATCGGCTCCCACTATATTTGCTCCTAATGGAATTTTAACTCCATTTGCCCTGCTAATATCACTGGGTATAGAGTTGTTATAAACTCCTTTGTATTCAGGCATTCCATCGCTGGTTGAAAGTATAAAATTAGCTATGCCTGTGACATTATTCCCTGCCACGTTCCATATAACGAAAGAGTCGGGGAAGGCTAATGTATTTGCAGATGAGCCTGATAATAAGTAGGTTTTGTTATTCTGCAATGAAAGTCCTTTTCCTTGGCATGTTACTGCACCAGCATCACTATAAAAAGTGTCAAATGCTGAATATTTAAACCTTGCTTCAGCTTCCTTTGAAACTGTTTCTATAAGTCCATTTAACGGATCATAGTAAGACACACTAATTTTCTTCGACATTAATAACCCGTTTGCATCAAAGCGTGAAAAACTATATGCCGGTGGGGTAATTTCGGGTGGAGTAAACGGCTCGTTGTCGGTATTCACTGTTTCCTTTTTACAAGTAGTAAATAGTAACGCTAATCCTATAAAATAAAATAAATACCTGAATTGAGCTTTCATGAATTTTGACTAAAGGCCCAAAAGTAATTGTTTTTCTTGGGGCTAAAAAATTGTCACACCGCTATTTTGCTCATTTATCGATTGAACTCAACCGATTTGTAGTAATAAACCTACGTAATTTAGACCTTAGCTATTAAATTAAATGGTGATTGGGTTGTTGCTCGCTAATACTATTTACTAATTACAATATAGCCATTCAAAAGCTTGCTTCCATCATGCTTGTTGAACACATAAAAATAGGATCCTGGGACCAATGCAACTCCCTTGTTATTTAATCCGTTCCAGGTGTTTTTGTAGGCCCTAACATTGAACACTATAAGCCCGTTTCTATCAAAAATTTGCAATTCATTGTTTGGAAAATCTTCAACCCCTTCAATCACAAAAAAATCATTTACATTGTCGTTGTTGGGAGAAAACGCATTCGGAATAATCACACTATTTTCTTTCGCAAAAAATACAAGTTTAGCTGTATCGCATCCGGTAGGAGTTCCATTATCGCAAATCTCATAACTAACCTCCCAAAAATCTCTAAAATCGTCTTGGGCTGTGTATGTAAAGCTACCATCCAGCTGAATGGTAAAATTGGTACTTAGTTGCTGTGTAACCCAAAGCATCCCTCCTTCCGGATCAACATCATTCAACAACACATTTCCAGAGCGCATACTTCCTGCAGCTACATAAAAGGTATCATTTTGGGCAACAGGTTTTTGATTACCAACTACAAGCAGTACTGTAGCGCTATTGCACAAAGGAAAAAGTGCTGCATCACAAACCTGGTAATCAAAGGCATCTATTCCGGTAAATGAATTAAATGGCTGATAGAAAAAGTCGCCATTGGTCAATAAGCTTAAAATTCCATGTCCGGTGAATTGTAGTGGCACAGTATCCATAAAAAGCTGCCCTCCTTCGGGATCAAAATCATTGCCGATACAATTTCCTGTAAAAACATTTCCACTTTGAATATAAAAAGTGTCTGCAAGCGCTACAGGAGCTGAATTGGTAACTTCAATTAACACAGTAGCTGTATCACACAAGCCGGATATCCCGTAATTGCAAACAATGTAACTAATGCTAATTGTGCCTGCAAAATTTGAATCGGGAATATAACTTAGGTCTCCATTTGGCTGTATGGTTAAAACGCCATTTACTGATCCAGATTGTACAACGCCGGATACGACTATACTATCCGATTCAATATCCGAATCATTTAAGAGTACATTATCGTGAAGTACTCCGTTTGCTAAAAGGTTATAGTAATCATCCAGTGCAAGCGGTGCGTCATTTACAGGACTTATCGTTAGCATTACCACCGCAGTGTCGCAGAAATTTGGAACACCACCATCGCAAACTTGGTAGCTAAAACTATCTGTTCCAAAATAATTTGCATTTGGAAAATAAGTAAATGTGCCGTTTGTGTTAATTGCCAACACTCCATTTATGGGAGGATAAATAGGGGCTTGAGAAACCAATAATGAGGTTCCGTCTGGATCAAAATCATTGGTTAATACAGAGGCATTAACAATGAATGCATCTTCATTGCATTGAAAAAAATCGTTGATTGCTACCGGAGGGTTATTCGCTCCAATAGTAATAATAACCCGTGCCGTGTCGCAAAGGTTGGGCGATCCGAAGTCGCAAATAACATAATCGAAGTAATCGTTACCGCTAAATCCAGCATTGGGTGTATACGTGTAAACACCACTATTGGCTAAAAACACGCTTCCATTAAAAGGCCCAAGCACAGGGACTGTGTTTGCCAACATGTTTGGACTATCATTGTCGCTGTCGTTTGAAATTAAATTTCCTGAGTAAGCTATTCCTTGCGCCATACTTATTGTATCGTTGATGGCAACAGGAGCATCATTCACAGCTTGAATGTTTAAAAAGACAACTGCTGTGTCACATAGGTTTCCAGTATCGCATACCTGATAACTAAAAGTGTCTAATCCAAAATAATTGAGTTGCGGATTGTAGAAAAAAGTGCCATTCGTAAATAATTGCAAGCTCCCATGCAAAGGAGTTGCAATTGGTAGGCCTTGCAAAAACAAGGTGTCGAGAGGGTTGGGGTCACTATCGTTTGCCAATACATTTTGTCCTTGTAAAACACTGTCTTCTGCAATGTTGTAATAGTCGTTTTGAGCTATTGGAGCATTTGTATCGATTGGGCTTTTTAGTATGGATTGAGCGTCAAATAAAGTAACACAATTTGCTGAAGTTATAGCTGAATATAAAAGAGCAGTACATGTGGCCAGAAAAAATAGGGCCATCTTAAAAATGACAGACTTAGGAAACAGCCACGAATTCATTCTTAGCAAGGAATAAACATTGTTATATAATTAGTCGTGTAAGGATTGTGTTCTAAGAGTTGGTTGTTAAAAACAAAAAAGCCGTTAAAAATTTAACGGCTTATCTTTTTAGTGCTTGTGTCCGTGTTCGTCGTGCTTTTCTTCGTGTTTTTCACCATGCTCTTCATTGCGGCACGCTCCTACTATTGAGTGAAAACGATCGTGCAAAGCAGTAAGTGATTTTAGTAAATCGGCATCGCTAGCCTTCGCTTTTACTTGGGCGTCTAATTCTTTTGATTCTTTCACCAAAAGAACTAGCAATTCTTTCACTTGTGGTTTATCAAAATCCTTTGGAGGAGTGCTTTTTAACCACAGTTCGGCCTTGCTCACCATTTCTTCGCTGCGCGTACGAATAGGTTCAAATTTTCCTTCTTCGGCAGGATGAAAGGTGCCGGACATAACACCGTGAAAGTTTGTCCACTCAGGCCAGGTTACTTTTTTTTCCTGAGCGGTTGATTTTGTTGTGAAAATAGCAGAAAATCCTAAGCAAAGGACAAGTAGTAGGCTAATTTTTTTCATGTTCGAATGTGTTTTGTTTGAGTTTCAAATATACATTTCTTTTGTGAATCACTTACTGACATTTCTCAGTTTTGACAAATCACGAATCCATGCATTTAGCAAGGTTATTTCATCGCTACCAACAACCTTTATTTCAATTAGTGCTTCATAACAACGCAGGAGATTTTCGAAAATAAACTCTTTCCCTTTTTTCAAAGGTAATTGTGCCAATGTGGTGCAAATCTTTGCATTGTTGAGATATCCGGGAATTTCATCTTCAAAATCACGCAGTAAATTGTGTGCATTTCGCTCTTGCCAAACAGTTGCTTCATCAAATAACAAGAACCAATTGTTTTCCCAGCAAATGCGCTGTGCAACAAAGCTTCTCCATATATCGGTCATTCTAAAACTGCAATAAGAGGGCAAGTAAAGCAAAGGAAATGCATCTGGAAAAAAGCTGGTATTTTGGCTGTTAAACGGACACCATGTTTTGGTTCCAAGTGCAACCTTGTTGGCAATAGTAAAGTAATGTGGCAATGAATGAGTAAGTCGAAACACAGCGTCGATATCCGGATTTTCATCTGCAAGACCTTGTTGAATGGGGCAATATACTTCACTTTGAGGGGATTCGTTAAGTGATGGTATTTCCTTTTGTAAATGCTCTAGTGGATAGCCTCTTGGCCAGATATTACCAGAAGAAAAATAGCGGTACACATTTACCCAGTCATGGTTTTCAAGGAAAGTTGTTTGGTGTTTTGGTTCACGATTTTCCCAGAATTTCTCTTTTGGAAAATTGTCATCATCTGTTTCAACAATCAGTTCTGTTCCTTTTTGAATAGCTATTAAATATCCAATGTTTTTGCGTGAATAATGTCGTTCGGGTACGAGTTGGGCAAATTCAAAATCAAGTTTTTTTTGAGCTTCCAATCCATAAAAATCACATCCATTTATTTTAAAATCAATGGGAGATGGCTTATCGCCAATTACAATAAAGTTTGCATTGTTTTTTTTGCATTCTCTAGCGAATGTTTGCAACACTTGATTGTTGTCTTTTGCTATAGAAGTTATAATGATACTGCAATTGGGATTCATAGGTTATAAATAAACCGGCTTAGAAAATAATCGTTGTATAAAATAATGTTTAAGTACAGAAATAGAGTTCGATATGGCTCTTTTAGATACACTGGGAGAAGGTGCCTGATAGTGAATGGGTATTTCGGCAAAACGCTTTTTGCGCAGTAAATACCTTACTTCGGTTTGGTAAAAATGGGCTTTTGAGAGCAATTGATAGTTCAGCAAATCGGCTACTACGGAGGCATGAAAACCTTGAAATCCTGAAGTCATATCGTACATATGGGTCCCCAAAAGAATATTCGACAAAATGGTTCCTACCTTAGAAAGTGTTCGACGCATAAAGGGAGAATCGCCCATTGATCCTCCATTAATAAATCGACTTCCAAAGGCGCATTCATTTCCTTCATTAAGGACACGCAAAAACATAGGAATTGATTTTGGATCGTGACTCATTCCGGCATCCATTTCAATAATAAATTCGTGTTTGTTTTTATAAGCTTCGCGATAGCCGCGCATATATGCATCCACAACATTTTTATTTTCGGGAGCCCACACAGTTACAAATCGATTGTCCTTTTCTGAAAGCTCCTTGCAAAGCTGCAGTGTCGCATCTTTTGATGCATTGTCGACAACAAAATAAGCCTTCCCCGATTGCAGTCGGTTAAGTACTTTGATCAACTCATTGACAAATACTACAAAATCATTTTCCTCGTTGGCCATCGGAATTACAAGGGCCCAATCGTTGTTAAAATACATTTAGTTGGAAATAGTTTTGTAAATATACGGTTCAATAATGGTGATTGGCAAACCGGGTTTTTTTGCATATAATTTTAGTTGGTTAATGCCTGCATTGGTATCGTTTAGCAAAGTAATTGATTTGGTAAATTTTGAATCCATGGGATATTCGCCAAACTCGCTAATGGCAATAGAGTCAATACCCACAACTTGGTTGTTTTTTAATTTTTGGATTTCAAGTACAAAGGGCAAACTCTCTCTTTTAATTCCAAAATTAATTTGATTAACAAAGTTGGATGAATCAATTTTTACAATTAGTGTGTCTTTATGGTAAAGCAGTATTCCTCCATTATAAGTAGGTCGGCAATTTATTATTGCTAGTGAGTCGATAGGTTTAAACACACCTTTAGGTTCGTTTGAGCTTAGTTTGCGATACAAGCACCATTGCGGGAAAGCATATTCGGTTACATCATAGAAAAGTCGTACCGGCGCATATCCATTTTTCGACATAAGTGCAGCATAAGGTACCGAATTGTGGCTGATAGCCCATTGTGGATGGTGTGATTTAAACAACTGTTCTGGATCAATTTGAAAGCTTGCTGCGAATTTGGAGTTTAGACCCGACATATCGATAACGTAGCCTTTAACATGACGCACCGGAAGGCCATGGTTTGACATAATGCTGTCGTTTTTTCCTACCACAGTTCCTACATATTTGCCAATTTCAAGCCTTTCTCTTTCTACTCTTTCGAGGTATGCCTCCATCCAGTATTTTCCTCCTAACAGGTCCACACCCGTCCAACCAACAAAAAAACAAAGCGCAGTTAAGGCAATTACTATACGAATGGGCGCATACGGAATAAATTGAATAAAAAAATTGGCACTCAAAACTAATTGTGTGAGCAATAATAAATCAGGCAACACATAATACCAGGTCATTTGTTCACCGGGATTATAAAAGTAAAAAAGTACCATTACAGCAATAAAAGACATACCAAAAACCAGAGGCTTAAATGCAAATTTTTTATACTTAAATAGCGCGAAAATTAGATGTGCTAAAAACAAGAGGCCAAAGATTTTAAAAACCACTTGAACTCTTCCTCCTTGTAAATAGTATTTTAAAAAAGGGAACCAATAATCAGATGGATGGAAATGTAAAAATATTTTTGAGTAGGCCGATTGAGGCAAGGGGCTTCCAAACACGAGCGTTGCAAATATAACCCATACTAATATTGGCAAAACGGCAAAATAACAAAACTCTCGAATGGAATTATTCTTGAAGTTAATTGGGAAAAAGTTGCTTCTGTTGGTTATAATGTAAGTTAACCCTATAACAAAAACCACAGGCACAGCATCTAGCTTTGATATAACGGAAATAGCTAAAAGCAACCACATCCATCTTGATTTGATTTGTAGGAAAAACAAAATAGCAAGCAAAACTATTGAAACATGAAAAGGAGATTCCATGCCTGATTTTGCCACATTTAAAAACATTTTGCTGCTAAAAATTATTGCAAACCAAAGCACAAGTACGAGTGTATTGTCTTTGACTAATTCACGCAGTATTTTAAGGAGTAAAAAGCTTACTGCAACTACTCCCAAAAAGCCAGTAAAATGGATGCTTTGTTCGGGAGTTAATAGGTGCAACCAACACCACAATCCTGTAAATATTCCAAATGTAAAACTGCTAATGCCAAAAACCGGGGGGTCACTTTTATTATAGTGATAAAAAAAACCTTCCCAAAAATTGTCAAGATAGCGCAGTGTAAACGCTGAATCATCAAACATATAAGGCGAATAGTTTTCAAAAACGATAGAGGCAAATAAAAGTGAAAGTCCAAAATAGACGAGCTGATAATTGGGCCTAATAAATTTTGGGAAAAAAGAAATTTGATCTCCATTTGTTAAATAATTCCAACTCCCCGATAACACAGTAATTGCAACAATTGAGCATAGCGCTAAAATAAATGCTGTAATGTTGTTGTCGCTTATTAGATCCTGATTGATGTAAATCCAAAAGGATGCACCCGCTGAGGCAAGCAATATAATTATGGAAAAAATATGATAATGCTTTTTTGAGCGTTCGAATTTCACAGTAGAATGGGTGTAATTTATTCGCTAAAAATAACTTCAACGTCATCACCATAAACAGGAATGGTGCCTTTATTCCACATAAAAACCTTCACCATGTTTTCAGGATTTGCAGCGTCTTTTGGTATTTCTGTCTCAATAACAGTTTTTGTCCAAGTACTTTCTGATTTTATGAAATCTACAAATGGACGGGCAATCCATAATTTATTTTCTCCATTTGCATTCATAATTTGAACACAAAAAGCCCCGTTGCTATTTTTTTCCATTGTGTAGCACCATATGGAAGCCCTTATTTTTTTGATAGGTTTATCACTAATTTCCTTCAATTTTCTGGTAAGCCCCGGGCTATAATCTAATTGTGCATTGGTTAGCATGGAATAATTTCCGGAATGACCTTTTATGTCGCTGGAAAGCGCAGGCATTCCAAACCACCCTGCTATTGATTCAAAATCCTGAAAGTAATGTAAGTTGTCTGCTTTGTGTCGTCTAGTACAGTGAGTTAAAACTGATAAAATTAAAATCGTTAAGCTGAGTTTTTTTAGCATGATTTACCTGAATGTGAATTAATAAGATCCTCTAATTACCTCAAATGAAAAGTCATCTACATAAACTTTTCCTTTGCCGGTGTTCCAAAAAAATACCCCAATTTGATTATTAGGTGAAAATTTTTCTTTTGTAAAACTGGTTGTTAAATCGATACGGGTCCAAATAAACGGTTTAACCCCTGCATCTTTAAGTGATTTTACTACCCAAAGTTGTACTTCGTTTGCCTCGTTCTTGAGTTCAAAACAAAGGCTTCCCTCATTGGAAATATCAGTACTATAACACCAAACAGAAGCCTTTACTCGTTTCGGTTTATTTGCTTCAATTTCATAAAATTTTAATCTAAGGGTTGGACTAAATCTTTGTATTTCGTTGGTTAAAGCAGTGTAGACACCAGAGTGAGCAATAATTTCTGAGGTAATTGTTGGCGGTACATCGAACCAACCTCGCAACTCTTCAAAGCTTTGATGGTAGTTGTAGTTGTCGAATTTGGGTTTTGTAGAGCATGAAAATAACAATAAGCTCAAAGTGAAACTTAAGCTTATTTGATATTTTTTGCTCAGTATGTTTATCATGAAAATTATACTGTTTTGTAAAACCTTTTTTGAGTCAAAAATAAAATTAATCAATGTGTTTTTACTACTTGTTTATTTCTGTTACTTACTTTGCTTTAAACAAGCCATATTTTAGAATACAGTAAATTGCTCTAAAACCGTCTTTCCATCCAATTTTTTTTCCCTCCTCATAGGTCCTTCCATAATATGAAATACCAACTTCATAAATACGAATATTGGGAATTCGAGATATTTTTGCAGTTACCTCTGGTTCGAAACCAAATCGCATCTCATTCAAACGAACACTCTTTATCAGTTTTGCATCAAAGAGCTTATAGCAAGTTTCCATATCGGAAAGGTTCAAATTTGTAAACATGTTTGAAAGCGCTGTTAAAAATTTATTTCCAATCGAGTGCCAAAAAAATAAGATGCGGTGTGGTTTTCCTCCTATAAAACGACTTCCGTATACAACATCTGCTTTTGCCAAAAATATGGGTTCAAACAAACTAGCATATTCATCAGGGTTATATTCTAAATCAGCGTCTTGTATGATAATGTAATCCCCTCCTGCTGCCCGAATACCTGAATGCAACGCCGCCCCTTTTCCTTGGTTTCTTTCATGTTTAATGTATTTAATAGCCATAGTTGGGTTTACTCCTTTGTAAGTTAGTATGGCTTCTTCGGTGTTATCTTTTGAGCAATCATTAACTATAATAATTTCCTTTTCAAAAAGCTGTGGGAGCTTTGCCGATTTGATTCGATCAAGTATTAAATGGATGGTTTTGCCTTCGTTATAGGCAGGAATAATAATGGACAAGAGCATGGGTACAAACCTAGTAAAATTAATTAATTTGATTTAAACATAACCTCTGCTTTTGAATGTACTAGCACTATTGTGGAAGAGTTTCTTTCACTATGCGGTATCTTAAATTGTCAATTAAACATTGGCCATCAAATGAACATGCTAAGATGCGTATTTCAGATTGGGCATTTATTTCGTATCTATCAATACATTGCACATTACTCATATATGCCCAACCATCACTCAATGTGTCGAATTGATTGTAAATTGTTCCTTCCCATTTAGTTAGCTTGTTGTTTCTCATTATGGCTATAACCAATGCTGCCATACTTGCCTTTTTATTCGCCTTTGCCATACATTCTGCAATTACATAATAGGAATCATTGCTTCCAATTTTGGTGATTGGAATAGTCAATCCAATTGAGAAATTGTTTTTTGCACCAATTTTATAAGAGTGCCTGCTTCTATAACCATTATCAACGATCCATTCATTCGGAAGGGCAAATTCAAATCCGTCAATTCCCTCGTCCACTGTGGGTGCATCAATACCTAGTCGATGAATTTTTTTTGTATTTATCGATTGCATATTGGTAGCAAAAAATAAATCCCAATAATCTTCTTTGGATACGTTTCCTATACTGTTCATCAAGCGGTTTGAATATTGAAAGGCCATTAATTGGTTTATAAAAATCAACGGAAATAATAGAATTAACCCTAAAAATCGAACAAGCTTTGTGCTTTTGCTATAAAAGTACATTAGTGCACAAATAACTAAGGGATAAATGTCAATGAACGGGCGATTTCCAAATCCACCTCCATATGTCCAACACCACCATGAAGCTGCAATGTATAAAAAAACACCTAGGGTAATAAAAAGAATTGTTTTTTTAAACCAATCCCTTCCGGCAAACAATATAAATATAAGCGCCACCAAAATCAAGGGCGTGTAAACAAACAATCCTTTGCGATAACTAAACAGTATGTTGAATATTTCCGGATCTTCAAAATCAAATGTCTCACCAGTGTAAGCCATTATAAAAAAGTCACCTGTTTGCACAAAATAAAAAATTCCCTGTATTGAAAGCATGCACAAAAAGGCAATTATAAACAGCAATAGCCCAAATGGCTTTTGAATAATTATTTTTTTAATAAACTGAAAAAAAACCGTGAATGACTCAAAGAAAAAAGGTACAAAAAGTACAACAACAATATTAGGAGGCCTAATTATTGTGATTAATCCAAGCGAAAGTCCCAAAAACAAAAGCCATTTATAGCTTAAATCAGAAATTACGTTTGTAAGCACGTAAAAAAACAAACTAACAGCAAAAAAGGAATACAAGTGCGACATCGAAGGCTCTTGTATGGTAAAGTGATATAGGTTGGTTCCAAAAAAGAAAACGAGCGCTAAAAGGAAACTAAATTTGTCAGTGGCTCCAAAAAAGCGTCCTATTTGTATCAGTAAATAAATTGAAAGCAAAAGGTAAACAATGCTTGCAATGCTTATCAACATTAAAAAGGTATCGGTATAACCATTCATAGGTGTCCCTACTATAGCCGAAACTACCATTCCTGTTACGAAAAAGGGGGTAAGGCATAGTGCTGTCCCACAATAATATTTATTCACCCATTGATTATTAATGTATGGTGTTAAATAGGGTTTGTGGATATCCTTTAATTTATTTTTAGGATTTTCAAAACATGCATAGGTAAGGTCATGATAAATAAGTGTGGCAGGTAAATAAAAATAGTATCCTGTTCCATCATTCGACACCGTTGCTGTTAACCCATTTGTTCGCACGTTTAAAAATCGTTGATGGGTAAGTATTCCAAATAATAGTACAAAAAGCAAATAATACTTTTTGGTCCAGCAAAACTTTACAATGTTTTGAATCATTTTTACTTCTTACAGAATACTTTCATTTGCTATTGTCTAGATTGCGATGATTCGTAATTCATTTTTTGTGCAAATGTAAAAAAAGCTGTGTCCCGATTAACAAAAGTTTTTATCTCCTATTTTAATTTTTAGATTTGCAAAAACATAGATAACCTAATATAATTGCATTAATGATACAACAACAGTTGAAATGGGAGGCCTTTCTCTTTCTACTATTTCTGCTCGTTGTTTGCTCTTCTTGTTCAAATCAACACTCGTTTGTTGTAAGTGATGTTCAGTTTTTAACCAATTATTCTTCGTACAAAGACCAAGACACACTGGCTATTCAAGTGGATCTTCAGGACGCCGTTTTAAATGGTATTGAAATACCAACGGTGCGACAAACAAAAAATGGATTTTTCAACTTTAAATTCACAATTAAAAACACTTCTTCTTTTCCTCAGCGTTTTTATTATAAGATTTATTATCAAAACGAAAGCTATAAGTTTGAGGAAACCCAACGTTTTGCAAATGAAAATTTTTACGGCAGTTGGCTAGATGCAAATGTGACCTTTTTGCCAACAACCGAGCTGCTTCCTGGCGCTGAAGAATTGGTTGTAGATAGTTTTAAAATCGTTGGAAACCCTCGAAACGAATTAAGTTGCTTAGGTAATGACCCGGCTAAATTTATTTTAAACACTCCATTTATTGAAAAAAAAAAGAACGATATACGCCGTATTCCTGAATGGATGGAACAGGTAAGGGAAAAGGCTAAAGCTAAAAAAATACCCTTAGATGAAGAGCTTTATCAAAATGCATTGTGGCTTATAAACGATGAAATGCAGCGCGAAAAAACTTACAACAATCGCTGGAAAAGAAATCCCCGAATGGGCAATTATCGTATTATGTTAGTTATTACCGGCGGAAAAGATTTAGCTAAAATTCCATTTGTCGTTCAAAGCATTAATAGTAAATGCGATTCCGGGAAATTTGTTAACCCTTTTTCCTTTTTTATACCAAAAAACACCGAACTACTAACCGAAACCAAAATAATCAATGCTCCTGTTTTGCAAGTAAAAACCCGTTTCGATTTTTCAAAAGGAATTTATGAAGATGTTTTTAAAATGGGGAAATCTGACTATTCAAAAACCGCTTATTGCAGCACATGCGGAGATGCTGACAGTCTTTACAAATATGCACAGTTTACACAGTATTTTCACTATGTAAATAAAGATTTTTTGTTGCGAAACATTCCAATTAAAGCCGATGTAGTTGCTCAAAATATTAGCCGAAACGATTATGCAAGCTGGTTAAAACAATACGATAAAAGCAATAAGCTTATTAAAAACTATGTTTGCACAACTGATTTTCCTTGCAAAACAATTAAAGTAGACCAACAAAACAAAAAATTGGTTTTAATAAATCCTGCCTCTCCTGAGGGAGAGTTCCGTAAGGAACATGTTGGAGTAAATACCCGAATTGGTTTTACGTATGGGAAATTTATCGCCAAATTAAAGTTTCCTAAACAACTCAGCAAAGACAATGTTTGGAATGGTCTTACAAATGCATTTTGGCTGCTGTTTCAAGGAGACGGTGAATGGAACAAGCGCCGAATTTGTGAGGCAGATATTGGCTATATCGAAAAACACTTGCCCGACATTGAGTCGTCATTAAGCAAGAGCAAGAAATCAATTTGCTATTCAGAAATTGATTTTGAGTTAATAAAAGAAACGCCGTATTGGCCCAAAACTTCTTACAAAAACAGCAATACAACTTTTAAAACAGAAGATGGTACCTCCAACCAAAACATTATGGTGTGTTGTACCAATTGGGACATGGCTTGCCATATGCCAAAAAAGTTTGACATTGGCGCACGCAATGTTACGGTGGACGGAAACACATATTTGTTCCACCGCTGGGATCATTTTTATAAAGCCCTTACCGCAAAAATCCCCGTCGATCATGATGAAATTTATGCGAATGACTATTATTATTTTGAAATTGAATGGCTGCCACAGCGTATCATTTGGAAAATTGGAAGCGAAAAAAACAAGCTAAAAACAATTTGTGTTATGACCGATGAGTTTAGTAGTATTCCCAACAACCAAATGGTGATGGTGTTTACGCAAGAATGGCACAATCAGGAATGGTGGCCAACAGCTCCTTTTAAGCAAAATTTTATTCCCTATCCCGCCAAGGATATAGTTGGCGAAATATTAGATGTTGAAGTAGAGTAAGATGGTATTTAGCAGCATTGTTTTTCTTCTTTATTTTTTACCGGCCTTTCTTCTGCTCTACTTTATTACGCCTTCTAAACTCAAAAATCTGGTCATCCTTTTTAGCAGTATTTTGTTTTATGCATGGGGAGCTCCACTATTTATTTTTGTAATACTCGGTACTACCACTCTCGACTTTTTTTTGGTTAGAGTCATGCACAATTCTGCCAATGACAAAAAACGAAAGTTCTTTTTAGTTCTTTCTCTTTGTCTTAATCTTGGCTTACTTTTTTATTTTAAATATTGCAATTTTTTTGTTGATAATTTCAATGTGCTTTTGAATGTATTAGGCGTAAACGGGGTGAAATGGACAGCGGTAGTATTGCCGATTGGTATCTCATTTTACACATTCGAGAGTTTAACTTACGCGATTGATGTATACAGACGTGTTCACAAACCACTTTCTAATTTTTGGAATTATCAAATGTACATTATTCTATTTCCAAAACTAATTGCCGGACCCATTGTTCGATACCACGAAATATCGGATCAGGTAAGCGATCGTTCTGCCAATTATACCATTGATAATATACTCGCCGGCTTTTATCGTTTTTGTATTGGCTTGGGAAAAAAGGTATTTATAGCAAATGTGATGGCCGCAAAAGCTGACCTTATTTTTTCGTCAGACCTTGCAACAATCACCGCCGGAACAGCTTGGTTGGGGGCACTGGCTTATACTTTTCAAATTTATTTTGACTTTTCAGGATACTCCGATATGGCAATTGGTTTGGGTAAGATGATGGGTTTTAAATTTCCTGAAAATTTTAACAACCCTTACACTTCACAAAGCATAACTGAATTTTGGCGCCGCTGGCACATGACATTAGGCAACTGGATGCGTAACTATTTGTACATTCCCTTGGGAGGTAGTAAAGTAGAATCAAGGTCTCGTTTGTATTTTAATTTGTGGTTTGTGTTTTTGGCCTCCGGGTTTTGGCACGGTGCTGCTTGGACTTTTATAATCTGGGGTATTTATCATGGTATTTGGCTGGTGCTCGAACGTGCTTTTTTGCTTAAAATCTATCAAAAAATTGGGCCAATTGCCTCTACCCTTTTGTGTTTTGTTTTGGTGCTAATTGGTTGGGTTTTCTTTAGAGCCAATTCTTTTTCATTCGCACTTGGAATGGTAAAAAAAATGGGCAACTTTAATTTCTACATCGATGGAGCATTGCTCGATACACAGTTTTTGTTTTTTGCTGCACTGGCAATTCTCTTTTCTTTTTTTACGGCATTTTCTACGGGTCAAAAAATTCAGCAAAAGGTGTATTCCAGCAGTTTTAGTATTTTAGGAAATGCAGGCATGGCAATCGCATCGCTACTTTTGTTTACACTTTGCGTTGCGGCAATTACCTCAAGTAACTTTAATCCTTTTATTTATTTCAGATTCTAGAAAATGAAAAAAGCGATTTTGTATGCAATGTATTTTTCGATTTTAGGACTGCTGTTTCTACCGCATTTGCTGAAGCGAAAAAACATACTTACATCAGAAGAACTAAAAGGAAAATTTGAGGTATTCAATAAGCCGCAGCGAACTTTGTCTACTATAAAATCTGGTGAATATCAGGAAAAGTTCAATGCTTATGTTGACCACAATTTTGGTGGGCGCACATTTTTAATACGTACGTTAAATCAACTCAAATTTTTTCTTTTTCATCAAAGCGACGCTCCCGGGGTGGTGGTTGGAAAATACAATTATTTGTACATAAGCAGCTATACCAATAATTATATGGGGCTTAATTTCGTTGGCTTTGAGAAGATTGATGAAACTGTTAAAAAGCTGAAGCAAATTCAAGACTCGCTTAAAAAACTTGACGTTGATTTACTCATTGTTTTTGCACCTGGAAAAGCTTCCTTTTACAATGAGTTTTTGCCCGAATACATGAATCGTCAAAAAAAGCAATTCAATAATCACAGTGTGTATTCTGCTGCTTTTATCAAATACGGTGTTAATTATATCGATTTAAACTCCTGGTTTCTGGCACAAAAAAGAAGCTCTCGATATGCCTTGTATCCTGAGTTGGGAGTGCATTATACTCCCCATGGAACCTTTTTAAGTACCGATACAATTGTTCGGTATGTTGAAAAAAAACGCAACATTGACTTGCCGGATGTGAGCAAATACACCGTTTACTTAAGTGATAGTTTACGAGAGCAAGAACACGATGTTGAAGAGCTGATGAATCTTCAACAGGCCATGTTTCATCAACCGGTTCCTTATTTTAAACTTGAAACTCAAAAAAACGACAATCAGGTTAAACCTGATTTGCTCGCAATTGGCGACAGCTATTGGTGGCAGATAACCGGACTCGATTTGCCCAATCGCTTTTTTAAACGTGATGTTTATTGGTATTACAATAACAGTGTTTATATAAATAATGTCAAACAAGAAAAAGCTGTTGGCGGTTTGCACTACGGCGATGAAATTCTTGGGCGCGATGTTGTTGTGATCATGGCGTCAGAAGCTACCTATGATTTGTTTCCATATGGCTTTATTGAGAAAGCATTTCCGGTGTTTTGCATGAACCGCGATCAAAAGAGCGAAATGCTTAAAAAACAAGCAAAAAACGATAGTAATTGGATGGCGGATGTAAAACAAAAAGCTGTAAAGAATAATATCTCTGAAGAAGCTCAATTGATGAAAGATATTGAATACGTCATAAACACCGACCTCACAGCTTACAAGGCTCCAAAACAATTTATTGATTCGGTGGTGCACAGCTATCGAAACATAATCGTGAATAATGCCGAATGGTATGCTGCAGTGAAAAAAAAGGCCGCCGAAAAATATATTTCTGTAGCGGAGCAAATCGACTTAGATGCGGTTTATGGCTATGGAATGGACTACGGAACAGAAGAGGCAATCGAAAAAATGAATCAAATCAAAACTGAAATTCGCAAAAACAATCAGCAACTTCTTGAAATTTCGATCCGTGCTACTCAAACAAATAGTTCCTTTAACGAGGCTATGGCTTGGGAAATTAAACGTTTGTATGATTTGCAAAAAGGAAAATAGACATTAAAAACGATGGTATTCAGTAGCAGTATTTTTCTTCTTTATTTTTTACCCTTGTTTTTTATTGGTTATTATTTACTGCCGGTAAAATTTAAAAACATTTTCTTACTTTTTTCCAGTGTTTTCTTTTACAGTTGGGGAGCTCCAAAATTCATATTTGTAATCATTGGAACCACTATACTGGATTTTTTTCTGGTTCGTAAAATGTATTATGCAGAAAAAAAATGGCATCAAAAACTATTTCTTGTGCTCTCCCTGAGTATGAACCTTGGGCTGTTGTTTTACTTTAAATACTTTAATTTTTTTATCGAAAACTGGAATGAGGTATTGTATGCAACCGGTTTTGAAGAGTGGGATTGGACAAAATTACTTCTCCCAATTGGAATTTCCTTTTACACCTTCGAAACTGTAACTTATGTAGTTGATGTATACCGAAGGGTTCATGCACCATTGAAGAATTTTTGGGACTATCAACTCTACATTATT
>Ga0268298_10001674_pt1 | contig 25609 bp, 29 predicted proteins | sample WWTPWeurt_MetaG_FD_194462 | JGI IMG/M metagenome (GOLD analysis project Ga0268298, IMG submission 194462) | Activated sludge microbial communities from WWTP in Nijmegen, Gelderland, Netherland - WWTP Weurt | ecosystem: Engineered > WWTP > Aerobic digester > Activated sludge | place...
CTTCAGAAATGATTACGTTAGGTGTCACAGGTGATGTGCGTTTTCAGAATCCAAATCCGGCAACATCATCCGCCAAAATAAAATCACTGGTTGTAGATAATTCTTCAAACATTTCTTCACTCGGTTATCAGCTGGCAAATATTGACTGGACAGCACCTGCAAATATATTGTCTGTGAATGACGGAACGTCTTCAGATATTTTTTCGTTTACTTCAAACACAGAAATTTCTGCTAACTGGTCACCATCATCTGATGTGAATTCAGATATAGCATCTTACTGGTATTCTGTTGGTACTTCAGCAGGAGCAACAGATGTATTAAACTGGACGGATAATTGGTTTGATACACTTTTCACACATACCGGTTTATCATTGGTTTATGGAACAACGTATTATGTCAACATCAAAGCAGAAAATGGTGCCGGTCTTTTTTCAGATGTTATTTCTTCTGACGGACAACTATTGAATCTTCCCGTAAATCCACCTGCAGCATCCTTTACTGTTTTTAATACCTACGTTTGTGTAACAGATTCCATTCAGTTTTCCAATTCAAGTCAGGATGCAACAGATTATTCCTGGTCAGTGCCAGGTGCAATACCTTCTTCTTCCACAGATGCAAACCCATTTTTTCAGTTTCCGTCGTCAGGCGTTTATGAAGTTACTTTGATTGCTGATGGCCCGGGAGGAACCGACACTGATATCCAATTCATCACCATAGAAACACAAAATATACCAGTTGCGGCATTTTCACAAAGCACATCTGTGGTAGATATTAATTATGCATTTGTGACGTTTACCAATAATTCTATTAACGCAAACGGGTATTATTGGGATTTTGGAGACGGATCAAATTCATCAGACATGAATCCGTGGCATGAATATACTGACACGGGAACGTTTGATGTGATGCTTATTGCAATCAATGGTTCTTGTCCGAATGATACCAGCTGGTCAACAATTACTGTCGTTCAAACAAGCGGGGTTGAATCAAATCATGAAAACTCATTCAGCATTTATCCTGTTCCGGTGAAGGAAGAATTGATCATTGTATTAAATCATGAATTTTCAGGGAATAATTTAATGGTTGAAATTTTGGATTCGCGTGGAAGATTAGTTCAATCAGAACAAATTTCGGTTGCCGGTAATTCAACCATTCAATTGGATGCCACGAGATATGAAAACGGAATTTATTTTATCAAATTGATTCATGCAGAAGGCTCGGTAATACAGAAGTTTGCGAAGGAATAAAGAGATTTTACAAATTTTAACTTGACAAGCACAAATAAAGTTGTAAATTTGTCCTGAATCTGTGATTCATAAGCGCAGGTTCTTGGGTTTTATAGTTTTTGCAAAGAGAAAAGGAAGAGTCACATTGGGGCGCTTCCTTTTTTCGTTTTTACCCTTCTTTATCAGCCTATTTTCAAATAAATGCTGATAATTCAATTCTTCTGACTAGCTTTGCACTAATTATTATTTTATTTTATTTTATAATGGCAAAAGGAAAAGTTAAATTTTTTAATGAATCTAAAGGATATGGATTCATAGTTGATGACGATACCAAAAAAGAACATTTTGTTCATATTTCAGGTCTTGTTGATGAAGTACGCGAAGGTGAATCAGTAACCTTTGAATTACAGGACGGAAAAAAAGGTATCAACGCCGTCAATGTGAAACTGGCTTAATGAAATTAATATAGTTTGACATAAAAACCCTTTCGTTAATTCGAAAGGGTTTTTTTTATTTAAAAAGTATATGATTGAACGCAAGTGTACAAAATGCCAGACCTGGAATCAGGAGGAAAAATTCTGTAAAAACTGCGGTACTGCATTGGCTCCTGATGAAATTGAAAAACTGGAAGAAGCGAAAAGACAGGAGTGGAGAGCCCAGCAACCCCGTGAAAAACTGGATATCCTTCTGGAAAAAGCCAAAAACCATAAAAACCCGGTGGTAAGAATTTTGTTTTACATTCTTTATTCCGCCGGTCTAATCATTTTCGCAATCGGATCATTTGTTACTTATCTCGTTGCATGGAGTCCGGGGTAAAAAATATTCTACTCAGTCCATATTTCATTGGAGGCTGGATGCTCTATTGTTCTGTCAGAATATGCAGAAGCTATGATCTGGTGCTTCCAGGTTGGATCAACGGCTATCTCACGGACCTGTTGTGTATGCCTTTGGTATTTATGATTTGTCTTGTGGGTGTGAGATTCATAAAGAGAAATCCTGAAATTGAAATCAGTAAATGGCTGATACTCGTTTTGTTTGTGGAATACGCAGTCGTTTTTGAATGGATTCTGCCGGCTAAAAGTGATATTTACACGGCAGATTTACTGGATGTTTTTATGTATGCAATTGGATGCATTCTGTTTTATTTTCTTCAGCCACAATTCAAAGTTCACTCCAGAGCGCAGAAGAATATTTTAAATTCTGATGAGGTAGAGAAGCACCCCTTTGTAGGGAATAACAATTCTGCCTCCGCCTAGATCAACTATGCCATAACAGTTTTCATTGTCGGTTTTGTGCACCGTAAATGATTCAGGAAGATTTGTTGCTTTCTCTTTCAAATCGTTTCCAAAAACCCGATACATAAAATCATCTTTTTTCTGTACTTCAACCTGATAAATTTCAAATGTCAGCGGATCAATTCCTGAACCGGCGATAGAAGTATTCTGAACTTTTACCGTAGTTCCTTTAAGCGAATTCAGTTCTTCTTCACTGGGTGATTTTGGGCTGAGAATGACATAATCAGAAATGGAATAATCTCCGAAAACAATCATTTTTACATCGGTTACCGGCGCCGTTTTATAAGTTCGCTGAACAATGTTTCCGCTGTATTTCTGTGTAGTGATTCTGCTTCTTGTTAACGTGTCAGTGGTTTGCGCGTTCAGAACAAGTGACGCAAATAAAAGGAGTGACGAAAAAATTGTTTTCATTTTACTTTTTTACTGAATTAAATCCAAGAATTGTGCCATCCATTTTTACCATCTGCTTCCCGCTCCACCACCTCTGGAACTGCCGCCACCGTAGGATGATCCGCCACCACTGCTGTAACTTCGGCTATATCCGCCTGAAGATGATCCGCCTGAAGACGAACTGGATCTTGTTTTCATTGGAATGGTATAACGCTCAGTTTTTGTAAATCCACAGTTCTCACATTTGTAACAACGTTCTCCGGTTCCGCTTGATGAATAAGTAGCTGCAGAAATGGTCTTGTCATAAAGTTTGAAATAAGTTTTATAACTGCATTTCGGACATTTGGAATGTTTGGAAAACCATTTTTTGTAAGATAAAATCAAGACGTCTTTTGCGCCGTAAGTAATCCACACATCATAGTCTATCGATTTCACTTTTTCTTCTGAAATTTGCCCTTTGCTCAAGTGTTTGTCCTCTTCCTGGTCGCCAAGTTTATGCATCTCTTCTCCCGTTTGCGGACTGAACCGGATGGTGTTTCTCCATTTTTCCATCATCGCTTTTGTAATAAAATAAATCAGCACAAACGGAACAGGTATAATGAACATCCAAATCATCAGTGTAAAAAATTTCATAACATGATAGCGCTTATGCAAATCAGCGATGAACATGGCAATTATTAAAACAAGCAGCCATGCGGCGCTCATAGAAATGGTAAGAATTACGTAGAATTTCCAAAATCCTGATTCAAAAAAATTAAATGGTTCTGATGGGTATTCATCATAATAATCATAGTCATCATACGTATAGTCTTCATCAGAACTATCATCACTGCTAGTGTAGATAGGAGGAGATCCGTAGAAAAAATCACATGTTGCCTGCACACCTCTTATCATTCCTGTTACATAATCATCATTCTTGAAATAGGGAACCATTTCGTTTTGTTGAATATCATAACAATCACCGTCTGTTAGAATTCCTTCAGTACCTCTGCCGGTAATAAATTCAACTGCGTGCTGATCTATGACCAGAAGTATCACAAGTCCATTTTGCGTTTTGCGGTTTCCAACTCCCCACGCATTGAAAAGTTCAGTGCCGAATGTGTGCGGATCATTTTCTCCAATTGAATTAGCACAGATTACTGCAACCTGATAACCTAACGAATCTTCAAGTTGTTTCAGTAATAAATTGATCTGGTCAATCGCATAGTCAGGTAAAATTTTGTGAGGATCTGTGACATGGGTTCCATCTTTTTCTCTTGCATTTGGAACAGCATTGACGTCAGCGAAAACACCATTTTTATTGATGCGTTTGTTGTTGGATTCAATTTCATCAGGCGTTAATCCCTCAAAGTAAAATTTAGGTACATACTCATTTTGAATATATTCGTCGTCGGGCTGATCAATAAAAATAGAGTTATCATCACTGTACCATGATTTGGTCATTGTAATCAGCTCTCCTTGAGATTTTTCAACTGCATCCGGATAAATAGAGTGTATTCCGGTATTATTATCGTAAGTCGAAAGTTTTGAATCAAAGGCAATTTCCTGAAAAATATGATCTCCCAGTTTTTGCATTGAAACAAAATCACCGGTTCCGGTTGCTTCTCCAATTAAATGAACATCGGCAGTTTCTCTCGCTAAATCACGCAACCAGGCAGTTTTGTAAAATGATTTCAGACGGGATCCGATTTTAAAAACTACTGTCTTTTTGGACTTGCAGTGAAGCTGAAAAACAAAACGTCCGTTTGTTTTTTCCTCCAGATCCCACAACTCCACCAACTGGTTTGCAAACTCTTCAACCGATTCAGGGTTTGAAATATTATCTACTCTTACACAAACAGGCTCAATATATCTGCAGAAAAAATATGTTTCTCTGGTATTGATCATTTCCTGTTTCCATTTGGTTTCAATTTGTCCTCCCGGATCAATAATAAATCCGGTTGAATCCAGCACAGGAACAGGAAGATCTTTTGGAGAATATGATTTGTTTTTTTGCGCAATCAGGTTGCCCGTTGCAAACGAAAAGAGAATTATAAAACTTATTCTAAACAAAGCGCTGAACTTATTTTTCATCGTAATACGATTTTAATTCATAATCCGGAAATTGATCTCCGTGTTTTTTAACAAGAATATTATAATTTTTTACGGCGTCATTGTAGTTTTTCTTTTCAAATGCAATTCGGTTTTCTGAACCTTCAATCTGAACCAGAAGTTTTTCAACTGCCTGTGAATTGCCATTTTGTTCAACTATTTTTCTGGCTTCGCTGATTTTTGCATCCAGTGAATTTTCCAGTTTGAATTTTTCTTCACCTTCTGAATTCTCTATCTGGCTTTGAAGCGCTTTGATGGTTGAATCCAGTACAATCATTTCCGGAGGAGAAGTTTGTAATGCACTGAAAAGCTCAGGAATCATGCTGTTTCGCTGATCAATCGCAATCTGCACCAGATTTAATTTTGCATTGACATCTTCTTCAGCTTCAATTAGTTCATCTTTAATTCTATTATATTCATTTGCTTTTTCCTGTTCTTGCGCCGAAGCTTCTGCTGAACTGCTCCGGCTAACTAAAAAAAAAATGAGCAGGATTACAAGTAATACAACTCCTCCAATGATGTACAAAATTTTCTTTCTGGAATTATTGTCCTGTTCAAGTACCGATGCTTTTTTGTTGATTGTACTCAAAACCATTATAGCCTGCTGGTCTTTGGGATCTACAACCAATTCTTTTTTGGCATAATATTCTGCTTTTTGCCTGGTTTCCGGAGCATGGTCTTCCAGCCACATCATCATATAAGCTTTTGCTAAAATAGCATTGCAGTTTGTCAAATAAGGATTGATCGCAACCGCTTGTTCACCTTCTGAAATGGCGTCTTTATAATTTCGAGCTTTCAAATGATCATCCGCTAATTTCAGATATTTTTGTGCTTTGACCAGCAATGCTTCCCATTGTTCCTCATTCAGGCCCATGCTGATTGCAAGTTCTTTTAACTCAGCTAAAGTCAGGGGTCTTTCACCGATACTGTTATCCACTTCACCCGCTTCAACAATAGCCTTTACCTGCGCCGCTAATTTATCTTCGTAATTTTCCATTTTTTATTTTCGTTGGTTGAAATTAAGAAACAATTTCTATTTGAATATTTCCGGATACAATAACGTCACCCGAATATAATTTTCTTCTGATTCTGAATTCATCATCACCATTAACCTTTACCATACCTTCTTCAATCTGATTTTTGCCTTGGCCGCCCGTGTCTGAAATTCCTTCAAACTTCAGCAATTTGACTAATTCCACATAGGGTGTGTTTGACTTGAGTTTAAATTTTCTTTTTTCCATTTTTAAAATTTTCGGTAATTAATCGTGCGGCTTCATGTGAAGTGATTTCATTTTTCATGATCCGTTCGGTGAGTTTTTTCAACTCCATCTGTATTTTTTTATCTGAGTAAAAATTTTCTGTTAACGTATTTTTTATTGCTTCATTCATCCAGTATACCTGCTGATTTTTTCGGTTTTCAAGAAGCCATCCGTTTTTTCGTGCAGCTAATTCAAAGCTGGAGATCATCTTCCAGATTTTATCTATGTTTTTATTTTCCAGAGAACTCACTGTTTCTGCTTGCGGAATCCATTTACTCTCTTTAGCCGGAAATAAATGAAGCGCATTTTTGAATTGCGCTTTGGCAAGATTTGCGCGTTTGATATTGTCGCCATCTGCTTTATTGATTACAACCGCATCAGCCATTTCCATGATGCCTCTTTTTATTCCCTGCAATTCATCACCGGCAGCAGAGAGCATGAGTAAAAGAAAAAAATCAGTCATGCTGTGAACCGCGGTTTCTGACTGACCAACACCAACAGTTTCTATCAGAATAATTTCAAATCCGGCTGCTTCACAAAGTAAAATATTTTCTCTTGTTCGTTTTGCAACTCCACCTAATGATCCGCTGCTGGCGGTAGGACGAATGTAGGCCATAGGATCTGCGCTGAGATTTACCATCCTGGTTTTATCACCCAAAATACTTCCCTGTGTAATTTCACTGCTGGGGTCTATGGCCAGTACCGCTACTTTTTTATTCTGAGAGGTGATGTATTTTCCAAATGCTTCAATGAATGTACTTTTTCCAACTCCGGGTACACCCGTGATTCCAATTCGCAATGATTTGCCTGAATACGGAAGACTCTTTTGAATCAGTAGTCTGGCAGTTTCCTGATCATTTTCTTTTGAACTTTCAGCAAGTGTAATGGCTTGAGATAAGGCTGATTTGTCGCCTTTGCGAAGACGGTAAAATAGTTTGGATGGCTCTAAACCGGATTTATGTTTTTTATTGAGCGCAACAAATTTTTTTATTTTTTTTGAATCGGGATTTTTTGTTGAAGCCATACTTAAGGTTGTCCGGTGTTGTTTGCGGTTGTTGATGTATCAGGTTCAGCAAATTTATAGCTCTCTACCCATACCGGATTTTGAACATCACGCAATAATTTGAAAAGCGTATCACCGTAAAAATAATCAGTGAGTACATTATTTATTCCATATGATTCTTTAAGAATTTTCATCTGATAGATAGATGGTTTGTATTGTCCCTGACTCCAACCTCGCTGGTCAAACTGAATCGGGTTTTCATAAAATCTGATTTTCCACAAATCCCAGAATGGTTTGTTGTAATAACCGATAATTTTATTGAGATCGTTCTTGATCAGAAAACAGGAATCCACTCCGTTTTTTGCAAAAAGATTTTCTTTATTGATGTTGGCAATACTTGGATAATATCCGAGTGCCTGAAACATAAATTGCTGTTCAGTCAAAACCTGTGCTCCCAAAAACTGTCCGTCTCTGAACGACACCAATGCATAAGTAATCATGGTAGAATGTGCTCCAGCGAACAATCCAACTGCAAAATAGTTTCTCTTTCCGGTAGTTTGAGCCCCAGAAAACGAAGTAAAAGAAACAATTAATATAATTGTCAGTAGAGATCTCACAAGTTCAAATTCATTATAAAAATAGCAAAAACCGCTCTATTAATTTGAACTTTAGCTAAAACCCTTTACTAGTGAAGGTTTCAAAGAGTAACCTAATCTAAAACGCGCAAGAGATATTTAATGACGTCGCTATATGAAACAATGCCTTTCAATGCTCCTTTTTCGGCAACAATAAATGCGTGTACTTCACCTTTTGAAAGATCTTTGGCCACTTTTCCAATTTTGGTTTCGGGTTTTATGGTAGCCGGTTTAACAGACATGATGTCTTTGGCACATAATTTCTGGTAAACTTCATCTTTATCATTCAGCGTGGCGTTTCCGATTGCACGCATAAAATCTACCAGACTGATTATACCAACCACCTTGTTTTTGTCTACTACCGGAATGTGATGATGAAAAGGGCTTTTTTCATAGAGATGTTTAATGTCAACCAGCTTTTGGCCAGGTTTAACAGAAACTACCTTGGAGGTCATAATGGTTGAAACCGGTGTGTCTAACTGCATAATGAGAAATTCGATTGAACAAAACTACCGATTTTCCGTATAGGTTCAAATAGTTAAAGACAACATTTGTTTGTTTTTGATATGACACTTCTCAATATTGGCTCAACGTGCGTGGTGATGCCTTATCTTTGAGGTCTAAATGGTACTATTATGAAAGCCAGAACACTTGTAGAATTATTGACTTTGTCTTCCAATCTGTATATGATGTCCAAAGACAAGGAACTGATGGAGAAACTCCATAACATGGCAGACAAGGGAAAAGATAAAATCAATTCCTTTATGAGTTCCACCACACGTGATGAAGAGGGTAACGAAATGGAATTTTTGCAGAAGATAGCAATAAAAGCCCATGAAGTAAAAGAAGAAATGGAACATAAAATTGGCGAAATGGTTGCTCAGTTTTATGAAAAAGTGAACATTGCTCATACGGATGAGATTCAAAAACTGAATGTTAAAATTGAAGATTTGTCTAAACAAATAGCTTTGCTTGAGGCTCGTTTGAACAGATACGAAAAAGAACTGTGAGTTTATTTACTTCCATAGCACGACGCTACCGGTCAGTTAAACGGTATAACCAGATTTTACGCGTATTTGTAAAGTACGGGTTTGATGATCTGGTGTCATACATGGAAGAACAGAAGCGTTTTTCATGGCTTCGCAAATTGCTCCCTAAGTCATTAAGAAAATCTGCTGCGCACTACACCAAGTATGAAAAAATGCGGCTGGTGTGTGAAGAACTCGGACCGACCTTTGTCAAGTTTGGACAAATTCTTTCTAACCGTCCTGATTTACTTCCGCTTGATCTTATTACACAATTTGAAAAATTGCAGGATAATGTTCCGCCATTATCGGGTGAGGTAGCAAAAAAAGTGGTGGAGAAAGAACTTAAAAAAAGTGTAGAAGAACTTTTTGCCTGGTTTGATCCGGAGCCTTTTGCATCTGCTTCTATGGCACAGGTTCACAAGGCTACGTTGAAAACGGGAGAACGTGTTGCAATAAAAATTCAGCGCCCGGGAATCACTGAAGTGATCATTGAAGATATAAAAGTGATGTACACCGTTGCTGAAATACTTCACCGTCGAGTACCATCTGTCAGGAGTTTTGATCCGGTTGGACTGGTGAAAAATTTTGAAGAAAGCATTTTAAAAGAACTGGATTTTATACATGAATCAGTAAACGCTCAACGATTTTATAATAATTTTTCAGGCAACGACGAAAATTCCAGATTCATTCATGCACCTAAAGTATATCGCGAATATACTACCTCAAAAGTTTTATGTCTGGAATTTATTTCAGGGTTTAAAATTTCCAAACTGGATCAGATTGATGCTGACCACCACAGCAGAGAACTAATTGCCAAAAAACTGGCGATTTCTTATCTACGGCAGGTATTTGAACACGGTTTTTTTCACGCTGATCCTCACCCGGGAAATGTATTGATTTTGAAAACTGGTGAAATCTGCTATCTGGATTTTGGAATGATGGGAAGTATTCTTCCAAAAGATGTGGAAACTTTCGGGCATTTATTCCTTTCAGTAAAAAATAAAGACATTCGAAAAATAATCAAATCGTTGATGCAGTTGTCTGATCAGGTTACCATCAAAAATATGCGTGATCTGGAATCAGATATCAATGAATTTGTTGAAAGCTATACCGTATCAGGTATTCACGCCAATGAAATGAGTACCGTTTTATTGCAACTGAAAGATGTTATTGTTAAGCATAATCTCAAAATTCCGGGCCATTTTTTCTTGCTGGCAAGATCCATGGTGACAATTGAAGGAGTAATCAGAAATCTGGATCCAAAACTGGATATGCTTGAATTAGCAAGACCCTATCTGATCAAAACAATTTCCAAAAAATTCAATCCACTGGATATGGGTAAAAAAGTACTCACCGGAATTTTTGAATTTGGAAATTACATGGAAGAATTTCCAAGAGATTTGAAGAATGCTATACGTAAAATCAATACCGGTGAAATCAAAGTGGATCTGCATCATAAAGGAGTTGATCCACTGGTGCATACCATTAATCGTGTTACAAAGCAAATCATATCTGCTATTGTTGTTGCTTCACTTATTGTTGGTGGGTCATTGACACTGGTTTATGAAACAACGCCTCTATGGAATGATACATCTGCCTGGTCAATTATTGCATTTATTATTGCCGGTTTAATTGCAATTGGAATGTTAAGAGATATCCGTAAAGGAGATCATGATCCTTGGCAAGGCTGGAAAGAATAGCCACTTCAAAGCGGAGTATTCAGCCAAATTCATTTTTCTTTCAGGCGAATTCTGAGATATAAGTAAAAAAAAATCCCGCCAAAAATTGACGGGATTTAGAAGCAGCGTTTTGCGAAAAACGTTAATTAAATGCTGCTTTTAAATGATGATAAGCCAACGTGATTTCATTTCTGAAATGTTGCTGCCTGGATGGCTCTGCCGCATCTTTATTTCTTTCAAGACCTTCTTTTAGGTTTCTGATAATCTTATCCATTTCCTGTCTTCTCTTATCAATAGAGTCTGAGGGCTTTGTAACGGCCAGTTTAAAGTCAATTGCCAGAATTTCAAGTTCCAGTTTAATTCTTTCAAATTCTGCATGAATGTAATCATACACTTTAGACAATGATGGGTGAGATTTTACGTATATCTCTACGTCATTAATTTTTGCAAGAATTTTTTTGCGCTGTGCTTCAAATAACTCTTTAGTCTCAGCTTTCCCTAAAGCCAGTTGCACTCTCAGTTCGTCTATTTTAGTTTTGGTTTCTTCTGCAAACTCACGGGCTTCATTTACTTTCATTTCAGCATCATGAAGAAAGAGATTAAATCTTTTTTTCAAAATTTCAAACTTATCCTTTGCTTCAGCTTTGCCCAACGCAAGCTGAAGTTGTAACTCTTCCAGTTCGTTTGCGGTTTTTCTGAATCCTTCAACCAGTTTATCAATTATTGTACCTTCCATAGTGCTTTATATTTGAGACAAAATTCCTCATAATCAGTTTGTCATGAAATGATCAAAGTCAGCAAACCATATGTTTGAAGTCAAAGCAAAAAAAAAATCCCGCCATTGAAGCGGGATTAGAATTTATCAGTGAGTTGTAATTTACATGTTAATGATCGTCACTGTCAGTGTACCCTGAATCAATGGATTTGTACCGCTCACATTTCCGTCTGCGGTTCCGGCACCTGAATCTCTGTAGCGTACATCAATTGTATGAGTTCCCGCTGTCAAGGTGTATGTTTTTGTCATTCCCCAATAGGAAATCATTTGTCCAACTGCATCTGTATTTGAGGCAATAATTTGTTGCTGACCACCAGCAGGTGAAGCTGTTCCGTCAACGTGAATTCCAATATCAACTGCGGCAAATGCTACTCCTGCAGCAGCGCATTGAACACCGCCATCTGTAGAAACAATGACTCTGCAATTAGAAGGTACCGTAATTGTTTGAGTTAAACCTGGAATCAAAGTGTAAGTGGTTGTAGTGATCAAAGCGAAAGCTTGTGCTGTTCCATAAACACTGTTACTCATTTGACCCGTGGTAGGATAATAGGTAGCACAAGTCCAGCTTGTTCCGTTATACAAAGCAATTTGATTGTTCGAACAGGTTAATCCGCCTAAAACATCGTTATCCACATTGTCAGAAAATCCTGCAGGTTTACCGGTTAAAGTTGTCCAGTCAGGTGTCCCTCCTGAATTATCATCGCCGTCTGCAATATCTGAAGGCACGTTATCAATGTCTGACCAGTCAATGGATTCTGCCACTTTTGCATCCAGTGCATAAGGTACTGAAAGTAATTGTGAACTGCCCATCAGAACGTACGCTGATCCTCCTGCCGGATCCATTTTTACCTGAATAAAATAAATTGCACCGCCCCAGTCAATGGTGCTGAAAGTACCAAATGTTGTTGCGCCTCCACCAATATTTAAACTAGCAAGCCCGTGTTGATTGGTGGTAGCAATATGTGTTTCCGTGTAAACAGGTGAACCTCCTGAACTGTTTTGCAGAATACTGATTTCAAAGCTGACTGTTTGATTGTCCAGTACATTGCCAGAATTATCTCGCGCAACTGCCTGATATTTGAACATGTTTGGCGCCTGGGCCAATAACGTATTTACCAATAAAAGGGTAAATAAAATGAGTCCTGTTTTTTTCATACGTGTTTATTGAGAAGATTTTTTTGAATTAAGATTTTTGAATTTTAAAAGTTTTCAGTTTGTCATTTTCTGAATTGGAAATTTCCAGAAAGTAAATTCCGTTCGCAAAATTTTCAAGATTGATTTTTTTGACTGTTTCAGCCTGATAGATATCGGTATAAATGACTTTACCGGTCAGATCCATTATTTTAATGTTCAGGTTTTCTGAATTATTCTGAATTTCTATATTCACCCAGGAGTCAGTTGGGTTAGGGTAGAGGCTGACAGTTACTTCGGGAGCAAAATCTTCGACAGATGCAAAACTTGCAGTTGGCTGTTGAAATCCTTGTGTCAGTTGATTATTGGTTCCAATGTAGGTGTCTGTTACAACCTCACCAAGCGTCCAGCTTAAATTGACTGAAGAAGTTGAAAAATAATCACCTGATGAAGCTACAACCGTTGGAGAAAGTGATTGAGCAAAAGATTGCAGAGAAGAGATTAAAATAATTACACCAACAGTTTTTTTCATGTGCGTTGTTTTTGGTTCATGTAAATGTAGGGAAAAAAGTTTTATTTGATTTTACGATCATATTCGATGGTGATGATGGTTCAAAGTATCCTCCCCCTCGATCCCCCTCACAGAGGGGGAAGATGCAGTCGTCCCGACAAAGAACTCTGATGCTATAGTTTCCCCCTCCTGGAGGGGGATCAAGGGGGAGGAAAATTCACTTACCAGCTTTCAAAACATTAACCGCATGAATAATTCGGTCATGAACATCTTGAAATTGATTGATCACTTCCCCTTCCTCAAATCGCAAAAAATGATATCCTAATGCTTCCAGTTTATTTTGCCTGTAAAGATCGTATTCTGATTTTACAAGATGTGAGCTTCCATCTATTTCAATTATTAATTTGATTTCAGCTGAAAAAAAATCAACTATGAAATTTGAAATGGGTCGCTGCCGTTTAAATTTTGTGCCGGATCTTCCTCTGGAAAGAAGTGCTTTCCACAAATATTTTTCAGCACGGGAGACAGATTCGTATCTCAATTCACGAGCAAATTCTCTGAGGTTTGAGTTGTAGTAATTGAAATGGGTAGACGACATAAATAAAACAAACAACATTCTAAATTTTCCTCCCCCTTTGTCCCCCTCAGAGAGGGGGAAAGTTGAGAGTTTCGTGTAGTTTTATTTTAGTCGTTTTGAGTTTTGTATCTCAGTTAAAATTAGAAAAAAATTTAGTCTCCCCTTCCCGAGGGGGACAATGGGGGAGGAAAATCCTACCCCAAAAACGGATATCTGTAATCCGCAGGAGAAACAAACGTTTCTTTTATCGTTCTCGCAGAAACCCAACGAATCAAATTCAAATATGATCCGGCTTTATCATTTGTACCGGATGCACGCGCGCCACCAAAAGGCTGTTGGCCTACAACTGCACCGGTTGGTTTATCATTGATGTAAAAGTTTCCGGCGGAATTTTCTAGTTTTTTGCTGGCAAAATCAATAGCGTATCTGTCTTGTGAATAAACTGCACCAGTCAGAGCATACTCTGATGTTTTATCCAACAACTCAAGTGCCTGTTCAAATTCGTTTTCAGGATAAACGTAGATGGTCATTACCGGTCCAAAAATTTCTTCACACATGGTTCTGAAATTTGGATTGGTTGTAACAATCACAGTTGGTTCAATGAAATATCCTTTTGATTTGTCGTAATTACCTCCGGCTACAATTTTAGCATCGTCACGTTTTTTTGCATAGTCAATGAACTCTGCAATTTTGTCAAATGCTTTTTCAGAAATAACGGCATTGATGAAATTTCCAAAATCTTCCGGTGATCCCATTTTGAATGACTTCACATCAGCAACAACCCGATCAATAATTTCCTGTGCAATATTTGAAGGTAAATAGGCACGTGAAGCAGCAGAACATTTTTGTCCCTGGAATTCAAATGCACCTCTTGAAATGGCTGTTGCAACTTGCGCCGGGTGTGATGATTTATGTGCGATGATAAAATCTTTACCACCTGTTTCTCCAACAATTCTTGGATACGATTTATAGATGTCAATATTCTTTCCGATTTCTTTCCAGATATTTTTAAATACTCCGGTTGAACCTGTAAAATGAATTCCGGCAAAATCAGGATGTTTAAAAATTACTTCACCAGCTGTCTGACCGCTTACTGTAACCATGTTCACCACACCATCTGGCAATCCTGCTTCCTTAAATATTTCCATGATGATTTGAGCAGAATAAATTTGTGTTTCTGCTGGTTTCCACACCACAACATTTCCCATTAATGCCGGAGCCGCACTCAAATTTGCCGCAATAGAAGTGAAGTTAAATGGAGTCAACGCAAAAACAAATCCTTCTAAAGGACGATATTCCAAACGATTCCACATTCCGGGATTTGAGCCTGGCTGATCATGATATATCTGTTGTGCATATGCCACATTGAATTTAAAAAAATCAATCAGTTCGCATGCGGCATCAATTTCAGCCTGCATAGAGTTTTTTGACTGGCACAACATGGTGGCCGCATTCATTTTATCCCGGTATGGTCCTGCCAGTAAATCTGCCGCTTTCAAAAAAACCGCTGCGCGATGCTCCCAAGGTAGATCTGCCCATTTCTGTCTTGCAGCTAAAGCGGCATTGATTGCTTCAGTTACATGTTTTGCTTCTCCGTGATTATAAAATCCAAGTACTTTTTTGTGATCATGAGGCGGTGCCATTTTGCGCTTGTCATTCGTACGCACTTCTTTTCCTCCAATGTACATTGGAACATCAATGGGTTCCTGATTGTACATCTCTTTGTATTTGGCAAGCAAACTTGCCTTTTCAGGTGAGTTGGGTGCGTAACCTTTTACCGGTTCATTTGCAGGAACAGGAACTTTATAGATAGCGTTTGGCATAGAATTGAATTTTCTATGTCAAAAATAACAATTTAAAAATAGACGATTGTGATAAAGAATACTGAATTAATTCAGTTTTAGTTTGGCAAATAGCTCAAAACGTGGGACTTCAACCCGAAATAGTTGTTTGGTATCTGTTCTTTCAAATACATAATGCCCCTGCATATAGCCAATTTCAGAATGCAAATCACAGCCTGAAACGTAAACGTGTTTTTGGCCGGATGCAAGTATAGGTTGTTCACCTACGACTCCTTCACCCATTACCTCACGGGCAGGATTCAGTGAGTCAAAAATGTGCCAGAATCTTGATTTCAACTGTACATCAAACGAGTTTTTATTTTCAATAACAATACGATAATTGAAAAAGAATAAACCATTTTCTACGTTGGAGAGATCTTTTCTGTAAAGTGTCTCTACACTGATTTTCACACCGGATGTTAAAGCTGTTGTCATCGTTGCAAATTTAGCCAAAGAAGTGAAAAGAAACTGTAAAGTAATTGTCACCCTTCAAAAGGATAACGAAAGAACATGATTTTTAGTTGGAAAGTAGGCTGTTAAATTTTATTAACAGTCTTTTTTATTGGTTCAATAGGGTTGACCAGAGTTGGGAAATGAATCAATTTAATAGTCATTAAATATCATTGGATGGATTGACAATCATCATGTTGCAACGGTTTACAAATCGTCAAATTTGAATTGTAAATTTTAGTGTATGAAAAATCAGATCAAACAACACGCACCTTCCAACACGGTTTATGGTTTAGGATTTATTGGTGCCGCAATTTATTTTATTTCGACTGCAAACGGTTTTTGGATGGGAGCATTGGGATTATTAAAAGCAATTGTTTGGCCGGCAATTTTGGTTTACGAATCGATGAGTGCGTTGGGTGTTTGATAGCTATTTTCTGTTATTCAAAAAAAATCAAACAATGATTTTACCAACTAAATCATAATGATCAGCTGATTCAATTTTGACCTGTTTGAATGTACCAATTAATGTTTTGTCAGCTCCCTGAATAATTACTTCGTTATCTACTTCTGGTGAATCAAATTCTGTCCTTCCAATGGTGTAATCACCTTCGGTTTTATCGAACAATACCCTAAAAGTCTGACCTACTTTTTTCTGGTTAATTTCATAAGAAATGCCAGATTGCAACTCCATGATCGCATCTGCTCTTTCTTGTTTTACTTTTTGAGGTACGTCATCTTTCAATGCAAAAGCAGATGTGTTTTCCTCATGCGAATAAGTAAAAATTCCAAGTCGTTCAAATCTGGATCTTTCTACCCAATCATACATTTCCTGAAAATCTTTTTCGGTTTCACCGGGGAAACCAGAAATCAACGTTGTCCGGATTCCTATTTCTGGTAATTTTTCGCGGATTGAATTAACCAAAGCTTCAGTTTTTTCTCTGGTTGTTCCGCGTTTCATAGCGGTGAGAATTTTTGTAGATCCATGCTGAAGCGGCATATCCAGATAGTTGCAGACATTGGTTCTGTTTTTCATCACATCTAAAACATCCATTGGAAAACCTGTTGGAAATGCATAGTGTAAACGAATCCATTCAATCCCTTTTATGTCGGAAAGTTTATCTACCAGTTCAGCCAGATTTCTTTTTTTGTAAATATCCAGACCGTAATAGGTGAGATCCTGTGCAATTAAAATCAATTCTTTTACTCCCTGCTTAGCCAATGAATTTGCATTTGAGATGAGCTGATCCATGGGTGTTGAAACGTGTTTTCCGCGCATCAGCGGAATAGCACAAAACGAACAGGGACGATCACATCCTTCAGCAATTTTAAAATAAGCGTAATGAGATGGAGTGGTGAGCAATCGTTCACCAACCAGTTCTTTCTTGTAATCAGCTTTTAAAGTTTTTAATAATCTGGGAAGATCTCTCGTACCAAAATAGCCATCTACTTCTGGAATTTCTTTTTCCAGATCATCTTTATAGCGTTCACTCAAACAGCCGGTAACATACACTTTGTTTACCAAACCTTGCTGTTTAGCCTCAGCGTAACGTATAATGGTATCGATTGATTCTTGTTTTGCATTTTCGATGAATCCACATGTATTTATAATTACGATTTCTGAATCGTCCTGCTGTGATTCATGTTCAACAATAAATTTATTCGCTTTCAATTGCGCCATCATTACTTCAGAGTCGAAAATATTTTTCGAACATCCGAGTGTAACGACGTTGACCTTATTTTTTTTGAGTGTTTTTGTTTTCACTTTGAGTGCGAATATTTTGTTTTGAATTAATTAAAAAGTGAATCGACAAATTCAGTTTTATTGAACACCTGCAAATCTTCAATTCCTTCACCAACACCTATGTATTTCACCGGAATTTTCATTTGATCAGATATTCCAATAACAACTCCACCTTTAGCGGTACCATCTAATTTAGTTACTGCAAGCGCATTGATTTCCGTTGCAAGTGAAAATTGTTTAGCTTGTTCGTAAGCATTCTGTCCGGTTGATCCGTCCAAAACCAGAAGTATTTCATGCGGCGCACCGGGAATTACTTTTGACATCACTTTTTTTATTTTGGAAAGCTCGTTCATCAGATTCACTTTGTTGTGCAACCTTCCTGCTGTGTCAATAATCGCAACATCCATTCCCTGTGATTTGGCAGATTGAACTGTATCAAATGCCACTGCTGCCGGATCAGCTCCCATGCCTTGCTGAACAATGGGTACACCTACTCGTTGTGACCAGATAATTAATTGGTCAACCGCGGCTGCACGAAACGTATCCGCCGCACCCAACATCACTTTTTTTCCTGATTTTTTTAATTGATTGGAGAGTTTTCCAATGGTGGTTGTCTTACCCACACCATTCACACCAACCACCATGATTACGTATGGTTTTTCCTGTGTTTCCGGAATTTTAAAATCAACATCATCGCTGGTATTATTCTCAGCGAGTAACCGAACAATTTCATCGCGCAGCAAAGCGTTCAATTCTGAAGTTGAAACAAACTTGTCTTTTGCAACACGGGCTTCAATGCGTTTGATAATTTTCAAAGTGGTTTCAACCCCTACATCTGATGAAATTAAAATCTCTTCCAATTCATCCAGCACCTCATCATTGATGGTTGATTTACCAAGAACAGAATGGGTAAGTTTTGAGAGAAAAGACTGTTTTGTTTTTTCCAGCCCTTTATCCAGACTTTGTTTTTTTTCTTTTGAAAATAAATTGAAGATACCCATAGTACGAAAATTAAAAAAGCTCCTTCCGGCAAAGGAAGAAGCTATTCAAAATGTTTTCAGAACAGAAGTTAGTTTTTAGCAAACCAATCCTGAACCTTATCGTTATGTACAACTTCTTCTTTGAAGCTGTATGCACCGGTTTTTGGATTCTTAACCATTTTCACACATTTAGTGTGTTCTTTTCCACCTCCGGTTTGTAATGACGCAACTACTTTCTTAGCCATGACTCAAATTATTTAATCTCTTTATGAACTGTATATTTTTTCAATACCGCATTGTATTTTTTCAATTCGATACGATCAGGTGTATTCTTACGGTTTTTCGTAGTGATATAACGAGATGTTCCCGGCTGACCACTTGCTTTGTGCTCAGTACACTCCAGAATAACCTGAATTCTGTTTCCTTTTGACTTTGCCATTTTTCTTTAATTTATCGAATTAAACCAACCCGTTAGCTCTTGCTTCTTTCAGGCAGGCAGAAATCCCTTTTTTATTAATTGTTCTTAATCCCGCAGTACTCACTTTCAAGGTAACAAATGCATTTTCTTCAGGCACGAAGAATTTTTTTGTTACAAGATTTGGATAAAACTTGCGTTTAGTTTTGCGGTTTGAGTGAGAAACGTTGTTTCCGCTCATTACACCTTTACCTGTTATCTGACAAACTCTAGACATGATAATTTCGTTTTTTCTTCCCTTATCCGGACATCTTTATATACAAGTTGCCCAAAAAATCGGAGTGCAAAGTAACTAACTTTTTTACGGTTTTACAAATAAATCTGAAAAAAAACCTAAAAATATCCCTAACACCTTGCTATTAAATTGGTTTTATTCAATTTTCAGGATTACTCTCCTGAGGAAATTTAGAGCGTAAACCACAGTCAGTTCAATGTTTCTCTCCCGATTATGCTTGAAAAGAAAGCTTTTTGAAAACACCTTCTCCTGTGTAGCAATCGCAATCCAAACCGTTCCTACTGGTTTTTCCGCAGTTCCGCCATCTGGTCCGGCAATACCTGATGTGGCAATACAAAAGTCAGTATTCAAAATTTTTCGGCCGTTTTGAGCCATTTCTTCAACCGTTTTTTGACTCACAGCGCCATAATTCATGAGCGTTTCACGCTTTACCCCGGTTATTTTTTCTTTAATATCATTAGCATAAGATATTATTGATCCCTGATAATAGTCGGATGATCCGGGTATCGATACAATTCTTGCTGATAAGGCTCCGCCCGTGCAGCTTTCAACTGTACTGACTGTTTTGCTTAAATCACGCAGTAATCTTCCAATGACTGTTTCTAATGTGTCCTGTTCCCTTCCAAAGCAATTAGCCTCAAATTGTTTTTGCCATTTGTCTAATTGTTCAGCAATGATTTTGCTTTGATTTTTTTGACCGGTAAGTCTTATTTTGACAATACCTGGAGAAGGTAAATAGGCCACGGAAATTCCAGCCTGACGGCAATTTGTTTCATCATTGGCAATTTCATTGGCTAATTGTGATTCGCCAATGCCTTGAAATAAGACGGTTTGATGGTAAAATTCCTGGATACCGAATTCACGAGTAAGCAGCGGAATGAATTTCTCCATTAATCCTTTCATTTCATAAGGAACACCGGGTAAGGAAATAACGGATTTTTTATTCTTTTTGAACCACATACCACTTGCAGTACCCAAATCATTTTCAATAATGGTAGCATTTCGAGGGAGCATTGCTTGAAGACGATTTACTTCCAAAAAGGGTCTTTTAACTGATTCAAACATCTGTTTGATTTTTTCGAGAATGTCAGGATAAATCACAAGTTGATCACCAAAGTACGAAGTCAGTGTGTTTTTTGTAATATCGTCTTGAGTTGGTCCTAATCCGCCTGTAATGATAATAAGGTCTGATTTTTCCAACTCTCTGTCCAAAGCTTCTCTGATTGTTTTATCCTGATCAGAAATACTGATAATTTCCTGAATGCTTATTCCGGCAGTATAGAGTTTTTGAGCAATCCAGGCTGAATTGGTATCTATTGTTTGTCCTACCAGTATTTCATCTCCAATGGTTATTATAGAAGCTTTTGTCATTCGTTTTTAAAATTGGTACTGTCTTTGCAACTGGCAAAGAAATTGCTAAGTTTGACAAAATAAAAATGCTGAATGATGAAAACGAAATTTTTTTTAATTTTTGGTCTTGGGTTAATTTTATCAAGCTGTGTGCTTGAGGAAATAGCGACTGACGTGATCACAACCGGAACGGGTACCGGCACCAATGCGCCTCCGGCTTTAACGAATGATGAGGTTATTGCAGGATTAAAAGAGGCTTTAACGATAGGTATTAAAAAAGGAGCTGAGATGGCTTCAGTTACGGATGGGTTCTTTAAAAATGACATCATTAAGATTCCATTTCCACCAGAGGCTAATGACTTAAAAGAAAAAGCTATAGAGTGGGGGATGCAGGCAAAAGTGGATGAAATTATTCTTACATTAAATCGCGCTGCTGAAACAGCATCTCAAAAAGCATCACCAATTTTTGTTGATGCAATTACCAACATGAGTATCAGTGATGGATTTGAAATTCTTCACGGGTCGGATTCTGCCGCTACCATGTATTTGATAAAAACCACTACACAACCATTAACAACAGCGTTTATGCCGGTTGTGAAAGAAGCCATCGAAACTGTAGAGTTAACAAAATACTGGAATCCACTTGCCACAAAGTACAACCAAACCACCAAACTTACCGGCAAACCTGAAATCAATCCGGATTTGGATAAATATGTGACAGACAGAGCTATTACAGGGCTTTTCTATCTGGTAAAACAAGAAGAGAAGAAAATAAGAAAAGATCCTGTTGCTCAGGTAACTGATCTTCTTAAAAAAGTATTCGGAAGTTTATTATAAAAAAAAACAATCGAAAATTTTGTAACCTGAATCTTCACACGATTCAGGTTATTTTTTTAAATTTACTAAGGTTCTGTGGTTTTAATCTTGTTTTCCGTTGAATAAACTACAACCTTTTGTTTGAATTATACGTTATATAGACAGAAGCAATTCTGAAGTAATATGAAAAGTTTTGTACTTGTTCTTTTATTATTAGTTGGTGTCTGCACTTTTTCTCAGGAACAGAGTTTCCACTATAAGTTTAAGTTAGACGGGGTGGTTGATCTGCCTACAGCAAAGGAAATCAAAGATCCACTGCGAGCTAAATTTTTATGTTACACCGTGTATGATGACGTTGCACAGCAGTTCGATTTTGTATCAAATGTGAATGTGAATCAAAATCAATTGCAGCAGTATTTGGATGACTATGGATATCTAATTACTGAGTTTTCAAAACTTCCGGTCGTTGCAAATGGACCATCTAATGAAGAAAAATGATGAGTTTGTTTTATAAAAAAATAGCAGTATTATTTTTTGTATTGGTTGTGTTTTCAGTCGTTAGGGCTCAAACAAATCCCAGTGATGCTTGTACGGGTGTGCCTTCCCTATCAGTTAATTCTACCTGTGTTGCAAATAGTTATACACTCGCCGGATCTTATACTGATGGTGCTTTAATAGCAGCATCTTGTAATGGAAACCTAAACAGAGATGACGGCTGGTATTCTTTTACAGCAACTGGCACAACAACGGATATTGATTTGACCGGAAACCGTGATCATACTTTGGCAGTTTGGTCAGCTTGTGGCGGAGGAACAGAATTAGCGTGTGATTATGCTACTTCAGGTAACGTAGCTACTATTTCTATGACAACTGTTATTGGTACTACTTATTATGTGCAGGTATGGAGAAATTCCAGTAATAATGGTTCGTCTATGACCGGTACAATTTGTATTCATGATCCAATTGTACAAGCAACTGATTGCTCTGCTGCTGTTCAGGTATGTTCAAATACAGCGTTCCCGGGAAATAGTAGTGGATTTGGTACACAAGAATTAAATGCAACCAACCGCGGGTGTTTGAATGGTAATGAGCATCAATCTTCGTGGTATGTTGTTTCAATTGGAACTACAGGCACATTTCAAATGATGATTGCTCCTACCGTTACTTCTGATGATTATGATTTTGCAGTGTGGGGACCGGCCTCAGCTTGTCCTCCAAGCGGTACACCTATTCGTTGCTCTTATTCAGGAACGACTGGAAATACCGGAATTAACACAGGATTGAACGGAGCTGAGTCGCCACAGACATCTGAAGGTTCAGGAGGGAATAAATATGTGGATGATTTGAATGTTACCGCTGGTGACGTTTATTTGGTATGTATTGATAATTTTAACTCAACCACCACCACATTTAATCTCACTTTTGGGGGGTCAGCAGGAATTTCCTGTGTACCACTTCCGGTGGAATTAATCGAATTCACTGCAGAAAATGTGAACGGTGTAAATGTTGTAGAATGGGTAACTAAATCAGAATCAAACAATGATTTTTTTACATTGCAGAGAAGTGAAGACGGTGAAAACTGGCAGGATATTGTGATTTCGGATGCAGCTGGTAATTCAAATTCTGAATTAAGATATACTTACCGTGATTATTACACAAACTCCTCTTGGCTTTACTACCAGCTCTGGCAGACTGATTTTGATGGAATGGTCACAAATCTTGGAATCGTAGCGGTTAATAATGGTGAGCAAGAGGTTCAACTGGTGAGAATAATTAACCTCATGGGTGAAGTGGTAGATGAAAATTATCCTGGAATTCAGGTTTATATCTACAGTGACGGTACTTCTGTCAAACGGATAAAACAATATTAATCGGTCCTCCTTTTATTTTTTTAGTTTCGTACTGTGAAAATTCTTTTCGTTACGGATGGTCTTTTTCCTTTTGTAATTGGAGGAATGCAAAAGCATTCAACATTATTAATCAATGAACTTGCAAGAAAAGGTTGTTCATTGACTGTTATCCATCCCGGTGGAAAAGACTTCGGTGAAGCAGCTCTAGAAAGTGTCTTTTCAGAATATTCAACAATCGAATTTATTTTGGTTCCGTATCCAAAATTCAGGAACTTTCCTGGGCATTATATTCGTGAGAACAAAGCTTATTCGAAACAGGCATTTAAAATTTTAAAATCCCGATTGAATCTATACGATATTATTTATTGTCAAGGACTCACGGGTTATTTTTTTGTTAAGCATAAGCTAAACACCATTCCAGTGATCATTAATTTACATGGATACGGGGAGTTTTTTGCTCCGCCTTCATTTAAATTAAAATTGCAATATGCAATGCTGCGACCGGTCATGAAAGAAATCTCTCGCAATGCGGACTATGTTTATTCTTTCGGTGGGAAAATTACAGACTTACTTGTTCGTATTGGAATAGAAAGACGAAGAATTCTTGATCAATTCAATGGCGTAGCTAATTCCTGTATCTTACCACAAGTTCTGCCAAGGAAACAAGAAGTGATAAAGTTTGTTTATATAGGAAGAAACGAAAGAAGAAAAGGAATCGAAGAAATTGTGTCTGCAGTGAAAGAATTGAATCTGAAAAGTTCCAAAAAATTTGAATTTCATTTTATTGGTGAGGCGACTAAAGAAATAAAAATTGAAGCGAATAATGTGTTTTTACACGGACAAAAATCTGATTTAAATGAAATATTTTCGATAATTGATGGACTAGATTGCGTTGTGCTTCCAAGTTATGCTGAAGGCATGCCGTTGGTTCTAATAGAAGCAATGGCAAGAGGGCTGGTCGTGATAGCTTCTGATGTTGGCGCGACAAGAGAATTGATTCAAAGTAATGGAATACTGCTTAATTCACCAAAGGATCTATTGCCCGCTATGAAGAAAATTCTAGATACACCAGAATCAGAATTCATTGTCATGAAGAAAAATTCACTAAAGATTGTGAATGAAAAATATAATCTACCTAATATGATTGATTCTATTTTGAAAGATTTAAATCGAGCGCTAAATCACAAGTTATCGTAATTCTGCTTTCAGCTCGGCTTCCAGCTTTTTACGTATAGCATCCATTAGCTGATCAATCTGTGCATCCTGAAGTGTTTTCTCTTCGTCCTGAAAAGTGAATGATACTGCATACGATTTTTTTCCTTCAGGCAGATTTTTCCCTTCGTAAACATCAAACAAATTCACATTTTTAAGCAATTTTTTGTCTGTTGAATATGCCAACGATTCAATTTGAGAAAACTTTACGGTTGAATCCAGTAACAATGAATAATCACGTCTTACAAACTGCGTTTTTGGAAGCGTCTTGTATTCAATTTTATTGGTAGAAATTAATTCCAGTATTTTGTCCCATTCCAATTCAGCAATGTAGACATCAGATTTGATTCCAAATTCCTTACAAAGTGTTGGGTGTATCATTCCAAAGATGATGATTTCATTTTTTCTGCAACTGGCCGTTAAATTATATGCGTATGCCTTGTTTTTGGGCTTGTCGATGGATACTTTTCCAATGCCAAGTTTGTCCACAATCAATTCTACGATTGCTTTTACAAAATAAAAATCTGTTTTCTCATTTTTGATTTTCCAGTTTTCAGCATGACGATCACCGGAAATGGCAATAATCAGTTTTTCTGATTCAGCGTATTTGTCAGATTGAAAATAAATTTTTCCAAATTCAAAAAGCTTTATTTCGCTTTGTTGTCTGTTTTGGTTATAAGCAATTGCTTCCAACATGCCTGGAATAAGAGATTGTCTCATTACATCCAGCTCCTTGCTCAATGGATTTAATAATGTTACTGTTTCTTCCGGATTCAAGAAACCTGATTTTGACTTAAGATGCCCAGATGAGGTAAGTGAGTTATTCATCGCCTCGAAAAATCCGTTTCCAACCAATAGATCCGCAATGAGAGAATAGTAATATTGCTTATCAATTCCCTTTTTTAAGGTAATGGAGCTATTTAATTTTGACGGAATTGCAATTTGGTTAAAACCGAATAATCTTAAAATTTCTTCATTCAAATCAGCCTGTCTGGTTACATCGTATCTATATCCAGGTACCTCAACCAAGGCTTGATTCTCAGTTGAAGTTAAAAT
>Ga0268298_10001675_pt1 | contig 25594 bp, 21 predicted proteins | sample WWTPWeurt_MetaG_FD_194462 | JGI IMG/M metagenome (GOLD analysis project Ga0268298, IMG submission 194462) | Activated sludge microbial communities from WWTP in Nijmegen, Gelderland, Netherland - WWTP Weurt | ecosystem: Engineered > WWTP > Aerobic digester > Activated sludge | place...
CCACGAATCGCAGATTTGAAAGTGAACAGGAAAGTCAATGAAATCAACGATCTACCAACACCACCTCCGCGCCAGTGCTAGCTTTTCGTACCGTCACTTATTGCACTGAAAACGAGGAGACCCCGAGATGGAAACACCACCAAACACGGCTGCTGGCCTATCCTGCCTTCCTTCTCCTTGAACTCTCTTCACTCCAATACCCTTGGGTTCAGCGTTCGGCTTGCGAAGGGGTCTGACGGTCAGACCCCTGCAGCCAGCGCTTCGTGATGCGTTCGACCCGATTGCGCAAGGCGATCAGATCGGGTGGCGCGACCGTATTGGTGTCAGGCGGCGTGATGCGGCAGAGAGCCCGCTCCAGGCTGTCGCAGGCAGCGTTGGCTCGGGCCACCAGTTGGTCGCTTGTTGACGCGGCGGCCACCATCGGCGCGATCACTCCGGGCGAGGCACGCAGCGAGGACACCGCTGTTCGCGTGATCTCAGCAGCGCTGGCGAGCAGAGCCTGAACCTGGCCAGGGATGTCGGCGTGCAACTTGCTGAGTTCGTGCAAGGTGCGAGGCGACGTGCAACGGCCGGACCGCAAAGCGTCGTCGAGCGCAGGCGGCAGCTCCAGCAGACAAAGGTGATGCGCGACCGTCGTCAGGTTCATGCCGAGCCGCTTGGCGATGGTCGCGTTCGAGTCGCCCGCATCGACCTGCGCGCGGATGAACCTGGCCAGCTCCAGCGGGGTCAGACTGTGGCGCTTCTGGTTCTCGGCAACCTGGGCGTAGCGATCGGCAGGCATGTCTCGCACGACGACAGGAACTTCGTGCAACCCGGCTCGAATCGCCGCGCGCAAGCGCTTGGCACCGAAATGGATCCGATAGTGACCCGCTGCGTCGATCGGGTGGACAACGATGGGCTGCAGGATGCCGCGCAGTTTGATGTCCGCCGCGAGTTCGTAGATCTCGGCATCAGGGAACTCGGTGCGTGGGTTGTTCGGGTCTTCAAGAAGGCTCGACGCCGCAACCAGCAGCGGCTTGCCGGAGTTCGCATCCGCGCTGGGCTTCGCGTGCCTCGCACTTATAGGTCGGGTTGGTGGTGCCCGCGCGATCGACAAGACCGTAGAAGACTGCCCGCCAGCCGACTCGGCACGGATCGGCTCGGCATCCAGCAACTCGAGCTGCATCGACTTTGCTTGGGTCCACGGCATACGCATTCGGGCATCGTGCCGATGAACTGCACAGCAGAAAAGTCATCCGCCATGCACGGCGATAGGCGCCTGGATGTCCCGCGACTTCCCGGGGGAGCCGCTGAGGTCTCAGGACGTCCGAGGCGGCGTCACACGTCGTTTCAAGTTTGTCGGGGGGAGTAGCCAATCGAGCCATGCAAGTCAATCTACACCGCGCAGCCCATGGCAGAGTGAATATTGGACGAGCCATCGATCAACGGCTCCAGGACCCGACGGCGCAACCTCGCGCACGCCACGCCAATCTGAGTTGGGCGACTTCCTCTTGGCGCACGCGGCCTGCGGCGAGAAGAAGGCTTGCCTCGCTGGGCCTTGGTTGGCCTTCGACTTTCGCAACACGGTGATCGGATGAGCTCAGATGCGGCCAGCTTGACGGTTCGCCCTCGAGGGCGAACCGATCTTCGATCTTCGCTCGCACACAGCGGCGTGAACTGGAGCGCGCGCGGCTCCAGATAGCACAGATTCATCTCGCGCTGGACGAGCCGGACAAGGCGGCCGATCTGCTGCGCCTGCTACCGCAGCGCGAGGCCTCGCTGCGACCCGCCCATGCGGAGGCCGAAATTGCGCTCGGGCGAATCCGGTCTCGAGCCTGGCCTGACCGCACGTTCAAAGAACGTCCGCTCGCTTCGCAACTAGTCTTCGATGACCGAGTCCTCCAGAACACTCTCGCCCAGATCGACATTGCGCCCGCGGAAACCAACGACGACACGAAGCCCACCCAAAGGCGAGTCCTCCAACTGGATCGTGGAGCCGTGCGCCTGAACGACGCTGCGAACGATCGAGAGACCCAGACCGACGCCGGATTGCTGATCACGTTGCATGCGCTCGAATCTCTCGAACATTCGCTCCCGTTCGGATGGCGGAATGCCGGCCCCCGAATCGTCGACAGTCACGGTCAAGTCCTCCCCGCTTGAAGCCACCAGCAGCTCCACTCGGCCACCGACGGGCGTGTAGTTGACCGCATTGCTCAGCAGATTTCGAAGCAAGGTTCGGACGCCAAACGGGTGACACCTCATGACCGCTGCGTCGGTTCGGCTCGAGATCTTGATGCCGCGTGACTTGGCCAACGGCGCCAGTTCCGCCACGACATCCATCACGATCTCGGTGAGATTGACTTCCTCCGAGAGTCCGGACTCGTGAGTCGCGTCCAACCTCGCGAGCGTGAGTAGTTGATCCTGCAGGTGCGAACATCGGTCCGCGCTCGTGATCAAGTCCCTGATCGACTGGGCACGAATGGCCGGGTCATCGGTGCTTGCAACCGCCTGGGCCAACAATCGCAGGCTTGCCAGTGGTGTGCGGAGTTCGTGTGCCGCGAGCGACGTGAAGCTGCTCTCACGCTCCATCGCTTCGTTCATCCTGCGAAACAACGCGTTCATGGCCGATACGATGGGAGCAACCTCCGAAGGCGCGCCCACAACTGACAGATGCGTCAGATTGGCCGCAGATCGCGCCTCGAGCTGCTCGTGCAGCTGACGCAGGGGCCGCATCACGCGACGGACCAGCAGCACTGCCGGGAAGACGACCGCAAGCAGCGACAGCGGAATGAGTGCCCCGAACTTCCAGTCGATGGCGTTCGTGAACCAGCTTCGAGAAGCTTCCCGTTCGGCGATGTGCAGTTCCTGCCTCAGCGCTTCCGACACCAGGCTGTAGACGCGCCACCGTTCGCCATCCATGGTCAGCCAGGAGTAGCCAGGGCGATTCATTCGCGCCATGGCAGATGCGGAGGCAATTCCGAAGTTGCTCAGCAGCAAGCCTCCGTCATGGCTCCAGAGCTGGTATCGATAGTTGTCGCCCAGCGTCGTCGCACCGTCGGCCTTGCCGTTGGCAATGCGTGTCTCCAGTGGCGTCGAGGCCCCGAGTTCTTCGATCTCATGCCCGCTCAGACCCAGCAACAACTCTGCCGTATGTTGAAGAGCGACATCGTGCAGCGACTCCGCGTGCTCCTGCGCCACTCGCCAGATCACGGCGCCGCCGGCAATCGACGCAACAAGGCTGACGCCGAAGGCAATTGCAACGAGGGACTTCTGCAGCGACCACGTGGCCCAACTATCGTTCCGGGGCATCTTCACGCCTCGCCGCGGTTCTGTCGGCTGACTTCGGCGTTGAGCAGTTCTTCGCTGCCGATCTGGTACCCCTTGCCGCGCACGGTGACGATCAACCCGGGGGCGAACTTCCGACGTAGAAAGTGGATGTACACCTCGATCGCATTGCTTTCCACCTCGTCGCCCCAGCCGTACAGCACATCCTCCAGTTGCCGGCGGCTGACCACGCGCGGGCGGCGCATCAACAGGGCCTCCAGCACGTCGAACTCCTTGGCCGTCAGCGGGACCGGCTCGCCTGCCCACCGCGCGGAACGAGACCCCTGAAAGAGTTCGAGCGGGCCGATCCGTTGAATGTCGGAAGCATCGTTGGTAGCAGAGGTCCGACGGCGAACTGCGCGCAGTCTCGCACCCAGCTCGGCGAGATCGACTGGCTTGACCAGATAGTCGTCGGCGCCAAGGTCCAGAACGTTGACTCGATCGCCGATCTGATCCTTGGCCGTGAGAACGATGATCGGCGTCGCCACCTTCGCGACTCGCAAGTGCCTGATGAACTGCTCGCCGGGCATGTCCGGCAAGCCGAGGTCCAACAGGATCGCGTCGTACTCGTGAGAACGGGCTGCGATCTTCGCATCGCCGGCGTTTCGAACCCAGTCCACGCGCAAGCTGTTGCTGTGCAGGGCCTGCACCGTGGCCTTGCCCAGGAGTTCATCGTCTTCCACCAGTAGCAACTTCATACCGCCCTCGACCCAGCTGACATTCGACTTCGGTGTGAGGTTGCCATAGATCAACAACTCGAAACAGGCCTCGCACAAGGGGACATTGGGCGAGTGTCGAAACCGGCACGAGTTTGCGGGCACCCGCAACCGGCACCCCCGCGAGTGCGGGGGCTCCTCCCCAATTTAAGTCGCGATTAACGACCCGCTCTCGACACTGCCGTCCTCGCTTGATGTTTGGAGCGCAGCCGAATACGCGGCCTGCGCCAAAGCCACAGTCCTTTGGAAGGCAGTCAGCATGTGCAACTCGATGCAGTCGAATGGTCGCCCTACCCGGGCGATGCGCGGGTTCACGCTGCTCGAACTGCTGGTTGTGATGGTGATCATCGGCCTGCTGGCTGGAATCGTCGCGCCGCAGTACTTCGCACAGATCGGCAAGAGCAATGCCAAGGTCGCAAGGGCACAAATCGAGGCGCTTGGCCAGGCGCTGGATCAATACCGTCTCGACGTGGGCCGCTACCCGTCCAGCGAGCAGGCGCTCGTGGCGCTGCGCGTCGCGCCCAGCGGGGTGGCTCGCTGGCAAGGCCCCTACCTGAAACGGGACATTCCCCAGGATCCCTGGGGCAACTCCTACCAGTACCGCGTCCCTGGCCAGCATGGCGACTACGACCTGGTGAGCCTCGGCGCTGACGGACAACCCGGCGGCGACGGCGAAGCTGCGGACGTCGTGTCATGGTGAACCTCGCTACCACACGCAGGCGGCCGCATTCGATGCGCGCAGGTCGGGCCGCTGCTGAGCCAGGCCACTCGCTGGACGAGGAGTCGTTCTGCCAGGACATGTCCCTGATGCTGCGATCGGGGCTCACGCTGCTCGAGAGCCTGAATACGCTCAAGGAGCGCGCGCACTCTCGTCGCGCACACGCCGTGGATCGCCTTCTGCGGCGGCTGCAGGAGGGCGAATCGCTCTCACAGGCCATGCAGGCCTGCGGGGGCTACCGCCCGGCCTTGCTGGCATGCGTGCGCTCCAGCGAATTGACCGGGGACCTTGCGGACAGCTTGCATCGATATGGACTGAACGCATCGAGGCTGCGAGCGATGCGGTCGCGCATGGTGTCGGCGCTCGTCTATCCGTTGATGCTCGTTGCAGTGGCGTCGCTCGTCGTCCTGTTCCTGCTGGTATATGTCGTTCCGCGTTTCGCCGTGGTGCTCGAAGGCAGCCGCCATGACCTGCCGACGCTCTCGCGCCTGCTCATTGCACTCGGCCGCGCCTTGAATGCGATGCCGATGGGGGCCTGGGTGGCAATCGCGGCAATCGCCGCCCTCGCAATATGGCGTGTTGTTGCCATGGCGCGCGAGCGGCGCATCGAGTCGGCACTGGCCGAGTTGGCCACCCACCTGCCGGTGGCGCGTGACCTCGTCCGTACCTTTGCCCAAAGCCAGCTGACCCGCAGCGCATCGATGCTGGTGCGCTCCGGCGTGCCTGTCCTCAAAGCGCTCGCCATGTGCCGCGAACTGCTGCTGGGCCGTGACCGGATCGGCCTCGACAGGGCGCTGGTCGCCGCTTCCGCTGGCGCTCCCCTGGCCGCAGCGCTGCACGAACACGAGATCGTCGACACGCTGGGACTGCGCGTGTTGCGTGTCTCGGAGCAGACCGGGCAGCTCGACGTCGCTCTGGATCGGCTCGCCGACATCCACGACCAGCATCTGGAGCGTGCCATCGAGCGCGCCGGCCGACTGATCGAGCCGGTGCTGATGCTCGGTATCGGCCTGGCGGTCGGAGGCATCGTGGTGCTGATGTACCTGCCGATCTTCCAACTCGCTGCGAGCGTCGGATGAAGACCCTCGCCGCCGACATCGCGGCCCCCGAGGCCACTCTCGCGCCACTCAAGGCCAGCCTCCCTGCCGCGGCGCTGACACAGCGAAGCACCGAGGACGCCGATGTCTCGTTGATCCCGTTTGCTGAAGGCCAGCGCCGCCAGTGTCTGGCCCTGCGCCGCGCGGATGGTGTGATCGACATCGTTCTGGCAGAGCCGCGCGACCCCGGGCTGCGCCTTTGGATCGAGTCCCGCATTCGTGCCGCCGGGCACCCGCGCACCGCATGGTTCTGCTCGCCTGCCGAGGAGATCGCGGCCTACCTGACCCGGCTGGAGCGCGAAACCCGTGCGCTCGATGGCCAGCTCACGGCACTGGCAGGCGCCGAGGACAGCGATCCGGACGACGGCGTCATCGCTCTATCGCTGGCCGAGATCAGCGCCGACGAGAGCCCGGTGGTGCGCTTCGTCAACGGAACGCTCTACGACGCACTGAAGGCGCGAGCCAGCGACATCCACCTCGAGTGCGCTGCCCAGGGCCTGAGCGTCAAGTACCGTCTCGACGGCGTGCTCCAGTCGATCACGCGGCCGGAAGGTCGCGAGTTCGCGGACCGTGTGATCTCGCGCATCAAGGTGCTCGCCGACCTGGACATCTCGGAGAGGCGTGTGCCGCAGGATGGGCGGCTGAAACTTCGGCTGGCATCGCGCTCGATCGACGTGCGCGTATCGATCATGCCCAGCCTGCACGGCGAAGACGCCGTCTTGCGCATCCTCGACCGCTACCAGCTCGCGGCCGACGAGCAACTGAGCCTGGCGCACCTGAGCTTCACCGAGCGGGATGCCGAGTTCGTGAGGCAGATGGCCCGCCTGCCCTACGGCCTGTTCCTGGTAACCGGCCCGACCGGCAGCGGCAAGACGACCACCTTGTACGGAGTCTTGTCGGAGGTGAACACCGGCCAGGACAAGATCATCACGATCGAGGACCCCGTCGAATACCAGCTGCCCGACGTGCTGCAGATCCCGGTGAACGAGGCCAAGGGGCTGACGTTCGCACGCGGCCTGCGGTCGATCCTGCGCCACGACCCGGACAAGATCATGGTCGGCGAGATTCGCGATGCCGAAACGGCGCAGATCGCCATTCAGGCTGCACTGACCGGCCATCAGGTGTTCGCTACTGTCCACGCCAACAACGTGTTCGACGTGATCGGTCGGCTGGCGACGATGCAGGTCGACGCCTACAACCTCGTTTCCGCGCTCAATGGCGTGCTGGCTCAGCGCCTGATCCGTCAGCTCTGCGTGCATTGTGCGGCCCTGGACACCCCCACGCCCGCCGCGCGGGCTGCCATGAGGCTGCCTGACGAAGCCTGCGACTGGACCTTTCATCGACCGGTCGGCTGCGCGCACTGCCGCGGCACTGGATACAAGGGCCGACGGGCCATTGCCCAGACCCTGGGCCTGGACATCGAACTGCGCAGCCTGATCGCCGAGCGCGCCACGCCTGCGAGATTGCGGGCCGCGGCGCGCGAGCGCGGCCTCGGCACCCTGCGCGGGGCTGCCCTCGAACTTGTGCGCACCGGAATCACATCCATGGAGGAAGCCGATCGTGTTACTGCCGCTGAGGAATGAGCTGAGACTTCGCATCGGGCCACTGAACAGTGGTGCCGAGGTCTGGAGCGGCGGGTTGTTCCCGCGGCTGGCCGGCGAGGCCAGCTTTGCGGATCGCACCGGCGATCCCATCGACGCGCTGCTCGGCGCGCTGGATCACGGGGAACTCAGCCTGCCGCGCTACGCGTCGATCTGCGCCGAGGACGAGTACGTCTACTACGCCACCCTCCCCGGCCTGGGCAGCTGGAAGGAGGCCCATGCCGCGGCATGCGACTACTTTGCCGACATGCTGGGCGAAGACGACATGCTCATCGACACCACGCTCGCACCGTGCGGCACGCGCTGGATCGCCGCAGCGGTCGATGCGGCTCAAGTGGACGGCTGGCGCGACACGCTCGAGCGGCACGACATCGAACTGCGCAGCGTGCGCCCGGCCCTGCTGGAAGACCTGTGGGCGCTGCGCCCGCGCGTCGATCTGGTCGACGGACTGCTCGTGCTGCTGCGGTCCGAAGGCGCCAGCATGATCAGCCTGCGCGCCAACGCAGTCTGCGACATCGTTTGGGAGCGATTCGATGTCGCCGACAGCACCACCCTGACCGAGCGCATCAACTCTGCGGCACGGGATCTGTGCTGTGACAGCGGCACCGATTCGCCAGTGCCGGTCTGCCTCGTCCCGCAGAACGCGGATGGTGTGCAGTCCTTGCTCGAGCTCGCCCAGCGTCGCGGCTGGCAGTTCAGCGACGCGCTGCTGCGGCACTCCACCTGAGGTCTCGATGAGAAGCCTTGCGCGCATTGACTTTCTCGGTCGAGTCCATCGCCGCGGACTCGGCACTGCTTTGCTGCTGGTCGGCACCGTGTTGCTCGGGTGGCAGGTCTGGCAGACGTGGCAGGAGTTCGCCATGCTCGAACGTGAGCGCGCCGGGCTCGCCGCCCTGACGCGCCAGGCCCGTCCGTCCGCCGCTGAGATGTCGCCGCTGGACCGTCGCCGGCACGCGCAGCTCGACGCCCTGGCACGATATCTGGCGGCCCCGTGGCACGAGCTGCTCGCCGTGTTCGAGCAGCGCGCGCCGGGCCAGGCCGTGCTGCAACGCATCGAACAGGATGCGCAGACAGGCACCGTGCGTCTGACCGCACGGGCGCGCCACGCCGAGGCGATGGTGCAGTACGTGACCCTGCTCGAACGCGACCCTCGTGTCTCGTCGGTGTTGCTGCACCAGCACGAGTCCGATGGCGAACTGCCCGGCTCGCCCCTGGTGTTCCAGCTGAGTGCAGCCTGGAAGGGGGGCGGCTCGCTGGCAGCCCCCTACGCGACGGCCGCCTCGGCACCCGAGAAGACGCGCCCATGAACGCCTCGCCACGAGTCGCCTTGATGCTGCCGCAAGTGGTGCGCCTTCGCTGGTGGTTGCACCGTCACCTTGGCTGGCAGGGTGCCGCCGCAGCTGCATTGCTTGTCATCGTCATTGCCTTGATCGCACTCGTACGTCCGGCTTTGGCTGTGCAGCGTCAAGTGCTCTTGCGTGAACATGTTCAACGCCTGGACGCCGCGGCTCGCGTCGGCCTGGTGAAAGGACCAGTGACGCGAGATCCGCGCGACGAACTCCGCGACGCCTTGCCGACGCTCGACCAGCGCGGCCAGACCATCGGGAAGTTCCTGCGCCTGGCCGCGCAGTCGCGAGTCGAACCGCTGCGCGCCGAGTACGTGGTGGAGCAACAGGAACCCGCGCTCAGCCGCCTGCGCATCAGCCTTCCGATCACGGCCAGCTATGCACACACACGCGGCTTTGTCGCCGCGATCCTCAATGGCATGCCGAACGCGGCGCTCGACGCGATCGAGATGGAGGAGCGCGACACCGGTTCGCTGCTCGAAAGCCGTCTGCACTTCAGCCTGTTCTTCAGGCACGAGGCACCATGAAGTTGACCACCCGCCCGAGAGTGCGTCTGCTCGCCCTGGTGTCCGTGGCGCTGGTCATCTGGCTGCTGCGCGATACATTCAGCGCCGACCCGGTGGCACGCCCCCTCCCGCGCAGCGGCAACGTGGCGTCGATCGCAGCGCGCGCCGGAGCGCCCAGCCTGGAGGACTTGTGCGTCGTGCCACAGGCGCTGCCGCAGCGCCCCGTCCTGCTGGCCCGCACGGATGTCAACCCCTTCATCGAAGAGCCGATCTTCGTGCCTCGCAGAATCGTGAAGGCCGAGCCGCCGGCAGCACCGGCCAGTGCAGCTTCGCCACCCGCACCGCCGCCGCCCAAGCTGCCTTACCGCTTCTACGGCGTCTTCAACGAACCCGGCCAGGCGCCCATGGTCTTTCTTGGCCTGGGCGGCGCCCTGATTCATGCCCGCGCCGGCGACACGCTGGAGGGCGGCTTCCGCCTGGACAGCATCGCCCGGCGCGAACTGACCTTCGTGCATGTGCAACAGAACCTGACTTTGCGCATGCCCATCGATGGAGAACCTTCTTGACCACCACATCGTTCATGCGCCGCCAACGCGCCGTCGCGGCCCAGGCGGCGCTGCTGCTGATCCTGCTGGGCGGCTGCGCAGCTCAGCGCCAGCATCGCGAGGGTCTGGAGCAGCTCGCCAGCGGCCAGCCCGTCACGGGGGTCGAGAACCTGCGCCGCGCCAGCGAGCTCGAGCCGGACAACCTGCGCTATCGAGCCGACTTCCTCAACCAGCGGGCCGCTGCAGCGCGCTCGCTGGTCGAGCGTGCCGACAGCGAACGCCGCTCCGGCGCGCTCGATGCCGCCGTGCAGTCTTACCGCGAGGCGCTGCGCATCGAGTCGAGCAATGACAAGGCACTGCAAGGCCTGCAGCGGGTCGAGGCGGAACGACGTGCCGACGGCAACCTCCAGCAGGTCGAACGCTACCTCGCTGCCAACCAGAGCGACCTGGCGCTGGAGATGGTCCGCCGCGTCACGCGCGAGGTGCCGCAACACGCACGTGCCCTGGCCTTGCAGCGCGGCATCGAGGATCGCATCGACTCGGAGCGGCAAGCCCGCGAAGAACAGATCGCTACGCGCGCCGCCTTTCGCCGGCCGGTCACCCTGAGTTTTCGCGACACGCCCCTGAAGATGGTGTTCGAGGCCTTCACCCGTGCCGCCGGCATCAATATCGTGGTTGACCGCGATGTGAAGAACGACCTGCGCACCACCATCTTCGTCAAGGACGCGGCGATCGAAGACGCCATCGACGTGATCCTGATCCAGAACCAGCTCGAGAAGCGCGTGCTCAACGGCAACACGCTGCTGATCTACCCGGCCACGGCCGCGAAGCAGAAGGAACTGGCCGAACTGAAGGTGCGCAGCTTCCAGCTGAACAACATCGAGGCGGCCTTCATGGGCAACATCCTCAAGACGATGCTCAAGACCAAGGACCTCGTCAGCGACCCCAAGACGAACATCCTGGTCATGCGAGACACACCCGAGGCGGTGTCGCTGGCGGAGCGGCTGGTCGCGGCCAACGACGTGCCGGACCCCGAGGTCATGCTCGAGGTCGAGGTGCTGGAGGTGGCGTCCAGCCGCGTCAGCGAGATCGGCCTGAAGTTGCCCACGGCACTGACGCTGAGCACGCCCGCCGCGGGAACCGCCGGCTCGCTGACAGTCGGTGAGCTGCGCGGGCTGGGCCGCAACGATCTGCTGGTTTCGCCCTTGTCGGCGACGCTGAACCTGATGCTCCAGGACGGCGACACCAACATCCTGGCCAGCCCGCGCATCCGCACGCGCAACAAGGAGAAGGCGCGGATCCTGGTGGGGGACAAGTTGCCGCAGATCACCAACCTGATTTCCCCGCAGCAATCGGGCCAGAACAGCGTGGTCACCGGCTCGATCCAGTATGTCGACGTGGGCATCAAGCTGGAGGTGGAGGCGCAGGTCTATGCCGACAACGACGTGGGCATCAAGCTCAACCTCGAGGTGAGCAACGTGACCGACACACTGCAGACGGAAAGTGGCCGCGCCTACCAGATCGGCACGCGCAGCGCACAGACGACGCTGCGTCTGCGCGACGGCGAGACGCAAGTGCTGGCCGGCCTGATCAGCGACTCCGACCGCAGCTCGGCACAGAAGGTCCCCGGCATCGGCCAGATGCCGATGGTCGGACGCCTATTCTCCAGCCACTCGGGCAACCTGAAGAAGACCGAGATCGTGCTGTCGATCACGCCCCGGATCATTCGCCCGCAGACGCTGCAGGACCTTCGCAATGCCGATGCATGGTCGGGCAGCGAGGCCACGCTGCGCGACCGGCAATTGCGCATCGACGCGGTCGGCGCGCTGCGCGCCGAACAGACCAAGCCCGACCCGAATGCCGCTCGATCGGCCCCGGCTGCGGCCGCGCCCGCGGGGCGGGCGCCCATACAGCGTCCGGCAGCTCCGGCACCCGCACCCGTACCCACGGTACCCGCCGAAGGCAACGATGTGCCCTCGGAGAACAGTGCTGCCTCCCGCCCGGCCGTCGCGCCGCGTGCCTCGCCGGTGACGCTTCCGCCGAGCGCACCGGTGCGCCCGGCAACCTCCCCCCCTGGAGGCAACCCGCCGGCACCGGAAGCCGAAGTGGCCCCCTCGCCTGCTGGCCCCGCCTCCGCGCCAGGCGCATGAACATGAAGCCGACGCAAGGACGCCGTTCGGGCGCTCGAGGCTTCACGCTGATGGAGCTGGTGGTGACGCTCGCGCTGCTGGGCATGATGGCTGCGATGGCCGCGCCATTGGCCGAAATGGGCGTGCAACGCCAGCGCGAACAGGCCCTGCGCGAGGCCCTGCGCGAGATCCGATCCGGCATCGATCGATATCGATTGGCCGCCGACCAGGGCCTCGTCGAGCGACGCGTGGGCGACTCGGGCTATCCGCCCGATCTCGAGACGCTGGTGGCCGGTGTGCCCAACCAGAAGTCGGCCTCGCGCGAGCCGCTGTTCTTCTTGCGGCGCATCCCGCGCGATCCGTTCTTCGAGGATGAAAACGCGCCCGCTTCGGCCACGTGGGTGCTGCGCAGCTCAGCCAGCCCGGCGGACCGCCCGGCCCCGGGGAACGATGTCTTCGACGTCATCTCCGCGGCCAGAGGTTCCGGCCTCAACGGCGTTCCCTACGGCGAGTGGTGACAACATGGCCCACCAGCGTTTCGCGCGGCACCCGGGCTGCCCTCGTGGATTCACGATGATCGAGCTGATCGTCGTGATGACCGTCATCGGGCTGCTGGTGTCGATGGCATTGCCGCGGTATCTGGGCTCCCTCGAGCGGGGACGTGACCAGATCGTTCAGCACGATCTGGCGACCCTGCGCGCGGCGATCGACCGCCACTACGGCGATCGTGGCGCCTATCCTGACAGCCTGGAGGACCTGGTGACGCGCCGCTACCTGCGCGCGATCCCGGTCAACGCGCGCACCGACGCGGTCGATTGGCAGGTGATCGCGCCGCCCTCCGGAGCCAGAGGCCTGGTCTTCGACGTGCGTGATCCCAGCAGCACCGAGGGCTCGGGGGCCGCCGCGTTGCCGCAGGCCGCCGCGGCTTCGTCCACGGAGGTCCCTTGACCGCAGGTCGTCGACCGGACCGTGCCCATCGGCGCGCCCAGCGAGGTGTGATCCTGCTCGGCGTGCTGGTCATGCTGGGGCTGATGGCCGCTCTGAGTGCCGAGGTCGGCATGCGCTGGGCGGACGAGCGCCAGCGCGCGGACGAAGAGGAACTGCTCTTCGTGGGGGAGCAGTACCGCCAGGCGATCGAGTCCTACTGGCGCAGCACCCCGGGCGGCATGCGCCAGTGGCCGACCCGCCTGGAAGATCTCGTTGACGACAACCGCTTCCCGCAACCGAAGCATCACCTGCGAAAGCTCTTCCGGGACCCGATGGCGCCGGACCAGCCCTGGGGTCTGCTGCAGGTGGGCTCGGCCATCGTCGGCGTCTACAGCCAGTCCGAAGCGACGCCTTTCCGCCAGACCGGCTTCAGTGTCCGCCAGGCGAAGTTCGCCTCGGCGCAGAGCTACGCCGACTGGAAGTTTGCCGCCGTGGTCTCGGCCGGCCCTGTTCCACCGGCAGTGAACAACCCGCCGCCGGGTGTCGCCCCGAAACCGCCCGCACCGGGCACCCCCAATCGACCGAACCGGAGACCGTCTTCATGAACAGCATCGTCGTTGCCGATGCGCATCTCTTCACCTGCAAGGGCATCACCACACTGATCCAGCAGATGGGGCCTTACAAGGTGGTGGCCGAGGCTTCCGAGGGGCGCGAAGCCGTGCGGGCCACGCTGGACCACCAGCCCGACCTGCTCGTCGTCAGCGCCGACATCGGCGGGCTCGACTGCCTCGAGGCGCTGGCCATCATCAAGCGCCGGCGCTCGATTCAGCGCGTGCTGCTGTTGTGCGAGACCGATGCCTGCCAGATCGTACGCGAGGCCATTCGCCTGGGCTGCGAGGGCTTCCTGCGCAAGAATACGTCGCAGGAGGATCTGTCGCGGGCGGTCGCGGAGGTGCTGGGCGGTCGCACCTATGCGGACCCGGAGATCTCGCGCCGGCTGCTGCTGGCAGGAGACGGCGCAAGCGACGACCGCATCGACCAGGCCCTGCGCGGCCTGTCGCAACGAGAACGCGCTGTCTTCCGCCTCATTGCGCAGGGGCACACCAACCGCACCGCGGCCGAGAGCATGCACTTGAGCCACAAGACCGTGGAGAAGCATCGCGCAGCCACCATGCGCAAGCTGAAGCTGAAGTCGGCGGTGGACCTGCGCATGCTCGCGGTCGAGCTTGGCGTCGTCCAGCGCGGCAGCGGTACTCTGGCCTGAGGCCGAACGCGCCGCGGCGCGTTCGGATGAAACTCAGGCCGTACCGAGCATCGAGCGGACCTCGGCGGTCAGTTCACTCGGCGAGACGAAGCCTTCGAGCCGGACCCAAGGCTGGCCGACCCCGCGACGCAGCAGCGTCACCGGCAGGTGGTTCATCTTGTCGCCTCGGTAGGTGGCGAAAGCCTTCTGCAGCATCACGCTGGTGGCGTGGCTGCCGGTGTAGTGCTGCCATTGCGCACCGGCCGAGAAGCGCTTCGCGTAGTCGCGAAGCTGTGCCGGCGTGTCGTTCTCGGGATCGATCGAGATCGACATCATGTGCACCTTCGGCAGTTGCGCACCGAGACGCGCCTGTGCTTCGGCGAACACCTGGCTGGTGACCGGGCACACGGCTGAGCAGGTGGTGAAGACGAAGTTCAGCATCACCAGCCGGCCATCGTTCATCTCGGCATTCAGCTGGACCCTGCGGCCGTCATCTCGAACGAGTGTGGTGTCGGGAAGGGTGTACTCGGCCACGCTGCGCTTGATGCCGGCAGCCACGCGGTGATTCTCATGGGCCGACGCGGCGCGCCCGTGCAGGGCCGCAACCGTGCCGACTCCCCACAGGAGGCACTTGCGACGCGAGATGTCCTGATCGACGAGATTGCTGTTGAAGCGGAGCATGGACAGACTTCTCAATGTTGAGTCAGAGGAACGATCCAAGCCGTTCGTGCGACCGGGGTCTGGCCCGCAGCGTCGAATCCGACGATGTAGGCGCCGTTCGAGGCCACCGGCCGGCCAGGCTCGAGCACAAGATCCGGGTAGAGCCCGGTCGAAACTGAGTGTTCGCTCGCGTGGGCCTGCAGCATGCGCACGTTCGCAGCGCGCCCCACGGCCGTGTGCTCTCGCAGCGACACCGGAGCAGGCGCTTCGCCCTTGGCGGCCACACGGGTTGCACCGTCAGCGAACAGTGCGGCCACACGCCTCGACGAGCCGGGCGCCAGCAGGGTGCGGCCACGCGCCAGCAGCCGATCCGGCGTCAGCCCTGCCTGAGATTCGGCGAGTGCGTCGGCCAGGATCTGCAATCCGTAGAAGGTCTCGGCCTGCATCGCTTCGTCAACCACGTCGAGCTGTCGCGACTGCGCCCATTGGGCAAACTCGTCCGCCGCCGGAGCACCCTTGCGGTCCAGCGCGAACGGGAAGACCACCGACGCACGGTCGCGCCAGGCCATCGGGACGGCAGACAGCCCCCCGGCCAGACGACCAGAGAAGAAGGTCGACGCTGCGGGCGACGCAAGCGGACCCAATCGGGCCAGGTCGGCGGCACGCAACCAGAACATCCATGCCGAGCCGGCCGGCTCTGCCGCGATGGCCGCCTCCAATGCTTCGGGCTGCTGGATCGACAGGGCGCGATACTCGACGGCGATGCCGGTGCCGGCAAGGCCGTCCTTCAGCGCCTGTGCAGCCGCATGACCGAGCGCGTCGTTGCGATAGAACTGGATCAGCCTGGCGGGCCGGCGTGCAGTCGGCAACTCGCGGAAGTGGCGTGCGAGGACCGCAGCCTCCAGCCGGACGCCGGCCTGGAAGTACATCGAGTACGCACCCACGCGTGCCGGCAGGGCATCGACGCTAGGGAACCAGCAAGGCACACGCCGCTGCTGGCAGAACTCGTCGACCGGCTGCCACAGTGTCCCCAGGCCCGAAGCCAGTGCCAGTACCGGCTGCTTGCGCCAGTGCGCCTCGAGCTGTGCCGGCCAGGTGGCAGAGGCACCCTGCAGCTCCCACACATGCAGCTGCCACGCCAGCTGCGGCGCACTGTGGCCGCCGGCGGGCCGCAGCACGGTGTTGCTGTTGTTGTTGTGCTGGGTCACCACCGCGCGAAGCGTCTCGAACCAGGCCGCGCGACGAGCGGCGTCGATTCCGGGTGTGATGACCGCGGCGAGGTGGATCTTGTCGGACTCGACACCCGCGCCGAGACTCGGCGCGCTCGCCGGCGCACTGACCGATGGGGCGGCCCGCCTGGTGACGACCTTGGAAGGAGCGTGCAACGCCGCAGCCTTGCGGGGTGGTGCGGCGGGCCGCAGCGCGTTGCCGGTATCGGCGGCTGGGGATGACGGCGAAGCCAGCACGAATGCCAGGCCAAGGAGCAGAAGGTGGAGCGGGGATCGGTGACGGTTCGACAAGACGGGTCTCCTGAACAAGGCGCGATGCATCAGGGCACGATCCATTCACCGACCGGCAGCAGCCGGTCGGCATCGGTCGGATCGAAGCGCACGATGTAGGCGCCCTTGGACGCGAATCGCTGTGACGGCCCGAGCGTCAGGCGCGGGTAGATGGTGGTGCTTTCGGGCCAGTTCGACGCGGGTGGCATCGCCGACTCGGCGGTGAGCATGCCTCGCTCGACCTGCGAGACCTGCTGGCGCCGCAGGGCTACGGCCGACACCGAACGCAGTTGCCGACGTTCGCGGGCCTCCTGCTCTGCGCGCCCGCCTTCACGACGCCTGATCATCTGCTCGGCGCGCTCCACCAGATACTCGCCGTAGAGGTTGTGCAGCATCTCGGCCAGCGTGTCGTTCAGGTAGGTCATGGCGAAGTAGACCTCTGACTGCAGGCGCAAGTCGCGCAGCGGGATGTTCCAGGTATCGAGCCAGCGGAAGAAGTAGCTCTGGTTCGACTGGCGCGTGTGCGGAAGCTCGAAGGGATAGGTCAGCATCGCCTTGACGCGCCACGCCGCAGGCACGGCGCGCGGTTCGATGCCCGTGCGTGCACCCGACAGGTAGATGTCCGAGCGCGGCGGAGCGAGATCGGCCAGCTCGGCCAGGTCGTCGGCAGGCAGCCAGATCACCAGGGCATCGCCCGGGCGCAGATCGGCGAGCATTCGGCGCCAGTCCGCCTCGGCCGGCGGCGTGGCGAGGGTGTGGCGCGACAGTCGCGTGCGCTGGCCGCGCAGCGCCTGCTCCAGCCGGGTCGCGGCCCCGACGGCAGCGGGTTCGTCTCGAAGCACCTGCACGACACGTCGAGGGATCGCCCCCTGCTGCGTCCAGTGGGCGACGAGCACGTCGGCCTCGAGGGCCAGGCCGCGCTGGAAATACAGTGCATAGCGGCCCGCCTCGACAGGCGGCTGATCGACACTCGGGAACCAGCAGGGCACGCGTTTCGCCTCGCAGAACTCGTGCACAGGTGCCCATTCGCCGCTCCCCAAGCCGGAGACGAGAGCGAAGGCCGGGTGCTGCGCCTGGCGCTGCACCAGCTGGGCCGCCCAGCTTGAAGGCTCACCTTCCAGCTGCCAGACCTCGAGGCTCCACTGCCGCTCCGTCTGCTGCATGTGTTCGACGGGCGAGATCATGTTGCGCCGACCCTGGGAACGCCGGCCACCCACCGTGTTGGCGTTCTTCTGGCGCACGGCTGCTTCCATCATCTGCACGAAGATCTCGCGGCGAAGCGGATCCATGCCGGGGGTGATCACCGTCGCCAGATGGATGGTGTCGGCCGTCACGCCGGGCGACCATTCGCCGGAAAGCTGCTGCAGGTAGGACTGCAGCGACTGCACATCGCCGGCCTCCATCGCGTAGCGCGGCATCATCGGATTGAGCACGCGGCCGTCGCTGCCGATGCCATCACGCACCGCGCGTTCCAGCGAATCGGTGGTGTAGACCGGTCGGTCCTCGTTGAGTTGCTTGCCGACGCGCGGGTCCATCACGGCGTAGTGGCGGTCCTTGCCCGCGGCGAACAGGTATCGCCCGGTAATCGGACGAATCTGCACATCACCTTCGACCGAGCCCATGCCGCTGGGCCGATGGCAGCCGACACAGGCCGCCGCTACGCCGCGCACCTCGATCCCATTGCCTCGCACGCCACGCAGGGGCGCGCTGTCGGCGCGTCGGCCCTCCTGATAGAGCAGGCGTCCGGCCTCGACCTGATCGGCGGAACTCTGTGCCGTGGCGACATGGGTCGCCAGCGCCAAGAGCGCGCAGCAGACGAGGCGAAGCCGGCGGGCGACAGACGGCATCACGCCGGGCTCACTTGATGGCGACGAGTTCGACATCGAACACGAGCGTCTCGTTCGGCCCGATGGCCGAACCGACGCCGCGATCGCCATAGGCCAGCGGCCCCGGGATCCACACGGTCCACTTCGAGCCCACCGGCATCTGCCGCAGAGCCTGCTTCCAGCCCTCCACCACCTGCGTCACCTTGAAGGAGGCCGGTGCTCCCGCATCGGTCGAGTCGATCTCCAGGCCGTCCAGCGACGTGCCGCGGTAGTTGACCACGACGGTATCGGTATCGACCGGACGCGGCCCGCTGCCGGCCTTCTGCACCTGGTACTGCACGCCGCTGGGCAGCGCCTGCACATTGGGCTTGGCCTTGTTGTCGGCCAGGAACTTCTCGCCGCGTGCGAGCGCGCGGGCCGACTGTTCCTTGCGCGTGGCAACCATGCGCACGCGCAGGTCATTCTGGAACTGGTTCATCGTCTTGCGCACTTCCCGCTCGGGCATCTGCAGTTTGTCGCCGGCCATGGCGTCACGCAGGCCCTTGATGACCTGTTCGAGGTCGACATCGATCTCGTTGCGGCGGAAGTTGCGTGCCATGTCGACGCCGACGGCGTAGCCAAGCTTGTCCTTGGCGATCGCCGGCGCGCGCACGGTCGACGCCGCGGCCGAGGCGACGGGCGCTGGCGCGGCGGCGGTCTGCGCGAACGCCGGCAGGAGCGCGCCGGCCAGTCCGGCGGCGCTGATCAGATGGCTCAATTTCATGGGAGTCTCTCGGAAGTTTCTGTGGAACCGGAAAGGCCGCGACGGACCGAGGCCCGTCGCGGCAGTCTATGGACGAGCCGCCTACGGCGCCGTCGTCACGCTCACCACGTTGCTCAAGCTCTGCCCGCTGGCGTTGGTGGTACGCACGCGGAAGTAGTAGGTCGTGTTGGGCCGCAGGTTGGCCACTGCGAAGGACTGCGTACCGAGCGGAACGACCGTGGTCGACGGCGCCCCGAAAGCCGGAGTCGTCGAGCGCTGGATCGCCAGGCCAGTCACTGCCGGTGCCCCGTTGCCGTTCAGTTCGTTCATCCAGTCGACCTGCACGGTACGCCGGCCACGGCCCACCACCACCACGCCGGAAATGTCGGTCGCACCGTTGACCGTCGCCGGCATCCACAGTTGACCCGGCACCAGACGAACACGCGCCGACATTGCCGAGTTGCCCACCGCATTGGTGGCGTAGACGCGGTAGTTGTACGAGGTGCCGGCCACCACCGTGGTGTCGATCCAGCTTCTCGTGTTGGCGGGCAGCGGCGTCAGCACGAGGTTCTGCGTCATGCCCGTGTCGGTGGCACGCATCACGACATAACCGGTCTCCGTGGTTGCGTTGTCGACCCAGTTCAGCGTCACGGTCGGCGGGTTGGCGCTCAGCGGCGGCTGCGTCGCCGTCAGCCCGGTCGGGGCTGCCGGCACGGCCACCGTGATCACCGCCGTCGGTGACCAGGTCGAGACCATCGCACCCTTGGCGGTCCGCACACGGTAGTAGTACGTGCGGTTGGCCAGCACGGTGGTGTCGGCGAAGCTCGTCGAGCCTGCCGGCGCCGTCGAGGTCACGAGGCCGAGCGTGAAGGTCGCGTTGGTGGCGCGCTGCACGGTGTAGCCCGTCTCGCTCACCGAGTTGTCGACCCAGCCGACGGTCGCTGTCAACGGCGCGCTGGCGGTGATCGCCACCGCTGTCGCCGTTGGCGCGGCCAGAGCCAGCGTCGCGGTCTGCACGGCCGTGCTGGCCGAGCCGGAAGCGTTCACCGCGCTGACCTGGTACGCATAGCTCGCCCCGTCGAGCACCGTGCTGTCGACGAAGCCCGTCGATCCAGCCGGCAGCGTGCTGATCAGCGCGCCATCGCGACGCACCTCGTAGGCCGTCTCGGCACCCGAGTTGTCTGCCCAAGCGAGGCCGACCTGCGCCGGCACGACGCTCACCGTCAGCACCAGCCCGGAGGGTGCGGCGATCGGCGTGTTCACGGCCGCAGTGTTCGACGGCGCTGATACGGCCGCCGCGTTCTGGTCGCGAACCTGGTACAGGTACGCCGAACCGTCGGTCACCGTGGTGTCGACGAAGTTCGTCTGACCGTTGGCAAGGTTCGCCGGCGCCGTGGCCACCTGCTGGAACAGGCCGGCCACACCACCGACGACTGTCGCGCGCTCGATGACGAAGCCCGTCTCGTTGGCGGCGTTGTCGGTCCAGGCGAGCTGGACCTGCCGTGGGGCGATGGCGGTCGCCGTCAGCCCCGTTGGCGGCGCGAATGCCGTGGTCACGACCGCCGTGTTCGACGGCGCCGAAGCGCCCACCGCGTTGTAGGCGATGACCTGGTAGCTGTATGTCGAGGCTCCGGACACGGTGGTATCGGCCCAGCTGAGCGTGTCGGCAGGCAGATCGGCCACTTGCACGCCGTTGCGCATGACTCGGAATCCCGACTCGGTGCCGGCGTTGTCGATCCAGTTCAGCGTGACTTGCGTCGCTGCGGCTGCGTTCGCGGTCAGACCACTCGGCGCGGCAGGGAAATCGCCCGCCTGAACACGAGTCTCGACCGACATGACCTCGCTGTGCGCGTTGAAGGCTGCAACCTTGTACATGTAGTTGCCCAGCGCAGCGGTCTCGCGGAAGCTGACGACGTTGGCCGGTACGGCGCCCACCTGCTGGTAGGCACCGACCGTCACGCCATCCGCGGCAATGGGCGCGCGGTACACGTTGAAGCCGATCTCGTTGGCCGTGTTCGCCGCGTCGATGGTCGCCGCGGGCACGGCACCGATGGCCGGCGAGAAGCCCGGCGTGGCGTCGGTCCAGCCCAGCGCCACCGCGCCGCTGACGGCATCGGCGGTGCCGGCCAGTGCGGTCGGAGCAGCCGGAGCGGTCGCCTTGTAGTCGAACTTGATGGCCCGCATGAAGTCGTTCTCTTCATGGCCAAGGATGTGGCAGTGCCAGACATACTCCCACCCGAAATTGGTGAGGTCGTTGAGCACTGTCATCGGCTGACCGAACGGGATGTTCGGGTTGTTCGGGTCCGTCACGTTGATCTGCGTGATGCCTTCGGTCGATCCGATGGGTGCCGAAGGCTCCAGCGGCCGGATGCTGTAAGGCACGCCGAACGGCATGGGCGGGATCTTCGACTTCACGGCGACGATCACGTCCTCGAGCTGGTTGAACTTGACGGTGTCCTTCCAGCCCAGCTCTTCCGGGCGCACGCCCAGGTTCACGTTGGCCCAGTCCACGCGGTTCACGAGTTGCACGTTCACCAGGTGAAAGTGCACCGGATGCGTATCGACGCCGTTGTGCGTGACCTTCCAGATCTGCACTTCACCGGGCTTCAAGGACTCCGTGGTCGCATCCGCATAACCGAGCGGAATGGTGGTCTGGACGACGGCGCTGGTGAACGGCATCTCGATACCCAGCGTCGCGTTCATGCGGCCGTAGTTCGGATCGAACAGCTCCTGGATCGCCTTGGTTTCGACCTTGATGTTCTGGGTTGCCGTGGTGATGACGTTCGCCTTGGCACCGTAGCCGGGCGCCCCTGCCTGCGATACCAGCGTCACGCCTGGTGCGTAGTCGGTGGCAGTCCCCGGGCTGTCGAGCACGATCTGGATGACCTTGCCGCCCGACACCAGGGCGTGCGCCGTGGCAGGCACGCCTGCGAAGCCGGCCGCATAGGTGAAGGCCACCTGCGGCGGCCGCGCGGTCTGGTACTGCATGCCGCCTTCCGTGACGCGGATATCGGTCAGCGTCTGCGCAACGCCTGCGGGCGTGTAGTCCAGCGTCGGCTGGCGGTTGGTTCCCAGGAAGATCGAGCCGAACGTGTCCTGCGGATACGGGTCGGCACCACCCACCGCCTTGAACGCTTCGTTGTAGGCCTTCTGCCCCACCAGCGGGCGCTCCTGGGAGGCGCCGTACGCCTTGGGCAGTTCAGCGACGAGCTGTGCCTCGTCGAACGCAGGCGCGGGCGCAACATTGCGCACCCTGACCTGCATGACCGTGCGCGTGCTCGGGCCGTAGCCGAGCTTGGTCGGCTCGGTTCCGCCGTTCGGGCTCTCGTCGCCGTTGCCGTAGAAGAGATCATTGCGGGGATCGCCCGCAGGCACCGGCGCCGGGTTGTCGTTGTAGAGGATCAGCGTCTTGCCGGCGAACTGTGAAAAGTCCACCACCACGTCGGCGCGCTCGGCGTTGCCGAGGTTGACGCCGCCGTCGAGGAAGTTGGTGATATTGATCGCGCCCAGGTCGGTCACGAAGGTGGACGGCAGGGCCTCCTTCTTCGCCACCGCCGGAAGCAGGCCGCCTTCATTGGCGATCTGCAGCATCGCAGGCCCCTTATCGATCCAGTGCGGGTTCAGCTTGCCATCCTGCGGCCAGCCGGCCGGCGCGTTGGGGTCCGTGTTGGTGTAGACCAGGCGCACGTCGGTGTTGGTGCGGCCGTCGTCGCTCGGACCATAGGGCATGGCGGCCTGCGCGTCGGGCACGTTCGAATTGCCGTCGGCCAGGAACCAGCTGAGCGTGAAGAAGCGGTCGTTCGATGCGTTGAGGATCTTGAAGCGGTAGGCCTTCGGGTCGACTTCCAGCGTCGGGTAGGCGGTGCCGTTGACCAGGGGCGTGTCCATCCAGGATTCCGGCGTGACGGTCACGTCGCCATAGGCGCCAGTGGGCAACGCCAGCGGTGCGGGAAACACCGGCCAGAACCACGGGCCGTAGTGCCAGCGGCCGACGTTGTTCCAGCCGTCGATGGTGGCGGGGTTCTGGTTGGTCTCGTAGACGTGCGGATACCACAGGTCACCCGGCTTGCCCCAGTGGTCGGGGTCCCAACGCGAGTCCTGTCCCGAGACGGTTTCATTCCCGCTCGCGTCGACGACCGGGCTGACATCGTCCGGAACGAAGGACTTTTCGCCGATGACCAGCGGAATCGTTTCCGCAGGCCCCGGAATCACGGCGCGCGCGATCAGGTCCTGCTCGACCGAGTCGGTCAACAGATAGCCTGCCGCCATGCCGGCGTACACGTTCAGGCGCGTCAAACCCGAGGTGTGGTCGTGATACCAGAGGAATCGGGCGCTCTGCCCGTTGGGGAAGTAGTAGGTCGAGGCGCCCGGGCCGGGATCCGGCATGTCGGGGACATTGCGGTTGCTGACGCCACGCAGGAAATCGGCGGGTCGGATGTTCTGGCCCGTGGCCAGGCTCGCATCGGCCGCGGCTCGCGCCACGCTCGCCGGGTTGGCCGCGTCGGACTCGCCGTAGGGTGTGAACCACTGATGAGGCAGGCCGTCGCTGATCCACGGGGTGTCGCCGCCGTGCAGGTGGATGCTGATGCGGTTCTGGGTGTACTTCGGTCCGACCGGATTGCCCAGGTTATCGCGGTAAGGCCCGAATCCGGCGCCGAGAATGGTTTCGTCGACGGGCAGGAAGAGATCACCGTTTCGCTGCACGCCGGCACCAGCGCCTGTGGCACGCCCGACGGGCAGCAGGTTGTAGAACTTCAGGCGCGTCGGCACACCTTTGGTTGCCTCGATCAGCGGCCCGAGGTAATGCGGGCGGTCGTAGCCGTAGGCCTGCATCAACGTGGTGACCCCAGCGGCGTCGGTCACCGGGATCTGCACGGCGGATCCGTCCGGGTTGGTCAACGGCACTGCATCGCTGCCCACTTCGCGCGATGCACCGCCGGTCGAGGTCGCGAGCGGATCGATTTGCACATATCCGCGCAAGGTGGTGGCCCGCGCAAGATCGCTGTGCATGCGTTCCGTATATTCCACCGCGGCAATCTCGAAATAATCGTCGGTGGTCACGTTTCCATTACCATCAACCCACTTCTTTGGTTGGGCGAGAGGAATATATTGACCGAGATTATTCGCCGCAGCCTTTCCGATGCCAGGAAGGGTATCGACGAATTTACGGAGAGCTCTTCCAGTATTCACCTGAGCGAGGCAAGCGCCGGTTGTCGCATCGCGGCCGCCGAGCGGGTCGCAGCGCATGCCGCTTGGAGAGTTGGCGAAGAACGTGGCCGATAGCATCGGGTTCCCGTTCTGGTCGAGGTTGTCGCCGTAGCCGGGACCGGCCAGCGAGATGGTACTGGCACCCATCGAAAGCAGTGCGAGGCCGATGGCGCGGGTCAGTGGGCTCAGTCCCGGGCGGGTCTGGCTGCGGCGTTGCGATTTCATTCGAGTCCCCCGATGGGCCGGCGTGTGCCGGCGGTTGATTGGCGCGGTCTCGAATATCAGTTTTCTTAACCAATATTAGGAAACCATGCAACCATTGTGGGAGGCATCGCTTCAAAGTGTCTTTGGGGATATCTCCCCACTCCGCTCACTCCCCCCCGAATCACGGGATGCATAATTTATGTTGCTTAAAGACGAATATTAATCAGGCTTAAGTCCAGGTGATATTCGGCACGAATCGCTGGCTTAAGCGGCCACTCATCGGCGACTGCTAGCTTCTGGGCACCATGTTCAGCAGAGCCGGCTCTCGCGGGCACCAACGCACCACCGTCATCGATGCATCGACATTGCCGATGGAGGACGACGCAGCCTTGCTGACTGGCGAGGCTTCGTTAGGCGCTCGCTCGACCCTCAGCGGCGCGCTGCAAAGGGACGTTGCGCGGTTCCTGGCCTCGCCCGGCAGCGGAGAACTTCTGCCCGTGATGGCTGCCAGCGTTCGTCACTCGCGTCCGATCAGGGCGATCCTGGCCCATGATGACTACGAGGTCTGCCTGACCCTCGACCCTCGCGTGCAGCTGTTCGATTGCGATCTCGATCTGCTCTCGCTTGAAGAATCGCAGTTCAAGGCGCTGCACCTGCAGTGTGTCGACGACGCGAACGAATTCGACTCACATCGCAGGTCACCGCGCGCAGGACGATTGGCCAAACTCCTGTGGCGCGTGGCGATGGAGGGCAATCGCGACGAGATCCTTCCTGAGATTGGCGGGCCAGTCACCTACCGCATATCGGGTGGCTTCAGGCGCGATCTCGTTGCTTTGCCGCTTGGCCTCGAGCGCATCGTGGCGCGCCTGTGCGGCCCGCCGGCCACACTCCAGGAGCTTCGGCAGATCGTCGGAAGTGCGCCCCTGCTCCAGCGACTGCTCAACGCGCTGTATCTGGACTCTGCCTTGATCGTGACCCGGGCCGGCCCGAAGCGACCTCGAAATCTGGCACGCCTGCTCTAGGGCGGCGGGAGTTCGGTGCGGCCCCGTATCGGCAAGATGCGCTCACCGTCAGGCTACGCCAATGAGCGCTTGGAGATGGCCGCTCGGACCGCAACTGGAGCGACCGTGCGCTCTGCGGGTTGCATTCGCTCCCGGTAGCTCAGGTGGCGCTGATGGGATGGGAGGGCAAGCAATCCGGGGTCTCCTCGTTTTCAGTGCAATAAGTGACGGTACGCAAAGCTAGCACTGGCGCGGGGGTGGTCTGGGTAGACCGTTGATTTCATTGACTTTCCTGTTCGCTTTGTAAACGGGTATGGTGGCCT
>Ga0268298_10001676_pt1 | contig 25592 bp, 24 predicted proteins | sample WWTPWeurt_MetaG_FD_194462 | JGI IMG/M metagenome (GOLD analysis project Ga0268298, IMG submission 194462) | Activated sludge microbial communities from WWTP in Nijmegen, Gelderland, Netherland - WWTP Weurt | ecosystem: Engineered > WWTP > Aerobic digester > Activated sludge | place...
ACCCGGCGGCGCGGCGGAATGCGACAGCATGGCGCGGACGGCCAGCGCGAGGGTGTAATCCTCCCCGATGGGGGCCCCGGTCTCGTCCACCAGCGCCAGCCGGTCCACGTCCGGATCCACCGCCAGCCCGATCGCCGCGCCGCTCTCCCGTACCAGACGCGACAAATCGCCCAGATTCTCAGGGAGCGGCTCGGGCGGGCGCGGGAACCGGCCATCGACCTCGGTATGGATGGCGTGGACCCGGCAGCCGAGCTGCTCGAGCAGCGCGGGCATGGTGGTGCCGCCGGCGCCCCGGACGCAGTCGAGCGCCACCACGAAGTGCCGCGCCCGGATGGCCGCCACGTCGATCATGGGAAGCGCCAGCACCTGCGCGAGATGCCGGGCGATGGCCCCGGGATCCTCCCGGACGGCGCCGACCCCCTCCCACCCGGCTCGCGGCGGGCCCGCCTCCGCGAGGGCCCGGACCCGGGCGCCGTCCTCGCCATCGAGGAACACCCCGTCCGGCCCCACCAGCTTGAGGGCGTTCCACTCGATCGGGTTGTGGCTCGCGGTCAGGATCAGGCCGGCGCCGGCGTGGTGGTGTTCCACCGCCAGCTGGACGGTCGGCGTGGGCGCGATGCCGACGTCGATCACGTCCACGCCCACCGACATGAGCCCCGCGGTGGCGGCGCGCGCGAACATGGGCCCGCTGGTCCGGGCATCGCGGCCCAGGACCACGAGCGGCTTGCCGCTGGCCCGGGCCCACGCGCCGAGGGCGGCAGCGTGGCGGGCGACGAGCTCCGGGGTGAGGTCCTTGCCTACGATCCCCCGCATCCCGGAGACACTGATCATCAGGGTGTCAGACATGGCGGTAAGGTAGCGGCGGGGGCGGCGGGGGAGGAGGGAGCGGACCGTGGAACCGTCGGGCGCCACCCCCCGCCCCGCTAGCCGATCAGCGGGGCGGCGGCGGCGGGCGGAAACTCGAGCCGGAAGGCCGCCACCACCTCGGCGTCGAAATGGCTGCCGGCGTGCGAGTCGAGCTCGGCGAGCGCGGTCTCGGGCGACAGCGAGCTCCGGTAGGAGCGGTCGGTCGTCATCGCGTCGTACGCGTCGGCCACGGCCACGATGCGCGCCGCCCAGGGGATGCGCGGCCCCTCCAGGCGGTCGGGGAAGCCCTCGCCGTCCACCCGCTCGTGGTGCGAGCGGACGATCGAGAGCACCAGCGGGTTCTCGCGCACCAGCGGCGAGAGGATCCGCTCGCCCAGCACCGTGTGGGCGCTGATCGAGGTGAACTCCTCGGACGTGAGCGGCCCCGGTTTCCGCAGGATGGCCTCGGGGGTGCCGATCTTGCCGATGTCGTGCAGCGCGGCACCCAGCCGGATGTCCTCCAGCGCCTGGCCCGAGAACCCCATCCGCGCCGCCAGCCGCTCGGCGTAGTGGCTCACCCGGGTGGAGTGCCCGCGGGTGTAGGGGTCCTTGGCATCGAGGGCGTGGACCAGGGTCTGCACCCCCTCGAGGAACATCTCCTTGATCCGCACCGCCTGCTGGTCCACCAGCCGCTCCAGGTTCTGCTGGTAGAACCGGTTCTGCAGCTGCAGCTCCCGCTTCTCGAGGGCGCGGCGGATGCGGGAGTGAATCTCGCCCAGCAGGGCGGGCTTGGTGATGTAGTCGAGCGCCCCGGCCTGCAGGCAGGCCACGGCGGTTTCCGCCTCGCGAATGCCGGAGAGCATCACCACCGCCATGTCCGGGTAGCGCTTGCGCGCCTCGCGCAGCAGGCCCAGGCCGTCGAGGCCGGGCATGGACACGTCGGAGACCAGGAGCGGGAGCTCGCCGGTCTGGTCGAGGATGGTGAGCGCCTCGAGGCCGGAGCCCGCCTCGAGACAGGCCAGTCCCAGCCCCTCGAGCACGTGGGCCATGGCGCGCCGCAGGTCGGGGTCGTCGTCGGCGAGCAGGCACAACGCCGGCCCGCTGCCGGGAGGCATGGCGGGTTCCGGCGGGGGCGGCGCGGGCGGCGCCGCCCCCCGGCGGCGCGACGGCGGCAAGGGAGGCACCCTTGAGTTTCGCAGCACACGGCACCGCCGGGCGGTGACGACGGTCACGCCCGGCGGTTCATGATGCCACCCCGGCGGCTCACACGGTCAGCGGCAGCTGGCCCGGGTCGGGGAAGGCGGCGAGGAAGGCGCGGACCACGTCGGGATCGAAGTGGGTGCCGACGCAGCGCTCCAGCTCCTCCATGGCGGCCTGCGGCGTCCGGGAGGCCCGGTAGGCGCGGTTGGTGGTCATGGCGTCGAAGGCATCCACCACGCAGACGATGCGTGCCTCGAACGGGATGTCGCCGCCGGCCAGGCGGTCGGGGAAGCCGCGCCCGTCCATTCGTTCGTGGTGGTTGCGCACGATGCGCAGTACCGTCGGGTTCTCGCGCGCCAGCGGGGCCAGGATCTTCTCGCCGAGCATGGTGTGCTCGGTGATGTGCAGGAACTCCTCGTCGGTCAGCGGCCCCGGCTTGTTGAGCACCGCCTCGCGGGTGCCGATCTTGCCGATGTCGTGCAGTTCCCCGCCCAGCCGGATCTCCTCGAGCTTCTCGCCGGTGAAGCCGAGGCGCACCGCGGTCTGCACCGCGTAGCGGCTCACCCGGATGGAATGGCCGCTGGTGTAGGCATCCTTCGCTTCCAGCGCCTGGGCCAGGGTCTGCACCCCCTGCAGGAACAGCTCCTTGATGCGGTTGGCCTGCACCCGCACCCGGAGCTCGAGGTTGCGCTGGTAGAACCGCCGCTGCAGCAGCAGGTCGCGCTTCTCGAGGGCCTTGGCCACGCGGGCCCGCACCTCCTCCAGCAGCGCCGGCTTGGCGATGTAGTCGAGCGCGCCCTTGTCGAGGCAGGCCACCGCGATCTTCACGTCGGCCACGCCGGAGAGCATCAGGACGGCGGTATCGGGGTAGCGCCGGGTGATCTCCTCGAGCAGCTCCATGCCGGAGATGCCGGGCATGTTCACGTCGCTGATCACCAGCGGCACCTCGCCCTGCTCCGCGAGGAGCCGGAGGGCGGCCGCGCCGTCGGCGGCCTCGAGCGGCGCCAGCCCCAGCAGCTGGGTGACCTTGGCGATCGCGGAGCGGACCGGGGCATCATCGTCGACCACGAGGCAGCGGGGCGCGAGGGCGCGCGGCTCCAGGGCGGCAGCGACCTGATCGAGCATCAGCTGGCCCCTCCCCGCCCGGGCGACGCTTGCTGCCCCCGGAGCGGGCGGGTAACCTTCGCCCGACCCGAACCCGGTTCCGCATGACTCAGCTTCGCGAAGACGATGCGCGGCATGGCTTTGCCACCCGCGCGGTGCACGCCGGCCAGGCCCCCGATCCGCTCTCCGGCGCGGTGATGACGCCCATCTACCAGACGTCCACCTACGTCCAGGAGGGGCTGGGCCGGCACAAGGGGTACGAGTACGCCCGCACCCAGAATCCCACCCGCGAGGCGCTGGAGCGGTGCGTGGCCAGCCTCGAGGGCGGCACGCACGGCTTTGCCTTCGGCTCCGGGCTCGCGGCGCTCGACACCATCCTCAAGCTGCTCTCGAGCGGCGACCACGTGGTCTGCGGCGAGAACGTCTACGGCGGCTCGCACCGGCTGATGGAGCGGGTCTACGGCCGGTTCGGCCTGACGTTCACCTTCGTGGACATGCGCGACCCGGACCGGGTGGCCAGCGCCATCACCCCGGCCACCCGGCTGGTGTACGGCGAGACCCCCACCAACCCGATGATGTTCCTCGCGGACCTCGAGGCCATCGGCCACATCACCCAGGCGCGCGGGCTGCTCTTCGCGGTGGACAATACCTTCGCCACGCCGTACTTCCAGCAGCCGCTGGCGCTGGGCGCCGACCTCGTGCTCCACTCCACCACCAAGTACCTCAACGGCCACAGCGACATGGTGGGCGGCATGCTGGTTACCGCCCGCGACGACCTGGCCGAGCGGATCGGCTTCCTGCAGAACGCCGCCGGCGGGGTGCCCGGTCCCATGGACTGCTGGCTCTGCCTCCGCGGCCTCAAGACCCTCCCGCTCCGCATGCGCCAGCACGACGCCAACGGCCGCGAGCTCGCGGCCTGGCTGGTGAAGCATCCACAGGTACGGAAGGTCTACTACCCGGGGCTCCCCGACCATCCGCAGCACGCGCTCGCCTGCCGGCAGATGCGGGGTTTCGGCGGGATGATCTCGATCGAGCTGGGCGATCCGGCGCTGGCCCGCCGGGTGGTCGAACGCACCCGGGTCTTTGCGCTGGCCGAATCCCTCGGCGGCGTCGAGAGCCTCATCGGCCACCCGGCGAGCATGACCCACGCCTCCGTCCCCCTCGCGCTGCGACAGGCCATGGGCCTGACCGACAGCCTGGTGCGGCTGAGCTGCGGCGTGGAAGAAGCCGAGGATCTGATGGCGGATCTGGAGCAGGCGCTGGGGTAGGCGGCTCGGCGACCCGGCGGCCTGGCCCTGCGACGTCCCCGCCGGGCCGTCAGGCCGCCACACCGCCGCGCCACTGAGTTGTCTCATCCTGAAACCACCTATCGTTCGAGGCGTACGGACCTCGTCCCATACCACGAGCCGCTCATGTCGATGCCAGCGCCACGCCCTCGTCGCACGTTTCCTGATATTGCCCCGGTCAGCTGGGAGCATCCCGCCGACCGCGCCGCGCTGCAGACCCTGCGCTCGGTCCCGGGGTTCGAGGAGATCACCCGGAAAATCCTGGCGTTCCTTGGGGGGGAGCGGGGCATCCGACTGCTGTTCCAGGCCAACGCCATCCGGGTGGGACCCACCCAGTTCCCGAAGCTCTGGACCACCCACGTCGAAGTCTGCACGACCTTCGACTGGCCGACGGTCCCTGAGCTCTATGTCTCGCAGACGCCGGTATTTAACGCCGGCGCCTATGGCGTGGACTCCCCATTTATCGTCCTCCACTCCGCCGCACTTGAATTGCTGGACGACGACGAGGTCCGGGTGCTGCTGGCCCACGAAATGGGCCACGTCATGAGCGGCCACGCCTTCTACCGGACCATTGCCGCGATCCTGTTCCTGGTGAGCGCCTCCGCGCTCCCCAGCCTGGCCGGCCTGGCCCTGATCCCGGTGAAGCTGGCGTTCCTGGAGTGGTCCCGGAAATCGGAGCTCTCGAGCGACCGCGCCGGCCTGCTGGGCAGCCAGGACCCGATCGCCGCGCAGAGCCTCTTCATGAAGATGGCCGGCGGGGTGCGCCCGGGATTGCACGAGGGCCAGCTCGACCTCGACAGCTTCATGGCCCAGGCCCACGAGTACGCCACCAGCAACGAGGGGCTGGACGTGCTCTACAAGGTGCTGAGCACCCTGATGGTGACCCACCCGATGCACACCGTCCGCGCGGCGGAGCTGCAGCGCTGGATCGGCCAGGGGGAATACGACCGCATCGTCCGGGGCGAGTACACCCGGCGCGGGGCGGAGTCGCAGGAGCGGCCGCTGCGGGATGAGGTGAACGCGGCGAAGGACTACTACGCGCAGGAAGCGCGGGAGACGATCGGCCAGGTGGTGGACGCCGCGAAGAAGGCGGCCGAGCGCGCCAAGGACGCCTTCCGGAAGGCCCAGCAGACGTGAAGATCCTCGTCGTCGGCGGCGGGGGGCGCGAACACGCGATCGCGTGGGCCCTCCACCGCGAAGCCCCGGGGGCCCAGCTCTTCGCCGCCCCGGGCAACCCCGGCACCGCGCAGGTCGCCACCAATCTCCCCATCGCCGCCACCGATCTCGACCGCCTCGTCGCGGCCGTGGTGGCGCACGGCATCACCTTCACCATCGTCGGGCCGGAGGCGCCGCTCGCCATGGGGCTGGCCAACCGGCTGCGCGCCACGGGACATCCGGTGTTCGGCCCCGACCAGGCCGCGGCCGAGATCGAGGCCTCCAAGGCCTTCTCCAAGGCGGTGATGGAGCGCGCCGGCGTCCCGACCGCGCGGAGCCGGACCCTCACCGACCTGTCGCGCGCGCTGGCCTATACCGACGCCCATCCCGAGCCCCTGGTGGTGAAGGCCTCGGGCCTCGCGGCGGGCAAGGGCGCCATCGTGTGCGCCACCCGCGCCGAAGCACGCGGGGCGGTGACCGCCATGCTGGGCGAGGGGAAGTTCGGCGCGGCCGGGAAGGTGGTGGTCGTCGAGGAGTTCATGCCGGGCGAGGAGCTCTCGCTGCTGGCCATTACCAATGGCACCGGCATCGAGCTGCTCCCCGCGGCGCAGGACCACAAGCGACTCGGCGAGGGTGACACGGGGCCCAACACCGGCGGCATGGGCGCGTATGCACCCGTCGCACTGGCCACCCCGGCGCTGCTCGAGCGGGCGCGGCGCGAGGTGCTCGCGCCCACGCTGCGCCAGCTCGCCGCGGAGGGGGCGCCCTACAACGGCGTGCTGTACGCCGGACTCATGGTGGGTGCCGACGGCGGCCTCCGCGTGGTGGAGTTCAACTGCCGCCTCGGCGACCCGGAGACGCAGGTGGTGCTGCCGCTGGTGGACGGCGGCCTGCTCGAGTGCCTGCACCGGGTGGCCCGCGGTGAGGCCCCAAGCCCGCTCCGCGTCGGGTCCGGCGCGGCGGTGACCACGGTGCTGGCGGCGCGCGGCTATCCCGACGACCCGGAGAAGGGCGCCGCCATCGAGATCCCGGCGACCCTGCCGCCGGGCGTGACGGTGTTCCACGCCGGGACCACCCGCGACCCCGCGGGCGTGCTGCGTGCCAGCGGCGGCCGGGTGCTCAACGTGACGGCGGTGGCCCCGACGTTCGCGGAAGCCCAGGCGCTGAGCCGCGCGGGCGCCGCCGCGATTCGCTACGATGGGAAGGTATTCCGGGGTGATATCGGCTGGCGGGAGGCGGCGCGGCGGAAAGTGTGACGTGGCTCCTAGGGAATGCGGGGAGGCGATGCGAGGTTGCGGGCTCGACCTGCGGTCCCCTCTCGACCCTCCCTCCGTCTGGAGCGACGTGATGCGCCACATCCTCCTTCTCCCCGCGGCCGCCCTCGTGGCCATGTCCCTCGTTTCCGCCTGCGGCGGCGGCGACAGCAACGGGCCCGGCAATCCACCCGCCGCCGACGTTGCGATCGTTTCCGGCGCGGCCACCAAGGGCTTTCAGGCCTACAACCCCGACACCCTGCAGGTGAGCCTCGCCGCCGGCGGGACCGTCACGTGGCGGAACGACGACGGCGCGGGACACACCGTCACCGACACCACCGCCGCCAACGCCTTCAATGTGACGTTCAGCTCCCGGAACGACACCGCCTCGGTGGTGTTCGCCGCCACCGGCGAATTCCCGTACAAGTGCAGCATCCACCCCGGCATGCGCGGGCTGGTCATTGTGAATCCGTAGCCCGGAGACCATGCAGCCCCGCCTCGGCGAGGGTGCGCGGCGCGGCGCGGTCCATGGGAGTTCCCAATCCCCATCTTGGGAAACTCCCATCGGGTCGTGACCGGTTGGGATAAGCCAAGGCGGGCGCCATTCGGCGCCGGCGTCGTAACTCCTTCCACCGCAAGTTCTTCCAAACAAGGCGCGGCCCCTCGCGGCCGCGGCCCGCCCCCTGCCTTTCCCTCGGTCCGTCCGCAGGCCACCAGACGGATTCACCGATGGAGGGAACCGTGGCGAACCCCACCCCAGATTCCGCGCTGTTCGAGGAGCTGCTCACCCCGGTGCTTGCACCCGCCTACCGGACCGCGCGCCACTTCACCGGCAACGCCGCGGACGCGGAGGATGCGGTGCAGCAGGCATCCCTCCTGGCCTGGCGGGCGTTCGGCCGCTTCGAGGCAGGGACCAACTTCCGCGCCTGGTTCCTCCGGATCGTCACGAACGTGTGCCGCTCGGAGTATCGCCGGGTCCGTCGGGCGCCGAATCGGCTCTCCCTCGACGACCCGGACATGGGCGACGCGGTGCTGGGCGCCGCCGTGGCGGAGGACCTGGGCCCGGTGCCGGCCGACGTGGCGTACATCTCCGAGCTCGACACCCGCGAGATCGCCGACGCGCTGGCCCGGCTGCCGGAGGAGTATCGCACGGTGTGCACGCTCTATTTCATGGAGGAGCTGGCGTACCAGGAAATCGCGGAGATCATCGGCCGCCCGGTGGGCACGGTGCGGTCCCGGCTGCACCGCGGCCGGCGCCTGCTCAAGCAGGCGCTGCTCGCGCTCGCGGTGGAACGCGGGCTGGTCAGCGAGCCGGTGGGTGGCGTGGAGAGGGAGGAGGAGGAGGTTGGGGTGCTCGTTGCGTAAGGCGAGGCGTGGCGACCGCGGGGGTCAGTCGGCCGGGAGCTCCACGGCCCAGGCGTCCGCGCGGGCATCACGCAGGTTGAGGAGCACCGTGCCGCGCCGCGGGTCCACATCGAGGATCTCCGACCCCCGGGGAAAGGCCGCCACCACCGTGGGCTCGCCGCCGTCGCCGGGCGCGAGCCAGAGCTGCGCGCTGTCGGCCGGCGCCCCCATCGGCGTGAAGTAGACATCGCGACCCTCGCGCCCGAGGTGCAGCAGGCGCATGGCCCCGCGTTGCATCAGGCGGGACCTCCCGGTGGCCAGGTCGAGGTGCGTGATGCCCCAGTTGCCATCCCCGAAGTTCTGGTAGAAGCGCAGCGTCCGACCATCGGGGGCCGCCAGCGGGAAGAAGATCCATGAGAGCGTGTCGACTCCCGGCAAGAGGCTCGGCGGTCCTCCCTCGAGCGGGACACGCCAGAGGCCGCGATTCCCCTCCCCGGTGACCAGCAGCAGTGAGTCGCCCAGCCACCCCAGCGAGGCACCCGGCCGGATCCCCGCGTATGACCGGCGCTCGCCACCATCCGCCGGGAAGATCTCGACCCCGGTCTGCCGGGACTCCTCACCCACCGCCGCCGCGATGTGCCGTCCATCCGGCGACCACGCAACGGCCAGGATGGCGGCCCGGACCGCGATGGCCCGTGGCGCACCGCCGCCGACGGGCTGGAGCTCGAGGCTCATGCCGTCCGACCGGTCGCGCACGTAGGCGATGGTCTGGCCGTCCGGCGAGAGCCTGGCGGTCCGGTAGAGGGCGGACCCCATGGTGATGAGCCGCTCCATGGCCGGCATGGCCCGTCCCGCCAGGGTCACCAGGGCAAGGTTGGACCAGCGGTCCCGGCGCACATAGACCACTCGCCGCCCGTCCCCCGAGACTGCCAGCTGGCGGATGTACTCCGGCTCGGCCGACAGCCCCGCCGCCACCAGGACGGCGGGGCCATCGGCGCGCCCCCGCCCGGACAGCCGCACCATCATGAGGTCGCTGAGCGCCCCGGAGCTCCGGAGGTAGTAGAGGCGCCGTCCGTCGGGCGCCCAGGCCGGCATCCCGATCGGGACCGAATCCTCGAGCACGATGATGGGAGCGAGGTCCGGCGGGGCGCACACCAGCAGGTGGTACCGGCGTTCCGCCGGGGCTGCGGCCGCGAACGCTACCCGCGGTCCCACCGGGCTGAGGACGGGGTCGCTGTGCCAGAGGTATCCCGAAAGGTCGCGATGGAGGGTGTCGCCGGTGGCGCGCCCGATGAGCAGGAGGCGGGTCCCACCTCCGGGGTACTGTGCCAGCCACTGCCCATCGGGCGTCAGGGCGGTCCCGTCGAGGAACCCGAGCCGTCGGCTGCCCCCGCCCAGTCGCGGCACGGTGTAGTGTCCGTAGCGCTGGGCCGAGTCGAGGGCGTCGAAGCGCACCTCGGACCCGTCGGCGGACCAGCTGGGGCCGCTGATGTCCCGCGCGAGGGCCAGCCGAACCGACTGCCCGCCTCGGAGGTCCTGGACCCGGAGCTCGTCACCCGCCTGGGTCTCGGCGACATACGCGAGCAGGCTGCCCTCAGGGGAGGGGGCCGCGGCGCTCACCGATCCTTCGAAGGTGAGCTGCCGCTGGGTGACGAGCGGCAGCCCGGTCGCCTCCACGCGCCGCACCACCACCCTGACGGCCACGGCCAGGGCGGCCACTGCCACCGCAAGCCCGGCCAGCCATCGTCCCCAGCGGGCCGGCGGGGCCGGGGCGGCCGGCACCGGTTCCACGCCCCCGCTCGGGGTGGCCAGGCCGTCGAGCTGGGGCAGGAGCTCGTCGGCGGTGGCCCAGCGCGCGGCCGGGTCCTTCTGCAGCGCCCGCATGACCAGCGCCGCGAGCGCCGCCGGAGTGTCGGGACGCCGCTCCGACACCGGCACCGGCGGATCCAGCACCTGGGCGGTGAGCACCTCGTGCGGAGTGTCCCCATCGAACGGTGGCCGCCCGGTCAGCAGTTCGTAGGCGAGGATGCCGAGCGCGTAGAGGTCCACCCGGTGGTCGAGCGCGGGATCGGCCGTGGCCTGCTCGGGGGCCATGTAGGCCGGCGTGCCCAGGGCCACGCCGCCGGTCAGGTTCCGGTCGGTCCCGAGGGCCTCGCTCATGGCCTTCGCCACGCCGAAGTCCGCGACCAGCGCGTGCCGCCCGGCGAGCAGGATGTTGTCCGGCTTGATGTCGCGGTGGATGATCCCCTTGCCATGGGCGTAGGCCAGGGCGTCGGCCACGTCGGCGACGATCCGCAGGACATCGCGCACCGGCAGGGGCCCCTCGCGGACCAACCGGGCCCGCAGGCTCTCCCCCTCGACCAGGGGCATCACCAGGTAGAAGAGCCCCCCGGCCTCGCCGGAGTCGAGCAGGGGCACGATATGCGGATGCTGCAGCCGGGCGGCGATCTGGATCTCGCGGTCGAACCGCTCCGCGGCCAGTGCGGTGGCGTGCTCCGGACGCAGCAGCTTGATGGCCACCGGCCGGCCGTGGCGCAGGTCGTCGGCGGCGAACACGGCCGCCAGCGTCCCGCCCCCCAGCTCATGCCGGATGGCGTAGCGCTCCCCCAGGAGGCCCTGGAGCTGTGCCGCGGTGATGGTCATGAACACCCCTCTGGAACCTTTTTCAACGCCGGACACTTGAGAAAGGTTCACACGGTCCGGAGCCGCCCATGCCGCCCCTCCCGCACGGCACCCAGATGCTGCCCCCCCTGGCCCGTCCCGACCTCCCCGCCGGGTCGGAGCCGCTCCACGGGGTGCCGGAACGGGTCCTCGACCTGCTCCCGACCCCCCTCTGCCGCTGGGACCTGCCCATCGCGCCGCTTCCTGAGGCCCCGGCCGAGGCCTTCGTGGAGGCGCTGCTGCGGGAGGGCCGGATCGGCTACCTCAACCCGGCGGCGGCGGCGCTGTTCGGCGCGCCTCGCCGGGAGAGCCTCGTCGGAGTCCGGCTCGGGGCGCTGCCCGCCACGGCGGCGCGCCCGGAGCCGCTGCTGGCGCGGCGCTTCCTGGCCGGGCGCGGCCGGCTCGCGGACAGCACCATCCGGCTGCCGGGACCGGCGGGCGAGGTCGTCCTCTGCCGCGCCGGGTGGGAGGGGGTGCGTGACGGTGGCGCGCTGCGCGCCATCTGGGTGGTGCTGCGGCCGGAGGCGCCGCCGGCGGCCACGGGCGGCGCCGGTCCCCTCACGGCGCCGGCGCCGCCCGCCCCGTGTCCCGAACTGGTGGGATGCAGCGCGGCGATGTGCCGGGTCCAGGAGAAGATCGCGCAGGTGGCACCCACGGACAGCACCGTGCTCATCCGGGGCGAGACGGGCACCGGCAAGGAGCTGATCGCCCGGGCCATCCATCGCGCCAGCGCCCGGCGGGACCGGCCGCTCGTGGCGGTGAACTGCGGCGCCATCGCGCGCGGTGTGGTGGAGAGCGAGCTGTTCGGGCACGAGAAGGGCGCCTTCACCGGCGCGCTGACGCGGAAGATCGGCTACGTGGAGCTGGCGGACGGCGGCACGCTCTTCCTCGACGAGATCGGCGACCTGCCACTCGACCTGCAGGTGAAGCTGCTGCGGGTGCTGCAGGAGGGCGAGGTGATCCGCGTGGGCGCCACCCAGCCGGTGCGCGTCAACGTCCGCGTGGTCGCCGCCACCCACCGCGACCTTGCCGCCATGGTGCAGCGGGGGGAGTTCCGGCAGGACCTCTACTACCGGCTGAACGTCTTCCCGATCCCGGTGGCGCCCCTGCGCGAGCGGACCGAGGACATCCCCGACCTGGCGCGCCACTTCGTGGCGCTGTACGCGGGGCGCCTTGGCAAGGAGATCGACGCCATTCCCATGGCCGTGCTCGACCGGCTCCGCCAGTTCCCCTGGCCGGGCAACATCCGCGAGCTCGCGAACGTGATCGAGCGCTCGGTGATCACCACGCCCGGGTCCACCCTGGTCCTGGCCGAGTGGGCCACCGGCCAGCACGTCCCGGTGTCGCCGGCGCCCGTCGGGCTGCCGCCCGCGGCCCAGGGGCCGACCACGCTGCACGCGGTGGACCGCGAGCATATCGTGCGGGTGCTCGAGGCCAGTGGCTGGCGGGTGAGCGGGCCGGGGGGCGCCGCCGAACGCCTGGGCCTCAAGCCCACGACGCTCGAGGCCCGGATGAAGAAGCTGGGTATCAGCCGGCCCGGGCGCGGGGAGGCGGGCCAGCCGTAGGCGCGGGAAGCCATCTGCTCTAGCTTTGGGACATGCCGGAGCTGCCCGAGGTCGAGACGATGGTCCGCGGCGTCCGCCCCCGGCTCGAGGGGGCAACGATCGTCGGCGCAACGCTGACCCACACCGACGTGCTGCGCGGGGTGTCGCGGCCCCGCCTGGTCGCGGCGCTCACCGGCGCGTTCGTCGACCGCGTCACCCGCCGCGCCAAGCACGGCATCCTGCACCTGGTGCTGGCCTCCGGCGAGCGGCGCTGGTTCGTGCTGCAGCCGGGGATGACCGGCAACCTGCTCCTCTACGACGACACGCTCACCTCCGCCGAGGCGAAGTACGCCGTGCTCCGGGCCCGGCTCGACCGCGGGGGCGAGTTCGTCTTCCGTGACATCCGCCGGATCGGGACGCTCTTGCTGCTCGACGCGGCCGGCTGGGCCCGCTACGACCAGGCCCTCGGCCCCGAGCCCCTCGACCCCGCCCTCACGGCGGAGGCGTTCACCGCGCAGCTGCGGCCCTCGCGGGCGGCCATCAAGAAGGTCCTGATGGACCAGCGGCGGATCGTGGGCGTCGGGAACATCTACGCCAACGAGGCGCTGTTCTGCGCCGGGATCGACCCGTCGAAGCCCGCGCACCTGGTGACCCCCGAGGCCTACGGTCGGCTGTACCAGCACGTGCGCCGCATCCTCAAGGCGGCCATCGAGGCCGAGGGGACCACCTTCCGCGACTACCGCACCGGCACCGGCCAGCCGGGGAACTTCCAGCTGGAGCTCCTGGTCTACGAGCGCGAGGGACAGCCGTGCCGGGCCTGCGGGACCACCCTGGCGGGGACCCACGCCATCGACGCCAGGATCACGGTGTTCTGCCACCGCTGCCAGCGCTAGGCCGGCCGGGCGTGGCGCCGGCGACGGGACCGACGTCATAATTCAGGAGCAGTCCGGCACTCCCCTTTCCACGACCCCCCGTGGCCACTGCCCTCCGCCTGTCGCTTCCCACCGCCGACCTGGCCGCGCTGCGCGATCGCGTGCGCCGGCTGGGCGAGCCGCGGCCGGCGGTCTACCGCATGCTCGACCCGCACGGGCGGGTGCTGTACGTGGGCAAGGCCAAGCGGCTGCGGCAGCGGCTGCTGTCGTACTTCCGGGCCAGCTACCCCGAGGACAAGGCGGCCCGGATCATCCACGCCACCGCCGAGCTGGCCTGGGACTACGTCCCGAGCGAGTTCGCCGCGCACCTGACCGAGCTGCGCCAGATCGCGCGGTTCCGCCCGCCGTTCAATCACCACATGAACCGCGCCCGGCGGACGCTCTTCGTGAAAGTGGCGGGCGGCCCGGCGCCGCGGCTCGGCGTGGGCGGCGTCACCGGGCGCGAGGACCAGCGCTGGTACGGCCCCTTCACCGGCGCCAGCCGGGTCCGCGACGCCGTGCGTACCCTCAATGACCTGCTCGGCCTGCGCGACTGCGCCCCGGCCATCCCGATGGTCTTCGCGGGCCAGATCGACCTCTTCCGGCCCGCGCTGCAGGCGGCCTGCATGCGGCACGAGTTCGGGTACTGCACCGGGCCCTGCGCCGGTTTCGTCACCGAGGCCGCCTACCGTGACCGGGCCGAGACCGCGCTGGCCTTCCTCGAGGGGCGCACCATCCAGCCGATGGACCGCATCGTCCGGGAGATGCAGGCGGCCGCGGAGCTGGCGGAGTTCGAGCGGGCCGCGAAATGGCGGGAGCGGTTCGAGCAGCTCGAGTGGCTGCTGGCCGCCACGCACCGGGCCCGCGCGGCGGTCGAGGCGCTCACGTTCGTCTATCGCGACCCGGGCGACTTCGGCGATGATCGCGCCTACCTGATCCGCCACGGCATCGTCCGCGCCAGCTATCCCTGGCCCGAGACGCCGATCGAGCGCGAGGCCTTCCGCGCCGAGGTCCGCGACGAACTGGCGCGGCCGGCGCCGGTCCCGGGCCCCCTGCCCTTCCGTCACCTCGACGAGATCCTGCTCATCATGGCGTGGTTCCGGCGGCATCCCGACGCCTTCCGGCGCACCAGCAGGCTGGAGTCATGGGTGGCCTGAGGACGGTCACGCTGGCATGGCTGGCGGTCACCGCGCCGCTCGCCAGCCAGAGCCCCGGGCTCCGGGCGGAGCTCGCCGGGTACCAGGCCGACCTGGCGCGCGTCGGGGATACCACCGCCCTCCGCGCCCGCGAGCGTGCCCTCGAGCCCGGGACCGATTCCAGCGACACCGGGACGATCCCCTGGCTGCACCGCGGCCTCACCCGCATCCGGCTGGGCCAGGTGGGCGACGGCTGGAGCTTCGGCCGCGCCACCCGCGACTTCTCCGCCGCCGCCGCGCAGCGGCCCGCGTGGCCCTGGCCCTGGTACGGCCGGGCACTCGCCGAGCAGGGCCGGGCCGAGTGGCTGGCGGCCGATCCGCTCAACCTCGGCTCCCGGGTAGGGTACGGGGCGCTCGAGGAAGCGCTGCGCTCCGCCCGCCAGGCGCTGGTGGCCGAACCCGGCTTTCTCCCCGCGCTCACGCTGCTGGTGGATGCCGCGGTGGTGCTGCGCGACACGCAGGCGGTCCGCGCCGAGGTGCGCCCCGCCCTCGCCGGCGCGTGGGCGGCCGGCCTCCGCACGCCCGAGCTGGTGCTGGCACTGGTCCGCGTGGCGCGCGAGGAGCTCGACGACAGCCTCCCGCCCTCCGTACCGCTCGACAGCCTGCTCCGGTACCTGCCCGCCACCGCGGAGGCGGGGCACGCGCTTGCGTGGACCGGCTTCCAGGCCGGGACGCCGTGGGCCGACTCGCTCTACTACGCTGCCGCCGCGCGGGACGACGCCTCGGGCGTCCTGGCCTACCGCGAGGCGCTCGGCGCCATCGCCGACGACAGCGCCCTCGCCGGCTTCGACGCGGCCCCCGCGGAAGATCGGGCGGGGACGCTGCGGCAGTTCTGGGAGGCCCGGGCGCGACGCGACCTCCGCGACCCCGCCGAGCGCGTGGCCGAGCACTACCGGCGGCTCGCCCACGCCACGCGGCACTTCGCGCTGCAGCTCAACCGGCGTTACTACAGCCCCAACAACCTGTATCGCTCCGCGCAGCAGTGGTACGACGATCGCGGCGTGGTCTGGATCCGTTTCGGCGCCCCCGACGACCGGGTGATCGTGCCGCTGTTCGGGCTCCCGCCCCTCGAGACCTGGCACTACCGCCGCGCCGACGGCGACCTGCTGCTGCACTTCCAGGCGGGCGGCTACAGCTCGGGCGCGCTCGACTTCGGCGGCGCCATCGACGACTACCGCCTGGTGCCCACGCTGTTCGACGCGATGTACCAGCGCAGCACCGCCTGGGACCTGCTGCTGCTCTCCCGCTGCCCCCTGCACCCGGTCTACTGTCGCTACCCGGCGTGGGGTCCGCACGGCCGGGCGCAGCTGGTGGCGGAGGAGCAGCGGGTGGTCATCGGCAGCACCGAGGTGGCGGTGTCGGGCGAAGGCTGGGAACGGCGCTTTGCCCACGGCCTCCAGGCCCGCATGGAGGCCTTCGCGGTGGGCCGGCGCGGGGAGCGGACGCTGGTGCACCTGGCCTACCAGGTCCCGGTCGCGGTGCGGGAGGGGGTGCCGGCCGGCGCGCGGCTCCAGTCGCCGGTACACCTGCGGGTGGCGGTGCTCGGCGCCGACGGCGCCGCGGTGGCCTGGGTGGACACCACCACCATCGCGAGCCTGCCGCCGGGCCGGCCCGGCGTGCTGGAGGCGTTCGGGCGCGCCGCGTTCGCGGTGCCCCCGGGACGCTGGCGCTATCGGGTGGAGCTCGCGGTCGGGGATTCCACCGGGCAGGTGTTCCCCACCGACTCACTGGAGGTGGGAGACTTCGACGGCGCACGCCTGGCGCTCAGCGACCTGGTGCTCGGCCGCCCAGGGATCGGCGCGCCGTGGGCCCCAGAGGCGGCGGACACCGCCTACTTCACCCCCCGCGCCCGCTGGGCCCGTGGCGATACGCTGGCGCTCTATCACGAGGTGTATGGGCTGGCGGCGGGCGCGCCGTACCTGGTACGCCTCACCCTGCGCCGCGGGCGGCGCACCGCGCTGACCGCGGCCTGGGAGGGCACCGCGTCGGGGCCGGTCACCCGGCTGAGCCGCGCACTCTCGCTCGCGGCGCTGCGGCCCGGCGACTACCTGCTGGAGCTGGCGGTGACCGCCGCTGACGGCGGCCAGGCCACCACCCGGCGGCGGGTGACGATCACCGAGTGAAGCTGACGGGCGCCCACAGCGCCGGCTGCCGCTCCACCTCGGTCGGGTGCTTCACCCGGGGCGCCGTCGGCCAGGCCACCCAGCCCTGCGGATCGTCGTCGAACACCCGGAACGCGAGGCCCGGCCGCCCCGCCCCGGCCTCCGCGAAGTAGGCCTGATCCATCCGGAACTCGAGCGACCAGCCTTCCGCGTCGCTCACGGCGCGCACCTCCCACCCGCCCCCCTCCCGCTCGGCGCCGAGGCGCCAGTCCGGATCGTCCCGGGGGGCGCGCCACGTGCCCGCCTCGCCCCGCAGCACCACGCTGCTGTCGAGCACCCGGCGGAAGTACCACTGGAAGTCGTCGTGCATCGGGCCGGGAGCGCGATCCCCCTGGGTGTCGAGGCTGATCACCAGGTCGTCGCCCCAGGAGACCGTCCGGTCCGGCATCCGGGCCGCGACCACCACCGACCCGCCGTGGCGCACCACCCACAGCTGCACCACGCCGGCGGGCCGCGCCAGCTCGAGCGTCGGCGCGCCGTACTCCTCCCGCGACGCGACGCCATCGAAGACCACCGGCGCGGGCGCCGGCCGGACCAGCAGGGTATCGAGCAGGAGCGCGGCCACGAGCAGGTGCATGGGGATTCCGGTTGGTTGCAGAACGACACTTCGCCTGGGTGACGGCCCAGACCACCCTCACCGACGCCGACTACCTGGCGCTCGGCCGGAAGTACTACGACTGGTTCGTCAGCGCCGAGGCCGACAGTCTCGTCGCACACCTGAGCGCGGGGGCACAGGAACGGGCCGGGGGCGTCGATGGCGTCAATCGCGCCATCGTGGAATTCCTCAACCTGGCCGGCGTCGAGGGCGAGATCGTCGAGGAGAAGATGACCCGCCGCAACGGCCGGCCGCAGTACTGGCGGGAGAGCCGCTATGCCGCCTTCACCGAGGAATCGCTGGTCTTTCGCTGGGTCTTCACCGAGGCCGGCGACCTCGACGGGGTGGGCATGGGCCCGAGGAGCCGCACCCCGGCGCCGGACTAATCGACGTCGAGCCCGGTGAGCGGCACCAGCCGGGCGCGGGGCGGGAGGCCCGCCTCGAGTTCCATGATCCCGACGGAGGCCGGCAGGTCGAAGCGGCGCGGCCCGGCGCCCCCAGGGTTCATCACGGTCCGGACCAGGTCCACGGTGGTGAGCAGCGGCCGGTGGGTGTGGCCGTAGATGATCACGTCGGCCTCGGGCCACAGCCGATGCAGGCTCTCCGGCGCCGGGCTGCCGAGCTGGTCGCCGTGGGTCACCACGAAGTCGAGCCCCTCGATCCGGCGCTCGACCACCTGCGGGATCCGCTGCCGCACGTCCCACCCGTCGCAGTTGCCGTAGACCGCGAGCACCGGCGCCAGCGCCTCGAGCTCGGTCAGGAGGTCGAGCGGACCGATGTCGCCGGCGTGGAGGATCAGGTCCACCTCGGCGAAGACCTCGAAGACCTCGGGCCGGAGCAGGCCGTGGGTGTCCGCGATGATGCCGAGCCGCACCGCCTCAGCCCTGCCACCGGGGGGCGATGTCGAGGCCGAGGTCGAGCTGGTCGAGGATCCGCTGCACGATGAAGTCCACCAGTTCCGGGATCCCGGTGGGCCGGTGGTAGAAACCGGGGGCGGCGGGGAGCACCACCGCGCCGGCCTCGGTGACGGCGGTGAGGTTGCGCAGGTGCACCAGCGAGAGCGGCGTCTCGCGCGGCACCAGGATCAGTTTGCGCCGTTCCTTGAGGGCCACGTCGGCGGCGCGCTCCACCAGCGAACGGCTGGTCCCGTGCGCCACCGCGGCCACCGTGCCCATCGAGCAGGGACAGATGACCATGCCGGCGCTGCGCGCCGACCCGGAGGCCGGCGTGCCGCCCCGGTCGGTATCGGCAAAGCAGGTGATGCTGGACCAGTCCCCGCCGGTGGCCTCCCGGAGCGCGGCCTCATCCGCGAGGCCCGCCTCCGTGCCGAGCAGCCGCCAGCCGTGGCTCGAGACGATGAGCCACACCGGCACCCGGTGGCGCGCCAGCACCTCGAGGAGGCGCACCGCGTAGGGCGCGCCCGAGGCCCCGGTGACGGCCAGCACCACGGGGTGCATCGGTCAGCGTCCGCGGCGGTTGGCGGTCGGGTTCTTGGGGGCGTGACGCTCCGGCTGGGGAGGCGGCACGCGCGGCTGCTGCGCGCCCTTCTCCGGCTTCGGCTTGCCACGGCCCCGCTGCGGAATCAGGCTTTCCTTCGGTCGCTTGCCCATCGTGCCTCCCCTTGGGTGGTGCCCACGTCCACTCTCGTCGTCCCGCTTCCCGCTTCCCGCTTCCCGCTTCCCGCTTCCCGCTTCCCGCTTCCCAGGACTACACCAACCGGTCCACCAGCGCGAACATGAAGACCGTCAGGCTCATCACGCCGTTCATCGTGAAGAACGCGGTGTCGAGCCGCGACAGGTCGCCGGGGCGCACCAGCTGGTGCTCGTACGCGAGGATCAGCGCGGCGGCAGCCACTCCCACGAAGTACCAGGCCCCGAATCCGGCGCCCCAGCCGAACAGCGCCAGCGCGGGGATCGTCACCCCGTGCAGCACCTTGGCGAGCAGGATGCTCCGCGCCTGGCCCAGGCGCACCACCGCGCTGTGCAGCCCGGCGTCGCGGTCAAAGCCCTCGTCCGGCAGGGCATAGAAGATATCGAAGCCCGCCACCCAGGTGGCCACGGCCATCGTGATGGCCACCAGCACCCACCACGGCTCGCTCCAGCGCCCCGTCACCGCGAGGTAGCCCCCCACCGGCGCGATCGCGAGCGAGAGCCCGAGCCAGAGGTGCGGCCACCAGGTGAACCGCTTGGCCAGGCTGTAGAGCATGATCCACCCCAGCGCCAGCGGGCTCAGCCGGAAGCAGAGCGGGTTGAGGAACCAGGAGGAGGCCAGGAACACCGCGCCGGCCACCACCACCGACAGCCACGCCTGCCGCAGGGTCAGGCGGCCCCGGGGCAGCTCCCGCTCCCGGGTGCGCGGGTTCCGGGCGTCGTAGCGGCGGTCCACGATGCGGTTGAAGCCCATCGCCACCCAGCGGGCGGCGCTGAACGCCACCACCACCACCGCGACCGTCTGCCACCGCACCCCCGCCTCGAGCGACGCCTCCAGCACGCCGAGCATGGCGAAGGGCAGCGCAAAGATGGTGTGCGGCAGCTTGACGAAGCTGGCATAGCGGGCCAGCAGCGACGCGCCGTCGTAGGTCTGGCCCTCGGCCCTCACAGGCGGATCCCGAGCCGGGGCCACAGCTCATCCACCCGGCGCCGCGTGGCCTCGTCCATGGTGATGAGCTCGGGCCACTCCCGGGTGAAGCCCTCGTCCCGCCACTTCCGGGTCCCGTCGATCCCCATCTTGCTGCCGAAGCTGAAGTGCTGGCTGGCGTGGTCGAGCACGTCGACCGGCCCCTTGGTGAAGCGCACGTCGCGCTCGGGGTCGATGTTGTTGAGCACGATCCACCACGCCTCGTCGGGGTCCTGCACATTCACGTGCTTGTCCACGATCACCAGCACCTTGGCCAGCGACATGAGCCCCGCGCCCCACAGCGCGTTCATCACCTTGTAGGCCTGGCCCGGGTACTGCTTGTCGATGGAGACAAACACCAGGTTGTGGAAGATGCCGCAGGCCGGCATGTGGTAGTCCACCACCTCGGGCACCGTGAGCCGCAGCAGCGGCAGGAAGATCCGCTCCGTGGCGTGCCCCAGGTAATAGTCCTCCATCGGCGGGCGGCCCACCAGCGTCGCGGCGTAGACCGGCTGCTTCCGCATGGTGACGGCGGTGACGTGCACCCGGGGGTAGAGGTCGGCCAGCGAGTAGTAGCCGGTGTGGTCGCCGAACGGCCCCTCGGTGACCAGCGGCTCCGCCGGGTCGATGTAGCCCTCGATGACGTACTCCGCCTCGGCGGGCACCTCGAGCTCGCAGGTGACGGCCTTGACCAGCTCCACCGGCGACTTCCGCAGGAACCCCGCGAAGATGAACTCGTCGATCATCGGCGGCAGCGGGGCCGAGGCCGAATAGAGGCTGGCCGGGTCGGCGCCCACGGCGATCGCCACCGGCATCTTCTCCCCCCGGGCCGCCAGCTCGCGCCAGTGGTGGGCGCCCACCTTGTGCCGCTGCCAGTGCATGGCCAGCTCGCGCTTCCCCTGCACCTGCACCCGGTACATCCCCACGTTGCGGATGCCCCGGTTGGGATCCTCGGTGATCACCATCGGGAGGGTGATGTACCGGCCGCCGTCCCCGGGCCAGGTGGTGAGGAACGGGATCCGGTCCAGGTCCACCTGGTCGCCCTGCCACACGATCTCCTGGCAGGCGCCGCGGCCGCCGCGCGTGCGCGGCGGGAACTTCGACGCCTCCGCCAGCTTGGGCAGCATCGAGAGCTTCCCGAACAGGCCGTCGGGCACCTTGAGGTTGAGCAGCTCGCTGATCCGCGCCCCGACCTCGTCGAGGTGCTGCACGCCGAGCGAGAGGCACATCCGCTTCATCGAGCCGTACAGGTTGATCGCCACCGGGTGCTCGCTGGGCCGGCCGTCGTCGAGCAGCGGCCGCTCGAACAGCAGCGCCGGCCCCCCGCCCGGGCTCTTCATGCACCGGTCGGCGATCTCCGCGATCTCGAGCCGGGTCCGCACCGGCTCCCGCACCCGCACCAGCTCGCCCATCTTCTCGATGGCCGCGATGAATTCCTGCAGGGTGTCGAGCGTCATGCGCGGGTCCCCACGTGGATGGCGCAGATCCCACCGACGAGCAGCGTGTACCGTACCCCGGTGAACCCCGCCCGTTCCATGAGCGCGACGAGCGCCGGCGGCTCCGGGAAGGCGAGGACCGAGGCGGGCAGGTAGGCGTACGCGTCCTGGTGCTTCGACACCAGCCGCCCGATCAGCGGCAGCAGCCGGCGGAAGTAGAAGAAGTAGAGCCCCCGCATCGGCTGCCGCGGCGGCGTGGTGAACTCGAGGATCACCAGCCGCGCCCCCGGCTTGAGCACCCGCGCCGCCTCCGCCAGCCCCTGGTCCAGCTCCGCGAAGTTGCGGACCCCGAAGCCCACCGTGGCGCCGTCGAACGTCGCGGAGGGAAACGGCAGCTCCAGCGCGTCGGCGTTCACCGGGCGCACCCGGTCCGACTTGCCCTTCCCGAGCACCAGCATGGGCAGCACGAAGTCCGCCCCGATGACCCGGCCGCCAAACCCGGCCTGCCGGCCCAGCTGGGCGGCCAGATCCAGGGTGCCAGCGCAGAGATCGAGGTAGAGTCCGTCGGGGCGGGCGGGCCAATCCAGCTCGGCCACCGCCTGCCGGCGCCACCGCCGGTCGACGTTCAGGCTGAGCAGGTGATTCAGGAAGTCGTACCGGGGGGCGATGGCCGTGAACATCTCCCGGACATAGGACCGCTTCTCCAACCCGCCGGAGAGCGGTAACTTCCTATCTGTGGCTAACATAGGCGCAGAATGTAGTCCGTGGAGCGGCGGCCGGGCAAGGCGCCGGGCTCTTCATGGCTGAACGTCCCGATCTGGTGTCCCTGAGCGATCAGGAGATCGTGGCCCTCGCCAAGGAGGGACGCGAAGCCGCGTACCGTGAACTCATCCGCCGGTACGAGCGGCCCGTGTTCTCCCTCATCCTGCGCATGGTCCGCGACCGCCAGCTGGCCGAGGACCTGGCCCAGGAGACCTTCATCAAGGCGCTCAACGCCATCGGGAGCTACCGCCCCGAGTTCAAGTTCTCGAGCTGGATCTTCAAGATCGCCAACAACGCCGCGATCGATCAGCTGCGCCGCCGCGAGGTCGACACCCTCTCGATCGACGGCGCCCCCAACGCCACCAGCGCCGACGACATCGAAGCCACGGCGCTGCAGGTTGGCGACAAGGGCGAGACCCCCCTGGCCGAGCTCGAGGCCCGCGAACTGGGGACCCACATCGAGCGGGCCATCGCCAGGCTCCGGCCCGAGTACCGCTCCTGCATCATGCTCCGGCACGTCGAGGGGCTGGCCTACGAGGAGATCGCCCAGCTCCTCGACCTGCCCCTGGGCACCGTGAAGACCTATATCCACCGGGCGCGCCACGAGCTGCGGGACATGCTCGCGCACCTCCGAGACTGAAACCCCCTCTCCGACGAGGCCGTAAGACCGCCGTATGGTTGACGCACCCCATTTCAGCCCCGACGAGCTCGATCTCTGGCTGGACGGACGTCTCCCCGATCCACGCACGTCCCACCTCGAAACATGCGAGCAGTGCCGCACCACCGCTGAGGAGCTGCGCGACCTCGTGGCCCAGCTCCGAGCCCTGCCGCAGGTGGCGCCGGGCCGGGCCTTCGCGGACCGGGTGATGGCCCGGGTGGCGGTGGCCGGGGTGGCCGCCGTTGCCGCGGACGTGCATCTGTCGGCCGACGACCTCGATCAGTGGGTCCTCGGGGAGCTGCCGCTGGCCCGCCAGTCGCACCTGCGCGGCTGCCCCGACTGCCAGGCCCTGGCCGATGCCGAACGGGTGCTGGTGCTCCAGCTCGAGGCGCTGCCGCTCTTCACGCCCCCCGCCGCCTTCGCCGACCGGGTCATGGACCAGGTCGACACCGGCGGGCTGTCGCTGGCCGGCGCCTGGCGCCGGTGGCGGAGCGGCGTGGCCCGCAACCCGCTGACCGTGGGCGCGGCGGCCGGCGTGGGCGGCCTGCTGGGCGGCTCCATCGCGGCCAGCGTGGCGTGGGCCGCCGGCCACCAGGACACCATCAGCGGCACGAGCACCTGGCTCATGACCCACGCGCAGGCGCTGTTCTGGCAGGGCGTCGGGTTCGCCTCGACCCTGCTCGAGCAGCAGGGCTGGTACCAGGCGCTGCGCACCGGCCTGACGCCGGGCCGCGCCGCGCTCCTGGTCGGCGTGACCGTGTCGCTCTACGCCGCGGGCGTCGTGGCGCTGCGCCGGCTGCTCGCGCTGCCCTCCGCCGGGACCGCCCGTGCGCTTCCCTGAGGCATTCCTCGCGGGCGCCCTGGCGCTGGCGCTGCTCCCCGCGCCGGCCGCCGCCCGCGACCTCGACAGCAGCGAGCCGTCCTGGAAGTCCCGCATCGAACTCCTGAACCAGCTCCTCGGCAACGATGACGACCACGTGGTCCGCGATCACGTGGTCTCGCTCGCCACCGACATCGCCTCCGTCACCTTCGACTTCACCGATGGCGGCGCCCTGGTGCTCGCCGTCGAGGGCGGCGTCCTGCTGGTGGACGGCAAGCCGATCGGCCGCGTGGCGGCGGACGGGGCGCTGGCGGTTGGCTGGCGGGCGCTGATGCTGGAGCTGTCGCGCCACGACACGCCGGCCGCGCTGGAGCGGCTGCGCGCGTGGGCCCCGGCGGGCCTCTCCCGCGAGGAATCTGCCTTCGCCGAGCTGCTGGGCGAGCAGGTGGAGGGCCTGACCGCGCCGGCCGGCGTGCTGCCGTCGCCCCAGCCGGTGGGGACCGCCGCGCCCGGCGGCCTCACGATCGACCTCGGCGACCTCAGCAACCCGCTGCGCCTGGCCCCGCTCCTCCGCTCCGCCGCCACCCTCCGGGGCGACGCGCTCCGCATCACCGTGCCCGGCGGGCAGGCGCACCTCGGCCACTACGGGCTCGGCTCGGCGGAGCGCTACGCCGGCCACCTGCTGGTGGTGCGCGGCAACGCCGACATCTATGGCCGGGTGGAAGGCAACCTGGCCAGCGTCGAGGGCGACGTCATCGTCCACCCCGGCGCGGTGGTCACCGGCGATGTGCTCGCCGTGGCCGGCCAGGTGCGCGACCTCGGTGGCGACATCCTGGGCCAGATCCGCACCCTCGACGCCCCGCCGGAACCGGCCGCCCGAACGGCCGTCGCGCCGCCCGTCCCCGCCTGGATGCGCGCCGCGCGCAACGGCGCCGGCGTCCTTGGCGTGTTCCTGACCCTGATGCTGGTGGGCACCGGGCTGGTGGCCTTCGGCCGCCAGCCGCTCGAGGTGGTCAGCGACACCGTGCTGCACTCCTTCACCCGTTCGCTCCTCGTGGGGCTGCTGGGCCAGGTGCTGGTGCTGCCCACCTTCGGCATGCTGGTGGTGGGGCTGGTGCTGACGGTCGCGGGGATCCTGCTGGTGCCCTTCGCGGTGATCGTCTTTGCCCTGCTGCTGGTGGTGGCGGTGCTGGGGGGATTCCTGGCCATCGCCCACGCCATGGGCGAGAGCCTGACCCGGCGCCAGCTCGCGCTGGGCCGCGCGGTGCCGGCCAACAGCTATCGCTACGTGATGGCGGGGCTTGCGGCGGTGGCGGGGACCTGGCTCGCCTGGGTGGCCTTCGGCTGGGTGCCGGTGGCGGGAACGCTGATCCTGGCCACCGCGGTGCTGGTCACCTGGCTGCTCGCCACGGTGGGCTTCGGGGCGGCGCTGCTCTCGCGGGCGGGGCTCCGGGAGCACTTCGCGGGGCGGATCCTCCCGGCGGAGACCCTCACCGACGAGTTCCTCTGGGCCACGCCGCAGTTCGGCGTCACGGCCGTGAAGCGGCCGCCCCGCGACCGGACCCCTCCGCCGCTACCCTAGCCGGGCCCGGACCCGGCCCCCGACGCCGAGCCCCAGTCGCCGTGCCGCGGAGCCATCGCGCACGGCGATTTCCACATGCCCCCCCGAGCCCACATACGCCAGCAGCGCGCCGGTGGGGACATCACCGAAGGTGGAGCGGAGCGGCCCGACCACCAGTGATTCGGCCTCGAGCACCGCGTAGGCCGGCACCACCTCCGGGGTCAGGTTGGTGACGAGGTTGCCGTACCGGTCCACGTAGATCACTTCCCCAACGACGACCTTGCCTTCATGATGAGGCAGGGCGCCGCTCACCCGGCGGGGGATGCTGGTGTAGGCCGCGCCCAGGCTGGTCAGCGGTTCGCCCGAGGCCAGGCGCGCCGCCGCGGGGGCAAAGATGTCGCGGCCGTGAAAGGTGGGCGAGGCCTGCGGGGGCGGGGCCAGGGTGACGGCCTCGACCGGCGCCCCGTGCATCACCCCGCTCC
>Ga0268298_10001678_pt1 | contig 25487 bp, 23 predicted proteins | sample WWTPWeurt_MetaG_FD_194462 | JGI IMG/M metagenome (GOLD analysis project Ga0268298, IMG submission 194462) | Activated sludge microbial communities from WWTP in Nijmegen, Gelderland, Netherland - WWTP Weurt | ecosystem: Engineered > WWTP > Aerobic digester > Activated sludge | place...
CCGACTGGCGGCACCGCAGGGGACAAGCCGTCCCCGGCCCAGATGCAGGAGATGTACGCGAAGTTCGACGAGTGGCGAAAGACGTTCCAGGAGAACCTGGTGGATCTCGGCGGCCGACTGGGGCCCAGCCGACTTGCCACGCCGGAGCCAGCACCCGACGGGCCCCTGATCGAGGTGAAGGAGCTCGTCGGGGGCTACATGATCGTGTCCGCGGCCAGCCTCGACGACGCGCTGGAAATCGCCCGGAAGTGCCCGGGGCTCGTGCGACCCGGGTCCGGCGTGGAGGTCATCGAGATTTTCACTCCCGGATGACCGAAGCCTTCGGCGACCACTTCTTTCGGCACGAGTACGGCCGACTCGTGGCGTTGCTCGTGCGTCGCGTGGGAGCGCGGCACCTCGAAGCCATCGAAGATGCCGTGCAGATCGCGCTCCTCGAGGCCGTCGAGTCTTGGCCTCGAGGAGTCGTGCCCGACAATCCAGGGGCCTGGCTCTACCGCGTGGCGAAGAACCGCCTCGTGGACGAGCTACGCCGCGAGGCTCGCCGCGACGAGCTCGCCGCCGAGCGCGCTGACGTCACACTCCCGTCGAGCAGCGATGACGACAGCGGCGACGATCTCCTCCGCATGCTGTTTCTGTGCTGCGACGACGCCATCCCGGTCGAGTCCCAACTGGTGCTTGCCCTCAAGACGCTGTGTGGGTTCGACGTCCGCGAGATCGCCGAGCGCCTCTTCCTGACGGAGGCCAACGTCTACAAGCGCCTTGAGCGCGCGCGGGCTCGTCTTCGAGAAGCTCCGCCAGCCGCTTCCGAGCTCTCCAGGGAGCAGCTCGCGACGCGGCTGCCGGCCGTACGAGCCATCCTCTACGTACTGTTCACCGAAGGCCACCTGTCTTCTTGCGCAAGACACGCGATTCGCCGCGAGCTGTGCGACGAAGCACGCCGGCTCACGCTGATCCTGGCCGAGCATGCGCTCTCCGCGACTCCGGAGACCTTCGCGCTCTTGGCGCTCATGCACCTGCACCTGGCTCGCATGCCCGCGCGGCAGGACGGAAGCGGTGGGCTCTTGCTGCTCGAAGAGCAGGATCGTTCCCTCTGGGATCAGGAGCAGATTCAGCTCGGCCTCGCCTGGCTCGCGCGGTCCTCAGAGGGCGAGGTCTTCTCCAGGTACCACGCGGAGGCGGGCATCGCCGCGGAGCACTGCCTCGCGCCCTCTTTCTCCGAGACACGTTGGGAACGGATCGTGGAGTCCTATGCGCTGCTCGACAGGGTGGCGCCTTCGGCGCTGCACACGCTCAATCGGGCTCTGGCCGTCGCCGAGTGGCGCGGGCCCGCGCACGGCCTCGCCGTGATCGAGGGCCTCGAGCCTCCGTCGTGGCTGTCCGGCTCGTACCTGTGGTCGGCGGTGCTCTCGGACTTGCATCGCCGCGCAGGTCACGCCGTGCTCGCAGAACGGCATCGGGAGACCGCGCTCGAATTGGCGCCGTCGGAGGCGGTACGCCGAGCACTGAGGCGCCGGCTGGGCTGAACGGGCACTCCACTCACGAGCTCTCACCGCATTCGGGGCAATGACAGCCGCCCGCGCCAAAGCGCGCGAGGTGATGTTCGAGACGCTCGTCCCAGATCGCGTCGAAGAGGGGACGTTCCGTGCCCGGCCGCGGCGACAGCCGCCGAGCTCGCCAGTGTCGCGACACGATGGGCGAAAGGTTCGGGAGCAGCGCAGGCTCGAGCTCCTCGAATTCGCGCGCGGTCCGGTGGTCGCCCTTCATCATGGCGAGGATCCACAGGAGCTCGCGTCGGGCCGGGACGTCGCGCACGACGTGTCGAAACGCTTCGATGTACGGGTCGAGATCGGAAGTGGTGGTTTGCATGGCGACGCGCATCGCAAATCGCGCGCCAGAACCCGGCCCCCGAAAATCTCGCGGAGTTCTGCCCTTCGCAGCTGGCGGCCTCGCGCTTCGCCGCTGGCGATCGCCACTCTGCTACTTGAGTTGGCTGTCTTTGCTGCCGCGCCGGTTGTAGAGGCTTCGCGCGACGTGCTCGCGGTCGTCTTGGGACTGGCACTCGATGCAGCGCCGGACGCCGGGCACGGCTTGCCTGCGCGCGAGCGGGATCTCCTCGCCGCACTCTTCGCAGTGGGACAGGCCCTCGCTGGATTTTCGCAGGCTTCGCACGCGAGCGATCTCGCTCTCTACCGTGGCGTCGATCTGTTCCTGCACGGCCCCGTCGTGGGCCCATCCGCTCGCCATGTGACGCTCCTCGCGGTTCTGGTTCGGAAGACGTAGCACGCGGGCAACGATTCGTCCGGCTGCTCGGATGTGCACGTGGCGCCGCACGCTGCGCCCGGACCACCTCCGGCACGACGCTTGCGACGCCACCGGCCGAGGTCACGGCTCCGTCCAGCTGGTGTAGGCTCGCTCGATGGTGACACCGCACGAATCGGGCGAGCCGACTCACGACGAGCTCAGCGAAGACGAGCTCGACGGTGTGTCGGGAGGGGTGAAGAAGGACCCAGCGCCAGCGCCTCCTCCGAAGCCCTCTCCCCCGGCACTCCCTCCCGACAAGAAGCGGGACATCGCCCACGACATGTAGCCTTCACTTCACGCAGAGCGTGGCGCCGGGGTGTGCCGTCGCCGCGCAGAACCCTGCGGGGCGGCCCGGGAAGAAGCAGCAGAAGGGTCCGCTTTCGCCGCACTCGTTTCCCGTCCAACACGTGCGCTGCTCGAAGCTCAGGCACTCGGTTCGACACTTGGAAGGAGTCGAGACGAAGCCCGCGCTGGCGCAGCAGATCTCGGACGCTCCGCAGTCTTCGCCAGCGTCGCACATGCGTTCGAGCGCGGTGATCCCGCAGCCGACGGCGGCCGGGATGCACTGAAACGAAGGCGGGTTCCCGCTCCCTTCGCCGCTGATGCAGCAATGCTGAGCGGGCGACTGACAGGGCACGCCGCCGCAGGTGATGGTCGGGCCGTTGGTCTTCGGAGCGCTGGCGCTCGCGCCGGCTGCGCCCGAGGCGCCACCGTCTGCCGTGGCCCCGCCCGCCGTGCCCCCGCCGCCCGCCGAGCTGCCTCCGTTCGACGCCCCCGCGCCGGCCGTTCCGCCACTCGTCGCACCACCTCCCGTGCCGCCGCCGCTCGAGCTCGTTCCACCCGTCGGCGCGCCGGCTCCGCCGGAGTCGCCGCCGCTCCCGGGCAGCGGCGACGCGTCGGGACCGCCGAGCTCGGCCCAACCTCCGGACGATTGTGCGCAAGCGACCAGGCCGAGCGCCAGCAGCGAGAGCGCGGCGCGCATCACTTCACCGGTGGCGGAGCGATGCGCTCGAGGTTGGAGCCGCCCGGGTAGTGGTAGCTCGTGTAGCTGCCATAGCCCATGACCTGGATCCCGACGGGTTTCGTGGCGAGGAGGAGGTGCGCACCGCCTTCTCCGGCGTCGAGCTTCACGCGCGCCACACCGAACTCGGCGCCGATGGGGGTTGGTTGAATCGTGAGCTTGGCGCCGTCGAGCTCGAGCGTCGCGTCGAGGGGCATGACGACGTCGACGTACGAGACGTCGTAGTCGTCGGGCGCCAGGAATACGTAGGTCTTTCGGAACTGCTCCACGGGGATCGTGAAGGTCTGCGATGGGTCTCCCCGATAGTCTTCGTCGCCGGCGGAGGTGGGCGGATCTTGGATGGCGCCGCCGAGCATGAACGAAGCGACGCCGAAAGGAGCCGAGCCGACGACTTCGAAGTCGCTCTTCACGAGCTCGAGGTCCACGACCTGGCCTGCGGCGATCTCCGTCGGGGCACCGGTGGGTGCCCCAGCCGGATAGGTGAGCTTGGTCTGATCGGAGTTCCCGTAGATGCGCACGCGGTGTCCGGGAACTTTGCCGAGGGGTGACGTGGGCGCCGTCACGAAGTAGCGAGTGCCCAACGTCTCCGCGGGCATCAGGGTTTCTTCCAGATGATCGCAGGCCGGCGTGCCCACGGGCTCTTCGGTGCAGCGCACGCCCGACACGACCTGAACCGGGTGGTTGGAGGTGAGCAGACTGCCCGAGAGATCGGAGCCGACGTCGCCCACCAGTTGTGCGACGTCCCCTCGGTTCAGATCGAGGCTGACGAGGCCGCCCGGTCCGGTCTCGGTGGTGGCGGTTCCGGCGATGACCTTTGCCAGAGCGGAGAGCTTCACGGACACGTGGGTGCCGTCGGTCGCTGCAGTGATGCTGACGAAGTTCCCCGACTTGTGGTTCTTCTGCCCCATCACCCGGTACGTGCCGGTCCAGGCGTTGGCGGGCAGCAGCAACGAAGCGTCGTTGGTGAACGAGTAGCAACCGATCGGTTGGTTCTGGTTGGTGAAACACGCCTGGAGGCCCGGGCACGAGCTCCAGTCCTTCCCGGCGGGGCCGCCCTTGCTCGCGTACTCGAGGGGGTTGAACTGGTAGACCGAAACCGCCGACGTGCTCACGAGGTGATAGGCGCCGTGCTGGACGAGCGGGGAGTCGAGCGCGGGGCCGAGCGTGCCGCAGGTGTTGCCCTGCCCACCTTTGAGCTCGGGCACCCAGGGCAGGTGGAACTTCGCGAGGCCGCGTGGCTTCACCGTGCCGGTCGCCACCTGTGTGCCGGCTCGGTCGATGCTGATGGTCGCGGGCTGGTCGCCGGCGTTGGCCACCACGACGGCGAAGTCGAAGACCTCCCAAACGCTGTTGCTCGTGACGGTGGGCCAGAACTCGCACCCGACGTAGGAGGTGTTGGGCTGACTCGAATCGCACGGGTCGCTCGGGGCTCCACCCACCCCCGCGTCGATGTTCAGCGAGCCGCCCGACCCAGCGGTGCCGCCGGCTCCGGTCGACCCGCTCGTGCCCCCAGGACCTGCGCCGCCCGCCGGCGCCGCCGCCGACCCGCCCGTGCCCGCGTCTGGGTCACCGACGGCGACCACGTCGTCATGATTTCCCGGGACTGCTGCGCAACCGAGCCCGAGGGTGCAGGTCATCGACACTACCCAACGCCGCATGCTCACGACCTCCGCCAGTCAGTGTGGCGGGTGCGGAGCGCTCCGGACTGAAAGGTCGCTGAAAGATCGGCGGCGTCCGGTTTCAGCGAGCTTTCAGTCCGTAGCGCCGGACTCGTGGCCTCATGGGGTCATGACAACGCGATGGCTCGGAGTCTTGGGAACGCTGCTCTTGGGTTGCTCGGGGGCGGGCTCCGCGACCGGCCCCGCCGGCGCTGGACCTCTCGGCAGCGGTGGAGCGGGCGGTTCTCGGTTCGGCACCAAGCCCGTGCCGGCCGGTGGCTCCGCCGGGATCGCCGGCGCAGCAGGGACCCCCAGCTCGAGCGGCGGCTCGAGCGGCGCGGGCGGAGGTTCCCAAGTGCCCAGCCCGCCCGCGCCTGGCCAATGGATCCACGTGCCCCACGGGAGCTACGTCGGTGGCGCCGCTCCCGACGACAGTTGCAACAACTCGGTCAACCAGATGCAGCACGCCGTGACCCTCACCCACGACTTCGAGCTCTCCGCGACCGAAGTGACCTTCGCGGAGTACGAGCTCGCGATGGGCACGCCGCATCCCAACGCCGGAGACTGCGCGGACTGTCCCGTGAACCTGATGAGTTGGCATGCGGCCGCTGCGCTCTGCAACGGCTACTCCAAGCACGCCGGTCTCGAGCCCTGCTACGCGTGCCAGGGCTCCGTCTGCCAAGAAGCGAGCCTGCCCTACGCCTGTTCGGGCTATCGCCTACCGACGGAGGCCGAGTGGGAGTATGCCTACCGAGCCGGCACGCTCGCTCCGAGCTATGCCGGCCCCATCACCGTGTGCGGCGGGCTCGATCCCACGCTGGATGGCATCGCCTGGTTTCTCTACAACTCGAGTGGCGAGACCCATCCCGTCGCCGGCAAGCAGCCCAACCCGTGGGGCTTCTTCGACATGAGCGGCAACGTCTGGGAGTGGACCCACGACGGGTACGTCACCGATCGGTCGACGCTGCCGCCGGTGGACCCCGTGGGCGGAGCCAGCGACGTGCGCGTGATGCGAGGAGGCTCCTACAACTGCCTGCCGAGCGAAGTACGCGGGGCGCACCGCTCGGGGCTGCCGGCCACGATCAGCGGCCTGAACGTCGGTGTTCGCTGCGCGCGCACCCTCGATTGAGGCCGCCGGGGTAGACTCGCGAGTCGTTGGCTCGCGCGGTCACCAACGTCCGTCCGGATCCGTCGGCATTCGTCGGCCGCGGAGGGGAGCTCCAACGGTCGAGAGAGGAGCTCGAGACCACTCGGCTTCTGACGCTGACCGGGCCGCCGGGCGTCGGCAAGACGCGGCTCGCCAGGGAGCTCGCGCTGGCGTGCGACCACGCGGCATGGTTTTGCGACCTCTCGGCGGTCGCAGGGACCGAGGGCATCGCCGCGGGGGTCGCCGGTGCGCTGGACCTGCCGTTCAGCGAAGGGCGTTCGGCCGAGGATGCGGTGGCACAAATCGGCCGCGCTCTCGCTCGTCGCGGACCGCTCACGCTGATCCTCGACGACTTCGACCACCTGGTCGCCCACTCCGAGGCAACGTTGGGCAGATGGTACGAGGCAGCGCCCGAGACCCGCTTCATCGTCACCTCCCGCCAGCGACTCGGCATGGTCCACGAAAGCGTTTTCGAGCTTCGGCCTCTCGACGCGCGCACCAACGCCGTCGAGCTCTTCGTGGCACGCGCGCGCAACGTACGCCGTGACTTCGAACCCACCGAGGCCGAGCTGGTCACCATCCGGCTCATCGCCGAGCGACTCGACGGGCTGCCTCTCGCCATCGAGCTCGCTGCGGCACGGGTCGGCGTCTTGGGAGTACGTCAGCTCTGGGCTCGTCTCGAGAGCTCGTTCTCGGCGCTGGAGCGTGTCGAGACGCCCGAGTGCTCGACCCTGCGCGGGGCCCTCGAGTGGTCGTGGGAGCTTTCGAGCGAGCGCGAGCGCCACGTGCTCGAATCGGTTTCCGCCTGCGCTGGCGGCTTCGACGCGCGCGCCGCCGAGGCGCTGACCGAGCTCGACGAATCCCAGGTGCTCGATGCTCTCGAAGCGCTCGCGAACCGCTCGCTGCTGGTGGTCGAGGATCGGGGCGGAGAAATCCGCTTCCGGATGCTCTCAACCGTGCACGAGCTCGCCCGGGAGAAACTCGCCAAGAGCGGCAGGCTCCGGCGTGTGCAAGGTCACCACGCCGAGCACTATCTCGCGTTGGGCGAACTGGCCCTGAAGGGCATCGACGGACCCGATGCACTCGCGCTGTTCGAACGCATGCGCGTCGAACGCGACAATCTCGTGGCCGTCGCGCGCCGCGAGCTGGAAAACGAGACGCTCACGCGCGAGGGCGTCGAGCTCGCGCTGCGAGCGCTGCTCGCGCTCGAGAGGCTCTGCATCATCCGCGAACCGCTCGACGGGTACGTGGCTCTGTTGGAGGGCGCGCTGCTTTCGGCGACCGCGTTGGGTGTCGATCGCCGCATGATCGTGGAGGGTCTGCGCATGCGAGGAGGGCTCTGCCTGTTCCTCGGACGTTCCAGCGAGAGCGAGCGCGACAACCGGACCGCGCTGGCCCTCGCACGGCAGCTCGGCGACGTGGCACTCGAGGCTCGATTGCTGGCAGCGCTGGCGCTCTCGGGGCTGCGTCGGGCCCCCGTCGCGCCGGAGGAAGTGCCCAAGCGCCGCATCGACGCGCGGCAGGGGATGGAGGAGGCCCTCGCGCTCTATCCGCACGAAGACGCCCGGCGGGGCATCCTGCTCAACAACTTGGGTGTGATTTTGGAAGGGCTCGGCGACTGGGAAGAGGCCGAGCGTCGCTACGACCAGGCCGTCGCCTGCTATCGCAACGTCCCGTGTCAGAGCGCCGGGGTCGCCCTCGCGAGTCGGGGCGCCCTGCACTACGCGAGCGGGCGCCTGGCGGAAGCGCAAGCGGACCTGCGGCAGGCCCTCGACATTCTCACGGCCTTCGGCGACCGGCGCTCGGGCGCCTACGTGCATGCCGAGCTCGGGGCGCTCTACGCCGAGCAGGGGCTTTCGGGCGAAGCGCGCGCCGAGCTCAAGGCGTGTCTCGCACGGCACGCCGAAGCCGGTCTCTCGTGGTACGAGGGGACGGCTCTGGCGACGCTGGGCGACCTCGAGCTATTCCAGGGCCACGCCGAGGACGCGAGGGAACACTACGAAGCCGCGCTCGGCCACGCTCGCGCGGGGGGGGACGCGGCGCTCCAAGTGCGCGCCCTGACCGGTGCCGCTTGCGCGCTCACGGTGCAAGCCCTCTTCGACCCTGCGCGCGAAGCTCTCGGCGCCGCGGAGCTGCTCACCGAGGGACCCGTTTCCCAGTGCTTGGTTCGGGCGACAGCCGCGTTCCTCGCTTGGGCGGAGGACTCCCGCCTCCCCTCCACCGACGCGCAAGCTGCCCTTTCGCGGGCGCGCGACGAGCTTTCGTCGATTTTCGCCGCGGCCGCAGACCAGCGTTCGGCCGTGTTGCGAGTTCGCGCGCAATGGCTTGCTCGCCGCTCCAAGGCCGAGGCCGAGCGCCGCGCGTCCGTGGCTCCGGGACCGACGTTGCGCGCGACCGCCGATGGCAAATGGTTCCGTCCCGCCGCGGGAGAAGCCGTCTACTTGCATCGTCGGCCCGCGCTCGCCCTCGTGCTCGCGCATCTCGTGCGCCTGCGCGTCGATAGTCCCGGAGAGGGCGCATCACTCGTGGACCTATTCGACCAGGGCTGGCCGGGCGAGCGCATCGATCCCCATTCGGCCGCGATGCGCGTGCACCAAGCCGTGGCAACGCTGCGGAAGTTGGGCCTCCGCCGCGAGCTCTTGCGGAAGCAGGACGGCTACCTGCTCGATCCCGCGCTCCGGCTCGAGCGCGTCGAGAAGCCAGACGCGGGCTGAATCCCGCGTCGCCGGAATCTTTCGTCGGGCCCCCTGCGTTTCTCCAGGCGATGAGGCCGTCGTATGCGACGATCGTGCTTGCTGCAGGCAGCTTGGCCTGCGAATCGCCGAGCACGGTCGCGAGCTCCCCTGGTGTCGTTCCGACGCAACACGCACCGGTCGTGCGCGGTGCCGAACGGCCCGCCGCCACCACTCCCGTTCCATCTCGGGTCGCCGCGGCGCCGGTCCCGGACAGGCGCACGCTGTGGCGTGCCGACGTCGACCTCGACGGCGACGGCGCGACCGAACACGTGGCGTTGACCTCCGACGACGTGGCGGAGTCGAAGGCCGACGACCCAGCCGCCACCCCGGCCATCGGCATCCAGGTCGCGCGCTGTGTTTCGCGTGAGCCATCCGTCGATGGCTGCCGGGCTAGCCTCGAAGTGGGTGCTTCCCGCCACGAGCTCGTGCTGCGAGCCGGCTACTTCGGCGGGATCGGAGCTCGCCCCATCGACATCGATCCCTCCGAGCGGCACACGGAGATCTTGCTCACGGAGCGCGCGGGGGACACGGAAGACCCACCGTTCGTGTTCAGCGTCGTGAGCTATCGCGGCGGGAAGCTGCGCGTGCAGCGGCTCTTCGCGTCGTCGGGCTATGGCAGTGGCGAAGTGAAGCTCGACGGCAAGGGCGCGCTGACCGTGGTCTACGCCGAGTGCCCCGATCGAACCAGCGTCCGCTACCGATGGAAACGGGACGAGCTCGTCCAGGTCGAGAAGCGCGCGGAGCGAGTCCGCGATCCGAAGAGCTGCGCGGCCTGTCCCCGAGTGTTCGTGCAGCAGGCATCGGGCTTCGTGCTCAAGGGCGAGGTCTTGCGCAATCTGAAAGGTCCCGAGCTTCGCGCTTACCAGTCCCTCGAGCTCGCGCACCCCGAACGCTTCGTAGTCGATGGGGGTTCCATCAGCGTGCTGATCGGAGAAGAGGAACCCGAGACGACCACCCTGCATGCCGCCACGCTCGAGGTCGACGGTCGCGCGTACGCAGCGGAGCGCTTCGTCCCCGTGGTGCTCGAGCGAGGTGACGAAATCGAGCTCCGCTTCGCGACCGGGCCCCTCGGCGCCTCCTCGCAGGTGAGGCTCTGGGTCGACGGGTACTACGTCGCCCACTGAGAACCCGCCGGTCCCATCGTCTCGCGCGCATCCTGCCCGCAACGTGCCTCGCGCCGAGGGGATGGTGTAGCCTGTCGGCCGTGGACCCCCCGAGCAACCCGGGGCAGCCCCTCATGGTGATGGGGCGCTACGCTCTCTTCGGGCCGCTGGCCGCCGGGGGCATGGCGACGGTGCATCTCGGGCGCCTGCTCGGGCCCGCCGGCTTCTCGCGCACCGTGGCCATCAAGCGACTGCACGAGCAGTTCGCCTCGGATCCCGAATTCGTCGCAGGGTTCTTGGACGAGGCTCGTCTCGCCGCGCGCATTCGCCACCCGAACGTCGTGCCCACGCTCGACGTGGTGGCCACGCAGGGGCAGCTCTTCTTGGTGATGGAGTACGTGGAGGGCGAGTCGGTTGCGCGCCTCCAGCGAATGCTCAAGAAGAGTGGCGCCGAGATGCCGCTGGCCATCGCCCTGGCCGTGGTGACGAGCGCTCTGCACGGCCTCCATGCCGCGCACGAGGCGCGGAGCGAGCGAGGCGAGCCTCTCCATCTGGTCCACCGCGACGTGTCGCCCCAGAACATCTTGGTCGGAACGGACGGGGTGGCCCGCGTGCTCGACTTCGGCGTGGCCAAAGCCGTCGGGCGACTCCAGACGACGGAGAGCGGCCGGCTCAAGGGCAAGGTCTCGTACATGTCGCCGGAGCAAGTCCGTACCAGCGACGTCGACCGACGCAGCGACGTGTTCGCCGCTTCCATCGTTCTCTGGGAGATGTTGACGGGCAAGCGCCTGTTCGGCGCCGACAACGACGCGATGGCGCTCGACCGTGTCATGAACGCGACCATCGAGGCGCCCAGCATCCACGTGCCCGAGCTTCCCGCCGGCATCGATGCCATCGTGCTGCGGGGTCTCGAGCGCGACGTCGATCGGCGGTGGCAGACCGCGCGCGAGATGGCGTTGGCGCTCGAGGCGTGTCACCCCCTGGCATCGCCGACGCAAATCGGGGCGTGGGTGGAGCAAGTGGCCGCCGAGACCTTGCTCAAACGGGCGTCCCGCGTCGCAGAGGTCGAAAGCGTGACCAGCGACGTGGGGGCGCGGGCCCCAGAGCTCTTGCGCGAAATCGGATCGAGCGACGACGCCACGCGAAACCTGACGCCGCTCGTCGCCCTCAGCGAATCGGGCTCGCGCTCGGGGATGATCTCGGTGTCGGCGTCGTCTCCGCCGCAAGGGCCCCGCTCGCGCCTGCTCGTCCCCGCGTTGGTCGCCGCCGCAATCCTGTTGGTCATCGCTCTGCTGGTCGGTATCGCCACGCGCGGGGAGCCCCCAGCCGCGAGCTCGGCGGCGTCGCTCGCGAGCCACGCGCCGGCGCTTGCGCCTTGCGCGAACGCTGCCCCGCCGGCCGCGCCGCTCGCGAGCGCGCCAGCCGAGCCGACCGCGTCGGCCTCCGCGGCGCCACCCCGGAAGGTCAAGCCGCCCACGCGCACGAACAGCGCAGATTGCAGCGTGCCTTTCGTGCGCGACGAGCTCGGGCGTAAGATCTGGAAGAAGGAATGCCTCTGAGCGCGCGTCTGGTCCCCTGGCTCACGCTGTTCGCAGTCGGCCTCGTCGCCGGGCGCGCCTCTGCCGAGAGCTGGGCCGAAAAGAAGAAGAAGCGCGACGAGTGCGTGCAAGCTTCGGAGGACGGCCAGCTCTCCAAGGTGAAGGGTCAGCTCAAGGCTGCCAAAGAGAAGCTACTCGTGTGCACCGACAAGGCCTGTCCTGGCCCCGTCCGCAAGGACTGCGAAGCCGCGCTCGAGAAGGTCGAAGCCATGCTCCCGACCATCGTCTTCGGGGCCAAGGACGAGAAGGGGCGCGACCTGAGCGACGTGGTCGTGTTCGTCGACGGTGAGAAGCTGGTCGACTCCCTCGACGGCAAGGCCGTGGCCATCGACGCCGGGAAGCACACGGTGCGCTTCGAGGCCAAGGGCCTCCCCGCCCATGAAGAAGAGGTCGTGGTGCGCGAGGGCGAGAAGGCGCGCACCGTCGTCGTCACCATCGTCGACACCAGCAAGCCGAAGCCCGCCAAGAAGAAGCCCGAGCCGCCTGCGAGGAAGCTCACGACGACCACGCTGGTGCTCGGGGGAGTGGGCGCTGCGGCGCTGGTCGGCGCGGGCGTCGTCGGCTTCGTCGCGCTCCAGAAGCGAAGCTCCCTCTACGACGACTGCGGCAAAGCTGGGACGTGCAGTCAAGACGACGTCGACTCGGTGTATCGCCTGTACGGCGTTTCGTACGTGGCAGCGGGAGTCGGGGCCGCGTTGATCGCCACCAGCGCCGTGATCTACTTCTCGACCTCGCCCGAGCCGAGCAAAGAGAAGGCGGGCGTAACGCTTTCGCCCACGTTGGGTGGCGCCGTCGTGAAAGGGCGGTTCTGAGATGCGTCGCGCGTTCGTCGTCGCCCCGCTCGCCGTCGCGCTCGCCGTGGTGGCCTGCCCGTCTCTCGACGGCTTCACGGACCACGTGAAAGATCCGACGGACGCGTCTGCCAGCGGTGGCGGCTTCCTTTCGCTGGAAGACGCCGCGAAGCTCTGCGGAAAGGTCCAGACCTGCCGGAATCTCGGCTACTCCATCGGCTATTCGCTGCTCATCCCGGTCCAGACCTCCAACTTCTCCACGTGCGTCGACATCTTGAGCGCGCCCCTGCCGAAGTCGCAGCTCGGCGTGACGCAACAGGCCGCGAGCCTGGCGTGCGCCGCAAGCGCGGCGAACTGTCCGACCGCGGCTGCCTGTTTGCCCTACGAGTTCATCGACCTGGACGACCCACGTTGCGGTGGCCTCGACGGAGGAGCGAACGGCGACTGCTCGCCGGACAAGAAGGCCGTCTACGCGTGCACGAGCCAGCTCATCACGCACTGCGACCACCCGTACTTCTATCCAGGTTCGACCTGTCTCGTCGACTCGAGCGGTGTGCACCGCTGCGCAGCGTCCCAGACGTGCACTTCGACGGCAGGGGAGTGCAACGGCAGCATCGTCACCTATTGCGGGTCCGTCAGCAATTTCGCCTACGGTGAGGACTGCTCGTATTGGGGGGCGAGCTGCGGCACCGACCAGGCGAGTGGAGTGCAGGACTGCGTGCTCAATGGTCTCACACCGTTCTGCAACCAGGACAGCGTGCAATGCGTCGGTGACCGAGTGCGCTCTTGCTACGGCGGCTTCTTCTCCGAGATCGATTGTGCAGCGCTAGGTGGCAAGTGCGATCCCAACCCGGTCGCTCACTGCTCGCGAGCGCCGAACGCGTGCAAGGTGACGGACCCGACCGTGAACGTGTGTGACGGTGACAGCATCTCGCTCTGCGTGGGGAGCAAGAGCTTGTCGTTCGACTGCAAGTCGATAGGGCTTTCCTGCGTGGTCGACCCGAAAGGCAACTACTGTGGCTGATTGGCGCGAGTCCTGCATCGCGGTCGGCCCATGGCCGGAACAGACGCGAGAGTGTGGTCGTTGCGCCACGGATCCGTAGTCGCGCTGCTACTGTCGAGCGTGGGGTGTGGTGCCAAGTCGGGGCTGCCCGAGAAGCTGCCGGCCGTTTGCGAGGCCGGGGCCGAGCGCGTTTGTCTCTCCGTGTGCGGGGAAGGCATCGAGACCTGCGTGGACGGAAGCTGGCAGGGCTGCGATGCGCCGCGGCCGAAGGACCCCGTGCTCGACGCAGTGGTCCGCGATTTCCACGCCAGCCATCCGGACATGGAGAAAGCCATCGGGGACGATCCGGGAATCGTGGCCACGGTGCTCGGCCCCGATGACAAGCCCGTGTACGTCTCGCCCGGAGCGAGCGTGACCACCCACGGCAAGACCGCCTTCGACCAGTGGTATCGGGACGTTCCCGGAGTGAACTTGTCGACCAGCTCGAGCTTGCCCCTCGCGCGGAAAGGCAACGAGCTCTCCTACGCGGACAAGACCTTCTTCCCCATCGACGACCAGCTCTTCGGCAACGAGGGCAACGCCCACAACTACCACTTCACCCTGGAGGTCGCGAGCCAGTTCCGCTACCGCGGTGGCGAAGTCTTCACGTTCACCGGAGACGACGACCTCTGGGTGTTCATCAATCGGCAACTCGCCATCGACCTCGGTGGCGTACACGGATCGCAAAGCGGGAGCGTGCCCCTCGACGCGCGAGCGGCCGAACTCGGGATCGTGGTCGGCGAGGTCTACTCGTTCCACCTCTTCTTCGCCGAACGCCACACCACCGCTTCGAGCTTCCGGCTCGAGACGAGCATCGACGACTTCGAGCTGTGCCACTGACGCTGCAGCCGCCCAATCTTCACTGGCTGCACTCGTAGCGTTCGGCCCAGACGTCGGTGGGATTGCCGGTCCAGTCCGAATACGCGACGAGCAGGTGCGTGTCGGCCGTGAGAAGGGAAATCGGCGATCCGAGCATCACCGAAGACGGAGACTGAATCAGCGCGGGCGCCACGTTCTCGGGGGAGAGTTCGTCGAACAGATAGAAGCGAAGCCCCGAGCAGCCGCCCCCATCGCAGTCGGCTCCGAACCAGCTTCCCGCGAGCACGAGCTGGTTCTTCACGCTGGCGACGGCATACGAAGCGGGGTCGCTGGAGCCGATCCCCGAGGCCGGGTCGACCACCGTTCGCACGGCAGTCGAGGGCGCGCCCGTCGCATCGAGAGCCAGCGCGCGGATGGGATCGGGGGGGGAGAGCGACGAGGCGGAGGACTGGAACACGAGCCACGCTCCGCCGTCGCTCCGGGGCGCCAGGGCGAGGGAACGCACGGGCGCATCGAGCACGAGCTCGTGCAAGAGCTTGGGGTTCGAGACGTCGGCGTTGGGGCCCAGGCCGACGATCTGGATGCGATTCGGCGGGCCGTCTGCGTATTGGTCATCGAGACAGCCAAGGAATGGCCGACTCGTGGACAGCGCCATGAGGAAGCCGGCGCTCGTCGAGTACCACGTCACCGCGTGCATCATCTCCTTGGCGCAGCCCAGCGCATCGAACATCGGTGAAACCGTGCCCGGCGGCGTACCGGTGGGCAGCGAAACGCGCGAGACTGCCAACTGATAGTTCGTGGGGATGGCGCCGCCGTAGCCGATGACGTGGGCCGCAACGTACGTTTGTGCACTGCCCGCCGTTGCCGGTGCCGCTGCGAGGGCGGCTGGGTTCGGTCCAAACGTGAACGATGGCGGCGGGCACGGGAAGCCCGCGAGCGCTGCGCCGTCCGGGATCGCGCGGGTCAGGCTCATGCAAGCGTTGTCGTTGCTCGCGTGGAGGAGCGCGACCGAACCCGGGATCGCGCCTTCCGCCACGCGGAACCCCACGGCAAAGTCCGCGGGTAGGCCCATGAGACTCGTCGCGGAGGCGGTGGGCTTCGTCCAGGTCGAGGCGAAGGGCGCGCTCCAGCTCGGGTAGAGGAGCTCGTAGCCCGACGGCGGACCCGAGTTGAAGCGCCGGTAGACGACCGTCGCGCCCGCGCTCGAGCGCACGAGTACGGGAAACCCGCTCTCGTCATCTTGGCTGACCTGGACGGGATCCCCCGTGCGCTCGAGCTTCTTGCAGGGCAGAGCCGTCGTGCCACCGCTCGCGCTCGTGCCACCGCTCGCGCTGGTGCCGCCGCTCGCACTCGTGCCGCCGCTGCCGCCGGCGGTCGAACCCGCAGTTCCCCCCGACGCCGTCCCTCCGGAGCCGCTCGAACCGCCGCTGCCGCCGCCGCCGCCGAGGTCGACGTCTCCGCCGCAACCCAAAGCGAGGAGCCCGACCCACACGAAGAAAGCTCTGGTCATCGATCGGTAATATGTTCGGCCGAAAAGCAATCGATCACGGATTCGTCTTCGCGCCCGAGAGTTGCCGGAGACGCTCGGCGTGCGCGCTCTCCGGATGGGCTTCGGTGAAGCGTTTGGCCCCCTGGGTCGCTTCGTCACGTCGACCCAGTCGATCGAGCGCGTCGATGCGAAGGACCTCGGCTTCTTGGGCCAAGGCACCGCTCGGGTACTTCTTCTGGTAGTCGGCGACGAGCTCGAGCGCGCGCGCGGGGCTCCCGCCGCGGAGCGCGTTCCGTGCCCGATCGAGCTCTGCGATCTGCGCGCCGAGGGAGGAGCGCGCCGGCTCCGCTGGGGTGACGTCTTCGGTGGCGGGCGAGGTCGCTCGCTCTGCGCGCTGCGCCGTGGGCCCGACGGGCGCCGGTGGCGGTCGCGTCTCGGGCGGGACGAATGCGGAAGCCGTGAGCTCGGGTGGCGGGGTGGCCGTTGCGCGACGTGGGGTCTCGCTCGGGGACGCCTCGGCTCCGTTGCGCGGCACCTCGCCGCGTGACGGTTCGAACACCGCGTAGCTCGCGGCGCTCGCGACGAGACCCAGGGCCGCGCCGACGCCGAGCCATTTGCCCGCCAGGGCGAAGAGAGATGCTTTTGCGACGGCGGGGGTCGCGGCCTCGGCCGTCGAAGCCGCTCCGAGCGTGGCGAGGGCTCCCGCGCCGGCCAGCGCCAGGGCGCGACGGCGCGCAGCGCTGCTCGGCTGCTCGCTCTTCCACGAGTCGAGAAGCTCGCGCTCGAAGGGACTGGCTCCGTCGGTGGAGAGGCGCGTGGGTTCGGTCATCGTGGGCCTCCTCGCGAGCGCCCTCGGGCTTCCAGGCGGCGCGCAATGACGTGAAACTCGCTGCGGGCTTTGCGCAGGCGAGACGCCACCGTGCCGGTGGGCACGGCGGTGAGCTCGGCGATCTCTTGCGTGGTCAAACCCTCGAGCTCGAAGAGCACGAACACGGTGCGAAGCTCGAACGGCAACGCGTCGAGCGCGCGATCGAGCAAGACCCGAGCCTGCTTCAGGCTCGAGAGTTCCTCGGGGTCCGGTGCATCGGACACCACGGACTCGAGGAAGTCGCTGTCGCCGAGCTCGCGCGCACGGGCGGCAGCGCGCCGCTGGTTGGCCGCTACGCCTCGCGCCAAGCCGAACAGGAAGCTCTTCTCGGCCCCTGGCGCGATGCTGGCGAGCTTCTGGTGCGCGAGCCAGAAGACGTGTTGGGCGGCGTCATCGACCCCGCTGGCTGGGACGCCGAGCCCGCGCAACGAACGCCAAATGAAGTCGAAATGCTCATCCACGAGGCGCCGAAAGCGCTCGCTCGGTCTTTCGAGCACCTCGGCCGGGGTCGCCCGCCGAGCTTCGCGCGCCGCGAGCGGACCTCGAGTGACGGGCAGGGATGGGATCGACATCTCCTCGGTCCGCGCGGTCTCCTAACCCGAAATGTCCGGTCGCGCCTCCCCTGATCATGGAAAGCGCAGGCCGAGTCCGGCCCGCACCACGAATCCCAGCGCGGCGGCCCGATGGACCGTGCTGTCCGGCTGAAAGTAGAAGCGATCGCGGGTCAGGGGAGTCACGACGCCCCCCGCGAACTCGGCGAAAGCGGGCGGGAGGAACACCCACTCCGCTCTGCCGATGGCCCCGAGGCCCAGGAAGAGCCTCCGCTCGCTGCGGGCCGGCGTGATCCGGTGCCCTTCGCCCGTGAGGCTGCCGGCCTCGACGCGAAGGCAAGGGAGCAGTCGGAGGTTCTCGCTCGCGACCGCCTCCAGAGGACAGGCTTCGAGGGTTCCGAGCGTGAACCGGAACGACCCGGTTCCGCGATCGAGATCGATGGTGTCGGTCCGTGAGCGCTCGAACGCGAGGCGGCCGACCAGCGTGAACGGCGCCGAGAGCCGGTGCTCGGCTTCGACGAAGACCGGCAGCGCCAGGACCAGGTTCGGCGTCACGCCGCTGCGTACACCCGTGAGGGCCCCGAAGGCGAAGCGCGTGAGCGTCGGCACCGTCGGGGCGGGTCGGGTCGGGCCGCTCGGCCTCGCGGGTGCCGACGCGCGACCGCGTGGGTTCGCGTTCTGGTCGACCATACGGGGAGTGGCCTCGGATGCGGCGGCTGGAACGGGTTCGGTGGAAGCGTTGGGGTCGAAGGCGAGCGCCGTGACCAGTGCGAGCGCAGACACCACTTCTTCACAACTGTCCCCTTCGACCTCGCGCTCGAGGCCGCGCCCGAAGCCGCGCGAAACCTGGAGTCGGCCAGTGAAGCCCATGCGCTCCGACGACACCGTGACGACGAGCTCGACGACTTCGCGGTCGTCACGGCTCGCGAGTCTCAGGCGCAGAGTTCTGCCGAGTACTTCGGACGTGAACTTGGCGGCCCCCGGGCAGACCCCCGGGGCTCCATAGCGGACACGGATCGGCGTGACCTCGTCTGCTGTCGCGGGCCGTGCGCAAACGAGGGTCAGCGCCGAGACGATGACCGACGCGCGGATCGACTGCCGGCCCACCGAGCGTTCCCGTCGCGCCCCGTCGGTGGTCAAAGTGCAGAACCTGCGCCGCACGACCTGGAGTAGCGTAGCGGACCATGCGCGTGCGTGGGACAGCTTTCCTGGTTGTCTTGCTGGTCGGCTGCCGAAGTCCAGCGCCCGACGCGAAACCGAACCCCAGCGCTGCGAGAGAGGGCACGGCTGCGGCCGGTCCGCAGGGCAGCGGCGGCGTGGTCACGGCGAGGGGGGCGTCGGCAGCCAGTGCGTCGCCCATGCCCGCCAGCGTTCCGCCGGATCCGAGTGGCCGGCTCGTGGTCGGCGTCGACGGCAGGCCCATGGCCCACGGCCGTGCGTTCGTGAAGCGTCTGCCCGACGGCAAGCTCTCGCTCTACGTCGGGCAGAAAGGCTCGTGCAACGAGCTCTTGATGAACCTGTTCGACGACCCAGCGCCGCATCTGTTGGTCGAGCTCCCGGCGAAGCTCGCGCCCGACGGCAGCGAACGCTACACGATCGGTGGTCTGTATTTCGGTCCGCCCACCGACGCGAACCCAGGCGGCGTTGCGCGCGTGCGCGGCGACGCGAGCGTCGGGCGGAAGACCGAGATAGAGCTCGCGTTCACCGGGCAGGGAGGCCGGGGTGAGGCGCTGGACGTCAAGGGAAAGGTCCATGCAGACGGGTGCGGCGAGCCTGACACCTCGAAAGGCCCGCTGCCCAAAGCGACACACCCCTCCACGGCCAGCATGCTGATCGCCAAGAAGCGCATCGCGATCCGCGGGGCGCTCGTGCGGGGAGAGAGCATCGAGCTCACGGACTTCCCTCGCGACTGCCAGACCGCGTGGTTCATCGGAGCCAGGCTCCAGCGACAAAGCGGATCCTGGCGTCTCGACGGCGCACGCTTCACGGACGCGAGCGCGGGCGAGGCACCCGCGCTCGTCGTGAAGCGAGGCAACGCCGGCACCGGCCCCGACGGTCCAACCGTGGAGCTCGAGCTGTCCGGCTCGGATCGGATCGGCGAGTTCGGCGTGGGTTTCTCCGGAAAGATCCAAGCCATCGAGTGCCGGTGAGTCGGGCTCGGAGACCGCGCTTCCCGGCCTCGGTCAGTTGCCGTCCGCGCCCAGCCACTCGCCGAGCAGGAGCTCGAACTCGCCCGATTGCGAGACCTCGAGGAGCGCCAGATTGATGTCTTTTCGCAGTGGAAGCGCGTCCGCGCGGAGGCCGATGCCGTACCCGTGGTTGTCGAAGGTCCCGGGGAGCACGGTCAAGGTCTGCTCGTACTTCTGCTTCACGTGGTACTTCAGGATCGGCGCTTCGAAGACGACGGCTTCCACTTCACCCGCGGCGAGGCCTTGCACCATTGCTTCGGGTGAAGCGTAGGTCTTGGCAGCGGACATGCCACGCGCGGCGAGCCACTTGGCGCCCTGGGAACGGTCGACGGTTCCCACCTTCACGCGCGGCAAGTCCTTCGGTCCGGTGACGGCCGTGCTCAGGCGGCTGGTGGTGAGGAGCGATGACATCTCGGCGGTCAGGCCGGATAGCGCCAGCACGCTGATGATGGCCCAGGCGATGCCGAGGGAGCGCCCGAGGCGCGTCTTGTGTTGAGGGTCGTTGTAGCCGATGAACGTCTCGGTCGCCCAGAAGAACCCGTGCAACAGCCCACCCGCGCCACCGAACTCGGCTTCGTTGCGTCTGCGCTCGATCAGCCACATCACGAGACCCATCGCCAAGAGGACGAGAGTGACGACGGCGAAGAGCTTGAGGAACGCGGAGGACGTGAGCGCCTCCCAGAGCACGGCCGCTCCACCCTTGCTCTCTTTGCGCACGGCCAGCGAAAGCCCCGTCGAAAAGAAGGCGTGGGACAGGTCGAACTTCTCCTCGCCCGGGGCGGTGATGTTCATGGAGACCCAGACGTCGACCTCCTTGTGGGCGCGATCGCGCCAAGTCGCTCGGTCGAACTCTCGAATCTCGTAGTCGACGCCCACCTTTTGCGCGACGCGCTTCCAGAGCTCGATGCTGATCCCGGTCCAATCGCCGTTCTCACGCTTCACGATGAACGGCGCGATGGGCGCCGTGCCCACGATCAGCTTCTCCTTCGGGAGCGGCGCTGGCGCTGTGCCCGGGCCAGCGTCCAGCGCCACGCCGCCGTCCGGAGCCGCGTCGGGGCTCGCGTCCGCGTCGGCGGCTCCCGCGTCCGCCCAGGCACCGGGCGCGAGCGTGAGCGTCACGAGCACGAGCGCGAAGACGCGCGGCCAATGGCCCCTGAACATGGTCGGCACGCTACCCGTCAGCGAAGCCGCTGTCATTCGTGGGTTGGCCCGCGTGGGAGCAGTCTTCGTCCTGCCAGGCACGCCCAGGAAACAGCCAACGAGTCGACGCAGAGCTCCGTCGGCGCGCGAGCGCGTTGGAGCAGTGGTCGTCTTGCGGCGACGTTCGGCAACTTGCGCCCGCAAGCGATTCGAGCCTGCCGAACCGAGCCGCACGCGTTGCGGGCAGGCGACCACGATTCTTCGAGAAACAAACGGCGGCACGCCGGCTGCAAACGCATGCGCGCATGCGAAAACTCTCCCTCCTCACTGGTCTCGCCAGTTTCGCGTTCAGTGGGTTGGCGCTCGCGCAGCCTGAACCCGCCCCAGCGCCCCCTTCCGACGCACCAGTGGCCGCCGAGCCGTCGGCCGCCGAGCCAACACAGCCGCCCGCTCCGCCGAGCGCGCCGACTCCGGCGCCTGCTCCCGCGCCACCGCCAGCCCCCGTGGTGACGACGCCACCACCCCCTCCGCCCGCGACGAGCGGGGCGCACACCCACGATGGCTTCTACATGAGACTCGGCACCGGACTCGGCGCGTACAGCGAGTCACTGCGCTCCGAGAGCACCGACCTCTATGGAGGCAAAGTGCAAGGCAACACCACGGGCATCGCGACGCTCGGCGAGTTTGCCGTCGGCGGAAACATCGGGAAAGGCCTCGTGCTCGGCTGCGGCATCTACTCGGCCGAGCTCATCGCCAGCACATTCCGGGTATCCAAGAGCAGCGACGGCTCGCCGCCGTCCGAGCTCGATCCCGGCGTGCGCAACCTCGCCCTCATCGGCCCCTTCTTGGATTGGTATCCGAACCCGCAGAAGGGATTCCACCTACAGGTCGCGCTCGGATTCGCCGCACTGACTGGCGTCAGCGTGGATACCAACGTCGACCGCGAGGACGTCTACCACGCGGAAGGCGGCGGCATCATGCTCGGCGCAGGCTACGAGTGGTGGATCGGGGACGAGTGGAGCTTGGGCGTCGAGGCTCGCCTCCTCGGCACGCTGCTCACCGGCAAAGACGACTCCGACGTGCGCTGGTTCCACGCCGCCGGGACCTCGCCCTCGCCCGTGTTCACGGTCACCTATCACTGAGCGGAACCGTCTGGGCCTCGGCCTTCGTGGCGGGCTCGGAGCAGGTTGAAATAGCGTCGCGCGATGCCGGAGGCTTCGGCAGCGCGACGCGCGTCTCCGCCGTGGCGTTCGAGCACGCGGGCGACGTAGCGGCGCTCGAACTCCTCCATCATTCGCTGTTTGGCGCGCGGAAGCGGCAGCTCGAGAGCGAGGATCTGGTCGACCACGTCGCCCGCGGAAGCCGGGGCAGGCGCATCGCCGAGCGGGGCCTGCGCGAGATCGCCGAGCGCCAGCGCGCGCGCCACGGCGTTGGAGAGCTCCCGGACGTTTCCGGGCCAAGCGTACTCCTCGAAACGCTCGAAAAGCTCGAACGGAAGCGGGCGCTCGCTTCCGCCCAGCGCATCCCAGAAGTGTCTGGCGAGCAGGCCGATGTCGCCCTCACGGCGACGCAGCGGTGGCAGCTCGATGCGCGCGACGGCCATGCGGAAGAACAAGTCGTCGCGAAAACGCCCCGCCGCCACCTCGCGATCGAGGTCCCGGCGCGTGGCAGCCACGATGCGCACGTTCACCTTGAGCCAACGCTCGCTGCCGACACGACACACCTCGCCGCGTTCGATGGCCCGCAGAAGCCGTGCTTGGAGCGAGATGTCGAGGTCGCCGATCTCGTCGATGAACAGCGTCCCGCCGTGCGCGAGCTCGAACACGCCCTTGCGCGTGTGCGTCGCGCCGGTGAAGGCTCCGCGCTCGTGGCCGAAGAGCTGGGACTCGACCAGGTTGGGTGTCACCGCCGAGCAGTCGAACACCACGAAGGGGCCGCTGCTCCTCGCGCTCTCTTCGTGGAGCGTCTCGGCCAAGAGCTCCTTTCCCGTCCCCGTCTCGCCTTCGATCAGGACGGGCACGTCGCTCTTCGCGAGCCGCTCGCACAGCGGGTAGATGCGGCGCATGGCCGCCGACTCGCCCATCAGGCGGCCGAACGCCGAGCGCTCCGGCGCACTGCGGGCCGGGCTGGCCAGGCGCTCGACCTGGAGCTCGCTCTGGCCGACCCGCACGCTCTCCCCGCCGCTGAGCACGACTTCGAGGATGCGCAAGCCCGAGATCGAGGTTCCGTTCGACGAGCTCAGGTCTTCGAGCAAGAGGCCCCCCGGCACGGGTTCCAGGGCTGCGTGTCGGCGGCTCACCTCGCGATCGGTGAGTCGGATTTCACACGCAGGGCTCGTGCCGACGAGCAATCGTCCTGGCGCCGTCGGTTCGACCACGAAGCGCTGACCGGTATCGGGCCCTTGGGTGACACGAATGGCGAACGCACACGTCTCCGTGGCTCGCGGGCCGCGGGGCCGCTGGACCGTCGGCAGCTCGTCGCTCATCGCGCGCGACGATAGCAGGGCACGCGCTCAGAGCCGAGCGCCGAAGCCGAGCACGAGCCCGCGGGGAATCGCCGATGCCCGCGCTGGTTCGGGGCGCGCCAACACCAACCAGCCCGCCGCGCCGAGCGCGACGACGCCGACGCCGAGCGAGACGTCTGCAACGAGCGCCTTCCTCGCGACGCGGTTCTCGTCACTCTCCGGACAGTCCGGTTTGCAGCGGCGTTCGAGCTCGTCGAGATCGCTGTTTGCGTCGATGGCGAAGTACGTGAAGCTGCCCAGTGCGAGGACGCCGACGGCGCCGAGTACGATGGCCGAGGTCGGTATGCCCGACTCGCGCTCCGGTGGTGCCCCGCGCTTCCGCGGAGCACTCGGCGGTTTCCGCGCCGAGTGCGCACGCGGCGGGGGCGCTCGATGGAGGAGCTCGACTTGGACCTGTCGGTTCTTCTCGCCTTCGCGCAGGAGAACACGCTTTTCCACTTGGACGCCGCTCGGTAGCTCGAAGTGGAAGAGGTGTTCCCCAGGGTCCAGCTCCAGCGCGCGGCCGTCGAGGCGCTCCGTGAGGACGCGTTCCCCTTCGGTGACACGCACTCGGCTCTGGTCATTGCCGTCGGCGTCTCGCACCGCAAAAACGACGCTGGGCATCGCGGCGGTCACTTCGCGCAGCCAGAGTGTGCACTGTTTCGAGACCGCCTCGGGGCACTGGGTCTGCGCACACGAGAGGAGCTGCGCGCGCGCATCCAACAGCCGCCCGGCGCGGCGCGCGCGCTGGCTGCCGTCATAGGCGTCCACGCACTCGTCCGCCCGCGCCACGCTCGGTCCGAGCGCCAGCAGGGTCGCAACGATTCCGAGGAACGCGCGCGGCACGCCTCGGAATAACCCGAAGCGTTTCCAAGCGCCAAGGGATCACAAGCACTCTGGCTTCATGCGCTGGAAGCCTTCCGAGTCGACGACGTAGGGCGGATCGCAATCGGGCGGTTTCTTTGCGGGCTTCTGGCTCACGACGGGCCGCTCGGGCGCCGGAGCGGCCGAGGGCGTGCCGCTCGCCGCCCCGCTCGGAGTGCTCGCGGGCGGGGGCGGCGGCGGCGCGGCGACCGGTGACGATGCGGGGCTCGACGCGGGTCGTCCAGGCGCGTCGCGTTCGGCGCGTTCCCGGCGAACGAGCAGCGTGGCGAACGCGAGAGCCGAGAGGGCCGCGAGGGCCCACGCCGCGCGTTTGCCCCACCCGCGAGGCGGAGCGCTGCCTCGGGTATCGAGCGCGAGGCTGGCGGCGCGTCGGTCGAGCTCCGTCAGCTCGTCTCGGCACAGCGCGACGACGAGGGCGCCCACGTCGCTGGCACTGGCCGGCGCCACCGCGCTCTCGAGCTCGGCTGCCATGCTGGTGGCGTTCGCGTAGCGTGCGTCGCGATCGCGGGCGAGACCTTTCAGGGTGACGCGATCGAGCTCGCGAGGCAGTCCGGCGACGATCCGCCCCGGCGCATCGACGCGTCGCTCGAGCACCTTGAGCATCACCGCGTGGTCGCTGTCGCCGGAGAACAGGCGGGAGCCCGTGAGCAGCTCCCACAGCAAGACGGCGCTGGAATACAGGTCGGCGCGCCGATCGACCGGCTCGCCGCGCAGTTGCTCGGGCGCCATGTAGCTCGGCTTGCCCTTCAGCGACACTCCGCGGGTGCCCTGGCTCTCGAGCTTGGCGATGCCGAAGTCGACCAGCTTGGGGACTCCGTCGGCCCCGACCAGCACGTTCTGCGGTGAAACGTCGCGATGCACGACGCCGAGCTCGTGGGCTACGGCCAGCCCGCGCAAGATCGAGCTCACGATGGCGACCGCGACGGCCGGGGGCAGCTTTTGGTTCGCCTCTCGCGCGCGGCGCAGGAGCACCGCCAGCGAAACGGCGCTCACGAGCTCCATCACGAGAAAGACGTCTCGTTCGTGCTCGACGACGTCGAGCACCGCGACCACGTTGGGATGTCGAATGCGGGCGGAGAGCCGCGCTTCGGCGGCCAGCGATTCGCGGAGATCCGCGTCCGAAGCGAGCTCGGGATGCAGGCGCTTGATGGCGACTGCACGGGAGAACCCTCGGGGGCCACGCATGACCCCGTAGTGCACGGTGGCCATCCCGCCCGACGCAATGGCGTCGTGCATGACGTACTTCCCCAGCTCGATGGGCGCCGACACCGCCGCCGAGTTTGCTCGACGGCGGCGTCGGGCGCCAGCCTCCCGTCACTTGCCGAAAGCGTATTCCATGGAGTAGGCCGTGCATGCGCCGAACAGGCTCGAGACCTTGATCAAGATGTGCGCGTCGTCGTTTTGGAAGTTCGCGCCGAAGCCCAGGCGCGCCTCCACGGAGCTACAGCAGCCCCAATAGCCCGAGATCGAGTTGTCCGGGCTGCCCTTCAGGCAGGTTGGCGGTGCGCTCGAGTAGAGCGGTTTCAAGTACACGCACACCGACAGCCCGCTGCCGGACGTGAGCCGCGCGTGGGGCTGGATGTCGTCCAGACCGCACGTCTGATCGAGCCCGAGGAACTGATAGTAGTCGACGTTCCCGAGGCCCGC
>Ga0268298_10001679_pt1 | contig 25484 bp, 17 predicted proteins | sample WWTPWeurt_MetaG_FD_194462 | JGI IMG/M metagenome (GOLD analysis project Ga0268298, IMG submission 194462) | Activated sludge microbial communities from WWTP in Nijmegen, Gelderland, Netherland - WWTP Weurt | ecosystem: Engineered > WWTP > Aerobic digester > Activated sludge | place...
CCGCTCCGCCTCGTATTCCTTGTTGAACTCCACCCCGCCGACGCGCCCTCGCACCTTCACGCGCTTGGGAAGATCGTGGTGCGTGCGCGCCAAGACCACCACCTCCTGACCGCGGCTCACCTTGCCGCTGGCGCTGGAAAACGGCTCGTCCAGGCCGGCGCCGAGATCGAGCTCGAGGTCGGTGATGGTCGGCACCTTGAGTTGAGCGGTGAGCTCCAGCGCTCGCGCCGTGGTCTCGTCGGCTTCGTCGACGCGGTACGCGCTGCCGCCGCCGGCACGCGCCAGCTCGGAGAGGAGCGGGTGGTTCGCCTCCGAACCCACGCCGACGGTGAAGAGCCGGGAGCGCGAGGTCCCGAGGGCCCTCCGCAAGCGCTCGACGATCTGTTCGCTCGAGAGCTCGCCGCTCGTCGCGACTCCGTCGCCCACGTAGACGACGGCGGGCTGCTCCGCGCCGTGCAGTCGTTGGAGCGACACGTCGAACATGCTCGCGATGTCGGTGGCACCGCCCGCGGGGTGCCCCGCCAAGGACTCGAGCGCCTTGGCGATCTCCGCGTCCGTGGCGCTCGCCAGCCCCTCCTTGGGGTAGAGCACGGTCGGCCGCACGTCGAGGGCCACTAGGGCGAAGCGGTCGTCCCCCGAGAGCGCACGCAGCACCGACTCGGCCGTGGCCGTCTTGAGCTGGCGTGACGCCTCGTCACCCGCCGCCGAAGTGTCGACCACCACGACCACGTCGCCACGCTGCTGCTTCACACCCTTCCAGTCGAGATCCGGCGTGTAGCGCACCATGACGTAGTCGGCGCTCTCTCCATCGCCCTTGAAACGCGACACCGCCAGCGGCGGCCTTTGGGTGGGCAGCGTCGCTTCGAGCTGGAAGTCGGCGCGGGGCGTGTATCCGCTGCGGCGCATGGTGACCGCGCGTCCGCTCTGTTCCACGCGCGCGTCCGCCAAGGTGGCGATGCGCATCTTCGCGCCCGACGTCCCGAGGTCCACGCTGAGCGAGAACTCGCCGATGCGCACCGGCTCGCCTTGTCCCATCGGATAGACGTAGGTCAGCTTTCCGTCGTTGGACGGGTTGATCTGGACGTACCGCAGCACGACCCGGCGCGTCGCTCCGGCGCGCACGGGGTAGATGCGCGCTCGATACGAGCGAGCGTCGACCCACTCGAGGATCGCGGGCGAATGACCGCTGACCTTGGCCGTCGCGTACTGCTGTGCCGCCTCTTTCGATTCGGTGAACTCGCCCTCCACCAGGACGCCGTTGGTCTCGAGCGCGAAGCTCGTCACGCTGGCGTTTTCGGGCACCGTGAACCAGTACCAGCCCTCGACGTCGCGCTCGCCGGGATTGAAGAACGTCTGATCGACCTCGGTTTCGCTGAGGCCTTCGCGCACCACCGCCCGGATGTTCTGCTTGCCGATCTCCAAGCGGCGCGCCGGCGTGCCGGGTGGAGCGCCGACGTCCACGCCGTAGATGGTCCCCGCGCCAGCTCCCGGGATGCCGTCGCCGGAAGCGAAGTCGGCCATGCCACCGGTCCAGTCCTCCCAAAAGGCCAGCGCGCCCACGGCCGGGGCCGCATCGCCCTTCACCAGCGCCTGCTCACCGGCCTTGACCTCCGCGCGCCCGCCTTTGCCCGTCACCGTGGCCATGCCGCGCGCGACGTAGATGCTGGCGTCGCCGCCGTCTCGGCGGATCGAGACGCCGGACTCGGCGGCGGTGACCGAAGTCCCTGCGACCTCGTGCACCATGGGCTTGCGATCGGTGGGCGGGGCGTCCAAGAAGTATTCGCCTCGCGCCAGAACCGTGGTCTCGGCGTGGAGCTCGATGTCGCTGTCGGAGCGCAGGAACAAGCGCGAACCGTCCGGCAGTCGGAGCAGCGCCCGCGCCCCCTTGTCGGTCGACACCTTGGCATCGGCCAAGAGCGGCGTGCCGCTCACCGCGCGCACCGGCCCCTGCCCCACGTCGATGCTGACCTCGCCCGCGGCGAGCTCGAGTCGAGCCTGGATGGGCGACGTCGCCACGGGCGGTGGCTTGCGCAGCGCGATGGCGAGCAGAAGCACCGTGAAGAGCGCGAGACCCACCAGCGCAATGAGGAGCCGGACGAGAGTGCGAGTACGCGACGCTTTCAGGTTGTCGCTCATGATTTCCTCCGCTGCATGGGACCCGTCTTCACGAACGTGGCTTGGCGCAATTGTTCCCCGGTGTGGCGCGAAACTACAAGCCCAAGGTCTCTTGGCGACGGACCAGGGCCATCACCACAAAAAAGGGGCGCGCTCGCGTGCAAGCGGCGGGCAAGCACACGAGCGCGCGCGAGTTTGTCCGTCGTCAGAACCCGAAGTCGAGCGCCTTGGTGGCGTTGGTTCGCACCTGTGCGCGTCCTTTCCGGTCGGAGTCGGGGGCCGCACCTGCGGCAGGTGGCGTCGCGAAGCCGTCGTTGGCCTCACCGAGTGCGCTCGACTGCTTTTCGAAGTCCGCGTCGAGCTTCGCTTTGGCCGGCGACGGCGCACGCGCGATGGTGGCGGCGCGCTCTTTCTTCAGCTCGTCGAGACGGGCGCCGAGTTTCCGGCGCGCCTCTTCGCTGCGGCCCGTGGCGAAGAGTTCGTTGGCTTCGGTGAGCGCGGCGGCGGTCTGGCTGCGAAGCATGCGGGTCGACACGAACGGGTCGAGCTCGCTCGCATCCGCCGGGTTCACGGTCAGCAGCGCGCTCAGCTTGCCTTGGCAGTCGCCCTTCTGACCGAGAACGCCGCCGCTCGACAGATCGTCGTAGGTCATGTGCACGTCGGCGATCGGGCGCTCGCCCGCCGCGCCGCGCGGCACGCGCACGGAGATCAAGAGCGTCTTCTCTTCGCCCGCGCTGAAGCCGCCGAGCGGCACCACCAGCTTTCGGCCCTCGCGGCGAAACGTGCGATCGAAGACGCGTTCGACCTCGATGCCCGGCATGAGGTCCACGACGACCTCCGCGTTCTTGGCCAAGCTCTTTTGCAGCGTGTCGAGCTCCTGGTCGAACACTCGAGGCAAGTCGGCGGCGTTTTCCACGAAGTGGTGCCTGCCGTTGGATTCGACGGCCAGCGTGTTCATCACGCGCTCGTTGTAGTCGACGTCGACGCCGACGCTGCTGATGCTCGCGCCCATGTTGCGGATGCGCGAGCCGATGGCGCGGAAGCCTTCCACGTCGCGCACGCCGGCCGTGGCCTCGCCGTCCGAGAGCAACAGCACGCGGTCGATCATGCCGCTTCGCTGGCGAAGCTGGGCCATCCCCTCGTCGATGCCACACGAAATGCAGGTGTCGCCTTGCGCCACGACGCTGGCCAGCGCCGCGCTGACGCGATCGCGAGCGAAGGAGTCGATGGTCGTGGGCGGAACCAGAACCTCTGCCGTCTGGTTGTAGGCGACGACGCTGACCACGTCGCCGTCCCGGAGCCGTCGCACCATCCCGCGCGCGCCATCGAGTGCGTTTTGCAGCCGCTTGCCCTTCATGGAGCCGGAGCGGTCGACGACGATGGCCAAGTTGAGCGGCGAGGCCGTGTTGGTGGCGCCAGCGCTGTCGGCGGTGACGTTCACGAGCAACATGGTCTGGTTGTCCTTCTCGCTCGAGAGCTTCGCGTGCCCGACACGCCCCTCCATCATCAAGGTCTTGCCCGTGGTGAACTGCGCACCGGGGTGGCTCGGGGACGTCGGCTGGTTGACGAGCGTGGGATCCTCGGCCCCTACTTCGGTGAGCTCCCCCTCGGGGCGGGGCTTCGTCAGCGACCACACGGTGACGCTGGACAGGCACATGCCCAAGGCGGCGAGGGCGGCGAGGCTCTTGACCTTCATCGGAGCGCTTCCTTTCGTCCTAACGGCGGAGCCCGGCGCCCCTTACAAGGGCCGACTCGAACTTGGTGTACGCGCGAGCGCGGAAAACGATCTCGGGGAGCCCGTCCGCCCCCGGATCCCTCCGTGATTCCCGAACGTTGGCCGGCCCCGGAGCTCAACGTTGCCGCTCTGCGCGAGACTTTCGACGCCGAGCCGGCGCCGGCGCCCGGCCTTGGGAGAGGTACCCCCGGAGCGTGATCGACTTGCCGAAACACAGGAGCAAGTCGCCGGGCAGGACCTCGCGATCCCCGCGCGGATTGGGGATGGTCAGGCTGCCCCGCTGGATCGACAAGACCTGAACGTCCCGATCGCGGAGGCCGGCGTCTCGCAGCGTACGGTGCGCGAGCTCGGATTCGTGGGTGACGAGCAGCTCGGCGACGCCGTAGCCAGCCTTGAGCGTCAAGCGTTGTCGCAGGTCCACTTCGGGGAAAGCGACTTCTTCCTCGAGGTGTTCGATGATGTGGTCGGCGACGTCGACCCCGGTCGCGTTCTCGATTCCCTCGAGTCCAGGCGATGAATTGACCTCGAGCACCTGGGGCCCGTCGCGAGTCTCGAGCAAGTCCACGCCGGCGACCCGCAGCCCCAAGATCTGGGCAGCGTGGATCGCGGCGCGCTCGTACGCGGGCTCGATGCGCACGGGCTCGGCTCGACCACCGCGGTGGACGTTGGTTCGGAACTCTTCGCCGACGGCGAAGCGCCGCATCGCGGCCACCACCCGACTGCCGACCACCAGCGCTCGGATGTCGCGCCCTGCGCTCTCGCTCACGAACTTCTGGATCAGAACGTTTTGACGGGCGCTGTGCAGCGCCTCGACGATGGCTTGGGCGACCTGGGGCGTCTCGGCCAACATCACACCGATCCCCTGGGTGCCCTCGAGCAGCTTGATGATGACCGGAGCCCCGCCCACGCGCTCGATGGCCGCGAGCACGCTACCGCGCCTCTGCACGAAGGCGGTGGGCGGCACGCCGAGGTTGTGACGGCTCAAGATCTGGGTCGTCCGGAGCTTGTCGCGCGAGACGCTGATGGCGTGGGAGCTGTTCAGCGTGAAGACCCCCATTTGCTCGAACTGGCGAACCACCGCCGTGCCGTACATGGTGATGGAAGCGCCGATGCGCGGGACCACCGCGTCGTAGCGCCCGAGGGGCTGGTCCCGGAAGAAGAGCAGCGGGCGCCCCTGCTCGACGGCCATGCTGAAGGAGAGGGTGTTCAGGACCTTCACCGAGTGGCCGCGACCGAGGCATGCCTCGCGAAGCCGCCGCGTGCTGTACGCATCGGGGCTCCGCGACAGGATCGCGATCTGGAGGCTCACCTGCCCTCCGGACGCCGGGGCGGCGCGATGCTCTTGGCCTTCTTCGCGCGCGACAAGAGATAGCTCCGCGAAGCGTCCACCAAGAGAGGACGGCGGAGCGCCGAACGTCCGAGCAGCATGCGAAAGATCATCTTCTCGCGGCTCACCAGGCTGAGCTCGATCTCCTCGCTGTACGGCCCGATCTCGATGCGTGTCCGCACGAAGATGCGGTTCTCCGTCTGTCCGCTCGAGGCGCGTACTCGGGCGCGGCGCACCACGCGGGACTCGACGGTGACCCGACGGTCGGGTTTCTTCCGGTGCAGGCGCACGTCGAAGCGCACGCGGCCGTGGGGAAGCTCTTGGAGATTTTCGACGTGCAGCGCGCTCGAACGCGCACCGGTGTCGACCTTGGCCTTCAGCCCGCGGATGTTCCACGCTGGGATGTCGACCTGCTCGGCCCAACCGACGACCCGCGCGGCTTGCAGCTCTCGCTCGTCCACGTCCGTTCCCCGCGTCACGACTCTGCCCGAATCGCCGCGCGACATCACGAGGAAACGGGGCGCACGAGGCCGGCGGCACGCTTGGCGCGCTCGCGCGCCGACTCCACGTTCTCCGCTCGCGCGAGGACCACACCCATTCGCCGCTTCGGGAAGGACTCGGGCTTGCCGAACAGTCGGAGCTCCGTGCCGGGCACGGCGAGCGCTTCGTCCACGCCCTCGAAGACGACGCCCTCGTCCGCGAGGCCGCCGTAGATCACCGCGCTCGCCCCGGGCGCGCGCAGGCTGGTGTCCACCGGGAGCCCCAGGATCGCCCGGGCGTGCAGCGCGAACTCGCTCTGGTGCTGCGAGACCAGAGTCACGAGCCCCGTGTCGTGCGGGCGCGGGCTCACTTCCGAGAACCAGACGTCCTCGCCCTGCACGAAGAGCTCCACTCCGAAGATCCCGAAGCCGCCCAGACGATCGGTGATGGTGCGGGCGATTTGTCGAGCTTTTTCCAGTGCCGCGCTCGACATCGGCTGAGGCTGCCAAGACTCGACGTAGTCGCCCCCCACCTGCACGTGTCCGATGGGCTCCGAAAACGCGGTACCCGCCGCGTGGCGTACCGTGAGCAAGGTGATCTCGAAGTCGAACTTCACTTCGCCCTCGACGATGACGCGCGCCTCCTTCACGCGACCTGCCGAGAGCGCGTGTTGCCAAGCCGGGGCGAGCTCGTCGCGAGTCTTCACCTTGCTCTGGCCTTTGCCCGACGAGCTCATCACGGGCTTGACGAAGCAGGGGACGCCCACGCCCCCGTCGACCGCCGCTTCGAGCTCCGCGAGGGAGGAAGCAAAGGCATGCTTCGACGTCGGCAGCCCCGCCTCCACGGCCAGACGCCGAATGCGCTCGCGATTCATGGTCACGTGGGCGGCGCGCGCAGTGGGGATCACCGCCGCCAGACCTTCGGCCTCGATGGCCAGGAGTTCGTCGGTGGCGATGGCCTCGATTTCGGGGACCACCCAGTTCGGACGCTCTTCTTCCACCACCCGTCGGAGCTGCCCACGGTCGGTCATGTCGATGACGTGGGATCGATGCGCGACCTGCATGCCTGGCGCGTTGGCGTAGCGGTCTACCGCTACCACCTCCACGCCGAGTCGTTGGAGCTCGATGACCACTTCTTTGCCGAGCTCCCCCGCCCCGAGAAAGAGCACCTTGGTCGCGGAGGGCGAAAGCGGCGTTCCGATGCGCATGGGACGCCGAGGCTCGCGCACGGCGGGCTGGCGGTCAATGCTCCGACGGAGTCCCGGCTTTCGGCTCGGCACGGCGTCTTCGAAGCCCGTTCGAGCTATGCTCGAGTCGTGAGGGACGACAAGCTCCGGAGCGCCGTGCACTCGGCACCGGTGCGCATGCTCTGGCGCTCCGAGCTCGCGGGCGACGACGGCGTGGGCGGACACGCCTACCTGGTCGTCAGCGAGACCGACGCGACGTTCCTGCACCTCGTGCACTCGCCCCGAACCACACCCGCGATGGTGGTGCTGCTGGCCGAGTGGGAAGCGATGCACCCGGCGGCCGACGAAATCGAGCAGCTGCGGCTCCTGACGACGTGGCGCCCACCGGGCGAGCTCGATTGGTCTTTCAGCGTCGACGCGGGTCGGCTCGAGACCTTGCTCGAGGGCCGCAGCGTGCACCATGTCCAGCTCGAGGGACCGGAGCAGTCGGAGCTCTTGACGCGGATGCCCGTGGAGTTCTTGCGCGCTCCCGTCGCGACCTGGGTGCGCGCGCAGCTCGGCGAGGTCACGATTCTCCCGGGCTGGAACGCAGCGACGCTCCGCCCGTATTTCCAATCCGCGCGCAGCGGTGAAAGCCTCGCCTTCTCGGGTTGCCGCTACGGCTCGGCGAGCTCGAGCCCAGGGCAGGATCGCACCGCCGCAGTTTGGCTGTCGGAAGATGGCGGGCAGAGCTTCGCAGAGCTGCCGTGGGTGTTGCCGCAGGCCCAGCGTGGCTCGCCGGGGGCGGCGCTCAGCTTTCCGCCGGAGCAAATCGACCGACTCGCGTTCGAGCCCGCCGCGGGGGGTCAGGCGCTGCGAGTCGAGTGGGAAGATCCCTGGATCGCCTACGAAGAGGGGTCGGCGTGGACCGCCGAGTGGCAACCCGGCGCCGAGCAATGGGTGCTGAGCGAGCGCGCCGGACTCTGGTCGCTGTGAGAGTGCTCAGTCGTCGCCGTCGTCTTCGTCGGGGTCTTCGCCGGGGCGCGGCCCGCGCTTCGGGGGACTCAGCTTGCCACTCTCGTGGGCCGACCGAAGCTCGTCCAACGTCACCTTGCCGTCCTTGTCGGCGTCCGCGACGCCAATGTGGCTCCAGAGCTCGGTGCCCGCTTCGTCTGCGCTGACCGCTCCGTCGCCGTTCTTGTCGAAGCGTTCGAGCATGCGCCCACCCTTCGGGCCCCTGCCGTGCTTGCCGGCGCCGCCGCGAGGCGGGCGGCCGAGCTCGAGCTTCCCGTCATGGATCGCTCGATCGATCTCGGATTCCGTCACCTTGCCGTTCTTGTCGGCGTCGGCTTCCACGAGGCGCTTCCAACGCCGGTCACCTACCTCGCTCTGGCTGAGTGCGCCGTCGCGATCGGTGTCGAGTCGAGCGAACTGCTCTTTCTTCATCTGCTCGGCGTGGGCCGAGAGCTCGGCTTCACTCAGCTTGCCGTCGGCGTTCGCGTCGGCCTTGCCGAGCCAGCGCGCGAGCCGCGGCGGGAGCTCGGAGAGCTCGAGCACGCCGTCACCGTTCTTGTCGAAGCGCTGCACGAAGCGCTTCGGATCCGGGCCGGCCCGCTGGGCCGTCTGGGTGTCGTTCTTGGCGCTCGCCGCCGGGGCGCTGCTCGATTCGGGGGGCGAGCTGCCCGCGCCCGAGCAGGCCGAGAGGCCGGCGACCAAGGCCAGGGCAGACAAACTGTGGAAAAGCGTGGGAAGGGTCCTCAGGGTCATTGGCCATTGGACGGCGCGCCCGCAAGACGCCCTACGGCTCGCAAGCTCGGGAATGCCGGAACCCGTCCCCGGGTTTCGTCGCCGGGCCGCGTAACTTCCACGCTCGCCCGGTCATGGACTCTTCATGCTGGGGACCTCTCGGCCCGAACCCCTCGCCGTGGAGCACCTCGTCGTCGCCGCGCTGGCGCGGGATCCGAGGGCCGCTCAGCGCCTCTACGACGCGCACTCCGCCCGGCTGCATCGCGTGGCGACTCGCTGGCTCGGCTGTCGCGAGGACGCGAGGGACGCGGTGCAGGAGACCTTCGCACGCGCTTGGGAGCTGCTCCCCACTCTGGAACGTCCGAGCGAGTTCTCGCCGTGGATCCACGGCATCGCGAGGAACGTCTGCCGCGAGACCGCGCGACGGCGCAGACGAAATGCGACTCTTCCCGCCGAAGCTCCCCTGTCCTTCGCCGCCGCTCCGGCATCGACCCCCGACCAGCATCTCGCGGCTCGTCAGGCCGCCGAGGTGGTCGAAGCCGTCCTCTGCGCGCTCCCGTCGAGCCGGCGCGCCGCGTTCGAGCTTCGCACGACGGAGAGCCGCGCCTACGGCGACATCGCGAGAGACCTCGGCTGCTCGGTAGCGAAGGCGAAAGTCGAAGTACACCGCGCCAGGCGCTCCATCGAGCGCGCGTTGCGCGCGGCCGTCGCCCTCGGCGTGGTGACTCTACTGTCGCTCATGTTGGTGGGCGCGCGGCCTCAAACTCTGCCCGAAGACGAGCCGCCAGAGAGCGCAGCCAGCACGAGCCCGGAGGCCCGATTCGACGCCTCCGACGCCGACTCGAGCGCAGCGATGTGCACGCTACCCGCCGTCTGCGAGGGGCCCGTGCGAGCGCCGCCGCCGAACGAGATCCCGTGGTCCGACGAGCCCGTAACCAAAGCCATCGAAGCGCCATGAGAGAGAGCGGGTCGAGCACCCGAAACGAAAGGACTCTCTCATGACACGTTCAGCTCTTGCCGTGGCTTTGCCCCTGATACTCGCCAGCTGCTCCCAGGGGAACGTTGCTCCCGAACCCGCGCCGAGCGCCACGCTCCCCGCCCGCAGCGCGCCGGCCTCGGCTCCCGCCGTCGCTCCCAAGGAGCCGGCCGAGACCGAGGAGAACTGCGCGGACCGTTCGGGGGCGCCCAAGCTCGACACCGTCGATCTCAGCCGCGTGGAGCTGGCGTCGGCCCCGAGCCGAGGCCGCGCCGACGCACCGGTTCGGATCGTGGTGTTCTGCGACTTCGAGTGCCCGTACTGCAAGCGCCTGACCGGCACGCTGGCCGAGCTCGATCGGAGCTATCCGGGCGAGCTCCGCTTCGTGTTCAAGCAGCTGCCCTTGCCCATGCACGAGAACGCTCGAACTCTCGCCAAAGCCTCCCTCGCGGCCGCCGACCAGGGGAAGTTCTGGGAGCTCCACGACGAGCTCCTCTCCGGACAGCCCGTCGCCCCCGACTTGCTCGGGTCGCTGGCGGAGAAAGTCGGGCTGAACGGGCGGCTGTTCCAAGCCGCGCTGGCGAGCCCCGAGCTCGAGCGACGCCTCGACCGGGAGCTCGCCGACGCTTCCGCCATCGGCGTGCGCGGGACACCCACGCTGATCGTCAACGGCCGGAAGATCACCGGCGCGCAACCGCTCGGCACGTTCCGGCAGGTGATCGACGAGGAACTCGGCCGCTGAGTCGTCGACCACCAATCGGCGACAAGTCAGCAGTGGAGCGATTCAGGCGTCGCCATCCTCCGCTGCCGGTGCCTGCTTTCTCACCACGCCCACCGACGTCAAGAAGTCCCAGGGCACGATGCTGCCGATCAGCACGAACAGCGCGTCGAACTCGTGCCTCTGGCGAGCCCCGGCCCGAGCGAGCTCGACTTCGCTCGCGTCGACGCCGGTGACTTCCGTTTCGAAACGGAGATCGATACGGCCTTCGGCAACCAGTCGTTTCACCTCTTCGATGTTGCGGAGCTTGCCGCGGCGGAAGTCGGAGCCGCGATGGACGATGGTCACGCGGCACTCGGGTTGGTGCGCGAGCGCGATGGCGGTCTCCATGGCCGTGTCACCGAGGCCCGCGATCACCACGCGCTTGCCGGCCAGTGCGCGTGCATCGACCAGCGCGTAGTGGACGCGGGCCTCGGCGTCGGCGTGGATCGGGACAGCGAGCTTCCGCGGCGTTCCGCGCCGCCCGCTGCAGAGCAGGACGTGACGAGCCCGGTGGCGTTCGACGTCGCCTTGCTCGTCCACGGCGCTCACCGCGAAACCCTCGCCTTCTTTGGAGATGGCGGTCACCCGCCGGCCCTCGTGGATGTCGAGCTCCGCGCGTCTCACGATGCGGAGCCACTTCGAGAGCAGCTCCTCCTTGGTCGACTCCTCGAGCCAGAGCTCCCCCGTGAGCGGCATTCCGAGCGGCGGATCGAACACGAGCTTGCCGCGCGGGAAACTCTTGATGCTGGAGGCCACGCTCGATTGCTCGAGCACCACGGCGTCGAGCTTCTGCTGCTTCGCTTCGAGCGCAGCGCTGATGCCGGCGGGACCTGCACCCACGATGACGAGGTCACGCACGCCCTTCTGGCGCTTGCCTCGCTCGGCGATCTCGCGCACCGCGTGGGATCCCTGGTTGATCGCGTTCTTGATCAAGGGCAGCCCGGTGAGGTCCCCCGCGAGAAAGAGTCCGGGCACGTCCACCGACTCCAGCGTGGGGTGCACCTCGGGCCGGTCGTCCACGGCCCGAGCCGCGTCCACCACCAGGGATCCGTTCGGGCAGCGTTGCTCGCAGAGCGTGAGACCGCAGCAGTCTTCTGGACGCGCCACCACGGCGACGAAGCGCCGAATTTCCAGCACGTCGTAGGGGCACGCGTCGACACACGCGTAGCACCCGAGGCAGGTGCTGGCGTCGACGCGCGGCAAGCGTCGCACGGTCGGCGGCGCCACGACGACGGCGGCGCGACGCGCGTGCTCTTCGGCCCTCGCGCGGCGCGCGACGAGTCCGCGACGGCCTCCCCAGATGGCCAGCCCGAGGGCGAGGGAGAGGGCGACCCAGCCGGACTCGGGCAGCGCCGCACCGAGTGGGCGCCGCAGCGAGAGGGCTGCCACGCTGCGCGCCGCCTCCCAGGCCGCGTCGCGCTCGGTGGTCGCGCCCGGCGCGACCTTGGCTCCGCTGCCAGCTCGACCGGTGACGGCGCGGTGCTCGTCGAAGCAGACGCTCGCACGGTCGAGGCCCGTCTGGCCTTCGATCAGGCAATCCCGGATGGGGTCTTCCGGGCTCGTCAAGTCGTGGCAGCGCGCGCACACCCGAGCGGGGACGAGGGGAACGCTGACGGTCTTCGCCGGGCGGTAGCTGGTTTGGACGCCGGAGAGCCGCGTCTCGTAGCCGGTGCCGTAGCGGATCACCTCGCCGTCGGGCGTGAAGGCCACTCCTTCGTCTGCGCGGTGGATGGCGTGACAGGTGATGCAGCCGAGCTCGCCCTTCTTGCGGAGCGCCTGGTGACCCGCGCGTTCCGACGGCAGCCCGCCGTGACAGGTCTTGCAGGCCTCGCGCGCTGGAACGTCGCGCGCATGGCACTTGTCGCAGCCGAGACCCGCGCGCGCATGGGGTCGCGCTTGAGGCCCGGGGGAGCGAAGACCCGCGAAGCCGAAGCGCGCCACGACCCACACGAGCACCAGCGCCGCAGCCACGGCCGCACCCCACGCCAACCCGCGGAAGCGCGTCACGTCGCTGGTCTCGAGGGCGCGCCCGGCGGCACGACGCCGGCCGGCTTCGGGGCCCATGCGAGTTTCGACGAGGGGCGGGAGCTCGGCCATCACCACCTCGTCATCTGGAAAGCGTGCAGGAGGACCAGCACGAGGAGTGCGACCGTGCCCACGACGTGGAGCGGCACGACCGCGCGGAGCGCGAAAGTGAGCGCGCGGCGGGCGGGCAGCGCGCGCAGCTCGACCACCACGCGCACGAGCGCATCGAGCCCGTCGAGCTTGCCGGCGCCGCGACCCTCGAGGACACGATCGACCCGGGCGCGGAGCTCCTTTCGCTCCTCCGCCAGCGAACGCCCCGAGAGCGTGAGCGCGAGGGGCCCGCTCGTGGCGCGGGCGTAGGGCACGAGCAAACGCTCCGCGATGCTCTTGACGAGGTCGCTCGTACCGCTCGTCGCGCGGTGCAGCCGATCGAAGAGTAGCTCGCGTTCGAGCGCGAGATCTTCTGGGAGCGCGCCTTTGGGTTCGAGACGCGAAAGGACCGGGGGAAGGACGCGGTAGGCGAGCGCCCCGAGCGCCCCGAGCCCCGCGCTGACCCAGAACACCAGAGTGAGCGCGGCAGTGACGCCGTGGCCGACGCGACCGCCGCTGTGGAGCGCGACCAGCGCGAGCACGAGGAGACCGACGGCCACGTGGACGCGATAGTGGGGTGCGAGCGCCGAGCGCGGAGTCGGTTCACTCGGGCTCGGCGTGGCGAGTCGACCGCGGGGTCGCTCGGCGCGGCGCCGGAGGAAGCGGTGACCGAAGCGCTTCGGCACCACGTAGAGCCCAAGCGCCACGCACGAAACGAGCGCCAGGATGCCGGCTGCGTACGCGAGACCTCGCCCCGGCACGAGCGCGTCGCGAGCGTGCCAGAGGATGCCGGCGGGCGTCAGACCGAGGCAGAGCGCGAGCGCAACCTGGGGCAGGGCCTCGACGAGGCTCGCACGTCGACTGGGACGCTCCGCGACTCCCGGTTCACCGCCGAAGAGCGCACGGACTTCGGCGAAATCGCGCTGGGGATCCAGACGCAAGATGGCCTCGGTGGGGCACGCACTCACGCACGCCGGTTGCGCGAGCTCTTTGCACAGATCGCACTTCACCGCGACGTCGACCGAGCCCGCGCCCTCGCTCCTCGGGGCCATGCGGATGTTGTCCCAAGGGCAAGCCTTGGCGCAGGCGCCGCAGCCCGTGCAGAGCGCCTCGCGGATGAAGACGTCGCCTTCCGGATCGCGGCCGATGGCGCCGGTGGGGCAATCGATCATGCACGCCGGGTTGTGGCAGTGCTGGCACGAACTCGGCAAGAGCAGGCTCTTCGCGCCGTCATTCACCACCGCGAGCTCGGTCACGATCTTGTCGCCTCGTCGCACCAGGCGTGCAACGCCCGCGTGGGTCTCGGCGCAGGTCCAAGCGCAGTGCCCGCAGCGCACGCAGCGGTCCTGATCGATGGCGAGGAGCGAGCGCGCCATCTGCATGCGGTAGAGATCGTGGAACACGTGCTCGGTGCTGCGCACGGCGCCCCGTGCCACCTCGGCCTGCAGCTCCTGCCGCTCGCTCTCGACGCGTCGGATGCGCTCGAGGACGCGCGGATTGCGGTCCACCAGGCTGCGGAGCAGCGCGCGCGGAACGCTGAGCAGCTGGCAGTCGCCGAGCGCCACCGCGTGAACACCTCGGCGCCTCCCGGCGAGCGCCTCCTCGTCCCCGAACAGGTCACCTCGCGTGACGTACGCGCGCACCTGGACTCGTCCCTCGTGTTCCGTCTGGAGCTGTACCAGCCCGCTCACCACGAGGTACGCGAGGTCGGCGGGATCGCCGAGTTTGTAGAGCCGCGCGCGGCGCGGGAGTGAGCGCCAGCGCACGCCGTCGAGCAGAAGCTCGAAGTCGTCCCGGGGCAGGTCCCGCGCGAACGCCAAGGTCCCGAGCACGTCCCGCGAAGCCGCCCGCCGGAGCGATCGTTCCTCGCGCTCCAGCAGCTCGCCGCCGCCGGCCTTGGCCAGCGAGCGCTTCAACACGCCCATGGGGATCTCGGCGAGCTCGGAGTCTTCCAGGGCCACCGCGCGCGCGGCGCGGAGCGCTCCGGGTAAGGCCGCCTCTTCCCCCAGCGTGTCCAGCGACCGCGCCTCGCGCAGCTCGCTCTCGAGCTCGTCGCCACGGCGCACGGCCGTCAGGCGCACGCGCCCTTTGTGCACCACGAAGAAGGCGTCGCTCGGATCCCCCGGCGCGTACAGCGTCGCGCCGGCCTCGATCCGCCGGAAGTGCCCGGCACGCACCACCTCCTTCTGGCCGCGCTCGTCCAGGCCGCGTAGGGCCGGAGCATCGAAGAGCGAACGCGGCCACTCCGACATCTTTCACCGCACCGAAGCGCTGAGGCTCGCCATCTCGACGATGGTGTTGCGCGCGATCGCCGAAGGCTCGATGAGCGGCCCGCTCGGACGCTTCCCGGCCCGGGCCATGCGCGCCTCGTAGTCGATGAAAGCGCGCAAGAGGTAGGGCGGAAACGGACGGAACAAGAGCTCGGCCTCCACCGCGAACGGCGGCGTGAAGTTCCCCTGATCGAGCTCGTACACGTACCGGACTGGCACCCCGGGAGGCAGCGAGCGCGTATCGATGATGGCGTCCGGACCGCGCACCGCGCCGCGCGTGGCGTCCAGCGCGCCGATGGGGAAATACGTCTCGAGCAGCGCTTCGTCTCCCGAGAGGTTGCTCTGGCATTCGCCGGTGTCGGGGTCGTAGTTCCCGTCCGCGAAGCGATCGGCGCGGGCGCGCTCCTGCCCCGGCAGCGGCTGACAGCGTCCGCTCGCGTCCACGGTGCCGATGCAGACCACGCAGCGCAGAAATCCGTTCTGGAAATTCACGAGTCCGCGCCCACGAAATTGCGTGCCTCCGCGCGCCGGGTTCGGGGTGAAGCGCGACACGTCGGGGCCATCGGCCACGTCGGCGCCGAACAAGCCCAAAGGCCGGCCGGCGCCGTCGCGGAAACCGTCGTCGGTGGTGACGCGGAGGATGAGCTTGTCGCGCAGATCCTCGTCGTCGCGCTCGACGCGCCCCACCTCGTAGACGACCCGCTGGCGTGCATCGGTGACGCGAAGATGTAGCCAGACCTCGCGCTCTTGGCTGAAGCCCGCCGGCACACGATGACCGCCGCCGACGTTCTCGAACACGAACGGGAGCTCCAGGGTGCGCCCGCGGATGCGCTCCCCCTCGAGCGAGAGCTTGACGCTCGCCGCGAGCAGCATGCGGCGGCGGCGCTCGGCTCCGAGGGGGATCCCCAGGTGATCGACGCTCGACTCGGCCTCGAGCTCCCGGGAGAACTCCGCCGCGAGTGGCACGTCCACTCCGCTGAAGTAGTGGGGCATGGCCTTCTCCGCCCGCGCCGACGAGGTCGCGACGCGCGCCAGCGGATAGCTGCCCGGCTCCTTCGGTACGAGCTCCGTGCCGCTCGGGCAACCGCCGCCGCCCGGCGCGCCGGGCTTCGTGACGCAGACGCCGGGGAACAGGGACATGTGACACTCCTGACAGGTCGCGGGCGTGCGTCCGGCGCGCGCCTCGCGCGCTGCCCAGTCTTCCCACTCGCTGTACGCGTTGCGGAGGCGCTTGAAGTGTTCGCCCTTGCGAGCTCCGATCACGTCGGTCCCGAACAGACGCACGTCGTGGCAGGCACCGCAGAACTGGCTCGTTCGCAAGTACGTGGAGGAGAGCTTCGTGGGCCTCGCGTGAGCGCCCCCGGCGACGCGCTCTCCGGCCGACACCGCGCTCGCGAGCAGTTCCGCGGGATCGAGCTCGTAGCCGCTGTTCGAGATGCCGAAGAAGCCGCGCGCGTCTTCGGGCCGCATGGAAAACCTCTGACCGGTGCGCGTGCTCGTCCAGAAGGGATTGCCCTGATAACCGCCGCGACCCGGACGGACGGGCCCGTGGACTTGGTGACAGAAGCCACACGAAATCCCTTCCATGGCGCGTTCGCCGAGCAGATCGCGCAGCGGCGCGCGCGCGCGCGCGTCACTCGAGCGACCGTCCCACGCCGGCAGTGCGCGCTCGAGGTTCTCGGCGGGGGCATGGCAGTTGACGCACCACAGCTCACCGCCCGAGCCGGTGATCGGTTGACCCGTCTGACGATCCCGGCACTCGCCGGGCCCGCCGGCGCCGCGCAAGATCCCCGCCCCCTGCGGGCAATCGAAGTCCCGCCCCACTTGTTCTTCGATCAGGATTTCGAGAGCTTGGTAGAGCGGGCTCGAGGCCGCGTGGGCCATGACCGAACGGTTCCACTCGCCAGTTTGCCGCGGGTGACAGCTCGCGCAATCCGAGGCCAACGTGGAGTCCGCCGAAAGTGGCTCGCGTCGGAGCTGCTTCGGGGCGGCGGACTTGGGCTTCTCGCTCCCGAGAAACGCCAGGCTCAGGATCGCGAGACCGCCGAGCAGCGGGACGACCGCTCGCTTCGGGAAGCGGCGCGACGCGCGCGGCGCGTTCACTCGTGCCGGTCGCTCGAGGCCCGTCACGACGCCGGCGCCCGCGCGCTCGCCGGCGTCGCGCTCGCGGGGCGCCGCAGGCTCGCCCGGCGCGACGGCGAGGAAGTGCTCGAGACGTTCGGCGATCTCGTCGGCCGAACCCGGTCGCTCGTTCGGATCCGGATCGCACAGGCGCATGCAGAAGCTCTGGAGCCCCGGCGGCAGTGCGGCTGCGCGCGCATCGGGCATCGGGGGAGGTGCACGGTGTTTGGCCTCTTCGAGCCCGAGCCGGAGTCCGCGCCCGGCGAAGGCATGCTCGCCGGAGAGCGCTCGATACAGGATCAGGCCGAACACGTAGCGGTTCGCGGCGCCATCCCAAGGCCTCCCCTCCGCCTGCTCCGGCGCCATGTAGCGCGGCGACGCGCTGGCCTCTGCGCCGTGGAGCGCGCCCTTCTCGCCGAGCATGGCTCCGACCAGCGCATCCGCGAACAGCGTCACGCTCCCAGCGGAGTCGAGTCCCACCGCCTTGGGCGAGAGCGGGCCAGGAAACAGCGAGCGAGCTTCTGCTTGGGCGAGCGCCTGCGAGAGCGCCAGCGCGACTTCGACCACGCGCCGGGGCTCGCGCGGGGTGTCGAGCCAGTCCGCTAGGTTCTCCTCGCCTTTCGAGCGCAGGAGCCAAACCCCGTCGTCGTCGCGCCCTGCCTCGACGAAGCCACCGATACCCGCGGCGCCGAGCTCGAGCAAACGTTCGGCGATGCGTTCGTCGTCCGCCGCGAGCCGCCACAGCTCGCGCCTCGGGCCGGCGGCGAAGCGGCGAGCCCGCCCCACGTCGCCGAGCGCTTCGCCGGCTCCGGGCGGCGGGGGGCCTCGCTTCACCTCGGCTCCTGCCCCGGGGGCCGAGCGGTGGCCGCCGGCTTGGCGTCGGCGTCGCTCGACTGGGCGCGCACGATGTACGTCACGAGCCCCGCGATCAGGCTGAGCAAGAGCACGATCAGAATGCCGGTGCGCATCGGAATTTCACGGGGCTCCGCCGCGCGCTCGACCAGCGCGATGGTGTCGGCTCGCGCTTTCGGTTCGCGCTTCTCCGCGCGGGGCTCGTCGCCGGCGCCCGACTCGCTGTGCTTCTGCTTCGGGGATCGCTTCTCGGGCTCGCTCTCGGACGCTTCGGTGCGTGGTTCGCTGCTGCTCTCGGCGGGCACGGCGCTGGCGCGTGTCCGCTGGCGAGCTCCGCCGCTGGCCGGCGCGAACGGTTCGAGCTCGTGCAAGACGTCGGCGGCGGAAGCCGGGCGGTCGTCGGGCTTTTTCTCCAGGAGCTCGTACAGCAGTCGCTCGACGCCTTTCGGCAACGCGCCGCGCACGGCGTCCGGCAGCGGCGGTGGCGCGGCAGTGCACTGGAGATTCAGGAGCTCGCGGGGCGATGCGGATTCGAACGGCGCTTTGCCCGCCAGCATTTCGTAGAGCACGAGGCCGAGGCAGTAGAGGTCGCTCCGAGCGTCGACGGTGGTCGCGTCGATCTGTTCGGGGCTCATGTATTGCAGCGTGCCCACGCTGTGCGTCGTGGTTTTGCTGAGCGCCATCAACACCTTGGCGATGCCGAAGTCCATGACCTTGATGCCACCGTCGTCGAGCACCATCACGTTCTCGGGCTTGAGGTCCCGGTGCACGATGGGCGGCTCCTGGCGGTGGGCTGCCGACAGCGCGGAAGCGATTTGCACCGCGACGTCCACCGCCTCTTCCCAGGGCAGCGGCCCGCGCTCGTTGAGGTAGGCTCGGAGGGTCTTGCCCTCGAGGTACTCGAGCGCCATCACGAGCTGATCGTCGACCTCGGTGCAGGCGAGGCAGCGCACCACGGCGGAGTGGTCGAGGTGGGCGAGGATCGTCATCTCGTTCAGGAACAGGCGCCGCCCCTCTTCGCTCCGGGCGAGCTCGGGCCTCAGCACCTTCAGCGCCACCCGCCGGCGGGAGAGGCGCTCCTCCGCCTCGTACACCTTGCCCATCCCGCCCTCGCCCACGAGCCGCCGCACGAGGTATTCGCCGATGCGCTCCATTCGCCTTCGCCTTTGTACGCGCGAGGCGGCCGTTCGTGCTGCCCCGACCGGGCGAGGGTACGCTGCCCGCCGAGCCGTCGGGCAATCCGGGGTCAAAGTCCTGAGATCACGGGGATTGTCCCGGACGGCCCGGAGGCGCGGGTGCTCGGGGGGCGAGCGCGAGCCCCCCGAGACGCTGGCGTGGTCCCGACGGGTCAGGGCCGCGCGGTGAGCTCGACCTCGAGCTCGATGTGGACCTCCTCGCCCACCAGGATCCCGCCGGTTTCGAGGGCCACGTTCCAGCCGAGTCCGTAGTCTTTGCGGTTCAGTTTGCCCTTGGCCGTGATGCCGCGCTTCAGATTGCCCCAAGGGTCCTTCACCGCGGGCGAGAGCTCCTCGATCTCGAGCGTGATCTCCCGGGTCACGCCGTGGAGCGTGAGCTCGCCGACCAGCGCCAAACCGCTGCCCTGCTTCTTCACGGCGGTCGAGCGGAAAGTCAGGCTCGGGAACTTCTCCACGTCGAAGAAGTCCGCGCTCCGGAGGTGCTCGTCCCGCTTGGCTTCGCGCGTGTCGATGCCGCGCACGTCGATGCTCGCCTCGACTCTCGACCGGCTCGGATCCTTGTCGTCGATCCAGGCGGTGCCCGTGATCGGCCCGAGCTGGCCGCGCACGTGAGCCACCATCAGGTGGCGGACGCGGAAGTTCGCGGCGGCGTGACTCGTGTCGATGTCCCAGACCGTGAGGCTCGGGGCGGTTTCAACGTTCGACGTGGTCTGCATGGTCTTCTCTCCTCGCCCGGCGGCGCTGCCGTCCGGTGAAGGAGAACCTAGGCCCGGAGCCATCATCTGCCCAATTGATAATTCGAATCGTGTATATCATGTCTGTGAATATACGAAGCTGGAATTGGAACCTCCTGCCCGTGCTCGACGCCCTGCTCGCCGAGAAGAGCGTGACCCGGGCAGCGCGCCGTCTCGGCATGACGCAGCCGGCGGTGAGCAACGCCCTCGGGCAGCTGCGCGTCCTCCTCGCCGATCCGATCCTCGTTCGGGTCGGGCCGCGCATGGTGCCGACGGAGCGTGCCCTCGCGCTCTCTGAACCCCTCGCGCGCGCTCTCGAAGGGCTCGGGGCCGCGCTGTCGGAGCCCGCGAAGTTCGAGCCGCGTTCGCTCGAGCGGACCTTCACGCTCGCCACCACGGACTACGTCTGCTTCGTGCTCTTGCCGAAGCTCCTCGCCGCGCTCGAACGCGAGGCGCCCGGGGTTCGAATCCGCATCTCGTCCTGGCCGCACCACCGCGTGCCGCCCGGCCTCGAGCGAGGAGAAGCCGACTTGATGCTCGGCTTCCACACCAGCTTGCCGAGTGGGCACCGGCAGGCGGAGCTCTTCGAGGATCACTTCGTGTGCGTCGTGCGGCGCGGTCACCCGCGCGTGAAGCAGCGCCTCACGCTACGAAAATACGTGTCCCTCGGCCATCTGCTCGTGACGCAAGAGCCCGATTCGCGCGGCGTGGTGGACGACGCACTGGAAAAGCTCGGCCTGAAGCGCGAGGTGCGGCTCCGCGTGCCGCACTTCTTGATGGCGCCCGCCGTGGTGGCGTCCACGGATCTCGTCGCGGCGCTCGACGAACGCGTGGCGCGACCGTTCGCCAAGCTCTTCCCCCTGGCCCTGCACCCGGCGCCGCTTTCGATTCCGGGCGGGCGTGTGCGCGTCGTGTGGCACGAGCGCACCGACACCTCGGCGCCTCACCGTTACTTGCGCGACTTGATCCAGCGGATCTCGGCCGAGCTCTAAGTCGCCGTTCCGTCATCGGCGAACAGGGATGACGGGCGCCACGGTCGTCGCCGATGCGCGGCCGGCGATTGGGGAATCGGCACGCTCCGTGCCTGGCACCTCGGCATGCCCGCGGAGTCAGGCAGTGGCGCTGCCCGCGAGAGCGGACAATGCGTGCTCCCCCTTCCACTGACCGAGTCGGCTCTCCCTGATCCGACTGACAGACCGTCTCGGGCCCCCTGGCACAGGCTGGCACTGGATGCGCGCAGCGCACTCGTTCTGGCGTTCGGCTTCTTTGCACTGGTGGTGCTTCGCCGCGCATGGATTTCCGATGACGCGTTCATCAGTGTCCGCGTCGCTTACAACTGGGTGCACGGCTACGGTCTCACGCACAACCCCGGGGAGCGCGTCCAGGGCTTCACCAATCCGCTCTGGGTGCTGCTGCTCGGAGGCGTTCACCTGCTCGTGAAGAATGGCTACGGCGTGGCCATGCTCACGTCGCTGGTCGTCGCGCTCGGAGGCGCCATCGTGTTCGTCCGCTTCGTGGCGCGCGATCGCCTGGCCGCTGCACTCGGCCTCGGAGCCATGGCGCTCTCCAACGCCTACGCGGATTTCTCGACGAGCGGCCTCGAAAATCCGCTGAGCCACTTGCTCCTATTCGCGCTCTTCGCGAGCTACCTCCGCGTCGTGCACGTGCCCCCAGCCGTGAGCCGCGGCGTTCGCGAGTCCGGGGTTCGCGCCCGAGTGGCGTTCTTGAGCGGGTCGTCCCCTCGGCGCCTCGCGTGCCTTTTCGCGGCGCTTCTCCTCCTGAACCGCGCCGACACGCTGCTGCTGGTCGCACCCGTTCTGGCGCACCTCGCTTGGCGGGGGCCCTGGCGAAAGGCGCTGCTCGATGCAGTGCTCGGCTTCGCGCCCCTCGCGGCGTGGGCCGCCTTCGCCTTCGTCTACTACGGCTTCCTCCAACCCAACACCGCCGTCTCGAAGCTGAACAGTGACATCCCGCGCGCCGAGCTCCTCGGCCAGGGCCTCGTCTATCTGCTCGACGCGATCCAGCGCGACCCGCTCACGCCGATCCTGATCCTGCTCGGCGCCGGACTCGGACTCACGCGACGGAGTCGACCGGCGCTGTGTGTCGCGCTCGGCATCTTGCTCCATCTCGCCTACGTCGTCTGGATCGGCGGCGACTTCATGGCGGGCCGCTTCCTCACCTTGCCGTTCGCCGCGTCGCTGGCCCTGCTGTCGAGCTCCCTCTTCTCGGAGGAGGACCACGGACCGCTCGTCGTCGCGGCCGGCGCCGTCGCCATCCTGGCGTTGCTCTCGCCGTACAACCCGTTCCGGGATGGCGTGAAACCGAAGGACCTCCCGCGAAGCGGCATCGTGAGCGAACGCGAATGGTTCCTGGAGCACACCGGGCTCTCGGTGAACCTGCGCAGCCCCGAATACCGAAACCACCCGTGGTGGGTCGAGGGCCGCAAGGCGCGCGACGGCGCCGACCAGGTCGTGGTGCACGCGAACGCGGGGCTCTTCGGCTACGCCGCGGGCCCCACACGCCACGTCGTGGATCTGGCTGGCCTCACCGACCCGCTGCTGTCGCGCATTCGTTTCGTGTACGTCGCGGATTGGCGCAGCGGCCACCTCGGCCGGAAGATCCCGGCCGGGTATCTCGAGACCCTCCGGACCGGGAACAACCTGATCGAGGACCCCCACCTCCGCGCGTACTACGCGGAGCTCACGCCGGTGGTGCGCGGCCCGATCTGGTCGGTCGCACGCTTTCGCCGGATCGTCGCGCTGAACCTCGGCAGGTACGACGCCGAGCTCGTGGCGGCATCAGCATCCAAGCCCTGAAATTCGTGCCGACACCGGACCGGCGAAGTGACGATCCGACTGGCGTTCCGTCTCGGTTTTTGGCAAGCCTCCGCCATGTTCGCCCGAGTCGTCACCTCCTTCGGCTTGCTCTCGCTCCTCGGCTTCGCGCTTCCAGCGTGCGGCAGCGACGAGGCCGCGGGCGACGAAGAGGGCAGCGAGCTCCCGGGCGAGGACCTCGGGCTGGGCGAGCTCGGCGCCGACGACTTGAAGGCCGACGGCAACTGGGGACAGGCGACGACCTGCAAAGCCGCTCCCAATCTTCCGCCGCTCGCCAAGCCACGCATCACGGTGTCCCTGAACGGCCTCACGTTGCACCTCGTCGACGACGCCGGGAGCTACGACAAGGTCTTCCCCATCGGGCCCGGTGCCATCAACCAGACGGCCGGCGAGAAGACCTTCGGCGAGTCGCGCACCATGTATCCGCTCCTGAGCTCCGGTGGCGGCGATTTCCAGATCACCCCCGCCACCACCACCGCGTGCAAGATCTGGTGGACCGACAAGGAAACCGGCGAGACGCTCCCGGTGTTCGCGGGTCTGCCGTTTCTGTCCTGGAGCGGCCCGTACGCCATTCACGGCCCCGTCGACAACTACCGCGCGGCGGACGGCGGCAACCTGCGCCGCGGCTTCGTCTCCCACGGCTGCGTGCGCATGCGAGGCGCGGACGTGCTCGAGGTCTACGCGCGCATCAAGGGTGTCGCAAAGGTCCCGGTGCACGTCCAGCGCGAAGCCGAGCGCGGCGCCGACGGGCGGAAGATCGACGTACCGGAGACCTGGCTCGGCGCCGAGTGCGTCGACGACGCCGACTGCACCTACGCCGGCGGCGTGTGCAAGACGAACCGCTATTCGGAGCGTGGCTTCTGCACCAAGGCGTGCACTGGCTACTGCCCGGACCAGCCCGGGCAACCCACGTCGTTCTGCGTCGCCGACCCGGATGCGCCGGCCAAGGGTATGTGCGTGCTGAAGTCGGTCGCCGAGAACTACGGCTGCCGCCCCTACGACCACATGGTCCCCGCCACCGAGAAACGCTTGGGTTCCACCGTGACCGCGAAGGTCTGCCGGCCCGGCTCGCCCGGAGGCATCGGCGACCACTGCCTCGCCGATGGCGAGTGCGGCACGGTGGGTCGTTGCGAGGGCGAGGCCAGCGGCGCGCCGGGGACCTGCACCGCGACCTGCCAGTCCACCTGCCCGGATACCCCGGGCTACCCCACCACCGCCTGCGTGAACGACGCTGCGCTCGGCGGCCTAGCCTGCGCGCGCCGCTGCACGGTCTCCAGCAACCAGAGCGAGTGCCCGGAAAACTCGACGTGCACCACCAAGACCAAGGCGGGCTCGACCAAGACCGTCTCGGTTTGCCTCCCCAACTGAGCCCTGCGGGTTGACAGGCCGCGCGCCCTTCGCGAGCCTCGTTCGACGATGGAGCTCTGGAAGGTCCTCGAGCGGCACGAGCTCACGACGCTCCGGGTGCTCCGCCGTGGGGACCGGCTCCTCTGCACGCTGTCTCGCGAGTGGGATCCGGACCACGACTTCGCGAGCTACGGAACCGCGGAGAGCGCCGACCAGGTGGTGTCGATGCGCCCCAGCGTCCTCGGCGACTCGGAGGTGCGCGAACTGGTCCAGCGCGAAGGCGCATCCGCGACCTTGTCGGAGCTCGAGCGCGGGATGCTCGAGGGTCGCCACGAGCACTACGTGGCGTATCGCCACGCGAAGCTCGGCGTCCGGGTCGCCCACTTCATCCACTCGACCGCGCTCGGCCGCCGCAACGGCTTCCACGCGCTCCGCGCTGGCGGCATGCGGCGCCACGCCCGAGAGATCTCCGAGCTCGACGTGCTGCGAGACGGCTTGAACCTGTCGCGTGCGATGTCGTTCAAGTGCGCGGCCGCCGGCATTCCGTTCGGGGGCAGCAAGAGCTCACTCACGGCGCCAGCCTTCCGCGACCTCGACGAGCGACACCTGGGCTTCATCGCCTTTGCCATCGATCAAGGTCAGCTGATGACTGGGCCGGACGTGGGCCTCGAGCCAGAGCTCATCGACGCACTGGGGCGGCGCACTCCTCACATCTTGTGTGGGCCGTCGAGTCCTCTCGGCACCACCTCGGGGCCCACGGCCGAAGGCGTGCTCGCCGCGGTCCGCGTCGCGCTCGAGCAGCGCTTCGGCAGCGCCAATGTCCAGGGGCGCCTCGTGACGATCCAAGGCCTCGGCTCCGTGGGCCTCGAGCTCGCCCGCACCTTCGTGAACGGAGGGGCGCGAGTGGTCGCAGCGGAGCGAGACGCCGCGCGCGCCGCCCAGGCCAAGGCCGAGCTCCCGAAGCTCGAGCTCGTCCCACCCGACGAGCTGCTTCGCGTCCCGAGCGACATCCTCTGCCCTTGCGCGCTCGGGCGTGTGCTCGACCGCGACAGCATCGCGGGGCTTCGCACCAGCCTGGTGTACGGCGCAGCCAACAACCAGCTCGCCGCCGACTCCACCGAAGAAGAGCTGACGCTCGCCGAGCTCTTGGCGAGCCGCGGCATCCTGTTCCAACCGGATTGGACCTACACCATGGGCGGCATCCTCGCGGGCTTCGCCGTGTACCAACACCGAGATCTGGCGAGCTTTGCCCAGGTGAAGACCGACGTGCTGCGCGCCGCCGGCGACGGCACCCGAGACCTGCTGCGGGAAGCCGACCGGACGGGCGAAACGCCGACCCAGGTCGCGGTGCGTTGGTTCGCGCCCCTGGTCTACGGAACGCCCGCGTGAGCGTGCCCGACGTGCCGCAGCGCTGGCGAAGCCGCGCGCCGTTGCTCTTGGTGCTCGCGTTGTTCCTCGCCTATCTGCCGGCGTTCGGGGCGGGTTTCCTCAACTGGGACGACCCGTGGCTCATCCGCGACAACCCCGTGCTCGCCGACGCGTCGTGGAGCGCGCTCGGGCGAATCTGGTTCGACTTCGATCGACCGACTCGCCACGCGCTCGGCGCGGAGTGGCTGCCGGTGCGGGACAGTGAGCTCTGGCTCGAAGCGCGGGTGTTCGGCCTCCACCCAACGACGCTGCGAGCCAGCGCTCTAGCGCTCTACGCGGCGGC
>Ga0268298_10001680_pt1 | contig 25483 bp, 20 predicted proteins | sample WWTPWeurt_MetaG_FD_194462 | JGI IMG/M metagenome (GOLD analysis project Ga0268298, IMG submission 194462) | Activated sludge microbial communities from WWTP in Nijmegen, Gelderland, Netherland - WWTP Weurt | ecosystem: Engineered > WWTP > Aerobic digester > Activated sludge | place...
ATTAGCACTAAAACCATCCGCACAGATGGCGGTCTGGGGGCTGCCAGTGTCAAGATGGGCGGCATCCAGATAGAAGCTTACCGAAACGGTGGCATAGCAGCCGACACGGCTGAATTTGTCATCGGCGGTGCCGGTGCTCTTAACGGAGTGAACGGCGACCTCATCACTCACACCACCATTGGAGGGGGAACAGATCCGGTCTTCATGCAAGGCGGTGTGTATATCACCATGGGCGGACGGTTCAGTACAGGCAGCATCCGCGTGATTGACACGGCCGCAATCAAAGTGCGAGCTACTCAGTCTCGTGCCGGCATGATCCTCATGAATTCCAACCTGGGAACCATTTATCTGCCCACGGGTACACTCAATGTAAACGGCGACATGACCAACAATCAGGGCGCCGGCATGATAATTTTGCTGGCCAAAACTCTAGACGTACAGCCAGGCACGATTATCTCAAACAACCAGAGTGAGACGGCACCCGGAATGGGGCACCAGATCTTTATCTGCGTAGAGAAGGTCAAGTATCGTGGTGATGGTACGAACGGGCTCAAAATTCTCAACGACGGCAATGGCTACCCCGGTTACTTTTCTCTGGTAAACATCTCGCCACAGGGCTATCTTGTGCCGACCGGTCTTACGTCTGACGTCAATCGGATGCCCTGGAATTTCACGTTTAGTTCTGCTGAGCTGGCTAAGGATGGACCACTGACCATTGACGGTACGGAAGGCAATGCTCAGATAGTTTTGCGTTCTGACGGCAATACAGCCGCAGTCAATGTTTCCGGTTATCCCCTGGCTTTCAATGGCGGTGATGTCACCGTTCGCTCTCGCGGGCAGACTCTTCACAGAATCAATGTTGGCTTCTTTGGCACGGTCAACGGTACCAGGCCGGGGCTGACGGTTAACAACGTCGGCAATTGGGTGTTGGATGCGAATGGACAGGCTCCCGCCTCTGGAGGTCCAGCGGCTGGTGGTATCATTCAGGTGAAAGCTGATCAGACTTCTTTGACCGCCCTGGACTCTGTAACCGATCCATCAAGCGGCAACATTGTCATCCGCGCTAATGGAGCGGATTCAGCCGGTGACGGCGGTATTATCTCCGTTGATACCAAGTCCTTTGTTCTTGGTGCTACCACGCATGCGGCGATTCGTGCAGATGGAGCACCAAACGGCACAGGTAATGCCGTTAAGAATCCGCTTGATTCCGCCGGTCCTTTTGCTGTCCTTCTGAAAATAGGCTCTTCGGATCTGATCTTGGGTGGCGGTAATAGAGCCATTCGCATTTCGGCCAACGGCGGAGGTGTCTCAGGCAACGGTGGCACCGTCAAGGTTGAGCCTTCTGCCAAAATCAAGGTACGTGATTCCCTAGCTGTTGATGCTTCTGTATCTTCAGATGACAGTGATGGTGGGATCATCGGGTTACTTTCATCGGAAGTTACCTTCGTTGGGGCAAACCTGGTTGATCCTCAAACTGCCATAAGAGCTAAAGCGGGTGCCAATGGCAATGGTGGTGAAATTACCGTCAATCACACTCCTGACCAATTCGACAGAATTGCGATTCTTGATGGAACGCAAAGCGATGGAACCCCAGCAATCGCTGCTCGCCAAAACTTGGCTCCAAAGAAGGGTGAGTTGGTGGATGTGAATGGCGTTCCGTGCCGTGACTATCCTGATCCGAGTATTGTTTGGCCGAGTCACTATCGGCTTTGTACATTCACTCGTGAGAGTCCCAACGCCATTGACCTGGCTCCTCTGAACTTGGCGAAAAGTGCGGCTCTCGACGGAATCCGCAACCTTTTCGCTCAAAAGCGCGTTTCCATCTATGTGTTTACCGACGGAAGTTATCACAATACTGCATTCAACGATTTGGCCGACCTACGGCATGGCAGCTATACCTTGAATATTCGAGGTGGTGGTCGTGCTTATGTCTCCATCTGGCAGAAGGGTAGCATTGGTCAAACTACCAGTACTCCGCCGAACTACAACCAATTCCAAGTGACAGAAGTCGCCGCTCATGAATTTGGACATGCTGTCGGAGTTTCTAGAAGCGACGATGATGTCTCCACTACCGATGTCTATAAAACATACATCGCTCGTGATGGCTATGACTTGGATTGGTTGACTATTCCTGGCACCCAAACCAAAGTTCGCCGTGATCCCTGTGCCCCTACTAGCTACCAACTCAATGGGCAAACTGTTGTAAGTGCTGCAAAGCCTCCATTTGAAGGCGTTGTTGATCTCAACAGGGGCAATCAAGCTGTTTGTGTTGCTGATGAAAACGGTAATCCGGTCCTTGCTGCTGACTATGCATCAGCCCAGGATAACCAAACTATCCTGACAGTATTGATCGAAAACAGCATTTGGGGCTCTTTTGCTGAAGTTCACGCTCAGTCATTCGGTCACAATCTTGTCGGCAATCAGGGTGCGAGACCTATGACTGACAAGGTTTTCGATAACTCTAAAGGCATCACTTTGGATGATAGCTATTTTGTTTGTAGCCGCGCCTGGGCAGAAGCTGAGCGATTGGGCAATCCGAAGCCCAATCCAGACACGCTGAGCCCTAGCGGCTCTTGCTCAGTGGCTCCTTAAGCTCTCTTATTGAGGGTTTTCAATCTGGTCGGTCGCCTTAAGACGACCGACCTTTTTCTTTTTGCCCGGGAACGGTAAGCTAAACTAAACAACTCATACTGAGGTCTTAACTCTGTGAAAAATTCCTACCTGACCTGTTGTTTCTATATTTTCCTGTCCTGCTTTCCACTGTCGGTGTTCGCCAGTGACGTAACAGTCAGTGTTCCAAATCCCACCGGCGAGCAAATTATGCAAAGCACTAATGACAGTTTGCTGCTGTTTGATGCCAATGTTGAGAACGAAATTTCCGCTTTGTTGTCAAAACCAATCAAAGCCGAATATTCGTTCACTGTCAATGAAAATGGGTTGTTAACTATTGATCAGACGATGCTGAGTGCTGGCTCTAAGTCGTTGGATGAGCAAATTTGTAAAAAGCTTACTGCTATTTCGTGTAAGAGCCCCTATCAATGGCTGCTTCAAAAAACCGGCATTACCGTAAGTATTAAATGGGCGCCAAATACACTGGGAGTTACTTCCCGATTAACTCGAATGCAGTTTGGCGATTTAAGCGATCATCTGAACTATGTTGTTAAGAAAGCGAATTTCCCTTCGGTGCAATTGGAAAAGTTGCCATAACCCCACAACAGACAGTTTTCGCTTTTCGGTACAAATTTTTTGTAGAAATTATTTTGGGGTAGTTCACTGTAAGCCGTAGTATCTTAACGGTAAGACTTAAGAAGTAGGATTCTTCCTCGTTTTCGGAAGCGCCTGCATCGAGTACTCAGGAAAGGAACTGAGAAAAAAAATATTGCAGCACGTCCCGCCCGACTCTGGAAAATTCAACCAGTGCCGGGCGAAACGAGTGCAAAAACTATCGGCGCCGGTGTCCTTACTAAACGCCAAGACCAAGCAGAAAAGCCAGTTCGGCAATCAGGTCCGGTTTGGCGTAGAAGGTGCCAAGAAGAGCCGCCACCAGAAGATAGGCGCAGAGCATAACCAGCCGCTTACCGCCGCTAATCTGGAAGTATTCGGGCTTGAGCCACTGCCTGGTGCGCGCACCGGAGGCGGCGAAGGCTCCCAGGGCAATGAAAGCTCCAAATACGATGTTCATGGGGCTGATGCTGACCAGGTACCAGAAGACCGGCAGAAAGACGAGCCCACCAAAGACCCAGGCGAAGCGCCCGAAGAGCGGACCTCCCAGAAGTTGGGCAAAGGAGCCGCCATCCAGAGGGTCGAGGGGCAGCAAGTTGAGCAGATTGAGGAAGACGCCGAAAGCGCCTACCTCCATCATGGCCGGCAAAGAAAGAGCAAAGCCGCCCAGCATGGTGACGAGACTGGCCAGTCCGCCCAGAAGCGGTCCGGCAAGCTTGATATAGGTCTCGTCGGCGATGGAACGCTCGCCTTCCACGCGCACATAGGCACCAAGGGGAGTAAACTCCGGCCAGGAAGCCCTCAGACCAAGCCTGAGCGCCGCCAGCATGTGCCCGAATTCATGCACGGCGATGAGGGCCATGAGACCCACTGCCATGGTGACGGAATTGAAGAAGTAGGCCCAGAACGCCACGCTGAATGCCAGCATGAGGAGCCTTGGAATCGGGGTGCTTTTCACGGCAACCTCCTGTAAATCTAAAGCGCAAGTGCGAAAAAGAACAAAAAGAAAGGAGAAGCGGCAGTTCCCGTTGAATGGGAACTGCCGCTCTCGAGACGACTCAGCTCTAGCGCCCGTTGCGCTTGAGCAGGCTGGCCTTCATCTGCGCCAGCGAAAGTCCCAGCATGGACTGAGCCCAGGCCAGGGGTTCGTTGGCATCCGGCACCCACTGACGCGAGCGCTGGTCGATGATCCAGGCTTCCGGCATGAGCCAGCGGGGGCTCACCGAAGCCAGGCCACGGTTGAAGTGGAAGAGCTGCTTCTGGAAGTAGCGCTCGTCGCCGGTGCGCAGGTAGAGATCACCCCAGATGTAGGACATCTGCGGCGAACCATGGCACCACTGAGCTTCCTCGCCGGGGGCCAGGTCATCGCGGTTGATGCGCCCGTCCCAGCGATCGTTCAGATAGCGACGAATGCCGATGGGGCTCATCAGCACGCGCTCCACGTTCTCCAGCACGGCCACCGTATTGGCGTCATCCAGCACCGGCTTGCCGCTGAAGGCGGCCAGCAAGAGCGGGTTGATCTGAGCCAGGTCGGCGTCGCGCTTGTGGCCGTTGTCCTCGACGAACTCGTTGATACCGAGCTGCCGCAACTTGGCTTCGCACTTCTCGATCAGCTGGGACACGCCGTTGGCATCGACATGGAGGTCGTGACCGTCCTTGTTGTACTTGATGCCGGAGGTCTTGGACATGTACACCAGCTGCTCGCGCAAGCTGATCAGGGCACAGGCCACGGAAGACCAGTGCACGCCGACGCAGTCTTCCCAGGCGCCCAGATCCCGGTCCTGCCACACATTCACCTTCCAGAAGAAGGCATGGGTGAGAGCCGAGAAGGAAAGCGCCAGGTCGGCCACGTCGCTGTCGAGCAGGTTGAGCCGACCGCTGTTGATGGCGTAGTAGGTCATGAAGTTGATGAACGACAGCGAGTCGTTCTGTCCATGACCCCAGGGATCACCCACTTCCTCGAGGGAGATGGGGTTGTAGCGGATGTGCGGCCGACGCATGTAGTCGTGCGGCAATCCGGAAGCGCGGTCCAGGATGATGTCCATGAACCGGAAGTCGCGCTTCTTGTGGTGGATGAGGCTGGCGAGAAGCCCCTTGCGCCAGGCGTCGGGAGCGATGTTCAGCCCCTGATTGAGTTCCGCGTCTTCGGCGAAACGCAATTCAGCCAGGGTCTGCATGATGTTGTCCCGGTCCCAGTGAAAGACCAGGAGTCCATCGATGGCCGCTTCCAGGGTCTTGTCGTCCTGTTCGACCACGGTGACGGCGGAATGCCCACCCGAGCTGTAGCGACGCAGACGCAGGGTCTTGTGTTCGACCAGCGCCTTGCGGACGGCTTCCAGTTCGGCCAGGCTGTAGTTGGGGCGGATCAGCTGACCGAGCTCGCTGTTCTTGGCCTGAGGCACCTGGACAGCAGAGGGATCAATTGCAGACGCGCCCGCGAATGGTGAGGTGTGCGTGTTCATAATAGTCTCCTTCAGTTCGCCTGCCGCCTAGCGAGCACAGCAAGCGATGCTTCGTTTGAAAGATAGAAAGTGGATGTTCGCTTCACCTGGGAAGGTGAGCCGTTGTGAGTCTCTTCCATGCCGTTTCCGGGCAGGGCTGGAGCTCGTGAAAAGTTCTGCCAGGCGCGACAGCAAGCTTGGGGTCAAGCCTGGTGCGCGCGGATGTTAGGATATTGCTGTCACCAAACAGAGGGAACCATGTCTCAATCACACGAAGAACGCCCCTGGGGAGCCTTCTATGTGCTTATCGACCAGGCCAACACCAAGGTAAAGCGCCTTGTAGTTAATCCCGGCCAAAGACTGAGTCTGCAAAGCCACGCACACAGAGACGAACACTGGGTGGTTGTGGCCGGCGTCGGGGAAGTGACTCTGGATGATGAAACAATAGCCGTCCGGTATGGACAACACATCTATGTGGGACGTGGAGTCAAACACCGCATCGCATGTCTGGGAAACACACCGCTCGAATTCATCGAAGTGCAGACAGGCGACGCTTTCCCCGAAGAGGACATAGTCCGCTACGAGGACGACTACAACCGCGCGCAGTAAAAGCCTGAGCCCAGGCAGATTTTGGACCAGGTGCGACGCTCGCCGATAGTTACTCCGTTACTTCAGCCTTGCCAACAGCCAGTTCTCAAGAACTCCTATTCCAAGTCATTCAGGCTCGTTCGGTAACAAACCGAATGGGTGAAGAAGGAAAGCAGGGAGAGTGGCTGAATTTAAGGCTTATTAGAGAAACAGGTCGGGAGGGTTGAGATACCCTTACTCCTAAAGGTTTTTATTGACAGAATCAACTTGTGCCAAACCCTTGTGTTAACAAGGGGAACGGTCCGACAAAACCCATCCAGCCATAACCATGCCAGCATCCCGGGTAAACAAGCCCCGGCGCGAGGTCTTCAAGATGCCGGCCGTGAGAATTTCAGACAATTTGCGCGGCTACGCTGGCAACAGTTAGCACCCCTGCGCTATCCATTCGACTGTCCGTGAAGCAGGTTTTATAAAATAGCTGCACAGTCAGACTATGCTTCCAGAACCTTTCGTAGAAGCTCAGTTGAAAAGCGAAAAAGAAGTAATACTCCCGCGCTTGTAGTTTATATACAGTGCTTATTAGGTTGACGGAGTTGTCATTCCTTCTCCCAACCCATCTTCTTTCATTTTCATAAAACTAACTCAGCCCAAGCAGACTGCCACAGAATCCACGGACAACAGCTCATCAAGTAGGTGAGCGGGATTGGCGCTGCCAGGGCTGGTAGAAAAGGAACTCACTATGGCACACACGGCTCTCAATGCCGAGCTTGCTGGCAATCTCAGCGAGCACGCCAACTGCTGCGGTCACATGCACTGGTGGCGTAATCTTTCCCAGCGCGTCGATGGAGCGAGCGGTCGCAAACCCTTTGCACTGCCCGGCACCAAGAAGCGCTACGCTCCGGACCTGAACGTCCGGGTAAACCATGTCAAACTCGTCCTCGCTGTCGACCCCATGAAGAAAACCATGGGCGGACTCTGCCAGACCACGGTGGAACCCATCGACAAGCCCGTGACGAGCATTTTCTTCGCTGCCGAAGACCTTAAGATCGAGAAGGTCACCACCTCCGGCCAAGCCCTCTCTTTCGAGGAACAGGCCAAAGGTGTAACAGTGCAGCTCGGAAAGTCTCTCGCCAAAGGTGAAAAACTCACCGTCGAGCTGACCTACCGCACTCTCACCCCCAAGTTGGGCATCTACTTCACCGGGCCAACGCCCTTCTACACCGACAAGCCGTATCAGGTCTGGACCCAGGGTCAGGACGACGATTCGCACCACTGGTTCCCGGTGGCCGAAGCCGACCATCCCAACCACAAGATGACCTCGGAAGTGGTGGTGACCGTGCCCAAAGGCTTCACCGGTCTCTCCAACGGCGCCCTTCTCAGCGAGAAGGATAACCCGGATGGCAGCCGCACCTTCCACTGGCACCTGGACAAGCCCCACTCCTGCTACCTGATGGCTCTGGCCGTGGGCGAGTTCGTCAAGCTGGAAGAGAAGTACGGCGAGCTGAAGGTGGAAGCCTACGTGCATCCGTCGCTCCTGGAGCGGGCACGCGAGTACTTCAAAGGCACGGCTGAACTGGTGGCGCTCTACTCGCGCCTCTACGGCGTCGAGTACCCCTGGGCTTACAAGTACGCTCAGGTCTTCGTGCAGGACTTCATCTTCGGCGGCATGGAGAACACCACCATCACCGTCATGACGGACCGCATTCTGGGCGACGCCTCCACCCGTGAGGAACAGCGCCTGGCAGAGGTGCGTCTCAACGCCCACGAACTCAACCACCACTGGAACGGCGACCTCACCACCTGCAATGAGTGGGCCCATGGCTGGCTCAACGAAGGTGGCGCCACCTATGGCGAAGTGGAAGCCGTGGAAGCAATCTGGGGCGAAAAGGCTCGCGACCACTATGTCTACGGACTGGCTCGCACCTACTTCGCCGAGGATCGTCGCTACCGCCGTCCCATCGTCTGCCACACCTACCGGGAGCCCATCGAACTCTTCGACCGGCACCTCTATCAGAAGGGCGGACTGGTGCGGCACATGCTTCGCTACCTGGTGGGCACCGAGGCCTACTACGCCTCGATCAAGAACTACTACCAGGACAACATGTACCAGCCGGTGGAGACCCTGGACCTGATCCGGGCTTTCGAAAAGACCACCGGCAGGAACCTGCGGCAGTTCTTCGACCAGTGGGTCTTCGGCGCCGGCTACCCCGAGTACAAGGTGAGCTACAAGTGGGACGACAAGCAAAAGCTTGCCACGGTCAAGGTGCAGCAGACCCAGAAGGTCGAGGCTGAGACCGGACTCTTCACCATGCCCATCGAACTCAGCTTCGACTTTGCCGACGGCAGCCGCAAGCTGGTCACGGTCACCGTGGAAGAAGCCGAGCACAGCTTCAGCTTCGCCCTCGACAAGAAGCCCGTCATGTTCCGCTTCGACCCCACCAACTGGGTGCTCAAGAAGCTGGAGCTGGACGTGCCCAAGAGCATGCTCGTCTACCAGGTGGCCAACGACCCCTCCGTGATGGGCCGCGTCTACGCTGCTCAGCACCTGGCCAAGCTCGGTACCGACGATGTGGTGCCGGTGCTGGTCAAGGCCGCCCGGGACAAGTTCTTCTGGGGCGTCAGCGCCGAAATCGCTGCCTGCCTGGGCACCATGAACACCGACGCCGCGCGCGACGGTCTCATCAGCCTGGTCAAGGTCAAGCAGCCCAAGGTGCGCCGCGCCGTGGTCAACGCCCTGGGCAACTACAAGACGGAAGCGGTGGGCAAGTTGCTGGCCGGCATCATCACCGGCGGCAAGGAAAAGAGCCAGTTCGTTCTGGCCGACGCCGCCAACGCCCTTGGTCGCACCCAGTGGAAAGATGGCTTCGACGTGCTCAAGCATGCCACCACCATCACCTCCTGGAACGACATCGTGGCCATCGGTGCCCTCGGCGGTCTCGCTGAGCTCAAGGATGACCGCGCCGTGGAACTGGCCGCCGAACTGGCCGGTGCCGGCAAGCCCTGGCAGGCTCGCCCGGCGGCTATCGCTTGCCTGGGCAAGTTTGCCGCCAAGTCCGAAAGCGCCCTGAAAGCGCTGCACGATCTCACCGATTCGGAAGAGGGTCGTCAGTTCACCCTGCGCATGTCCCTGGTGGCAGCCCTGGGTGAAGCCAAGAATCCGGACTCTCTGCCGGTTCTCGACAAACTGAAGAACACCTCCCACGACGGTCGCATCCGCCGACTGATCACCGAAACCGCCGACGGCATCCGCGAAAGCGTCAAGGCCAAGGCGGAGGGCGAGAAGAAGGCGGCGGCAGAAGAGAAAGCCAAGCAGGAAGGCGATCTGGCCAGCCAGGTCAAGAGCCTGGAAGAGAAGCTGGCTAGCCTCAACGACACTGTCACGTCCATGAAAGGGCGTCGCAGCAAGAAGGGCAAGACCGGCCGCAAGCGCGCCTCCTGAGGCAGCTTTCAGCAAGCAGTTTGTTTCCTGCCAATTGTTTCTCGCCAACTCCAGCGGCGGCACTGCCCTCACCGGCGGTGCCGTCGCCTTTCTCAACAAAGAGGAAATGCTTATGTCTAAAGACGAAGTAAATGCCGACAAGGCAAAAGTCGCCGCCAAACCCAGGACGAATCAGCCTGAGGTGGGCGAGCGCAGTTTTACCATCATCATCAGACTGAAGTTGTCCAAGGCCGGCTCCGGAAGCCTGGCCAAAGCTCTCGATGCCATCGCCGGCGCAGGCGGTGATACCGAGGACATCGACGTGGTGGAATCCACAGCCAGCCATGTGGTGAGGGACATCACCATCGGGGCGCGCGATCCGGCCCACTCGGAAGCCATCGTGGAAGCCCTCAAGGGCGTCTCCGAGGTGCAAGTGGTGGCTGTCTCGGACGTGGTCTTTCTCAAGCACCTGGGCGGCAAGATCACCATCACGCCCACCACCGAGGTCAAAACTCGCGTGGACCTGGCCCAGATCTACACCCCGGAAGTGGCGCGGGTTTGCATGGCCATCCACGCCGATCCGGAGAAAGCCCGCAACCTCACCATCGCCGGCAAGACCGTGGCCGTGGTCTCGGACGGTTCCCGGGTTCTGGCCCTGGGAAATATCGGTGCCAAGGCCGCCCTCCCGGTCATGGAAGGCAAAGCCGTGCTCTTCAAGCGCATGGCCGGCGTGGACGCCTTCCCCATCTGCCTGGACACCCAGGACGCCGACGGCATCGTGGCCGCTGTCAAAGCCATCGCCCCCAACTTCGCGGCAATCAACCTGGAAGACATCGAGTCGCCCAAGTGCTACGAAGTGGAGCGGCGCCTGAGGGAATGCCTGGACATCCCGGTCTTCCATGACGACCAACACGGCACGGCCGTGGTCGTAGGCGCAGCCGCGCTCAACGCCGCCCGCTACATCAAGAAGCCCCTGAGCAAGATCAAGGTGGTGGCCGTGGGCACCGGCGCAGCCGGCATGGCCTGCATCAAGATGCTCTTGAGCCTGGGCGTCACCGACATCATCGCCTTCAACCAGCACGGAGCCGTCTACAAAGGCGCGCCCAATCTCAGCGAAACCGAGAAATGGCTGGCCGAGCGCTCCAACCCGCGCTGCTTCAAGGGCACCTACAAGCAAGCCCTCAAGGGTCGAGATCTCTTCCTGGGGCTCTCCGTGGGCGGCATCCTGAGCGGCGCCGACCTGGCTACCATGAGCAAGAAAGCCGTGGTCTTCGCCCTGGCCAACCCCATGCCGGAAGTCTCTCCCCAGGAGCGCACCGAAAACGTGGCAGTCATGGCCACCGGCAGCTCCAAGTACGCCAACCAGATCAACAACGCTCTCGCTTTCCCTGGTATCTTCCGCGGTGCCATGGAAGCCGGCGTCAAGGAAATCACCGAGGACATGTGCATCGCCGCCGCCCGGGCCATCGCCGACTTAATAGGCAAGGACCAGCTCGACGCCGACTACATCATTCCCACGGTGCTGGAGCCTGTCTCCAAAAGTGACAACACCTCACGGGTGGCTCTTGCCGTGGCTTCGTCCATCAAGAAGTATGCCGCCGAACACGGTCTGGCCAGACGCAGCGTCAAGCTGTAACGGGCTAGTGCTCTAACAACTGTTTCAAGGAGCATTTATGAAGTCAAATCAACCAACCGGAGGGCTACCGGAAGATGGCGACGGCAAAATGCCGTTCCTTCTCCTGGCGGTGATCACCATCGCCTCCCTGGCCCTTTCGGACATGCCTGTCTTCAGCTTCATCTACAGCCCCATCGAGTACTTCACCACGGCTCTGCACGAAATCGGTCATGCCCTGGCCTGCTCCGCCACCGGCGGCAGTGTCAGCGGCATGACCATAGTCAGCGATGGGCAAGGTCACGGCGGGCTCACCTTCTGCCAGGGCGGCACTCACTTCATCTTCGGTCAGACCGGCTACCTGGGCACGACGGCTTTCGGCTGCCTGCTCATCATCATCGGTCGCCACCGCAGCATGACCAGGCCGCTGCTCTTCATGCTGGCAGGGCTGCTCACCTTCGCCGTCTTCTTCTACATGATGCCGGCTCTGACCATGGGCAATTACGCCGCACAGGCCATGATGAGCATGGTGGTCGGTCTGGTCATGGCAGCCGCCCTGGCCGCCGCCGGCAAATGGCTGCCTGCACCGATGGCGGCCCTCCTGGTCATGTTCCTGGCTGTGCAGACAGCCCTCAATGCCCTCTACGACATCCTGGTGCTGGCCCAGATAAGCATCGGCATGCACGGGGCCTCGGCCTTCACCGATGCCACCAATATGGCCCGCGATACGGGCATCCCGGCCTTCCTGTGGAGCCTGGGCTGGGGCCTATCTTCCATCGTCATGCTGGCGCTCACCATCAAGTTTGCCTACGGCAAATCCGCTCGGTGAGACGCCCGCCGTCGCCAGTTCTGTCGGCGACAGTTTCGTTATCCCATCCGATGTCGGCCGGTGCCTGAGTAAAACTCCAGCGCCGGCCAAAACAAACGGCAGCGAAGTGAGAGTCGGAGCCTGACAAAGACTCTGCCTCACCGCGCTCGAAACAGACCACAACAGAGTCTCACGACTCGGAACCCAGGAACTACTATGTGCCTCTCCAATAACCGTTACCCCCAGACCGCCATCAAGTTCACCGACACCATCCTCTTGGGATTGGAAGTGGAGGTGGACGGCAAGGTCGAACACGTGATCGGCTACTACAACAAAGTGGCCGGCAAGAACGGCGCCGTCGCCGATGGGCTGCTCTCCAGCTCCCCGGCCGTGGCTGTCGACAACGAAGCGCCGCAGCTCCTCTCCGGCAAGCCCGTGCGCCGCGGCAGCCGGGGGGTGAGCCTGACAGCCCCGCGCACGCGCCGCGGCAATTCCGGTGGTGACGACTTCGACTGGAACACCCCCGATCAGCCCGGCAAGCCCGCCACCATCGCCGTGGGCAACGCCATGCTCATCGCCGTGCCGGCCACTCCCGGTACCGTCACCGGCAAGAGCCTGATCCCGGTCAGCGACTACCCCAACTTCATGCAAGACTACGCCCGCGCCGTCGGTCCCCGCACCCTCTCCCGGGGCGGTCTGCGTCGCGGCGGCATGCTCGGCGGCGCCAAGAGCGTGGAAGTGGTGAAGGGCTTCGACAAGGGCACCTATGACGTGGTGATTGCCGGCAGCGCCAAAGCCATCGCCGGTGCCATCGAACAGGTGGACGCCGCCAAGCGCCCCATCATCAACGAAGAGCTCTACGCCAAGTTGGACAAGCTCTACCCCAAGTGGACCTTCGTGCTCTTCTGCTTCGCAGAGGAGAGCGCCGCCAAGGCCGGCTGCGCCATGCTGCGCTACCAGCCCATGGACAAGTTCGCCCACTTCCTCTACCTGCCCGGCCTGGACGGCCACAACGGCGACGTGGAGACCGGCGACGTGGAGTTGAACCACACCCTGGTGGTCGGCTCCTGCAAGATGAGCGCCTCGGCAGCCGCCCGGGATGTGGATTTCCGCGACGCCAAGTTCAAGACTGACCTGCCCTTCATGGTCAGCCGCGTCATCGGCAAGATCATTCCGGCCGGCACCAAGGTGCCCCAGGGCGACTTCCTCTTCAAGCTCGATGAGCTGCGCGCCGGCACCTTCCGTGCCCGCCGCGTGCTGCCGCCGGGCTGGACCAAGGTCTACGGCAAGAGCACGGCCAAGCCCTTCTACATCGAAGGCTAAATCCTTCTACATGGAAGGCTGAATCCTTCTACGTGGAAGGCTGAGCCGGGCTCGCACTTCACAAGACGGCATCGCCACTGCCGGCGGTGCCGTCTTTCACCTTTCGGCAGCTCTTATTCTCAAACGTTCAGCATTGAAGCTAACCGAATTCCAAGGAGTTACAAATGTCTGAGAACATTCCCTCAAACAACCAAGGGCCACCCGTGGCCAAGAAAATTCCGGTCAAAACCGTCCTGCACGGTGAGACCCTGGTGGACGACTACGCCTGGATGCGCAACCGCGACGATGCGGACCTCATGCCCCATCTGCGCGCTGAAAACGCCCACGCCGACGGTTACATGCAAGACACCGTCGCCTTGCAGGAGACGCTCTATCAGGAGATGCGCGGACGCATGAAGGAAGCCGACTCGTCGGTGCCCAACAAGCGCGGCCGCTACTTCTACTACAACCGCACCGAAGCCGGTAAGCAGTATTCCATCAACTGCCGGCAACTGGTGAAAGGCAAGGGCGGCAAGGTTGGTCCCGAGCAGGTGCTTCTGGACATCAACCAATTGGCCCAGGGCAAGACCTTCTTCCAGATCGGTCCCACGGCGCTGAGCCCCAGTGCCAACTTCCTGGCTTATGCCTACGACGACAAGGGCTTCCGCCAGTACACCCTGGTGGTGAAGAACCTGCGCACCGGCAAGGTCTCAGCGGTGATCGCCGAACGCGTCACCTCCATTGCCTGGGCCTCCGACAACAAGACCATCTTCTACACCACGGAAGATGAGGTGACCAAGCGCTCCAACCGTGTCTTCCGGCACAAGCTGGGCAGCAAGACCCATCACCTGGTCAAGCACGAGCAAGACGAGTTCTTCCGCGTCAGCGTCTCGCGCTCACGCTCCGGTCGCTACATCTACCTGCGCACCGGCAGTCACACCACTTCCAACGTGGCGCGCCTGGCGGCGAACAACGCCGGCGGCAAATTCCGCAACCTGATGCCGCTCCAAAGCAAGCTACAATATCAGGTGGATGACGACGGCAAGTTCTTCTACATTCTCACCAACGAGAATGCCACCGACTTCCGCCTGCTCAAGACCCCCATCGGCAGACCGGGCAAAGCCAACTGGCAGGAAGTGGTGGCGCACCGCCCCGGCATTCTGCTCAGCGACCTGGAACTCTTCGAAGGCCACCTGGTGGTCTTCGAGAAGGACACCGGCGTCATGAAGGTGCGCGTCATCGAGCAAGCCAGCGGCGAAGCGCATCTGGTCGATTTCCCCGAGCCGGTCTATCAAGTGGGCGGCAGCGGTAATTTCGAGTTCGAGAGCACCACCCTGCGCCTCAGCTACCAGTCCCTCGTCACACCGCCCTCGGTGCTGGACTACGACATGAATAGCCGCCGTCTCTCCGTGGTGAAGACCCAGGAAGTGGTCGGCTACGACCCCTCGCAGTTCGTCAGCGAGCGCACCTTCGCCAGGGCATCCGACGGCACCATGGTGCCCATCTCCCTGGTCTACAAGAAGGGGCTGAAGAAAGACGGAAGCAATCCCTGCCATCTGTACGGCTACGGTTCCTACGGCTTCGGCATGCCCACCACCTTCGGCTCCGGTCGCATCTGCCTGCTTGACCGGGGCTTCGTCTATGCCATCGCCCACATTCGCGGCGGCAACGAACTGGGCGAGACCTGGCGCGCCGACGGCAAGCTCAAGAAGAAGATGAATACTTTCACCGACTTCATCGCTTGCGCCGAGCATCTCATCGCCGAGGGCTTCACCAGCTCCCGCAGCATAACCATGGAAGGCGGCAGCGCCGGTGGTCTGCTCATGGGCGCAGTGCTCAACTTGCGCCCCGAACTCTTCCGCGCCGCCATCGTCAAGGTGCCCTTCGTGGACGTGATCAATACCATGCTCGACGAAACTCTGCCGCTCACGGTGGGAGAATTCGAAGAGTGGGGTAACCCCAAGGTGCCGGAAGACTACGCTTACATCCGCACCTATTCCCCCTACGAGAACATCGAGGCCAAAGCCTACCCGGCAATCCTGGTCAAGTCGGCACTCTACGACAGCCAGGTGATGTACTGGGAGCCGGCCAAATATGTGGCTCGCCTGCGGGCGATGAAGACCGACGCCAATCCGCTCCTCTTCAAGATTCTTCTGGAGGCGGGTGGACACGGTGGTCTTTCCGGGCGTTTCGATGCCCTCAAGGAAGCGGCCTTCGACTTTGCCTTCCTGCTCAAGCAGGTGGCAAACCCTTAACTGAAGAAGCGACCGATGTTGGGAGGATGGCTCGCTTTCCTCCCGGGCTGTGGAGCAGGAGACTCATTCAGGGTCTCCTGCTCCTGCCCGCCTGGTGCTCCCTACCGCCTACCGGCGGTCAACGAAAGAGGAGCAATGCACAAATACAATCATGAGCAACCAAATTTATGCAAAACGCACTCGCCAAAGGAGCTAACGCTCAAGTAAACAGCCAAAATCTGATCATTGTCGCCACCCACAGCGGCGCCAACACCGACCTGTCGGCCATCATGCTCACGGCCGCGGGCAAGGTCAGAACTGAAGCCGACTTTGTCTTCTACGGACAGCCTGCTTCACCGGAAGGTTCGGTCAAATACACCGACAAGGTGCAAAGCGGCACCACCTACAAGCACAGCCTCAGCATCGATCTGTCGGCCGTACCCGCGGAGATCGAACGCATCGAGCTGACTCTGACCATCGATCCCGAGACCAACGCCACCTTCGCCGCGGTCAAGGATGCCAAATTCTCGGTCTGCGATGCAAGCGGCGCGGAGCTTGTCTCCTTCGTACCGGAAGGAGGGGTGGAAAATGCCTTCATCGTCGGCGAACTCTATCGCCGCAACGGCACATGGAAAGTGCGTCACGTAGCCCAGGGCTACACAGGCGGACTGGCGGCCATCGCCACCGCTTTCGGTATCGAGATCGCTGCTGAAGAACCGGCCGCTCCTGCTGCCGCTCCAGCAAAGACCAGTCACAAGGTCAATCTCTCCAAGAGCGATCAGGTCACCGCCGAACTGGAACGCAAGGGTTCACGTCTGGTCAGCCTGCAAAAAGCAGCGGCTGTCTCATTGAAGAAACACAAGGTGGACGGCATCGTGGCCCGCGTCGTCATGGTGCTGGATGCCTCCGGCTCCACCAGCCGCATGTGGCCAAATACCATGCAGGGCGTCACCGACCGCCTCGCCACCCTGGCTCTCAACCTGGACGACAACGGCGAACTGGAATTCTGGGTCTATGCCACCGGCTACAAGAAATTCGCCGTGGTCAAACTGAGCAACCTGGACGGCTACATCGCCTCCCTGCAACGGGGTGAAGACGGTTCCGGCACACCACCGGCTGCTGCTCCCGCGCAGAAGAAAGGTTTGCTGGGGGGTCTCTTCGGCGGCGGTAGTTCCGGCGGCGGCAGCATCTTCGGCAACGGACTGGTGCCCGGCCTGGGTTACGACAACAACGAACCGCCGGTCATGCAGGCCATTCTGGATGAATGCAAGGTGAGCAAAAGCGGCTCCACCCTCATCCCCACCCTGGTTCTCTTCGTCACCGACGGCGGCATCGACAAAGATCGGGCCATCGAGAAGGTTCTCACGGAAGCTTCTCATCATCCCATCTTCTGGCAGTTCATCGGTCTGGGCGGCAGCAGCTACGGCGTGCTGGAGCGCTTCGACGAATTGACCGGACGCTACGTCGACAACGCCGGCTTCTTCGCCATCGACGACTACAACTCCATCGCCGACGAAGAACTCTACAGCCGCATCATCAAGGAATTCCCCAAGTGGCTGGAAAAGGTGCGCGGGATGGGCATGCTGCCCTGAACCAACATAAATAGCCGCTCAGTAGTGGTTTTCACTCTTAACTAAAGTGCGCCGGTAGGACGAACTTGTTTGCAGTTGCAGCAAGCCGTCTTCACCGGCCTCCCTCCCGTGATACGGAAAGTGTCGCGAGAGCGAATAAGAATATGGAGTCAGAATGTCATACCCGAATTGGCTAAAGGCCATCTTCGCTTTTATCGCTGCTCGGCTGGCGGCTCTGCGCAAACAAATCAACTACTTGCGCGACAAGCTGGACGAACACCTGGTCAGAAGGCAACTCACCTTCGCCCAACTGTCTTTGCAAGCCATCCGCTTTGTCCTGAACAGGCACGAGATATTGTCTCGCGCCTCAGCCATAGCCTACGGAGCGATGCTGGCTTTCCTACCATTTATCACCCTGGTCATTACCGCCACCGCCCTCTTCCTTCCTGATCTGGCCGGAGCAGGGCGCACAGCCAAAGACCTGGCTTTCATGCTTGGTACCATCTTTCCCACGGATGTTACCAACCTGATTCTCGATCAGTTGCAACAGATTCAGAAGCAGCCCACTCTGCCGGTTCTCGGCGTGACGCTCTTGCTGGCTATCTGGACGGCCACCAGTCTCTACTCGGAGATAATCAACTCCCTCAACCGCATTCTGGGAGTAAGCGAAAGTCGTCCCTACTGGCGGCTGCAACTGACTTCAGCCAGCCTGGCCCTCATGCAAGCAGTGGTGCTCACCACGGCCTTTGTAGCGGTGGTAGCCTGGCCGCACCTGGTGCAATTCCTGGGTCTGAGCGGCTGGACGGCGGGTTTAGCCACCATCTTGCAGTGGTGTCTGCTCTTCGGCGTTCTTCATCTCAGCTTCGCCATTGTCTTTCACTTCGGACCGGCTAACCAGAAAGGGAACAAGAAGCTCACCCACTGGGTTTCCCCCGGTGCCACTTTCGGCACCATCGTCTTCTTGCTTGCCACCTCGGGTTTTCGTTTCTACCTTGAGCACTTCGCCAACTACCGTACAGCCTACGGCTCCCTTGGTGGTCTGATGATGCTCATGGTCTGGCTCTGGGTGATGAGTCTGGTGCTTTTGATCAGCGCTGAAATAAACAAACTGGCGGCGCTGGCGGAAGGCAAGAAACCGTAAAGGGAAGTCGTTTAACACCACCAGCGGGGCGCCTTGTTACACGAATACGGATACGGACAAGTGCACGCGCACAAGGCACAAGCAGATGCACAAGCGCGCGCCATCAGAGAGAGCCGGTCAAACCCTCGCGGAAGCGACTTGCTCTCTTTTTTTTCATCCTATAGTCGACCGGTCTACTGGTATCTATTTTAGACACTAGCCATCCAGTTGCAAATTTGACAGTACACCTTTTTTCTCCAGCTCCTTTCCACTCTCAAGGTGCGCACTGGAATTCTTACTGGAATTCTTAAAAGGATAGTCCTTATCGCCCGGGCAAACCAGTAAGGCTGGTCCAAACATAGACTCGGTAACTGGAATTTCCTCAACGTTGTCTTTCAGCTTATGAATGTAAGTACACTCAAGAGTTTCTGGTCCATTACCACTCATCGCCACGCACTCCATAGAAAGATCAAATCTCACAGATTACAGATTGCAATCTGACACTCCCGAATTGTTCAGTTTCCGCCATCATCTGACACGAAAACTACCATGATTTTATGGCGGAGTTGTGGTGAAATTCAGGAATTAAAACAATCACCTCAGTTATTGCCATGCTCGCTTTAGCAATCCGCTAGGCCCAAGGTTTTGGCCGACCTGAAAGACAGGTACCGGCCCCATGCCAAAAACCGATCGCCTCTAGAACACTTCTTAGCGAAAAACCGAGACAGTTGGAGCCATCCAAGCAAGAGTGCGTACACAGCCACTATCAGCTTTTCTAATTCTTGCCCATCGCACAGGCAAGGCCATGGACGACCACTCTGCTAATGCAGTGCTGACGGCGCCGACGAAACTACCAGGAAAAGCCAGGGAGGAACAATTCACGCTTGCAAAGAGGATTCGTTAACAGCCAGACTGAATTGTAATTCGCTTTCTCCTAGTTTCAAAACCAAAATCTACTCCAACTTAAATTCAACCACCACCACCGCCATTTTTTCTGCCAGCGCCTGAGCAATCGGCACCGGCAGCCCAGCATATCTATATGCGAAAGCGAAATAATTTCACGGTCATTTTTTGCAAATAATCTTGGACAAAAAATATGGACGAACACAACCCTCAAACAGACTTAAAACGTGCTCAAGTTGTAGACATAAATCAATATCGCGAGAAACTTCGGAAGCGGCAAAGCTCCACCGATCCGGTCAAAGCAGTAGGCTGCGACACACTGGCCGAACTGCAACAGCACAGAACACTGAGTAGCGATGCGCAACTTGCATTTCAAGCAAACAGCGCCATTGCTTTCTGGTTCGAGAATATGCAGATAGAGGTGAGCGAGCAGGTTCGTACCGGCTACATACCAAGGCAACTGATCAGGGGCGAGTACGATCCCGACTTCCATCTGCCCTGGTCCTTCGACCTCGCCACCCTGAAAGAAGCTGCACGGATTCTACAAACTCAGGGATGGACCATTCGCCCCCTCTGGCGGCTCTGGAATTTCTACTTTTTCTCGTACCGTCAACTATTGGGCATCACTCTCGAACAAAAGCCGCTCGACCAAAGCCCGGCGGATCAAGAAGACAATCAAGTCTGGCTGGTCAAACTGCCCCGGGACTCTCTGGTCCGGTAACTACCCATATACAAACTATCTTGGGACCACACCAATGACATCAGTTATTTTATTGCTTGCCCTTGCGGCAATTACATGGCTTGCCCTGTCACCAAGGCTCTGCCCGAAGTTTTATCACCGCTTCCTCTTTCATCCACATAAGGAATTGGGCGAAGCCTCGGAGATTGAGACGTTGGTTCAAACTTACGGCGGCACCGAGTACTTCTTTCGAACCAAAGCCGGACATACTCTGCACGCTTTCAGTCTGGGAGAATTGGCAGAAAAGAGACCAGTACTCTTCTACAGCATGGGCAAAAACGGCGACATACCAAGAAGAGCGGAAATACTGGCACAGTTGTTGAAGCTGCCATTGACGGTCTTCATTTACGAATACCGCGGTTTCGGACTGAGTCAGGGTCAGCCAAATTTGCCTGGTCTTGTGGAAGACGCTCGGGAAAGTTACGACTTCCTTTGCCAAACCCTAAAAGTCGAAGCTGAGCGCATTGTCTTATTCGGCGAATCACTAGGGGGTGCGGTGACAGCCCAACTGGCAGGAAGCAGAAAGGCCGCCGCCATAATTACAAAGTCTACCTTTGCCAGCTTGAACCAGATAGCCAGACATCAGTTTCCGCTGCTGCGTCTCTACCCGGAGAGACTGATGCTCTGCCCGGATTGGCACAGCGCTCAAGCACTGGCCCGGGTCAATATCCCGACTTTGATTGTGCACGGCAACAAAGACCGCATGATTCCAGTTGACCATGCCCACCAAATTCACCAGATCTGCAGCCACTGCTCAAGACTCTTACTGCTCCCGGAAGCTCGACACAGCTTTATGACGGATGCAGACAATGAGAGCTTTGCCGCCGGTCTGACTGCATTTCTGAACGACCTCAAATAACAACACCCTCCAATCAGTAGAGCAGATCTGCCCAAGCCGGCGAGATCTGCTCTCTATCTCTTTTTGCGACTAATTAACTGACCGGTCTACTATTTGCCGGGATCAAGTGTTTAACCACAGTCACCCTGTGGCATGTTCTAACTAGTTCTTTTTTACCAGACTGCTACCCAGCCCACACTGGGAGGATTTTGCCATGCCGAGCCGCGTCGCCAACACAAGTTCAGTTAGAGCCATGGCGCTACCTATGCCCTCCTCCTGCGACCTGATTGAAGCAGCGGTGATAGGACTCTCCCTTTCCATGATTGCCATTGTCTCCGGCAACAAGCTAACCGACTGGCTTGGCAGCGCCGCTGTCTTCATCACCTTCCTGCACGGTCAGCTTTCTTTTGCCATGCAGGAATCACAGGGCAAAATGGCACAGCCCACCGTCGAAAACTATCACTGGTCGGGCAGACTCTTCGTCACCAAAGAAATTCTCTGGATTGCCACTTTCGCCCTGGCAGGATGCTGGCCTCTCTGCGCCGGCAGTGTGCTCTTCGCCACCTATCCCCACTGGCGGGCACTCTTGCGCCGTTCCTGACTAGCACAAGAAACTCCTGGCATTAAGTCCGCAGCCGCAGTCACGGCGCCGACACTAGCCAGCCCACTCTTCGCCACAGACAACCGGTAAGGTGAACTCAACCTACCCCGGAGTATCAATCATGGCAGAAAGCAGACAAGCGGAATTTGATAGAGCGAAAGAGAAATTCGAACAACAGTGCCCCTCAAGCATAGCAGCAGAGGCCTGGAGTGCGGACTGCAAAGCCATCTCCAACAAAAATGCTAGAGACACAGCCGACAACTTTACGGCAGTCTTCCCGGACGGCGCCAGCCTCATGAAAGAATTCGGCAAGAACCCGAACGATGTCATCACCCCCAAAGAAATGGCAGCCAAGATAGATGAGCTGACAAACTCTAAAAATGACCCCAGCGCATTTCAAAAGGCAGATGTAGTCAGCTTGCTCTCCATTGCAGTTGGTCAAACACAAAATCCCAATCTAACTGCAGAACGCTACGACAAATACATAGCCAATTTACGCAAGGGCATTTAAGAAAGTTCGAATAGGCTCATTCGCACCTTTGTCTTTCACATCTTTTTCACGCAAATTGCGCACTAATAGAGCCTGTCAATCGAAAAGCAGTTGCGAGCCGTCGACCATGTCGACGTAGCTCGCTTTGCCGTTTTTTGCCACCACCCCCGGTACCATTTCTAGCGCCAGCTGCGCCAACCAAGCGAAGCTAGGCCAGCCCACAAAGGGCTCCGGCAGCCGGCTTGCTCGACGGTTCCATACTAAGGTACGTTCGCAAAATAAATTCTTGCCCGACCGCCAAAAATGAAACGCCAATCACCTTGACTCCGGCACCGCCGATGGGGCAGATTGCAGATATCGTTTTCCGTCACCCCCAAGAGCAGAACCCAACCAACCAAACTATTCCAGCCACCATCGCTAGCTTCAGCAATTTCGCAAGACCATAAGTGTCTAGCCATGGATAGCCGTTATTAAAGTATTCACCTTACCAGTTTAACTGCGTGCCGGCCGCCATACTCACGACTCCCCTTCACTAAAGAAGGACCAGGAAGTATCCGTGAGTATGGCCGCTTGCATTCACTCTCTGGAAGGCAACGCGAAAAACTTTATAGAAGAATTGGAGCAAGCCATGTCCAACCTCTATAAGACTGCAGCCTCACGCAGGCAGTACGATGGTGACCTGGCCGTGGCCACCCTCGCGCTAAGTTTTCTGCTTACTGCTACACAAATTGGTTTCGTAGCAGACGGTCTGATGATGGTAAGCGGACAAGGTTGGTTTCTCTCCCTTCTCTTCGCCATCGTCATCGCCACGGGTCTTTTGCATAGCCAGTTCCTTATGAACAGGCTTTTTGAAAAAGCCCTGCCCCGACGTTATGCCTGGCTTTTTGGCGGTCTGACAGCCGTCATTACCGGTCTGATGTCGGTCTGGGGTATGACCCGCTTGAGCGAAGCCTGGACATATAAATGGGCTATGGGTATCTTTCTGGGCACCCTGGTGCCGCTGCAAACTACCCTTCTGGCCAACATGACTACCGGTATGTTCGCGCTAGCGGGCCGCAACTGGTACAAAGGTAGCCTCTGCGAAAAGTTCTTTGCCGTGGTGTCAACCTCCCGGGCAGAGGTAGCGCAAGCTGCCGAAGCCAGGCCTGCACAGGCGCCGGAAGAGACACTGGGAGCGTCTTCGGTAGATACCGCTGCCGCTTCCCTGGCCCCACCCCCGATTGCCGCTCCGGAACCGGTGCCTTCACCGGCTCCGCTTCAGGCAAGCCCCAGGGAGGAGAGGCTGGCTGAAGAACCGCAACCTACCCTCAGCAGTGCGCCGCCAAGCCAAGACCAGAGCCGGTACCATGAACGGTCGCATAACAGTCCCATCCTTAACTCCGAAAGCCGAATCGCCTCCTTCTCCTTCAGCGAGGAGCGTGTGTCGATTCGCATCAAGAGTCATCTGTCCAAGCGCCAGTGGAAGGACTTACACTCCCGGTTACGCCGAGTTGCCTCTATCACCTGGGACGACGTCGAAAAGACTACCTCCCAAGATGGACAACGCGAGCGCATTCTCACCGGTAGGGTAAGTTACCCGGACAGCCGCGGCAAGAAAAACAGAAAGAAGCGGGAGGCTGCTCGCCTCCGGCATCTTGATGAACTGCTGCGACAGCTCAAGGAACTAGTGGCTATCTACAACTAACAGAAGCAGGGAGGAGGGGTCCGCCCCTCCTCCACCCTCAAGTTCCAAAGTCGTAACGACACTAATGAAGGAAGTACAGCATGAAAACCTTCCCCTTCCCCGATCCGTCTATCGAAAGGAGCAATTATCCATGTCTTCCTCTTCTTCCCGGCGGTGGGGTCTCCTTCGGACGGAGACGCTGATCAGACAGGGCTATGTTTGATTGGGGAGTAGTCCGACTCCTGTGGGCGGCTACCGCTCACAACCCTATTTATCTAGGTTTCTTGCATGAAAAAGCTCTCCGAGCTATTCACGGGCCTTACCAACTGGTACCTATCAGATGGTAAGTACGACCAGATGTTGATCAAACTATCGATCACCATCCAGCTTGTCTTGCTTTCGCTCTCGCTCATCCACCAAACCAATGCGGTGGCGGACGTGACAGGCATGGCATGGTGGCTTGCTCTCATGCAGGCGGTGGTTCAAGACTTTGGTCTGTTTGTAGCAGAACTGGTCTTGATCCGCTTCCAGCAGGTCGGCAAACCTATCATCTGGGCAGCTCTCTTTGTGCTTTTCGCAGCCGTGGCAAGCGGTTCTGCGAACGTGTACGACTTCACCCACAGGCTCGAGCCCAATACGGTGAAGTGGTGGCTTTCGGCTGTCTACGGTGCTTCCGTACCGTTGCAGGTTTTGCTGCTAGGCAAGCTGGTTTCCCAGCTCGTCGACGCAAAGAAATCGCCCCGGGCCGGCCAGTCCGAGGGCAAGTCGAAAGGGTCTGCCGTCAAAACCAAGGCAGACTCGTCCACGGCTCGTTCTCGCAAACGGGCAGCCTGAGAGTTGATGCGACAGGGCGGGCTCGAACCCGCCCTGTTGCTCGTAAGTTCGGACAAGCATAAGTGCAAGATCAACGCCACAAAAGTAAAACACTAAAAGTAAAAAGGAGTAGAAGCAATGCTTTCCTACCACATCAAGATCCCCGATCCGCCCTTGTCCGCATCCGGACTCCTGGCGGTGGGGCCTCGTATCGAAGCGAGGTGCTGGCTGAACAAGGATAAGACTGCATGTTTAGCTGGGGAATTCTTCGAAAGTTCGCAAGACTTCCCTGTGCGGAATCTTCCGCACAGCTGAGCCGCCCACCTGTCAGGCGGCTCAGTATCTACCCGGGATAATCCCGAAGTTCAAAGCCGCTTGGACAGGAAGCAAACAAAAGGGTAATACCATGATCGGTATCAACATCAAGGCTACGGTAATCGGCAAGACCTTCTCCAAGGTTAACCCCTCCCAGGAGAACGGTGTGCTGGTTGAGCTTGCAGACGGCATGAAGGGTTTCCTTCACGTCAGCCGCATGCTCGGCCGCACCCCCGAGGATCGCGCCAGCACCCTCAACGACCTGACCGTCGGCTCGCAAGTGGAAGTTGATGTGGTTTCAGAAACCACCATCGACGACGCTCCGGCCGTGCGCGTCAGCCAGTGGACCGTCTTGCGCCGCGCGCGCAAGCAGGCTGCCGAAGACCTGATGAATCTCAATCGGATCATCAAGGGCAAGGTAGCCAGGGTCAGCGATAACTTTGCCATCATCGCGCTTCCCGATGACCTGCAGGGACTCCTGCATGTTTCGCGCGTAGTCGGCGACTCCGAAGAGGAGCGCTCCGCGCGCTTCGCCACCATATGTGTCGGTGAAGACCGGCACGTTAAGGTGAGCGAGGTCATCGAGGTTCAAGGCCGCCTGCGCGTGCGCCTTGAAGAGGTCGGTGCTTGACCTCGGTCCGTAGCCTCAGCACACCATCATCGTAACCGGCAGGAGCGCCGCAAGGCGCTCCTGCTCCTACCTTCATCAACTAAACAACACACCCTGCCTGTGCCCGCCATAGACCTTCAGCAATTTTCCGGAATCAATCCCACTATATTACATCGTACTCCTAAAGCAAAAAAA
>Ga0268298_10001681_pt1 | contig 25477 bp, 22 predicted proteins | sample WWTPWeurt_MetaG_FD_194462 | JGI IMG/M metagenome (GOLD analysis project Ga0268298, IMG submission 194462) | Activated sludge microbial communities from WWTP in Nijmegen, Gelderland, Netherland - WWTP Weurt | ecosystem: Engineered > WWTP > Aerobic digester > Activated sludge | place...
GCCTTGATGGTGCGAACTCCCGCCAGCAGGTCCGTGAGGGCCAAGGAGGACTCCGCTTCGGCCGTGGCCGCGTCCAACTGGGCCTGGGCCATCTTTCTGCCCATGACCCCACCGACAAAGAAGAGGAGCGCAAAGGCTCCCACAGCCACCATGCCTACTACCGGGGACATCACCATCAGAGCTGCGGTCTGGACCAGAGCCGAGACGACAGACACTAGGACCGGGGCGATCTGCTGGGTGAGGAGCATGTAGCCCTCCCGCATCCCAGTGACCCCAAGCATCAGGTCTCCGACCGGGATGGCGCTGGCCTCCAGGTAGGGGGCCTGGATGAAGCGCCGGAAGAGTGCGACTTGGGTAGTGACGAGCGTGGCCGCGTCCAGGAAGTACTGCACCCGGCCCTTGTACCACTCGAAGAACCCCTGGGTGAGGATCACCCCGGCGATGCCGCCGAGGATCACCCAGAGCGCGGGAGCATCCGCAAAGGCCAAGGGGCCGTCGATGACCCAGGCTGCGCTGAGGGCAATCCCCACGAAGCCAAGATTGATGACCAGGCTGCCGAAGAGCACCCGCCTGACCTCTGCGGGGTGCTCCCGAAGGGCCGCCCAGAGAGCCTTGAAGACCCGACCGGGATTCGAGGTGCTATCCACGGGGGCCCTCCCAGGCTTTCACCAGGCGGGCGAACACCCCATTCCCGGCCGCCAGATCGTCGAATTTCCCGACCTCGACCACGCGGCCCTCGTCCAAGACCACGATGCGGTCGGCATCCTTCACTGTGGAGAATCGGTGCGCGATGAGGACCCGGGTGCAACCAAGGGAGGCGAGGTGCGCCTGGATGGTCGCCTCGAGTAGCGAGTCCAGGGAACTGGTGGCCTCGTCCAGCAGGAGGATGGCTGGGTCCGCCAGCAGGGCCCGGGCCAGGGACAGGCGTTGACGCTCCCCGCCAGAGAGGTTTGCCCCGTTGGCGGCCAGGCTGGTGTGGATCCCGCGCGGGAGGGATTCGACCACCTCAGCGAGGCCAGCCATCCCAAGAGACCACCAGATGCGTCCCTCCGAGATGTCCGTCCGTCCCAGAGTGAGGTTGGCGGCTACCGTGTCGGCGAACACGAAGGGCTCCTGGAGCACCACGCCGACCTGCTTCCGCACCGAGGATAGGTCCAAGGTCGCCAGATCCCGGCCATCGAGCAGCACCCTCCCTGAATTAGGGAGGTGCAGCCCGAGCATGATCCTGGCGAGGGTGCTCTTCCCTGCCCCGCTCGGCCCCACGAGGGCCACGGTCTCTCCGGCCTTCACCCGGAGGGATACGCCATGAATGGAGTCCGGGTTCGTCGGCCCGTATTTGAAGGAGACATCCTCAAGTTCGATGTCGCCCCGCAGTTTCCCCGCCGCCGGCTTCTCGGCCTCCGATTCAGGCTTGAGGCTGTAGATGTCGTCAAGCCGTTCCAGGCTCGCCTGGATGCCTCTGTAGCTCGCATAGGCGCTCACCAGGGCACCGAAGGACTGTTGCAGAATCGCTGCGAGCGAAAGGATGCCGCCCAAGGCACCCACGGTCAGCCGACCCTGGATCACCTGGTAGCCACCGTAGCCATAGATGAGGAGGATGAGCAGCCCATGGTCGGCAGTCGAGGCGACCCGGCCCACCAGGCTCAGGCGCTCGAACGCGACATCAGCATTGGCCTGACCGGAGACCCGGCCAACCCATCGCTGGATCATGTGCTCGTTGGAGCCCATGGCCTGGACCGACTCCAGGGCCCCAACTCCTTCGATCAGCGTCCCGTAGGCCATCCCTGTGGTTGTCGCCCTGCGGGTGGATGCCTCCTCCATCCGGCGGTTCATCACCCAGGTCGGAAGACCCCGGACCACCAGAAGGCAGAGCATCAGCACGCCGATGACCGGATGAATGAGCATCACAAGAGGGACCACCAGGGCGAGGAGGGTGGCATCAATCACCGCCAGCACGCCAGGACCCATCGCCCAGGCCTGCACCTCACTCATGGCCCCGACCCGCTGGTAAAGATCCCCACCAGTTCTGGAGAGGAAGAAGGCTATAGGGAGGGAAAGGATGTGCCGGACTAGGGACCTGGTGGCGGCCAGGCCGACCTCCACCCGCAGCCCAATCAGCACCCGCTGGCGCACCAGCTCCAACCCCGCCGACACCAGATAGGACGCACTGATGGCTGCGCCCACACCGAGTAGCAGGCCGATGTGTCCATTACCCAGGACCTCATCTGCAAGGACCTGGATGGCGACGGGTAGCGCCATGGCGAGGCCGGTTCCCATGGCACTCGCCAGGACGATCTGGAGCATGGCCCCAGGCCGCTGCTTCAGGGCGTTGAGGTAGGTATTCAGAGAGGCGCGGTTCTCCGCACGCTTCCTGAACTGCGGTCCGGGCTTGAAGCTGATCGCAACCCCAGTGAGAGACTTCCCGACCTTGCTCCAGGGGACTACCCTCCGCCCAACGCCTGGGTCCAGGACATGGATGCCCTTCCGCGACGCCCGCTTGAAGACGAGGAAGTGGCTCATGTCCCAGTGCAGGATGATCGGCCCAGTCAGTTCCCGGAGATCCTCGGGCTCCACGGAAAACGCTTCGTATTCCAGCCCGAGGGCTTCCGCTGCCATCACGATCCCCGCGGCGCTCACTCCCTCGCGGCTGACGCCGCAGGCTTCCCGCAGGTCCACCAGCGGGGCGAAGTGCCCGAAGGTGCGAAGGACCATGGAGAGGCACGCGGGTCCGCACTCGACCACGCTCATCTGGGATACGAACGGGATGGCGCGAGCCATCAGTCAAGCCATCGCCGAAGGGGGGCAATCAACATCGCCATCAGAGATTGGCGTCGCAACTTGAAGCGAACCTGGGTCCGCATTCCAGCCTTCAGGGAAACCCCAGCTTTCTGGGCTGGCTTCTGATCGAGAATGTCCAGCTCGACCCGGACCATGGGGACATCGGCCGCAGCGGGGGTGGTGGAGACCGTTGCCGTTTGGTTGCCAAGGAAGGTTTGAAGCTCCCGCGGAGAAGCGGTCCCGCGGCCTACCCGCTTGACCCGCGCCTTGGCCGACCCGAATTCGCCATAGGGGAGCTGGTCGATCTCGAGGTAGGCCACCTCGCCCTCCCGGACGAAGGCCTGGTGGCGCTCGGGCAGGAAGGCCACCACCTCAAGGGCAGCTCCTTCTGGGATTACCCGGCCCATCTCGTCACCGATCTGGATGGAGTCACCCCGGTTGGCCTGGAGGCCTTCAACCACCCCGTCCGCAGTGGCAACCACCACAGACTGGCCGAGCGCCGCCGACTGCCCCTCGGCGGTCGCCTGCACGCGAGCCAGATCCCGCTTCCGCAGCAAGGCTCGATCTTCGTTCTGGGCATCCAGCGTCGCCCTTTCCTGCTTGAGAGCGACGATGGCTTGCCGGGTCTGCTGCTGCTGCCGGCGGATGTTCTCCATGGCCTCCTTGGCATCGTCCACTTGGAGGGTAGTCAGCAGTTCGGCGTTGTAGAGCCGTTCCGAGGCTAGAACCTTCCGAGCCTGCATCTCGGCGCTCTTATCGAGGCTGACCAACTGTTCCTGGGCAGACCGGGTGCGGTCCTCCACTCGCTGCCGCTGCTCGCGGTAAGTCCGTTCCTCGTTCGCGGTCAGGCGGATCAAGTCGGTCTCTGCGAGCGTCTTGTCCCGCTCGGCCACCAGGGCAGGCCCCGCCACAGAAGGAGCCTCGATCTCAAGGATCACATCGCCGGTCTTCACGAACTGGCCGTTCCTCGCGCGGACGGCCCCAACCCGACCGGAGACGGTGGCAACCAGGGCTCTCGCCCCGCCCACTGGCTGGAGCAGACCTCGGCCTCGCTCCGTGACCGGGACACGACCGAAGATCGCCCAGATCAGGAACACCAGGAGGAGTCCTCCCAGGCCAAGGAACAAGATCCAGGTCCAAGGCGGGGAGACCTCCAGGGTCTCCGCTTCTTCCGGCATCCGCCGGGCTTCCAGGGCTTCCTGCCTGAAGATGCTCACGCCTCCACCTCCCCCATGGTCATCAGCCGATGGGCGGCCCATGCGGTGCGTGCCTCCTCCCCGTCCTCGAGCCCCTGGTCCTTGCGCCAAGGCTCGTAGTGCTCAGGGTCCATGGAGAGAATGCGGAGATCCTGATGCTCGAGTTGGAGCAACCACTTCAGCCGGTTGATGGCCGCGGCATGAAGCCGGTGCACCTGGGGCCGGGTGTCTCCAGGGTGGTAGCGGAGAAATGTGGCCTCGGTCTCGTACCGCAGCACCACCATGATCTCGGCAGGCCTTTCCCTGAAGACCTCGAGCCCATGCCGGGCCATCCTCCACACGAGGTCGTCCATTTCCTTGGCGACTTTCACCACCCCTTCTGGCAGGTTCTCTCCGCTCTCCCAGTGGCGCACCGTGCGCTCGTTGCGAATGCCGAGGATGTCCGCCATTGCTTGGGCGCTGAGCCCCAGGCCTTCTCGCAAGGACTTGAACTCGGCTGGGGTCATAGCCGGGGGGTGCGACATCGCTTGCTCCTGGAGACAGCCGGGCATAGGCCCTTGCTGTGGTGCGGTCCCTAAGTCTAGTTCATCGCCACCGCGTTGGGCATCCCGAAGCTGGAGGGGTCGAGACGGAAGGATGAGCCGTCCGGCCGGACCACCTTGACCAGGGGTGGCTCAATCTCGTAGGTCCCAGGCGAGTCCCGGTTCAGGACAATCCCCAGGATCACGGTCGAGCCAGCCACCGGGAAGGTCGGAAACGGCCCCCAATCCATGTGGATCAGAGTCCGGTTCCTCCCAGCGGGGGTGAAGGTGGTGATCCCGTCGTAGAGCACCTGGCCCCGGATCAACTGCAATTCCGGTTCCTTTAGACGGTCGATGGTCACCCGGAAGAACACGGGGCCCATGTCCTTCTCCTTGCCCAAGGACCAGGGATTGCCGTTACCACGGTAGGTGGCCGCCCAGTCCACGACGAGGTGGGAGGCCTCGGGGATCATCGCTCGGGTTGTCTCGGGGAAGCGGATCCAGCCGGAGATCATGCCGAAGGAGTTCCGCGTGTAGGGGCGGGGCCCATACTCAACCTGAATGCGGGGGGGAATACTCCCCTTCTGGGGCAGGTAGCCAATCCTACCGATGTGGGCTGGCGGCACCCACTCAGCCAGGGCCCACCCCTCGGGAAGGTTCCAGGGGATGGCGCTCTCACCGCCGGCCATCCTTATCCAGCAAGCCCGGCCAGGGAGGACAGCCAGGCCCAGGAGCAGGAAGGCGATCCCGGCGGAAAGGGCGATGAACTGCGAGAGCTTCGAGGGCTGATTCTCCGGTTCACTGTAGAAGACACCGCGCATGGACTCGATGAGGTGCCGCGCCGGGGGGAAGACCCGTTCGGCTTCCTGGTCTGCCAGGCGCTCCTGGCGTTCTCGCTCGGAGTCCAGGGCACCGCGCCACACGATCCTGCCGAGCTTGGCGAGCCCAAAGGAGATCCGGGTCATGAGGGATTGCATGACTCGGGCCCTGCGGCTGGTTGTTCCGGCCACGCGGTAGTCCGTCCCGGTCCCGACCACGAACTCCCAAGGGAACAGGTAGCCGGCCAGTTCCATCAGCACCCCACGGAGCCCCGCCGCGTCGCGGTGGTGGGCCAGCTCATGGGCGAGGATCGCCTTCATGTCGGAGGCGGCAACGGGGGAATCCTCGATGTCGGCCCAGTACTCATCGTTCACGCCCCGGACCTTCTGTGGAACCCAGGCGGCCGGAACGACGATGCGCCTGGCCCGGATCCCGATGGCGTAGCTCGTGGTCACATCCTTCGACATGAAGATGGGAAAGGCTGGGACCCCTAGTTGGTCGGCCAAGGCCTGGTAGCCCAGCTCAGGCCAAGCCGAGGTGTCCAGCACCCGGGCCTGTTCGAGCAGGATCGCCTCGTCCCGGTGGATCTGGGCCCGCCGCCACGCGGAACGGGCAGGAATCGCCAGACAGAGGACCAGGAGCGGGAGGCTGACCCAGGGGGTGAATAGCCAGTGCGGCAGGGTGAACCAGAAAAGGGCTCCGTCCCACTTCAGAAGAAGTGCGGCGAGCGTGAGGCCAGGGAAGAGCAACAGGACCCACCCGGCCACTGAAGCCAGCCGCCTGGACCGCCCAGTGAGGGCAATCTTGAGGACCCCGCCCAGCCCGAAGGCCATGACGAGGAACAATAGGATTAGGAGAGCCATCGGCGAGGGCTAGTCGATCTGACTGCCCATCTTTTTGCCCCGGGGCTTCCGAGTGGCGGTGACGGACTTCTGATCGTCCCCAACCATTCCCTGGAGGGCCGCACGCAAGGGGGCCAAGTCTTTCTGGCTTATTTTCTTCGCGTTTGGGAAGGTGTGCTCGATCAGGTCCTCGAGCTTGGCTAGAACCTGATCGCTGGGCTCCTGATAGAAGTACTGCTTCCCATCCTTGCGAATTTTCTTTCCTTCAACCATGTCGCTTAAAACACGATGACAACGATGGTAAAAACCGTCCTCAGTCAGCGTTCGGATGTCGCGGTTCTTCATCTGGGCTAGACCTGAAACAAGAAGTCCGAGGGTCACGCCAAGCGGGCTCTGACGGATCAATTCGAGAGCGTTCTCCTCGATCCATCGCCGAATCTTCGCGTCACGGACTGGATTATATTCAGGTGTAACCATTCGGGACTCCATTGCCAGCTATCGTTCCGTCATAACAATGTATCGGCTGGTGATGCCTTGAGCACAAATTTTTCATTAAAAAATCTTCGACCTTCTCTTGTGCGACTAGGGCGAGAAGTCGTAGAGCCTTCTGGATGACCAATCCATGGCCTCATAGTGTGCCAAAGACTCGATTGGAACGGCCTTGAAGAAGGCTTGGCGGCTCTTGACGACCTCGGGTAACGGCCGCGGAGAACCAGTGTAGGACTCAAGGTGGGTCTCCAGCAGTTGGACAACCCACCCATCCGGGACGAAAACATACAAGAACGCGATCTCTCCCGGAGCAGCGGCGGTGTGAGGGGGGCCCGAAAAGGTCCGCCCCACGGAGACCTGATAGCGCCCCGTGGCTTCAATGGGCACCCAGTCGATGTCCACGATCTTGTCCGCTCCTCCAGTGACCTTCTCGGCCTGCGAGACGCGGGGGCCTCCGCTTCGCTCTGCGGTCTCAGCGTAGATGATGGGCGTCGGGCACGGAGCTGGTGGTCGGTGCAGAACTCGGACCTCCATGGTCCCGTGGAATCCGCTCCACTGTGTCTCACCGGCCCGAAGGGACCGAATCAGGATCATTTCTACCCGCTTCCCTCCCGGGATGTTCCTGGTGTTGATCTCCAGGCCGTCCATGAAGACCCCGCCCTTGCCGGGGATGGAATGCAGCTCTACTCCCTGGAACGGGGAATTGAGGTTGTAGTTCGGCTGGATCCGCAGGGTCGCCAGGTCATACAGCTCCCCGAAGTCCACCCGGCCCAGCGCCGCGTGACAACCGATGAGCACTAGGAGCAGGACCGCGCCCATGGCCGGGAATCGCCAATGACGCCGGGGTGGCCGGAGGATCTGATCCACGCGGAGGACGATGTTGCTGCGGTCGTGCCCGAGGCCCGCTTCGGGCCCAGATCCGCCAGCAGGTCCGACGACTCGCTTCAGGGTCTCGATGTAGCGGCCTGGGTCGTTCCCGCTCTCCAGTTCCTTCTGGATGACATTGCGATCTGCCTCAACCTCCAGGCCCAGGCGGATGGCTTGGGTAATCCCACCCACATGAGGAAGGAGGGCGGACAGCCACCGGATGGCTGTAGACCAGATCGCGTGCCCCAGGCGGATGTGCTCGCGCTCATGCGCCAGCAGTGGCCCCATGTGAATGCCGTTGGCCTCGTAGGCTGCCCACATCGGAGCAAAGACCTCGGGGGTCACCGAACCGATGGTGAATGGAAGCTGGATCTGGTCTGACCACCTGAGCACCACCCGAGGATTCCCCGATTGCTCACGCAACTTCTTCTCGAGGCGCATCCGGGTTTGCTCAATGCCCAGGCCAGTCTCCGTGTCCTCGCTGATGCCCTGCCGCCAAGCCTCCGCACGCAACTGCCGCACCCGCTGGCTGTCCGTGAAGATCCGGTTGATGCGCCACAGGAAGAAGACAGCAAGCCCACAGACCCCCACCCAGATCAGCCAGAACTCGACATTTCGCTGGAGCGAAAAGAGTTGGCCGGGGCCGGAAATGGCCGTTCCGATGAGGGGAGAGAACACGGCAAATATTCCAAGAAATGCACCACTAAGGACAAGCGGCCTGGGGTCAACATCGGGCTTATTGGACCAGTGGCGATACCCCAGCCCCAGCAGGCTCACTCCGGTCACCCAGAGCAGAATGTGCAGAATCAGGACACCCATCTCGTTCCTTCCACAGACCACAGAATAAGGTATTGAGGCATTGGTCGCACCATTGCTTTGGTCCTTGGGTGCCTTTTTTTTGCGCGTAAGGCGCAAATTTTTGGTTGTGTTATTCGTTATAGAAATGATTGTAATAGTTTTATGAAAGCTCATCCAGGTCCTATTTTTAGGGCCAACTTTCCTATTGATTCCATTGGATTCGCTGGCATCCTCGTATCTTCCTCACCCTCAATTCACTTCTCCAACCCTGGAGGCACCATGACGAAGATCAACCTGAACAGCCCAGGTTAGCGTCGCCAATCTTTGGCCTCGCACCTGACACACTCACGGTTCCTTCGACACCTCCATTCCCCAATCAGAAGTGCTGGTTCCTCCCCCCGAGCATTCGAGGACAATCACTTCCACCCCACCCAAGGGAGTCACATGAACAAGAAACAGCTCTCCACGGAAGACTTGAAGGCCGTCTTCGGCGGCGTCCAGTCCCCCGACACCGGCACTCCCGCCCCTCCGCCGCAAGAAACGACCTGTGTTTGCTGGTCTCTTGTCCGCATGAAGACCACCTAGCCCACACAACACATCCAAGAAGGAATACCCATGAACAAGCAGAAGCTCACCGTGGCCGACCTGAAGACCGTCTTTGGCGGCGTCCAGTCCCCCGACACCGGCACTCCTCCTCCGCCCAAGACCACCACGACCTGCACCTGGTTCTCGCTCGTCAAGAAGACTGCCTAACCTCCACGATTCAGAGGATCCCATGAACAAGCAGAAGCTCACCGTGGCCGACCTGAAGACAGTCTTCGGCGGCGATCCCCAATCAGCCGACACCGGCACGCCTCCTCCCCCGCCGCCGCCGCCGCAGAAGTGCTATTGGTTTTCCCTCGTCAAATCCGCCTCGGTCTAGTTGGTCGTAGGGTCCAGGCACATAACGGGCCGCGCATAATGCGGCCCGTTATCTTTGTCTCGAGGCTGAAATGACCGTGAAGCTGAAAGGCGTGTGTGAATTCATCCAGGGTCACACCCGGAGCTACGCCAGCGGCCTTCCTTCAACCGTGCGCTCGCGCCACGAACAACGCATTCGCGTCTGGGCTGGTTCCTTGGCCGCATGGGCCACTGAACATCGCACACCCATGGTGATCTCGCCTGCGCCCCTTGGAGATCCCCACGCACCTGACGGGGTAAGAGCGGCGCAGCTCCTCATCGGTCCCGCCCGCAGGAAGTTCATCTGGAAGCCCGGTGTGGAACGCTTTCGCATCGAGTTGGCCTGCCAGAAAGTGATCGAACTCCTGGGGCCAACCAGTGGACTCATGCCGATCAGCGGCTTCGAGATCGCAGGTGGCGGCGCTTGGTCACGGGTGAAGCTCGCCGCCAAACAGTCAGCCAACGAGGCCACCGTGGGACGGGCGTTTGCCCATCTCCTCCTGCTGGCCGCGGCCGTCGGCCTCCCGGACATGCACTACGAGAACATCGCCTGGGATGGCACCGCGTTCCGTCTCCTGGACACCGAGACCTTCGCCGGGCCGACTCGCGCGGCCTCTGACCCTGCCCTGCCGGCGTCGCGCCGGCTGCGGATGGCTGAACGGATCGGCCATTCCGGGTTCATCTTCACCCTGCTGGCGAAGTACCCGAGCGAAGGCCTCACAAGGCACATCCTGACCCATTTGGACGATGCCCTTGCACGAGTGCAGGCCAACTGGCCGGAGATCCGGGCCCTCAGGGAGGACATCAGTGGCCTTCATGCGCGGGTCCTCCTTGTCCCCTCACAGCAGATGTCGGACCTGATGCCCTACGCGGTGAGCCCCGAATGGCGCTCCCGAGCATGGACCGAGTTCACCACCCACATGCCCGACACCTTCGACCACGAGGCCGCCTTCGCAGACCTGGTGAACGGGTGCATCCCCATTCACCGCAGGGCCATCCCAACCGTCGATGACCCTGCCGATGGGGTGATCGAGCCCGACAGCACGATGACCGGCCTCATCCGGGCCGTTCTTCGCGCCATTGAGTTGCACGGACAGGCCGACCAGCCCGGCCTCGAGGAGATCCTGCGCTCGGTGCGCCTGGTGGATGAAGCTGCACCGGCTGAACCCGCAGAGTTCTATGCGCTCCCCGCCAACGGCAATGAAGCCGACATCCTCTGGGATCACCCGGGGTTCTGCTTCGGCCTGGGAGGTCTCGCCTACCTGCACGCCGCGGAGGCCTCCAGCGGGCGTCCCCATCAAGTCCCCAGCTCCGCCGAGGTCTTCGACACCCAGGCCCGCCGGACCCAGGCGGCCCGACCCATGGCCGGTGCCTTCTTGGGACTGGGTGGCGAGTTCATGCTGGGCTGGGGTCTGGATCGCCTTGGGGCGCTCTCCCCTGCCCTTCGCAGCGCCCTCGATGATCGCCTTGGCTACTTCCCAACCAGCAAAGGCCCTGTGCTCGATCTTGGCCTTGGCCTTGCGGGCAGCCTGGTCGGCTTGGCGCGAGCTGGCGAGGTCTTTCCTCATCGCCGAGGAGACCTGAAGACCTGGGGCCAGGCGCTCACCGACCTCATCCAGGGAGAGGTCAGCGAACTCCTGGCTGATCCAGACCGGCGCAACCGGGCCCATCTCGGATTCGCCCATGGCCTCGCCGGAACCACCTTCTCCCTCCTGGCCGCAAGAGCGTCCTTGGGCGTGGAGGTGCAGGTCCTCGATGACCTACTTACCCTGCTTCGGGAACACATCGCTCGGCAGGTCGGAGACCCGAGGGGCCCCTTCTGCCAGAGCTGGGCCGGTCCCATGGCCGTCCTCCTGGCCGCAGCCGGCGGCGAGGAGTGGCATCCGACCCCGCCCGCCCTCCTTGGCGGGGCCACGAACGGATGCTGCGGCACTGCCGCCTACCACCTCGCCCGGCTGGCCCCAGTCTCTACGGATCTGATTCCAGCCCCGGCCTGCCAGGGCAACGCACCCTTCGGCTACCTGGGCACGGCTGGGCTCCTCACCATCAGGCTCGCGGCCTTTGGCAAGATCCCAGATCCCCTGTGGGGGAGGGAGCTTCTGCCCCCCCGCCCCTAGTTGATGCCGATGCCCTTCAAGGCTGCCGACAAAAGCGGATCGGGCGACCCGGCCGCCATCTCCTTCAGCAACTCGTCCTCGCTGACCTTGTGATCCAGTGGGAGGCCAATGTAGTTGTAGTTGTGGCCGCCAATCGTCATGAGGGAAACGGTTGGGGTGTAGTACACCACCGAGTTGTCGCCGCCCCCCACAGGGAGGAAGAGTCTGGTCCGTACGCCCATGGTCCCGGCAGTCGGCAGGCCCACGATCTTGGTGTTCAGCGGGAAGGCTTCCTTGAGGAAGGTGGCCGCCAACTCCAGATGGCTGGCAGAGACACCGCACACCAGGATCACGAGTGAGCCCGGGAGGGCCTTCGTCATGCTGGGGCCGTTCTGGATGTAGCCGCGCACCGCGAAGGTGGTCTCGGACTGCGCCATCCAGGGGCCGCCATCCACGGGGTCCGTGCCCCAGGCGAAGGGCGCATCGGGCGTCCTTCGGTAGCCCGATTGGCTGGGCGTCGGATAGGGCGCAGGCAGCTTCCATCCGGCCTCCACATTCAGGCAGCGGGCACGACGGGCATCAATGATGATCTTCTTGCCAGCCTCAAGGGCCTTGGTGATGTCCGCGATAGTCGGAGCAGCGCCGCCAGTCTTGGCGATCTCCCAACCGCTCGGCGGCGTGAAGGGTTCGTACTGGCTGTCGAAGATCCACCAGCCCCGGAGCTTCACGGTCTTCTTCTTCCCGCCCTCCACGACCACCACCTCGGAGGGGCCGCTGTTGGAACCGTCCGTAGTCTGGACCGGCTTGCCGAACTTCCCGCCGATGGCAATGTGGCCGAAGTCCGTGACCACATCCCTCTGGTCCGGGCGGGCCCAGGTGAGAGGCCGCACCGACTTGACCAGATCGGCCAGCGGCACGCCCTTCACACTCTCAATCACGGCCCCAGCCGTCGCCACCTTCGAGATGGACCGAAGGAGGCGGATTTCCCCAGTGGAGGTCTCATAGGCGGGGAGATAGGGCACCGGCTGGACGGCCCAAGGGGCCTGGGCCAAGACCGGGGCGAGCGTTGCTTCCCAGGGGTTCTTGATAAGGCCCCGAGTGAAGGTCGTGGTGTGCGAATCCTTGGTGACCCCGCCAGAGCGGAGCACCAGGTCCTCGACATCCAGGGCGGCGACCCGGGCCTCGAGGGCCCTCTTGAAGACACCCTCCTGGATGGCTTCAGGTGTGAACGCAAAGAGGTGGTCGTACTCGATGATCGTGGCGGCGGCCAGGGCCTTCGCCGCGTCCACGGTCAGGAGCCCGCCATTCTGGTAGGTGGCCTGGTTCTTGGCGTCGGCCAGCGAACCACTCCAGCTCTCCAGGCGCAGGCGCACCTGAAGGTCTGAGCCAAAGGCGTACTGGGTCTCGCGGGCGCAGACATTGAGCGCAGCGGGCAGGGCCCAGCCCGCCAGGACCTCAGCCAGTCTGGAATCCAGGACCACCTGGGGGAGCGCGACCACAGAAGTCGCGGTCCCATTTATGTAGGCCATCCGGTTCGGGGAAGGCATGGCGACGATGCGGTTGTAGCTCGAGGAATCGTGGGCATAGCGATCCCAGTCCTCGTCGTACTGTCCCCGGTGTTCTCGGGCCAGGCGCACGACCTCCTTCGGGACGGACTGAGCGCCCAGATACATCACCAGCTCCTCGATTCCACTGGCTTCACCCACGGACACCCAGTTCGCGGCCCGCAGATCCAGTGGTGCGAGGGTCTTGGCGGCCTCGAGGTTCGGGATTTTGAAACCGTCCAGCTCGAGAATCGTGCGGCCTTTCCAGCCGCCCTGGATCCATGCGCCCTTGAGCGTCTTCAGATCGGAAACCGATTTGATCGTGACCTTCGCCCCGCCCGCCGCGAAGTCCATGGCGAAGGCTGCGCCCCGTCGGGAGGCCAGGGTCAGGGCAGCGTAGATCCGGTCATCGGACTGGAACGAGCCCAGTCGCCGGGCGAGGAAGTCCTTGATGGGACGGCCACCGACCTGATCCACAGGGCCCAAGGGCTCCGTGATCTGGGCCTTGTCGCCCCCGATGATCCTGGCCTTGCCATCCTTGACCTCCCAGATGATCGGGAGGAAGTGGTCACCCTTCCCTTCGCCGGACTCCAGCAGGAGGCTGGCCGGGTCCTTCAACAGGGCCAGGGCCTCGGCCGCCAGCACCGCGATGTCCGCACCAGGCTGGACGGACTTGTTCATCAGCGGGAAGAACCCCTTCTCCCACTGGTCCCGGGAGACTTCTCCCGTGAATGGATGGAAGAGGCCGAGGTCCCACCACAGCTTCCCGAGCTGGATGTCGGTGGGCGCTTTGGCCTCGAAGGTCGTCCGGCGTGCCGGCAGCGTGATCGACTTCTGGGAGACCGCCTCCTGGGCATTCATCACGCCCAAGCACAGCAAGCCCACGATGAAAATGCGCTTCATTGCGACTCCCCTCGAATGTCTCAAGGATTTTCGCATCTTTTCCAGGATTCATGGCCTTCGCCGAGGGTTCCTTTTTGCGCTTCAGCCCGTGGCTGTGCTCGCCATGTGGAACTTTGCCTCAGCCTCCGAGGCAGCAGCTTGGATCGAACCAACCACGCTCCGCCGGAACCCGCCGAGAGCCCCCGACATGGGGATCTGCTCGGTGACGAGGTTCGTCAGGGCGGCGGCGTAAAGCACGATTGAATCAGGCCCTTCCACGAGCTTCAGGCCTTCCAGTCCTCCACCCGAGAGGATCCCGGCCCGCACCATGGCATCGGTCAGGCTCCAGATGGCAAGGTAGCCAGCCCGGCCCTTGGCCCACCGATCTCCTGCCGCCAGGAGGCATTCCTGAATCCCGGCGGGCGTGAGCGGGTTTTGCGCTACCCGTAGGCACAGGCTTATGCGCTCGGCCCGATGGGAAACTGTTGCGGCGTGCTCGTTCTGAGTCGCCGACCGCATTTCTGGGAACAGTGAGTACATCGTGACCACCATTTTCATCAGACGGACCATCGTGACCTGCGAGGGCTGCCGCCAGGACTGGGTGTTCCCATCCAGCCTTGGCTGCCCCCACTGTGGCGCAAGCGTGGTCCTTCTGCCAGCGAATGAGGTCGAGACCCTCGACCCCAATGCGCTGCGCCGGGCTGCGAACAGCACGGACGACGATGAGGGCGAGGAGCCGGATTTGTGGGCGAAGCGGGCCATCTACTTCGGCATGTCCCTCGGCGGCCTGTTGATGATCGAGGCCTTCTTCCCAAGCCTCGGCCTGGCCGGCCTCCTCGAGGCCATCGAACTCCCCAAGCCCCTGTTCATGGTCACCCGCGCGTTCTTCTTCCTCGTGGGTGCCTGGGCCATCACCAAAGGGATGATCTCGCGGGCGAATTGGACCAGCGGGTACAGGTTCTACCGCAACTACCGTGTGAAACCGCATAGGCGTTGACGCTTGCTGCGTGCTCTTTGAAATCCCCCGTAGGATCTCTACAGCTCCTCCTTGAAGGTCAACGCAACTCCCCCACAACCACGGGTGAGAAGGAATCGACGGATACGGCATGGATGGGTTGTGCCGGTGCGGCTTGTCGCGGCAAGCCTAGAGCGGGGTAAATGCGGCGGGATCGGCTACTGGCTGCTCCCGCCGTTCCATTTCCTGGCTACCGCGCCTCGGGTGTGATCCCGGACACCTGGTAGAGCGTCGTCAGCGCCTTTTGCGCTCGCCCGGCCGCGTCGGCCTCGCGGACCATCGCGGTCAGGTGCGCCTGGGCACGCTCTCGCTCCTCACCATTCGCAGCGAGGACCTGGGCCCGGGCCTGCATGAACTCCTCGGTGGTCGGCGTGCGGTAGCCCCGCAGGGCCCTTTCCTCAGCCCGGACATAGGCTCCGAGACCTTGGGCCTGCTTCTCCACCAGGACGGTCGCCCCCGAGCCTCCAGAGAGCCCCCCGGGGCCCCAGCCAATCACGGTCACCATCAGACAGGCGGCTGCCGCCAATGGTGCCACCAGCCAGGGATAGGGAGAGAAGGGTGCCTTGGGCGCTCCACCGGCCTCCGCAGCACCGGGCGCAGGGATGGAGCTTTCTGCGACTAGGACAGGGGCCCCAGGCTCAGGGACAGGGAGCCCACGCCGCCGGAGATCCCGACGCTCGGCCAGAGACAGGGACTCCCCGCCGGCCACGGGCGGTCGAGGTGCAGGCGGGGCTGCGACAGGGGCCACCGGCTGGGGCGGGGCGGGTCGCTCGGCCTGGGCCACCGGAGTTGCCCCGGTGATCCGCTCGAGCTGGCTGCTCACCACCTGGAGGCGGAACCCGAGCCCGGCGAGGGCACCGTCGATCTCGTTGATCCGGTGGACCAGGCGCTCTTCGATGAAGTCGGCAAGGCGAGCGAGGTCCACCCCGGGAGCGCCCGGGACGGGCAGCGGCCTCGGCGCGGCCACGGGCGGCGTGCTGACGGGCCCTACCCCCGCAGACTCCTCGACCGGCAGATCCCCCAGCTCCAGCTCGGGGATGAGCGCGGCCGTGTCCAGCGGGCGTCCGCCAGCATAAGATCGTTCCTCGGCGAGGGCTTCGACTGCTTTGGCCGTCACCTCTGGCACCGCGGCTTCCGGCACCGGGTTCGGCGTCAGGTCGTAGCCGGTCTCCAGCACAACCTCGAAGGAAGCACCGCGCCCGTAGCGGGAGGCGGCGTCCTTGAAACGAGTCTGGTCATCCAGGACCGCGACGCGGTTCCGCGAGAAGGCCGACCCCACATCGGGGGTCGGCTTGTTCTCATCGGTCTTAGCGACTGGCATCAATCACTCCCAGTTCGAGGAGGCGAGGCACTGTGAGGGCGTAGAGATCCATGCCTTCAGGATATTCCTTCGGCAGGTCCCCGTAGCGTGTCCCGGCCATGCGCTTGTAACTTCGGATCTCCGGGACGGTGTACAGGTAATCCGGCTTGGTATAGATACGGCGCGGGGCTGTGTTTTTCTTTCCGTCCCACACCATGGCGTAGGCCTCCATGGCCTGGAGGTTGACGATGGCTTGGAGGTCCACCACCCAGCGTTCCTCCTCCTTCATGGACACCGACACGGAGCCGCCCTCGGACTGCCCACGGCCGCCGCCCTGGATGGTGTCGGCCCGCACATCTTTGAAGTTCTGGGAGACATTCGTTTCCACGATCTGGAACCGCTTCTTGCCCCCAAGGTACTCGGCGCAGCTTTCGGCGGATTTGCTGTCGGGCATTCGGAGGATCACCCGATTGGGCAGGTTGTCGAGGAACTGCTTCGTCTTGGCCTCATCGAGCCGCGCCATCAGGGCGTTGGGCGACTGGGTGGAGTAGAAGTTCAAGGCGTTGCAGGACCGGGACACGGCCACATACTGCGGGTCTCCCTGCTGAACGAACCGCTGAGCCTCGTCCACCATGTAAACCACCGGGCGCTCGGTATTCGGCATCTCGGCGATCTCATCCTCCAGTGCCCGGATCTTGGCCGTGACTTGGCCCAACCGTGCTGTCGGGAGGCTCCCCTGACCGGCCGCCATGGCGGAGGCATCTTCCGCGTTGGAGGAGCGATGGTCGCTGGAGAGCCGCTTGAACTCCGCGACCAGGGCCAGGCGGGTGTCTCGGCCAAGGGACTTGGACACCGGCTGAAGCAGCACGGCGGGGAGGTCCGCCACGAGGTGGTCCAGGTCGGCGTCGCTGCCGGACCAGAGGTTCCGATTACCCTCCTCGCCACGGGTGTTGGAGAGGGCGGTTCGGATGGCTTCCACCAGGCGCTTCGCCGCCGGGCCCTCTTGCAGGACCGCGGACAGATTCCCTCCCTGCTTGTTAAGCATCGCGCAGAAGAACCCGGCCTCTATTCCAGCCCGCCCAGAGGGCTGGGAAGCGAGGTAGAGACCGTCATAGGGCGTCGTCTTGCGGGTGGCCCCCAGAACGAAGCCCACGAGGGCGTCGCGCTTGAGGGCGGAGAGGCGGGCTGGGGACATGAAGGCGTCCCCCATGCACACCAAATCCCGGCGCAGGATGGCGTTGGTGTCCTTGCCTGCGGACCAGACACCCAGCAGATGGTCCCCAGGACCCTTGCGGGAACTGAAGAACACCTCAAGCACCCGCACCTCGGCTGCCGTGTTCTGGATCTGGGCTCGAAGGTTTGCGGCCTGCTCGTGGAGCCCCTTGATCTCGCCCCGGTTGCGCTTCACGATCTCTGCGTTCGTGCCGCGAACGCCGTCGCGCATCTGCACGGCCTTCTGGAAGTTCTTGTTCGCCAGAGGCAACACGACCTTCGCCACCTTCTCGTAGCGTTCGTACGGGAGGTTGCAGGCGACGATCTTGCCCTCGCGCATGACCCAGGTGAAGGAAGGGAAGCTGATGTCCTCCTTCGCTGAGGGCGCGAAGCACACGCTGAACTTTGGCTCCTTGAAGGGCTGCGTGACCACGCTGAGGCTGCGGATGATGTTGTCCTTCGTCTCGCTCTTGGCGGAGGCAGCCGTCAACCATTCGCCATCGGCCCACTTCAGGATGTTGCTGATGGTCTCCATGTCCTCAGAACGGCCCTGCCTGTTCTTCAGCCGGTCCCGCAGCTCATCGAGGTATTCGCGCAGGATCTCCTCGTTGGTCACGAGGGTATCAATGCGCGGGAAGGTCGCATAGCCATCGACCAATGTGAGGACCTGGAGGATGTTGAAGACGGTCGAAAACGAGGCGTTTTGCCAGAAGGGATCGCTGGAATCCTTGCCGTCGCTGGTGGCCTCGAAGGCCGTGTCGTTGAAGGTCCCGGCGATGACGATGGCCGCGAGGTCGGGAGCGTAGAGCGGGTTGAACGCGAAGCACCCGTCCGTGCGCCATGCGATGTTGGGCGCAACGGTCACCCGAAAGGACTCCAGGCAGGAGCAGTGGTATTCCCCGAGCATGGCCCCGCGGCGGGCGATCCAGCGCAGAGAGGAATCGACCCCCGCGTTGCTGGTGATGTGGAGCGCCATCGTCGTGGGCAGGGCGGTCAGGGTGTGGGAGAGCAGGGTCCAGGCCGTCTTGCCCCAGACGGGATCCCACTGGGAGGCGTGCAGGGGCGTCATGTCCCGGCCGCCCATGGGGCCGCGCCAGAAAGGTCCATGCCGGAGCACCTTCGCCTTCCCGTGCAGGTCATGGGTCCAGATCGCCCGGAACCAGGGCAGCTCATCCTTGATCTTGCCGTCGGGGGAGTCGTAGTTGACGCCCCCCCCCATGACGATGGGATCGAGGTCCTTGGCGAAGGTCAGACCCTCATCGCACAGGGCCAGCGCCTCGGCTCTCAAGGCGGGGCTCTCCATGGCCTCCTCAAGGGCCGCCATGTGGCTGGTCACCCAGGACCGGAAGACCCCCTTCAGGGCTACCTGGAGGTGCTGGAAGCTCTGGTCGATCCGGGCCTCCTCCATGCGGGAGGACTTCAGGATGGCCCGGAGCACGGGGCCGGGGGTTTGGGCCGTCTCCACCCAACCCTCGGCCACCGCATCGGCGGCCTGCGCCAGGCGCTCGTCATGGTCCATGCCGAGGAAACGACTGGCAGAGAGGGCCTGGGCCGCGAATTCCTGGGCCTTGCCGCCGAGGGCAGCCAGCCGGTGGAAGTCCACCCCAGGGGCCGGGAGCGCGGCCATCCCCAGGTGGGTCGCCACCAGGTCTGCCGCTAGCCCGTCACTACCACCCCAGGTCATGGTCATGGCCGAGGCCAATTCACCGAGGCTGGTTTCCAGCCCTTCAGGCGGAGCGCCCCCCTGAGCCTTGATTCGGTTCGAGACCTCCTCAGCCAAGCTCTTGGTGACGAATTCCACCTCGGCGAGGGCTGCTTTGAACCCCTGGCCGGCTGCGGCCAGGAGGCGATCCGTCAGGGCACCCTCACGCTCGCGCAGTTCCCCTGCCCGCTGGACCAGGAGCACCACCGGGTCCGGGGCGGAGTAGCGGCCCTTCAGGCGGTCCTCGGTGGCCTTGTCCACCGGATGGGGCTTCGGCACCTCGGAAGTGGGCACCGTGTAGGGCAGGAAGTCACCCGAGGCCAGCCGGGAGGCAAGGCCGTGATCGAGGGCGGTTTTCACCTTGTCCACGACCGCCCGCATGAGGTCGGAGGGGGTCACTTTCGGACGGGCGTACTCTGGAGCCACGGCCCCATCACCCAGGAGCCTTTGGAGAGGGGTGATGAGGGGTGTCACATCGCGGATCACCTGGGAGGCGAAGGCCTCCGACTCGCGGGAGGTCGCCTTGGGCAGCTCCTCATAGTCCAACCGGGCGTCGATGGCCGCCACGCGGGCGGCCGAGATGGTCCTGCGGGCATCGACCACCTGGACCTCAGAGAACTCCCACATCCGGGACTCCCGAAGGAGCCAAGCGGCGCGGTACTCCCGGAGGGTTGCCACCGGGCTCTGCTTGGCTGGCGCGAACCGCCTGACGAGGTTCCTGGTGGCCGCGAAGGCCTCCAGGGCGTTGCGCGTCGAGTAGAGGAGACCAGGGATCTGAGGGTGGATCTCCAGACCGACGCCCCGGGCCCCGGAGTCGATCTGGGGAGAGGGCTCGTTCCTGCCCAGAAAGACTGACTGCATCAGGCCATCCATTGACCTGTAGAGGGGCGCAATGGCGTCCCCGTGTCGAAGGGTGGCTGCGTTCCATGGGATCTGCCGGAAGACCGTCCTGGAAGCCAGGATGACCCGGCGGGGCATCGGTGCCTTGGAGCCGCTGAGGATCTGGATGGCCCCTTCGTTGAAGCTGACGGTGACTGAGCTGGTCCCGTCCTCCGACTTGGTGGTGAAGGACTCCCCAGTGATGCGGACCTCCGCACCCTCGAGGAAATTGGTGCGCTCCGAAGGATCGCTGATGGTCGGTGTGGAGTACTCCCCGACCAACCGCTTCGCCACGGTCTGGATCAACTGGAAGTTGTCCCAGATGCGGTTCACACGCAGTTCGTCGTAGCCAAGTTCCAGGTAGTCGTCCTCCCGGCCACGGTAGGCGGCCAGGACCGCGGGATCCACCGTGTCCTTCCCGTCGTGGAGGAGGTGGATGAGGGGGGTCAGCTTCGGGTCGGAGGCTTTATCCTGGAGGGGGTCCAGGATGGGGTCCATGCCTGCGGTCATGAGGACCTGCCTGGTGTCCACCGCCAAGCTGCCCTTTGGGTCCAGGACGAACCCGGCCGTCTTTTCGCGGCCCCGGTTGTCCGGGTCGTAGCTCACATGGGCCATCCACCCGAAGGCCTGCCGCATGATCGGGCGAAGGATGCTCGAGGTCTTACCCGCGCCCGTCACCCCGAAGATAATCATGCCGCCCGTCTGGAGGCCCTTCATCCGCATGACATACCAGTGGGCGACTGGCCCGAACTTGTGGGCGTCGTTGTCGTAGTACTCCCCCAGGACGAAGTTGATGTCGGGGTTGCTCGGATCGTAGGGGTGAGGAGCGTCGTATTTCGGGAGCAGGGTCCGTTGCAGATCCTCCTGGGTCACATCCTGCCGGCGAAGCCATTCTTCGTACCTCTCCTTGGTGAGGCTGGCCCCGTTCCGCTTCTTGGTCTCGGCTACGAACATGAAGCCGAGGACGCTCAGGGCACCCTGGACAGCCAGGAAGGTCACGAAGATGTTCGAGGCGGGGTTCAAGTGCTCCCCGTTGGCCTTCGTGTACCCGGTTCGCACCGCCTTCGTGAAGGGGTCGGTGAACAACCACCAGGAGCCCAGTCCGAGGGACAGGGTGATGAAGCCGACCCAGAAGGCCTGCTTCTTGTAGTGGGGCCTGGAGAGGTAGTTGAGCGCGGCCTGGTAAGCGGTCGTCTTCTTCCAAATTTGCTTCTGGATCGGGAACCAGTTGGACTTCCGCTTGTTGTGCTGGGACAACTCGGGAGCCGTGGGCTTGGTCACCGCCGGATAGAACTGGCGGCGGCCAAGCCTCGTTCCCTTCAAGGTGGTCGCGCTCATGGGAAACCTAACCGACGAGAGTGGCGTGGGTGGCGGAGCCCTGCTGGACGAAAATCTGAGCCATCGTTTCCTCGGCGTCCTTCACCTGGTCGGCGGTCAGCTTCGTGGCACCCAGGGCGTTCTCGGCCAGGGCGACGATCATCTTCTGGAAGGTCAGCCCGTTCTCGGCGGTGAGGCCCCGAGTCTCATTGAACGCATGGGCGAGTTTCTGGGCCTCTTCGGCGGTCAAGGTGATGGGCTTCGCCAGCCGGAACTTCCGGGCGTCCCGCACCGCAGGCGCGAGGGACCGGGCCATGCCCTTGAGGATGGAGGATTTCGTGTTGGACGCCATGGGCGACTCCTAGTGGATGGAGGGTGAGGGGGGAGCTTCCGAGGAGGGCTTCTGGCCCTCCTCGTTCAGAGTTGGTTTTGCGCTCTGGAAATGGGTTGGTGAGGCGGGGCTAACTCCCTGCCTGCTTGCCTGAATGCTCGTGTGCTTGCTGCTATGCGGGATCGCGCTATCCACCCGTTTCTTTGGGCAGGTTTTGGGCAACGCATACAGGGTGCAGATCATTTTGCGCTCCCAGTTGCGGTCCACTGCTCCAGGGCAGTGGTGATACCGCGCCAATAGTCAGCTTTGGCGCGGTTGTGGGAGAGCGTGTGCCGCACCAGTTCTGCCTTTGCGGTGGAGAGCATTGCCGTTATGCGCTCGGGGCCTACATCTGGACCCAACTTGGTGCCGAATTCCTTTTCCAGGGGGCTCATCGGTTCGATGGGGGCCTCCACGGCCTCCTCGAACAAGGGGGTCAGGCCAGCCTGGGTCTCGGGCTTCTTCTTTGCCCAAGACTTGCCCAAACCGCTTGAAGGCTGGATCTCCAGCTCCAGGTGCATTGACTGGGGGGTAGAGACCCGGGCTTCCTTGGGGATTTCGAGGCTGTCCATCCAGGCCGAGAACCCTTCGAGTTGCTTCACCTCGGACCACAAGGACAGAGGTACTCCGGGGGTGGTTGCCAGCCGAACTCCCTCACCGACCGGGCGCAAAACCACCTCAGTCCCAGCCAGGTCTGCACGCCAGGGTCGGAGGTCCAGTCCAGCCGTCGAGGGCCAGATCATGCACCCACTTCGGCCGCCCCTCTTGCCCAGGCGGTTCAGGATCACGGACTGCTCACCAGCCGGGTCCTCACCAAGGACCTGGATGGCGTGATGGAGGACCGGGCCACCCCAGTTCTTGGTGGCCCAGCGCATCCACTGGCTCTTCATGACGGCATCGGTGTCGCGGTCCATGTGGACCAGGTGCAGCACCCCATCTCGGAGCACCACAGCTCCGGGGGTTTGGCCCCAGTGGCCCCACCACCAGTCGAGCATGAGGTCCTGGGGAGACAGGGAGGATCTGACCTCCCGCCACCGCTCCAGACCGGGCCAGATCATGCCCGCCACCGTCACAACCAGGTCCACGGGCTCCAGAGGAAAGTCCCCGGTCCCAGGCCTGGGAATGAGGTCCCGCTGTAAGTAGCGCGAGACCCGCTTGGCGGTGTCTCGCTGGTCTTCCTTGGCATTGAGGCGGGCCCAGACCATCAAGGTTGTCCGCCTTATTCCCGGCATGTCCCGAGCCAAAAGCGCGGTCGGGAACTGGATGTCGGCGATCCCGACTCCAGGGGCCGCTCCGTGGGCCCTGATGCTTCGGGCTCCACCCTTCGCGGGGATGGTGCTGGTCAGGACTTCGCTCATCGGGCCACCCGCACATCACGCTTCCGGCCAGCCGAGGATCGGTTCAAGGGATCGAAGGCCCGCATCGTGACCCCAGCAGTCTTGGAAGCCACGCTCTTGTGGCCGTACTCGTTGCGGTGGGTGCCCATCACTTCGATGTCCCACTGCGCCCCGTGACCCTCGATCTCGAACTCCACCCGCAGATCCGGGTAGTGCTTGCTTCCCAGATACTCCCGGCGCAATCCGGGGTCCAGGGTGATGCCAGTGACCACCCCGCCGAGTGACTGGACCTCGTGGCCGAAGTAGCCGATCCCGTCCCCCACCGCCTGTTCATGCAGCTCGCCGATCCCCCGACCTGTTTTCCTGGGGCCAAACCCCCGGCGCAGGAACTCCTCCGCACCTGGCATGACCTTGAAGGCATCGAAGCCGCGGGGTGTCAGGCGCAGGGTTCCAAGACTCCCCTGCCCCAGCCTCACCCGCCGTTCCTCTGCAAGGCCCTGATCCATGAGGGCCTGCATGAGGGCGTCTGTCTTCTGGGCGTCCTGTGGGTGAAGCGCACGGATCTGATCCCAGGCGGCCTCCCTGTAGGCCGCCAACCAAACCAGGGCCTCATCTGGACCCATGGGAGAACCGTCGTCGCCCATGTCCCGCCGACGCTCCAGTGCCCGGATCGCTGCCATCTGAGCTTCCCGCTCCAGGGCTCGGGGCCAGAACTTCCCATCAGCTTCCACCGCCAACCCCCGGCGCACCAGGTCGAGCGCCAGGTACTTGCGACTGAGGTAGCTCATCCGGTCCTCAAGACTCACCCAGGACTTCTCGTGCAGGGGAGTCACGCCCCCGGACACAACCACCAGATCCGGGGCCAAGCTCTCCAGGAACTCCCTCCCCATCGGGGTCAGGCCCTTGGGTCGGTAGTGCCCGTCCAGCCACTTCGGGAGTGCGGAAATCCGCATCCTGGCATGGGACTCTTCGAGGTCCATCTTGGAGGGTTCCGCAGCAGGCCTGGACCCTCCGCCAATAAGCGTTGGAATGAAGGCACCTTCGGCGAGGGCAATCCCACGATAGAGACCTCCACGCCTCCCCTCCTCCTGGTCCTTCGCCAGGGAACGGGAGGGGGTAATTCGCATTTCGGGTGCGGGGTTGACGGGCCGACCATCTGGCCCGACCAACCCGACGCTCTGATGGAAGCGAAGGGTCATCGGCGCATTCCTCGCCGGATCTCCTCGGCCTCCTCACCCAGGGGTTTGCCGCTGGATTTCAGGGCCATCAGCCCGGTGATGGGCCCAAAGGTCAGGCCGATCACCAAGACCGGGATCGTGATGGGGTTTCGCTCCATCCACTTGCCCATGATCGGCCACCAGTCCTTGAAGCACTGGTAGAACTCCACGCCGACCACGACGCACATGACCAGGAAGATGATGGCCTCCATCATCCCCCGGTTGGATGGGCCGCTTCCTCGGCCCCCGCCCTTAGCCATTGACCACCGCCTTCACCTTGGCGGCTGGTTTGCGCTTTCGGACCTTGGGGTAGGCGGGATTGAGCTTGGTGAGCATGGCCCAGCTCGTGCGGAGAACTAGGCGTCGTCGGGTCTCGCTCTCCCGATCTTCCACCCCAGTCACCCTGATCGTAGCGATCCCGCGCAAAACCAAAGCCCCTTCCTGGTGAAGAATCGCGGCCATCTCCCCGACCACCGCATCCACGATCTGTTTGGCCGAGATATAGTCCTGAAAAACCAGCTCATAGTTCTTGCATAGGCTCTCTGCGATGGCCGCATTTGAGGGGGAGGCCTGCCGCTTGGTCGGGGTCGGTTTTGGGCTTTTGCGCTCGGCCATGGGGGCTCCAAATATGCTCTTTTCACGATGGTAGTCTGTGAAAGGAGCGCAAAAACTGGAGGCCCCAAAGCATGGAGCGCATAACCGAAAGCCCAATGGAGACCAACACTGGCGACCGTCTGCTGGCCCTCTCCAAACATGCGTTCCTGGCCCTCCTGACGGGTGGCCTCAGCCTCGTCTGGTTAGTCGGGCGCAAACTTCCGAGCTGGTGGGAGTCGGCCTGTCTTGAACGGGCGAGATGGATCCAGGACGGGCGCAAACCCGACGCCTGGAAATGGGTGGCCGAGGGGTGGAAGGCCACAGCGGGGACCATCCTGGTCTCCATCCCCTGCGCCATGGCCGTCACCTCGGGCGCATCCCTGATCGTCCGGGGCACGATCCACCCCGCCACCGCCTCCCTCACCACCGCCAAGGCCTATGTCTTCCTCATCGTGACGCCGCCCATTCTGGCTTGCGCCATCTGCCTGACCCTTCTCTCCACCTGGTTGTGGCACAGCGGTCGTCAGGCCGTGTCCCTGGCCTGGTCGAACCGTCCATGGAGCCACTGATGACCCGCACACTCCTCTTTGCGCCTGCCCTCCTTCTTTGCGCTCAACTGATGGCCCAGGCTCCAGCGTGAGATGACGGCAGGCGTGCGTGAAATCCCTGGCTGATGGCCGGTAGCCTCGTGGGTCCCAAGGAGGGCCCATGACACTTCCTGAACAGGAACCTCTGCCACCAGCGGTGAATCGGCTGAAGCAGC